>Ga0272444_10005499_pt1 | contig 10970 bp, 10 predicted proteins | sample SSMForm13_FD_201033 | JGI IMG/M metagenome (GOLD analysis project Ga0272444, IMG submission 201033) | Marine sediment archaeal communities from Little Sippewissett salt marsh, Falmouth, MA, United States - SSM-Form-13 | ecosystem: Environmental > Aquatic > Marine > Wetlands > Sediment ... | reverse complement strand
TGGCCCTAAGGACCAGGTTTATTCACATGAAATGAATCCGCGTCCCGCTCCTCTATGCGTCCCCTGTCAATTAATTATCTCGAATCCGAACAGATTGAGTCCGTCGCGAAAAAGAACCAGTGCAAAAAAAATCAGTATCAGCCCCAATACCCGCATGGTGTACAGATAAAAACGCCCTGTCAAGAATGACCGATATCTGCCTACCACGACGGCCAAAAGAATCTTGGACCCAACCAGGAGCACATAAAAGCTACCGATAAACGCCGCAGCCGAAAAGACGCCCTGATCCAGGGCCTTCAAGGTAGTGGGCCCGCCAATGCTCACCCAAAATAGATACGGGTGTGGATTCAATACGTTGACAATAATGCCCTTTTTGAATGATTCAGATTTGATATCCTGTAAGCGCATGGTCACCCCTTTTGTAACAAGGCTTTCATACCCCATATACAAAAGGACAAACCCGCCAAGTATAGAGATCGTCCCCAGTATCGTATTAAAGGCCGACACCTTCGCCAGCACGTAGAGGGTCAACACAACAATCGGAAGATCCGAGATGACCGGGGCCAGGGCCACCTTGACACCGGCCTTCATGCCATGTCGGAGCGTCTCTGATATGACCAGGGTCAGCAGCGGTCCGGGCGCAATCCCTGCAGAGAGACCCAAGATAGTCCCGGTGGTCAGGAAGCCTATCATAGCGGTGTTCCCCGACAGCGCAACTTAGGGTTCGGTGTCTTATGTCTATAAAAATTGGGCAATATCTTCCAGCGGTTTCTTTTGGATAGCCGGCGCAACCGCATCCTCTGAAGGATACCCCGTAACCAAGATCATGAAGGGTTTTTCGTTGCCGGGTCTCGACAAAATCCGGTTCAGAAACCGCATCCTGCTGGGCGTGTAGGTCAACGAAACCAGCCCCGCATGATGGAGGGCTGTAATGAGCATGCCGGTAGCAATACCCACGGACTCCAATACATAATAGTGTTTGATTTTTTCACCCTCAGTGGCGTAGCTGTAGAGTTGAGAGAATATGACAATCAGATAGGGGGCTGTCTCCAGGAACGGTTTACTTGGGCCCGTGCCCAAATGATGAAGGGCGCTGACCCACTCTTGAGTGGACGCTTGTGTGTAAAATTCCGTTTCCACGGCTTCAGCAGCATCACGGATCCGGCGCTTGACGCCGGGATCGGATACCACAACAAAGCGCCATGGTTGCTGGTTGGCGCCGCTTGGGGCCGTGGCGGCAGTTCGCAGACAGTCCTCGATAATCGCGCGATGGACCGGACGGCCTGAAAAGGCGCGGATGGTTCGCCGTCTCGCCATCTCACGGTGGAATTGCGATGCCCGCCGTCGCATTTCTTCTTCCGGGTAGCTGCGATAACCGGCGAGCGGCAGGAAGTTCCTCTTTCGCATAGAAAATCCTTTCACGTTTTGAAAACCCTGATATCTCCCACAAGATATCCGCCCATCTCACGCTCATGCCACTGCGGGTTTTTCGGGTTGACGGATCGGCAATAGCAGACTGGCCTCATGAACCCATTCCTCTGCAGTGGTCACATCGGCCTCTGTCATCTGACGATAGAAAACAGGCCGGGGGCCCTTCACGCTACGACCTCCCCGCTATTCTCAAGCACCATCCTGATCGTCTCGTGAAACCGCCTTTGGTTGCCGTGGGACGGAAAGGGGATTATGGTGTTATGGTTGATGACGTTCATGCCGATGGCCAGGAGCCGCTTCTCCAGGAGGTGGCAGATATTAGCCTTCACCAGCACGATACCGATGTCATCCTGGTGGCTCTTGATGATCGTTTTCAAATCCTTGACAAGGTCGGGCAGATCGGAGAGGATAACCTGGTCTCTTTTTTTCTGATTTTTGATATGGTTGACGGGTCGGTAGGTGGCATCCACAAGGAAAAACCCTCTCTTTGCAAAGGCAGCCAGCCCGTTATCTTTTGAGGACGCGTCATGACCGATGACCTTCATCATGGCTGAAAACAAAGGTTCCGTTACTCTCCCGCCGGGCTCGTAGAAAAAAGCGCCGCTCATGGGCGGCGACTCGAGTATGAATATGAGCTTGATGATGGCCGGTCGGTACCTGGCCCTCAGGGTTAAGTAGTGGCGTTTGGAATGCATCTACGGATCCTTTCCAGCCTCCCCTTTCCGGCTATCCCTTCATCGGAACCTGTGCAGCTTTTACTTCCTTATGATCACCCACAATCCCCCCTCTTTTTCGATTTCAGGCTGAGGGGTCAGACCGGAGCGGCTTACCATGTTCTGAACATCATCCACGGTCACCCGGATTCTTCCCAGCCGGTCGTTCAGATCCCGTGATACATCCGCGATTTCATCAATCACCGGCTGCGGTGTGTCCTTGCCGTACCCGCCGCCGATAAACCCAATGCCGCCTTCTCTTAGCACTCTGCAAATTTCCTTGAGGATGCCCCCGCCCTCATCAAGGAAGAAATAGGCACCTCTGAAGATAACAAGGTCAAACAGAGAATCCGCAAAAGCAAGAAGATCCAATCGAGAGCGCTTGACTTCTATCTCTCCTCCAAGCCCTGTACCCTCTATTTCTTTTCCCAAGAGATCAACCACAACCGAATCCTGGGCCGCCACCGTGATATTCAGCCCCGGATGCCGCCTTGCCAGTTCAAGGGATATGCCTCCGGCAAAGGGCCCCAACTCCAGAACATCCCCATGCCTTCTGCCGTAGTATTCCATGACATGCTCGGCGAGATACGGGCATACCTTGCGCCACAACGCATTAACCTGCCTTAGAAGTATCAGATCCACAGGATGTTACCCCCCTCGATGACTTGAGCGATATCGAATGTCCGAATCCATTCCCCATTATCACACGCTCCCATTGTCGGACTGCTCAAACGAAAACGCATCTCTCTAAGCATAGTGCCCTTCCATACATGCGGTTGTCAGAGGCCTCTTACCGCCCGTTCGGCAGCCATCAGGGCGCCTTCAAGGTAACCGCCGTGTTGCCCGGCTGTCTCGGTACCTGCAAAACGGATGACACCGTCCCAGATAGAGGATCGACCTGCCGGGGGCTGATAGAGGGGGTGTTCCAGCATGGGCGGCTGGTCATAGGGTGTGGCCGTAAAACGCTCGCGGGCCCAATCCTTGTAAAAAAACGCCGTGGGCTGTGCCGCTGGTTGGCCGTAAAGCACTACCAGTTGTGAGAGGATCGCATCGATGACGAGGTCCTGCTTCTCGCGTTGCACCGCCGGGAGGCCCACAAATCCGGTCAGTCCGTAAGGGCCCCGGTCATTGTTGGACCCGTCATGGATCTCGCACAGCGGACCGCGCTCGCTGAAGGCCTGGCCCGAGAGGCCCATCCGGCGCCAGAAGGGTGTTTCGTACAGAGCGTAGAATTTGGCCTGACCCGCCATCCACGTACCGATCCTCAGCATGGCCTGGGTTAAATGATGAGACAAGTCCGGTTCAAAGAGGATGGTCGCAGCGGCAAGGCGTGGCGGCAGGGCAAGGATCACCTGCCGGGCACGGAACCGGACCCGGGCCTCCTTTTCCAATTCGCCCACACTGACCTGGGCACCATCACCCACTTTTTCGATTCTACAGACCGGGTGATTGAGTCTGATGGCCTTTTCAGGGAGCTGCTTGCAGAGGCCTCTGATCAGGGCCACCATTCCGCCGTAAAGCCTCCAGGAAAGCGGCTCCATCATGTAACTGCCCACCGTGCGGACCGCCCCGACAGCACTCTGAAACCGACCGTTCCCTTCTTCAAACTGCCGGTATCCCTTGAGCCCCATGGCTTGAATGAGGTGGGCCATCTTCGGGTGAATCTCGGGCCAGTACCACGAAGGGCCCAAATCAGAGAAAAACCCATGGTGTTCGGGGCTTAAGATCCTGCCCCCGAACCGCTCGCGGGCTTCCAGAACCACAAAGCTATGATTTCTTCGGACAAGCAAGTAGGCGGCATAGATCCCGCTGAGGCCGGCACCGATGATTAGGGTATCCACTGTTTCAACAGACATGTCCATATTACATCACGGTATTTGGCAAATGTAAAGAGCGCATACCCGTTTCAATGATTGCTCAAGCAAATCCGGAATCCCCCGGAGCTTTCATCCGATCTGCATTATTCCCCGCTCTTAATTCCGCTCGCAAATCCCCATTTTTTCAATGCCTCGCCACTTTATCATCCAACATACGCCAAGAAGCAGATAATACGTGCGTTCGGGTCGAGACGTCCCTGTCTCCCGTAAATGCCAATTACCATATCTGAGGGTAGCCGTCAAAGGCAGATGCCCCTTCACTTGAGTTCAAGGACTGTCGAAGGGATTGACATATAATACGGTATGACAGAGGATAGGGCAGAGCGAATGCCGCAAGATAGAATTCTGTTTTAAAGGAGGAACAGCATCAACATGGATCATGCAAATATCGTTTTTGACCATGTCCACCTCATCAGCGAGGACCCGGAATCCGCAGCAGCCTGGTATGTTGAGAAACTGGCAGGCAAAATTATCAGAAGCCAGGAAATGGGCGGTGCCCCCCAGGTTGTCGTTGCTTTTGGGGAGACGTTCGTCATCATCCGGGGCCGGAGACCCGACGAAAAAGCGGTCGCCAAACAGGGAATGGCGTGGGGAACCGATCATTTTGGCTTTCGTGTGGAGGGAGATTTTGACGGGTATTGTGACGATCTCAAGGAAAAGGACGTCACATTTTCGCTTGACCCGGTGGACTTTAGTCTGGACGTCCGCATCGCGTTCATCAACGCCCCTGATGGGGTGAGCATCGAACTTCTTCAGAGAAAGTGACAGCGCTCCGTATCTCATCAGGATACTTTTCATAACACGAAGCAATGACCGTTGAACAAGAGAAAGGAGGTCGCATGAAACCGGGTTTGATACTGATCGATATTCAAAACGATTATTTTGAAAAGGGGAAGATGGCATTGGTGGGGATGGATCGCGCGGCCCAAAACGCGAAAACGTTGCTGGCCTCATTCCGTAAGGCCAATCTGCCGTTGTTTCATATCCAGCACAAGGCCATTCAACCGTCCGCTACCTTCTTCCTTCCGGACACACCCGGTGTGGAAATTCATAACAGCGTCCGGCCCCTGCCCGGCGAAACGGTGGTCATCAAGCATTTCCCCAACAGCTTTCGTGAAACCGCCTTGCTTGAGCATCTGAGAGCGGCGGATGTAAAGGATCTGGTCATCTGTGGGGCCATGAGCCATATGTGCATTGATGCCACCACGCGCGCCGCCTTTGATCTGGGCCTTCGTTGTCTTGTGGCCGAAGACGCCTGTGCAACGCGCGCGCTGTCGCACCATGGGCAAATCATCGAAGCGGAAAAGGTCCACGGTGCATTTATGGCGGCATTGTCATCGGTCTATGCCCGGGTGATTTCCTCCAATGACTGCCTCAAGCAAGCTGCATGATTGTAGGAGGGTTCAGAAGTATTCAATGGGAAACCGGCTACGATGATGTGATCTCCGTGGTCTCCGGGACGTGTTTGACTCCGTTGACTCACACCGCTTTGAACCCCATGGTTTACCCAAGCGAACCCATTTTGACAAAATTTGGAGTAGGCATTGGGGTCATCGTCTTACGCCCCAGAGTTCTGCATAATAGCTGTTCAGTCCACCCAGTGCAGCACATTCCGGATGATTGACCAGCGAGGTGTCTTTTTATGGGCGGTCTCACCTAATATCCAGTATGTGAACTGCCGGGCTTTGACGCCGCTGGTGTCTTGCAGTGTGAGCCAATGGTTCAAGTATTCGAGGAAGACAAAGTCCCCTTGGGTTATGGGAATCGAATATGCGATATCATACACAAACATGTGGGGTTCGGGTACTGCCACACCATATTCCGGATGTAATAGTGCCCAGGCCTTACCAATTTTGTCTGTTGTCAAGAGGGCGTCAGCCACGTCTTCCTTCTCGAAGAAATCCCTTAGGGTGTCCAGCTCCACCATTTCTGCATGGGGGAGATATGTCTTGAGCAGCCGCCGGTCCTCAGGGCTGTTGGCCTGTGTCACGGCTATCCGCAGCCTGCCCATGGTGTTCATGCCGGCCCGGGTCCTAAATTCTTTCTTGCGGTGGTCTTTTACGATGAAAGCAGCCTTCATCTCCATGTAGGGCCGGGTAAAATTCATTTTTCCCAATTCATCGGCCCTGATGGGAACAGCCGACATGACGATGTCACAGATACCGTTATCAAGACATTTCCCCACCTTACCGCTTTGCACGGGAATGAACTCCAAAGCGACATCCAGATCTTTAGCCAATCGGTAGGCAAAATAAATATCATAGCCAACAAGGTCACCTTTCGAGTTGAAAAATGCAAAGGGCAGGGCCTCGGCATTATAACCCACCCGGAGAACTCCCCGGGCCTTGATGCGCTCGAGGATATCGAGCTTCTTCTGTGCTGCAGTGAGATGATGGTGCCTCAAGTCAGGGGGCCTGGATAGGACCTTGGCCAACGGCATGTCTATGATTTCCATGCCCAGAAGCACCTTGTCTTCTTGATAAGTATCACGTACCACGTAATTGAGGCTGACCCTGGCCGCCAGGATCAACGGCCCCATAACCAGAAACGTGCCAGCCAAAGTTGCGACAATTTTTTTTGCATTGAAGGTGAATCTGTTGAGAATAAGGAAGGAAACGATGAGCGTAAGGGCCTGCATGCTCATCGTTTCCAGGATGATCTTGAACTTGCGGGTCACCACGTCCGTTATGAGATACAGATCGAAGTAGACCCCTGGCAACTTCATGTATTGCAGGAGGAACGGAATGCCCACTTTTGGGGAGCCGAACAGACTCGTTACTCCTGCGCCCGCTAGCTCCACATATTTAACGAGCTCCAGATTCTGGTTCACATACCAGGCCACAAATACAATGAATAAAATTGGAATGAGCTTGCCCACACTGGGAAAGCTGTAAGCGAGTGGCAATATACTGTCTATCAGGTTCCCGGTTTTTCTCTCATCTTCTACGACTTTGGCGAATAGCTCTTTGGACTTGTCGGCAATGACGCCAAGAATAATAAAGTTGTTTCCTGTGGCGAACCCCAAGACCAGTGCTTCCTTAGAATAGTTGAGAACGTCTCTGTAAGTAAATGTGGTAAAACAGGTAACGATCATGGGAAGTATCCAGAACGTCAGGACGAGTACCGCCAGGATGTAGCAGACAAAATAGACCTCAAGACGCTGAAGCTCTTCAAAGGAGATGGTGCCCACGGCTGTGGCTGTGAGCGCAAAGACCCCAAGCGGTGCAGTCTTGATTATTGTTTTGGTCACCCAGGTAAGGGCGCGAGCCAGCACCGACAATATGTCCACAAAAGGCTTCTTGTCTTCGATAGTCAATAGCGCCACGCCGAGGAATACACTGAAAAGCACGATGGCAGGGACCAATGTATCGGACAGGGCGTCAAAGATATTGGCGGGGATATAGTAATCGAGGAAATCCACGGCCTGGACCGCGGTTGTTTCGGAGTCACTGAAAAAGGACGATCTCTGGACAACGGGAAATGCGAGGGAAAAAGCGAAAATCACCATAAGCCCCACAACCCAGAAAAAAACAAGGATGGTGGCTCCCTTGGCGGCAATCCGCTTCGCGTCATCCTTGGAAAGGGATCCTATGCCTAAGATCAGCGACACAACCATATAGGGAAGCACGGCCATCTGCAGCAACTTGATAAAGGCCTTGCCAACAAAATTGAGAGGGAGGCAGAGATCCCCGAAAAAAAGCCCGCAGATCACACCCATGCCAAGACCGATGAAGATCCAGGCGGACAGACTTATACGGGAAAGCCAGCTCAACATATCACAGCTCCGGAAGATATTCCTTCTTCACAATGATGCCGTTCTTTACGGATAAAACGGCCTCGTAACGTTCCCGATTCGATGCATCCTGGGATCTGCCCGCGATCCCTTGATAGGTCAGCCCGGCCGGGGCGTAGAATCGCTTGTCGCCAAAGGCCAGGTAACAGTCGATTACGCCCGTTATCAGACCCTCCGGATTTTCCGGGGGCAATTGCACGAGCATATTCAGATCGGGCTTGATCTTGCTCTCATCCACCTGCGCACGGAATTCAACTGTGAGGAGTTGCCGATCCCAGGAAAAGGAGATCGTGGCATAGGTATGCGCCGCCCCTTTCACCGAAGTCCTGTAATGATACCTGAGCGAGCCGGTACCTGCTTTAGCGTCGGTTTTGACCTCCGCACACGTGTTTTGTCCTAAGTTCCCCAGCGTGGTGGCATAATAACCGAACGTGAGACCGCCCAGGCGCAGCACAGGGATGGTTTTTTCATCGAACTGGGAAAAATCTCCATAAGCTTGAGCCGTAGCATGGCAACGCCATCTTCTTACAGACCCCGCGCAGGCAGCCGCCTCAGACATTGTCTCACTATAGGCTTGCTCGAGGGTTACGGTATTCAGTTGTCTCGCTGATGAGGCCGCCTGGAAAGAATCGCCAAACAGCAGGCGCTGGGCGATATTTCGAAACCGGGTGACGGTTCCATCCTCGGTAGAAAAGTCAATGAGCCATACCCGGTCATAAGTCTCGTGAGGCCAGACGACCTCCCCTACATCCGAGACGCCCAGTGCCTTGGCCATATGCACGATATCCATGTGTTCAGCGCAGATCAAAACCGATTTCGAGTCCCACTCCCGGTTGGCTCGCAGACAATTGACCAGCTCCGCCACCTGGCCGTATGCGAAACGTGAAATCACCTCCTTCCCTGTGGCCCTGGCTAAAGGCGCCACAGTCTCCTGGCAGCGAACCGACTTTTTCTTTTTGGACGGCCTTTGTGCAATGATGGCAGCAGGCGGACCATATTCCAGGACCCGTGGATCTGACCGGAAAAACTGGACCAATGCCATCGCCCGGGTAAGACCCCGAGGATTCAGATGAATTCTTTCGATGTCTTCGTATTTTTCCGCGTGCCGTATAATTATCACCTGGGCAGGCATCGCCTGAACGGCGACAGCCACCCCCAAAAACCACATCATAAACAAAGGGATAATCCACGCAGGCGTTACCCAAGGATTCTCTTTGGACATGTTTCAACTCCAGCCAACCACCGTCAGGCCCCCAGTGGATCCATGCCAGATCGGCTCAGATGAACAAAAGAGGCGAAAAGATAATGATAACAAGCCGTTTTTTTTGGGGAAAACAGTACCGAAATGCCACTTGGGGGTCAAGCAAAAAATGCTCAGAGCATATTCAACGGCAGATGCAGCATGGCGCTGTTTCACGGACGTCCCGCTCTTCTCACAGCCTCCCGTAGCGTTCGGTTTCGCTTTAGGAATTAGCGGGCCTGTCATAGCCGCCACGACCACCGCCTTTCGGGTGTCCACGGCAGGGTATGACAATGCCTGTGTGGCCATCTGGATGGCAGCACCACGGAAAGTGCGGCTCGTGCCGGGTCACGTCAAACTCCGGTCGAAATCAGGGACAGGCCTCAAAAATAAGGGCTGATTTTCCACCTTACCACAGGCCCTCGACGGTTCCCGGCAAAAAGATCCAACCCGTTTGCCGTCGCGTTTGCGCATAGGGCCAACAATCGTATCACGTTTATCGAGACCCCCGACCGTATGAGCATAGGACTTCTCCAAGGAAAATGAGCGTCAGAAATAGTGCAACAACGGGGCAGGTATTATCCATTCAAAGACTGTCAAAAAATTCGAAAGGCACCACAGGCATATACTATGGGAGGAACCAACAAGTGAAGCGTGTGGTTATAAATTGACAATGCGAATGTCTTCTGGTAATTCTATTTGCCATATGTCAAGAAGAAGCAGATGACCATAAGGAGCTTAGATATACGGACCGCGCCCCATTTCATGATCATACCATGATGCAAGGCCCTCGTATTGGAAAGCAAATATGGAAGCGCGGAGTGAAGTCAGCAGAAAAGCGCGTGCTTTACATTCCATGTAGGCATTCCGTGACAAAAAGCCCGGGTTCCAGCTGTGGAGGGAGATCAGATGTTCAATCAGCCAGAGTTCACTGCCACAAACATGGCGTATGTTCCCTACCGGGAGACGGAGTGGGCCATTCGGTCGATCCTGGATAATTTCCCGAAAGCCCCCACCCTGCCCGTATTGACACGAAGCATGAAACACATGCTTGAGGGAATTCCTTGTCTGGTCTTCGATCGTGAAAAGCGCAGGGTCCTGTTAGATCCGTCCCCCGACAGAGAAGAGGAGATAGTGGCATTTTATGATAGATATGAGGCAGGAGACCTCGACCATTTTGCCACCACTTCTAACACAGCCCCCTGGTTTTTTGCCCTCCTTGAGCAATTAAAACAGCAGGCACTGCCGGAACTAAAGTGGGTCGGGTTTCAAACCGCGGGTCCGGTCTTGTTGGCGGACGTGATCAAGCAACGAGACGGCAATCCATCCTTTCATGATGAGACCCTGCGTGATATTCTCATAAAGGCTTCAAGCATGAAGTCGAGATGGCTCGAGAAGAGGATCAAGCAGGATCTTCCGGATGTGGAGGTCATTGCAGGGCTTCCGGAGACCACACTGGTCAATTTTACGTCCGCAGGAGGCGGGGGGACACGGGAAGCAATCATCGATGCCATCAACCGAGGCTTTGAAGGGTTGACGTGCCTGACGTGGATTCATTGCTGCGCCAATATCGACTGGACCCTCCTTACCGACTCGCGAGTCGACGTGATCAATTTTGACGCCTATCATTATGCCGACAAAATCGCCCTCTATCATAAGGAATTTAAGGCCTTTCTGGAGCGTGGAGGCATGCTGGCATGGGGCATCGTTCCGGTCACGAACGAACTCATAGAAAAGGAGAACGTCCAGGGCCTGGTTGAAAGGCTGGAGCGAGGTATTGATCTTCTTGCCCGTCAAGGGGTTGATGAAAACATGATTGCATCGTCATCGTGGCTGATGCCCTGCTGTGACACGGTGATGATGACACCTGAGAACTCGGATCGGGCATTCAGGATGACGCGGGAGATATCCGAGAT
>Ga0272444_10005498_pt1 | contig 10970 bp, 10 predicted proteins | sample SSMForm13_FD_201033 | JGI IMG/M metagenome (GOLD analysis project Ga0272444, IMG submission 201033) | Marine sediment archaeal communities from Little Sippewissett salt marsh, Falmouth, MA, United States - SSM-Form-13 | ecosystem: Environmental > Aquatic > Marine > Wetlands > Sediment ... | reverse complement strand
GAACACCCCGGGGACACTCGTCTGCAGCATGTCGTCGACCTGCAAACACCCGCTGTCCGTCAGCGCGAGCTGCCCGCCGAGGAACTCCAAGATCGGCTGTCCTCCCTGCAGGTACAGAAACGCCCCGCTGACCGGGATCGTCTCACCTTGCCCGCCACACTCGACTGCGACGCCGTCAACCGCCCGATCCCCGAGGATCTCCCGCACGACACAGCGGACGCGCGTGCGAATCACCGCGGACCTCTCCGCCTGCTCAACCAGCTCCGGCGATGCCAGCAGTCGCGCCGTTGGACAGAGCAGCCAGACCGTACGCGCGAAGCGTGCGACGTGCAGCGCTTCTTCGACCGCTTCATCGCGGTTGCCCACCACAGCGACGTCCTGGTCGCGGAAGAAGAACCCGTCACACGTTGCGCAGTACGACACGCCCCGTCCGGTGAGTCCCGCCTCGCCCGGAATCGACTGCGCGCGCCCCATCGATCCTGTCGCGACGATGACTGTACGAGCGCTATGCGCCTCTCGTCCCGCATACACGGTCTTTCGTGCTTCGCTTACCGTCGCCGCGGTCACCCGTTGCGAGACAAAGGTTGCGCCGAATCCACTGGCTTGGGAACGGATACGCTCGACCACCTCAAGTCCCGAAACGGTGTCGACCATGCCCGGGTAGTTCGTGATCTTCGTCGCCATGCCGAGCGCACCGGCCCCGATCCCCTTGTCGAGGACAACCGTGCGCCAACCGGCTCGCGCCGCGTACAAGGCAGCGGTGGCCCCGGCCGGTCCGGCACCAACGATCACAACATCCCACAGTGGCCCTTGTTCTTCGTGCGGTGTCTGCTTCGTCTCATCCGTCCGCATGCCCATCCCCCATTCACCGGACATGATACTGCGAAAGCGGAGGTCGTAGCAGATCCGGTGTATGCGACTGCTGTGCCGAACCGTCATTGCATCTCCTGTGGCAACCCCCTACGCTGACACATCATGACCAACACAGCGAAGATCGGCATCATCGGCGGCTCCGGTTTGTACGAGTTGGGGCTACTTGACCGTGCATGCGCCGTCAGCCTCCACACACCCTACGGTCCGCACTCCACCGGATTCTCAGTTGGCGCCATCTGTGAGACGCCCGTCGCGTTCGTCCCGCGCCACGGTCTCGGGCATTCCATCCCACCGCACCGCGTTCCCTACCGCGCCAACCTGTGGGCTCTGCACGCTCTCGGGGTCCGAAGGATTCTCACGGTCTCCGCGATGGGCGGAACCCGAACCCACTTTCGCATCGGTGATGTCTGTGTTCCCGATCAGATTGTCGATTGGACGAAAGGGCGACCGTCGACATTTTTCGACGGCCCCCAGGTCGTACACACCCCATTCTCCGAACCCTTCTGCCCCCGCCTGCGACGGCGTCTCGTCGACGCAGGCCGGCACACCTCGGGCGTCCGGGTGCACGAGAACGGAACGGTCCTCGTGTTCGACGGACCGCGATTCTCCACGCGAGCGGAGTCCCTCCTGTTCCGCGAGGTGATCGGTGCCGATTTGCTGAGCATGACGGCTATGCCGGAGGCCATTCTCGCGCGCGAACTCGGAATCTGCTACGCAACCGTCGCAGTCATCAGCGACCTGGACGCATTCGGCGACGAACCGGTGTGCGCCGAGGACGTCAATGCTGTGATGAGGAAGAGCTACCCTGCACTGGCCGATGTCCTCCGACGCGCGATCGCCGCATGTTCGCCGGACGAGCCGTGTACAACGTGTGCGGACCCAGCACACACGTGACGTAGAGGGCCCCTCCGCGTACTATCCGGTAGGAGGTGAATTGAATGGGAGAAATGCGTGACGCGATGCGCGATGTCAAACGTGCGATGACAACGCTGGGCAAGCAGGTACCCGACGAGATGGAGGGGTTCGGCACGTTCATGGGAGCGGTCCTCAAACCAGGCAAGCTCGATCTCAAGACCAAGGAACTCATCGCACTCGGCATGGGCCTCACAGCTCGCTGCAAGTACTGCATCGGGATTCATACGGAGAAAGCGCTGCAGGCTGGCGCAACACCGGAAGAGCTCTGGGAGGTCGCCACGGTCGCCGTAATGATGGGCGGCGGCCCTGCGATGACGTACGTTGCTGAGCTTCAGAAGGCGTTGGACGAGTTCGTCACCGACGCTGCCTAGATCCATCCGCCGAATCGACAAAGAGAAGACCGCCGCGAAGCGGCGGTTACTCTTTATGTACGTTATTCGGACCCGCCATGTCAAGGGGTACGCCTCAGCCTCCGCTGGGGCGCAGTTGCTGCAGTAACGCCGCCGCATCGCTTGCCTTGTGGACCCCCGGCAGGCTGCCGCCTTCCCGCCGGATGTACCGACCTGGCAATCGCCGGACCCGCGAGCGAGCTCGATGACCCCTGACGCAGGCGGACGAGCTCGCCGTCAGCACGTCGACGGAAAAGGCCATCCTCGGGCCGACCGGATAGACTGTGGTCGGGAGGTGGACGATGACACGCCGTGCCTTGCTTCTTGTCGCGCTTGCGGCAAGCCTCACACTGCTCGGCAGTAGACCCGGCTCACCCGAGTTCGCTGCTGCGCCCCGCACGTCTCCGGGACTGGATCCGTCGGCCGCTGAGAACGGCAATCTCCTCTTCAATCCGGGTTTCGAGGTTGTGGACGACGGCGGACGGGCCGCCGGGTGGCAAGCGACCGTCCTGTACGGGTCTGCGGACAACGTCGTTCTCGCACGCGATCACCGACGATCGAACTCCGGCGCAGCGTCAGCCAGCATACGGATCCACGGCGTCGGACGAGCAATCTGGTCGCAGACTGTAGGCGTCGTCAGCGGTGTCGTGTACGAATTCTCCGGCGTCGTCGCGTTTGAGGACCTCACGGAAGACTCGATTTGCCGCCTCCAGGTGGTCTTCCGCGATGACAACGGGGAATCCGTTTCGTTTGTGGACCTGGCGGGGCATTCGAACGGACAGCGTGGCTTCTCCCTTGACTTCCCCGCGCGGATGCTGATCCGGGCTCCCGCGAACGCCACATCGGCAGAAGTGAATGGGCTCTTTGAGGGGCCTGGAATCGCCTGGTTCGACGACCTCTCCTTCGTCGTCGCACCGACTGGGCGTATCGAAGGCACCGTCACAGACGCTGGTGGCCCGCTCGAGGGTGTCCGGGTGTTCCTCTGGGGAGATCCCTGGGGACGCCCTGTGGAGGCCACGACCGGCGAAGACGGCCGCTACTTGCTCATGGATGTCCCCGTCACACACCCCCGGTACATCGTGGTCGCGTCCAAAGAGGGCTACCGGACTCAGCCACAAGGCGACATCGCCGTTGCGCACGGCACGTCAACATCCGTTGACTTCGTCCTAGTCGAGGGAACGGATCCGGCTGACAGCCTTATCGTAGGACACGCATTCCTCGTCGAAGCCCACGTGCAGACGCGAATCGACGTCCCTGACTACGCCGAGCTTCCCATGGACGAAACCGGGTATCCGGAATCGATCCGCACGTACCTCGCATCCGACGCCTACATCACCGCCGATGACTCGCAGATCCAAGCGCTGTCTAAGCAGACCGTCGCCTCGATGCCGAATGAGAGCCGGCGCAACGCTGCCGCCGTGGCGTGGGCGGTGTACGTCACCGTCAGTACTACGCTGAGTCACGATGCAGTGTATGGGCTGAACCAGGCGTACCGAGACGTTACGAGCGGCATCTGGCAGACGATTCAGCCCGGCGGTTGGTGCTGGAGCCGCAACCTATACGACTGGCTGTATGCCCCCTCGGAGCTACTAACAGAGGGTACGGGCATCTGCATCGAGCACTCTTGGCTCTGCGTCGCCTTGCTTCGCGCCGCCAACATCCCCGCACGGGCCCGCGTCGGCTCCGCCCAGTTCTGGCTCCAGCTAGAGAACGGAGACGGAGCCTGGTTCGAAATGAGCACGAACGGTGGGTCCAACACGTTCCGTGAGACAGGCATCCTCGGCGCGGGATTCGGCGGCTCTGCAACCCCCGTGTACACCTCCGCGACCAGCGAGCCATTCCTTCAGGAGGATTGGGACTGGCAGCAACCCGGTCTGTGGCGGGAGACACACCCGTGGACGGCGACGTACGCGTTGTCCCCCGCTGGGAAGGCGCAAGCGCTCGCCGCGCTCGCCGCCTACGCAGCCGATGGTACGCCCCCCCGAAGCACCGGGACGCGAACGCCGGCGGGTGCGTACGAGATCCACTGCAGTCAGGTGGAGCTGTGCCAATGGAGCCTGGCGAGCCAGACAACCATCGACTTCCGATTCCCGATGCCAACCGTGTCCCAAGCCTTCACCGACAGGGGGGAGTGGTGCTACTTCACAAACCACCCGGAATGCGTACTCGACACGTACGTCGAAACCGTGAGTCACGCGCCCACCCAAGCCCTCCAGCGGTGGCAGCACATCGTGGTAGATGTCAGCTCGCTGGTCGAGCCCTAGAGATCGTCGTCGTCTTCGTCGTAGATGTCCTCGTCGTCCTCCAGATCGTCCTCGTACTCCTCATCCAAAACGGACACTGTCAAAGGATCCTCATTCACAACCTCGAAAACCGTACCGCAATCCTCGCAGTGGACGTGGGCATAGAGGACCGCGTCCTCCTTCTCGAGACGAATTGTCGCCCCACACTCTGGGCACTCAAGTGCCGGCATGCTGGTCTCCTCTTCTGCTTCCACGCTAGGCGCTCTTCTTCGACGCCGTTGCCTTCGCTTCCTGCCGCTCCACGACCGTCAGCGGGTACTCGCTCGCCACTTCGAGGAGCGTCCAGCAGTGCGAGCAACGAAACGCCTTCCCGAGGACGACAGCGTTGGCCGCGATCTCGATCGTTGTGTAGCATGCAGGGCACGTGATCTCAAACATCTCTCCTCCGATCCGTGGGAATCCGTCCGACAAGCCGACTTGCAGACCTGCCACGCGGCATGACTGCAGAGGCAGCAGAATACTGCCTAGTTCTATCCAGCGTCAATGCCTTCTCCAAGGACGTTCGGACAGCCTGTCTTTCGGACAGGCGACCCGGCAGAGCGATGGACGCATGACGGACTACCGCCGTGGGGGCGAGAACCGAACGACAACAACGTCTCCGTCCCGGATCTCGTACTCCTTTCCTTCGAGTCGACGCTTGCCGGCTTCCGCAGCGGCAGCCTCCGATCCATGGCCAATCAGATCCTCGCACGCGATGACCTCCAGCCGGATGAACCCCCGCTCCATGTCCGTGTGGATCTTCCCCGCAGCCACCGGGGCCTTGTCGCCTTGGCGGCACGTCCACACATGGACCTCGCGCTCCCCTGCCGTGAAGAAGTCCACCAGTCCGAGTTCGCGATACGCTGCGTGCACGACTCGCTCGACCGAGAGAGCCTCCATGCCCAACGCTTCCAAGAACGCCGCGCGGTCCTGTTCCGGAAGCTCACTGATCTCGGCTTCGTCCCGCCCGCACACCGGAATCGTCTCACTTCCCCCCTGCACGCCGTGCGCGGCGAGCGCCTCCACGTGCGGCCCGCCGATTGCCTCGACTTCCGCCACGTTGGCTACGTAGAGAACCGGCTTGAGCGACAGGAGATTGCAGTCCCGCACGCTCTCGAGAGCCGATTGTGTCAGGCCCTGCTGCCGCGCCGGGCGACCGTCGTGTAGCTGTACCAAGACGCGTTGACACACCTCGGACTCCTGGCAAGCCTGTTTGTCCGCCGAGCGCACGCGCTTCTCCAGACGCTCGACCTTACGCTGGAGGACGTCTGCGTCGGCGGCCATCAACTCCAAGTCGACCACCTCGATGTCGTGAATCGGGTCAACCGGATCCTCTCCGCGTTCGAAACACCGAACAACGTGGACCAACACATCCGCCTCCCGAACCTGCAAGAGCAGTGCCGCAGTTCGCTCGCGGTCCGTGCCGGTGGCCTCGGCAAAGCCGGGGATGTCCACCATGTCCATCGTCGCCGGGACGAGCTTCTTCGGCTTGTAGAGCTCGACCAGTTGGCGGAACCGTGCATCCGGTACCGTCACCGTTGCGCGATGAACCTCCGTTCGCAACGGAGCGTTTGCCGCGCTGATCGCGTTGAACACCGTCGTCTTTCCGCACTGGGGGCGGCCAATCAGTCCACAACGAAGCGGCATGGGAATCCTTTCAGAGGCAGAAACGGATGGGCAAGATACGTCGGATTCTATGGTGCGAGCTGGCGTCTCACAACACCCGGAGCCACGTTCTGCCTACGTCGGCGACGCTGCGCGATTAGAGCAGCCACAGGCTCACCGCCATCACGATCATGCCGATCAGGATTCCCAAGATCGCAAGATGCTCGTGCCCGAATGACCGAGCCACCGGAACCAGTTCGTCGAGCGAGATGAACACCATGATGCCGCCGACAGACGCCAGAACGTAGCCGAGAATAGCCGGCGTTAGAAACGGAAGCAGAACAAGCGCCGCGACCCCAGCACCGACCGGCTCGCTCAACCCCGAGAAGAACGACCACAGGAATGCGCGCTTCCGGCTTCCTGTTGCCGCGTAGATCGGGGCCGCCACGGCAACCCCTTCCGGTACGTTGTGGATCGCAATCGCGACCGCAATCGCAATCCCGAGCGATGGGTCCTCCAACGCGCCGGCGAACGCCGCCATCCCCTCGGGGAAGTTGTGGATCCCGATGCCCAGCGCAACGAAGAGGCCAGTCTTGAGCAGGGGGCTGCCCTTCATCTCCGGACCCTTCCGATCATCTTGTCCGAGGTACTCGTGCGGGACCAGAACATCAACGAGGAACATCGCCGCCATCCCGCTGAAGAACGCGACGTGGGCGCCCAGGAATCCCACCGCTTCCACCCCCCCTTGAAGCAGTTCCACGAACGAGACGAGGATCATCACCCCCGCCGAGAATCCCAACGTCAGTGTCATGAACCGCGGACCGGGTTTCCGCACGGCAATCCCCAATAGGCTCCCGATCGTCGTCGACAGCCCGGCGAGCGCCGACAGCGTCCACGCGAACAGGATGCGCTCATCCATCCGCAGCCTCCTCCGACTCGGCGACCGGCTCGGGAACGGCGAGAAGGATGGCCAGGGCGATCAAGAGCGTTCCCGCCGATGCAGCCAGCGGGGCCTGATAGCCGCCCGCCGACGCAAGCGCCCCGCTCGTCACACCCGCGCACAGCCACCCGATTCCCGCCAGCGCGTTGTACATTCCGAGCGCCAAGCCTTGGTTCTCCGGCTTCGCTAGGCGAGATGTCAACGCCACGCCGGATAGCTGGAAGAACGACCAACTGAAACCGTAGACGAAGAAGACCGCCCCCAGCGCCACGATCGCCGGCACCGTCTCGGACAACGCGAGATACAGCGTGGCGCACAGGAACAGGACCAGTCGGAACGTCACCGTGCTGAGTTGGATCGATCGATTTCCTCTTCGGTGAATCCGCCGCACGGCGATCGGATACGCAGCGACGATCGCCGCCTGCATCACGGCAAACAGGGCGAACACCGCCGAAGAAGAGAACCGAAACCGCTCAGCCAGCAGAAGCGGCAGGGGAATCGCAGCCAACCCGAACGCGAAGAACGTAACGAACGTGGATGCGAGGAACCGCTTCGTTCCCACGCGGAACCCCTCGGGAGATCGGAACATGCGAGCCAGACGGCGGGGATGGATTCGATGGTAGAGGTGAAACGGCGCGAACCGCCATCGCTCGTTGAGAAGGTTCCCCACGGCAAGGAGCACGCCGAGGAACTGACGCTGCGTGAAACGCGGCATCGTGCGTGGGATCCAACGGGCAGCAAGCACACTGGCAACGAGACCGATGCCCCCGGTCGCGGCGAACAAGAGACGGACCGTCTGGCTTGTCGTCGTCCAGCGCTCGCCGAGCGCCAGTGCCACGCTTCCGAGAACGAGGCCGAGAACCCATCCGAGCGCCCCGATCTGGTTCATGCGGCCGATCTTCGCCTCCCAGTGCGCGGCATCGCGGTTCTCGATCACGATCAGCACGGTGACCGACGCGTTGGCGACCCAGAAGAAATTCATTGCCATGTTGACGAGTAGCAGCTGAGAGAATCGCGCGACAAACGACATTCCGAGCAACGCGGCACTGACAACCGCGTAGCTGCCAACAACGAAGAGTTTTCGACGATGCGCCGCATCGGACAGGCGGCCCCAGATCAGGCTGCCGACTACGCCGGTCAGGCTCGCAGCGCTTGAAACGAGCCCAAGCCGCGTCGGCGCTTGCGCCGAGGCGAACACAGACGAGATCATCAACGGAACGAGGATCGAAGACGTCCCAAGCACGAGATTCGCCAGACCCACTGCAATGAACCACGGCTCGATCTCGCAGCACCACGTTCGGAAGCCGCCCCGCGTCGTCATGAGACCCTATCCTAGCCGATGGGAGCGAGTGGAGGAATCACACATACGGCACGACGTCACCGAATCTGGAACGCGCGGACCCCTCCGACCGGGTTCTCTCCACCGAAGTCAAGCGTGACGAGGGCTTGGTAGATCCCCTCGGGAAGCGGATCGTCTGCCGCGGGGTCGGTCAACGTGAGGACACGCGTGCTGCCCGGCAGGACCCGGAAGTAGTCGCGACTCGATTCCTCGAACGCGAACTGGCGGACCACGTCCCCGTTTCGATCAATGATCTGAACAGCACCGGTCACCACCAGCTGCACGTTCCCGGTGTTCACAAACGTCGCTTCCAACGTGACCGGATCCTCCTCGACGAGCGTTACACCGGTGATTTGCCCGGACAATGCCTCCGTCCCCGGAGCAGAGACGAACAGCTTCGCCCCAACCTGTGGAACGGCGAGAATCCTCGTGCCGTTCTGCTCAAGCACGCGCGGCACCAGCTCCGCCATCACGATGCACCAGTACGATCCATCGTAGTCAGCCGGGGTCGAGATCGTCACCAGAATGTCCTGGCTCTCGTCCGCCGCCAGTTCAACTCGATCGGCGGACAACGAAACCCAAGACCCACAGGACCGATCCACCGAAGCGAACGCGCCGCCGGCCGCATCCAGGCCGGTAATCGGCGTTGCGACGCTCAACGATTCGTACAACGCGAGGCCCTGCAGCTGGTCCTTCGCCGTGATTGTGACGACCATCGTGGCTACACCCGCCTCGTCGATCGTCACCAGGGATCGCTCGATCGTCGCCTCCGCGGACAGCACGGCGCTTTCCTCCGTCGCGCCACTCCGATCGATCCGCGACACCCCACCCACGTCGAGTGAGGCTTGCGGCGACGCGACGATCGCCGCTCCGCCGATGTCGACCGCACCATCGGCGGGAAGCTCAAACGAGTACGAAACGGAAACCGTCTCGCCCACAGCAAACGAGCGAGCGAACACCCACCGCGCCCCGTTCGCCGGCAGGTCGAAGTCGTTCGCCCCACCCTCATCACGCAGCCAGTCCTGCACGAAGATCGTGACCTGTTCCGTTTCCTCGGAGTTGTTGTGCACGGTCAGGCGATAGACCTCGACCGTGCCGGGGGCCTGTCCAAGATCCAGCTCCGCCGGCAGCCATCGGAGTGCCAACCCCGGAGCCGTCGCGACGCTAACGATCAATGCAATTCCGATCAGTCCTCGCCTCGCCGCTTTCACTACAAGACACTCCTTCCGTCCCGCTGGACCGCCGCCTTCCCCGCGTTAGTCCGAGGCAACCGTGAATGTGACGCCAATCACGTACGTTCCTTCCGGAAGGCCCACGAAGTCGCCCTCCTCAATCGTCAGCTCGTACGATGCCGTGATGTCCGTCGCTCCCGAGTCCGCGCGGTACTCCGCCAACGCCAGTCCGAAGACGCGCGCCAGCGTATCCGTGGAGGCACCATCCGGCGCACTGAAGGCGATCCCCTGCTGAAGCGTCCACGCTGACGACGTGCTTTCGACCCGAAGCTCAGTCGGCCGCACCGACTCGTATGTTCCGGCGGCGGCGATTTCCGGGAACGACACGCTCGCTCCGCTGAGGATTCGAATCGAGATCGACGCTCCTTGACAAAGCGGAACGTCCAGTCGTCCCTCGTGAAGAACGAACTCACCTTCCTCATCGACGAACGCGGCAACCACCTCGCCTTCGGTGAGTTCCCACCGCCCCTCCAAGTACAGGTACACCTTCTCGTTTGTCGATGTCGGAGTGAACCGGAGACCGTGGAACGGTTCGTCGACCCAGACGGAGTCTGTCGAAGCACCCGCGACGATGTCGTCCGATGTCACGCAGTCTCCGACCTCCAGAACCCAGTACGCCGGAGCGGGCTGTGGAGACGACTTCACCTTGTAGACAACCCGCGTAACGTCGGCCTGCTGATAGTACTTGCACGAGTGGAGCGTGATCTGGACGTCGCCCAGTTGAACAGCGAAAACCGATTGCCCACAGGTCAGCGCAACGAGGACGCAGCACACGACGCTCAGCGTAGTCCATCCTGGTCGACGAATCGTTCGCGCGTTCATTGGCACCCGCTTCTTACGGCTTCCTGTCACGATTGTACCACGGGGCCGCGCGAACCAGCGTACGTCCAGGGCCCGGAAAGCTTCGTCAGTCTTTCGCGAACAGGCTGCGGAAGAGGTCTTGCTGAATGTCGGACAGCCGTTCCAGCGCCATTGCGATGCGAATCCGCATCTGGATCGGAAACGGAGACGGCACCCGTGCCTGAATCCGACTGACGTCAATCTCCGGAAGCGGATCGCTCTTCCTCGCACGCTCGCCCAGCGACACGTAGTTTACTGCCTCTCGAGCCTTGAACAGCTCAGACAGGCCGTCCTCCGTGATATTGGCCGTCTCGGCCAGCTCACTCAACGTCGGGAGATGTCCGTGGATCTGCAAGAATCGTGCCTGCGCCTGCTCGACTTGTCGATTGAGGTCGTCCATCCACCCTGGGATCCTGGGCGGTTCGGCCTCATCTCGGATGTGCTGTCGGATCTCTCCCTTAATCAGGTTCTCCGCGTACTCTCGGAACGGCTTGCCGTGAGAGAGATCGTAGTTGTACACCGCATTGAGCAACCCAAGGTATCCGGCGCGGTACA
>Ga0272444_10005496_pt1 | contig 10972 bp, 10 predicted proteins | sample SSMForm13_FD_201033 | JGI IMG/M metagenome (GOLD analysis project Ga0272444, IMG submission 201033) | Marine sediment archaeal communities from Little Sippewissett salt marsh, Falmouth, MA, United States - SSM-Form-13 | ecosystem: Environmental > Aquatic > Marine > Wetlands > Sediment ... | reverse complement strand
TACATAATGAAGGCATGATGTCAAAAAAAGGAGGGAAATATGCCAAGATTACCACGACAATTTAAAGATGAGGGTATTTATCACATTATTCAAAGAGGAAACAACAAAAATAAGATATTTTTCATCAGAGGCGATTATTTAAAATTCATATCATTGCTGAGAAAATACAAAAAGCGATACGATTTTGATATTTTTAATTATTGTCTAATGCCCAATCATGTTCATCTTTTGATCAAGATCCACAAAAAAGAGCATATGGCCAAGCTTTTTCAGGGTATTTTTCAATCATTCCAGTATCATCACAGACGTAAATATGGTTATTGTGGGACCTTATATCAGAAACGTTATAAAAGCATTTTGATCGATAAAGACCCTTATCTTTTAGAATGCGCGAGATACATCGAAAGAAATCCGCTTAGAGCTTCTATGGTGGAAGTGCTAAGCCAATATAAATGGTCAAGTTATAGTTTTTATGCGGAGAATGTTCCGAATGACTTGTTGACCCCAAATCCCATATACTTGGATTTAGCGAAAAGCAAAACAAAAAGGCTCAAAATGTACCAGGAATATCTAATACAATCCAGACCATACGAGATGGTTCTTGATCAAAATATCGAAAAATTGAGGTAGTTTTAGCTATGCAGGGTGGTACCGAGCAGGGCGTCCCCGAAATTGGGCTTAACAAGATGGGTGGTTTGTGATAGAATACTGGGAAATTTTGGTCCGGAACAAACACACCTAATTATTTTTTCAGGAGGTAATATAATGAAAGGCAGAAAGATGGTCCCGCATGACGGCAATTCCGCGGTCGCGCACGTAGCGCATGCCACAAATGAAGTAATAGCTATTTACCCGATAACGCCGTCCAGCCCGATGGGAGAGATAGCGGACGACAAGTCAGCAAGGGGCGAAAAGAACATCTGGGGCACTGTCCCGACGGTGGTGGAGCTGCAGTCCGAAGGCGGCGCTTCGGGCGCTGTGCACGGCGCGCTTACTACGGGGGCGCTTACGACCACATTCACGGCTTCCCAGGGGCTTCTGCTCATGATACCCAACATGTATAAGATCGCGGGCGAACTTACGCCGACGGTGTTCCACATAGCGGCGCGCTCGCTGGCCTGCCAGGCGCTTTCCATATTCGGCGACCATTCAGACGTGATGGCCACCCGCGCTACCGGATGGGCCCTGCTCGCGTCTTCAAGCATACAGGAAGCGATGGATCTCGCGCTGATATCCCAGGCGGCAACGCTGGAAGCAAGGGTGCCTTTCCTGCATTTCTTCGAGGGTTTCCGCGTGTCGCACGAGATACAGAAAATAGACGAGGTGACCTTCGACCAGATGAAAGAGATGATGGACGAAAAGCTCATCCACGCGCACCGCAAATGGGGGATGAACCCGGAACATCCCGTGATCCGCGGTACTTCACAGAACCCGGATGTCTATTTCCAGGGGCGCGAATCCGTGAATAAATATTACGACGCCTGCCCGGCTATAACGCAAAAAGCCATGGACAAGTTCGCCAAGATCACGGGCAGGGCTTATAAGCTTTTTGATTATTACGGCGCGAAAGACGCCGAAAAGGTCATCATCATAATGGGCTCCGGCGGCGAAACCGTTTACGAGACCGTGGAATACCTTAACAAAAAGGGCGAAAAGGTCGGCCTGGTGAAGGTGAGGCTTTACCGACCGTTTGACGTCAAAGCGTTCATGAAGTCACTTCCAGCGAGCGTGAAGGCAATAGCCGTGCTGGACAGGACGAAAGAACCGGGCAGCCTCGGCGAACCGCTTTACGAGGATGTGCGCACGGCGATAGGCGAAGCGATGGAAGAAGGCGTCGCGCCGTTCAAGTCGTATCCGAAAGTGGTGGGAGGCAGGTACGGCCTCGGTTCCGCCGAATTCACGCCGGCGATGATAAAAGCCGTATTCGACAACTTGTCGGCCAAAAAATCCAAGAACCATTTCACCGCCGGCATAGACGACGACGTCACGCATACCAGCCTTGACTATGACCCTTCGTTCTCCACAGAAAGCGGGGAATGCTGCAGGGCGATGTTCTACGGTCTCGGCGCCGACGGCACCGTGGGAGCGAACAAAAACTCCATAAAGATCATAGCCAAAAAGACGGATAATTACGCCCAGGGGTATTTCGTGTACGATTCCAAGAAAGCCGGCGCGGTGACCATCTCGCACCTGCGTTTCGGCAAGCGCCCCATACACAGCCCGTACCTCATAAGCAAAGCCAATTTCCTGGCGTGCCATAATTTCTCGTTCCTTGAGAAATACGACATGCTGAAGAACCTTGTGGACGGTGGTACGTTCCTCCTCACATCGATGCATGACAGGGATACCGTCTGGGAGCACCTGCCCGCCAAAGTGCAGAAGCAGATAATAGACAAAAAGCTCAACTTTTACATCATCGACGCCATAAGAATCGCCGAAGAGATAGGCCTTGGCGGACGCATCAACGTCATAATGCAGACAGCGTTCTTCAAAATAGGCGGCATACTTGATGAAAAGACGGCTGTAGAGGCTATTAAAGAAGCGGTGAAAGATACCTACGGCGGCAAGGGCGAGAAGATAGTGAACATGAACCTCAAGGCGGCGGACAAAGCACTTGTAAGCATACAGAAAGTGGATGTACCCGAGAAATTCACCGGCAAGGTCACGGAAAAGCTTAACGTTCCCGAAGACGCGCCTGAATTCGTGAAGAACACTACGGCGAAGATCATGCGCGGCGAAGGCGAAACGGTGAAGGTCTCCGAGATGCCGGCCGACGGTACATGGCCGCTCGGGACCACGCAGTACGAAAAGCGTAATATAGCCGTGAACATACCGGTGTGGAACACGGAAACCTGCATACAGTGCGGGAAATGCACACTCGTGTGCCCGCACGCGGTGATCAGGGCCAAGATATATAAAAAGGAACATTTAAAGGACGCTCCGAAGACGTTCAAACACGCCGAGCTCAGGCCGCCGCACAAGAAACCGGAGACCGAAGGATACGTGTACACCATCCAGGTGGCCCCGGAGGACTGCACCGGCTGTTCGGTATGCGTGCACAATTGCCCGATGGCGGCTAAAGAGGCCATAAAGATGCAGCCGCAGGAGCCCTTAAGGGAGCAGGAGCGCGAGAACGACAAGTTCTTCCTGGCGCTGCCCGACACCGAAGGAAAGCTTTACAGGCGCGACATGATGAACGGCATACAGTTCATAAGGCCGCTCTTTGAATATTCGGGCGCCTGCGCGGGCTGCGGTGAGACGCCATACGTGAAACTCCTCACGCAGCTTTTCGGCGACAGGGCGCTGATAGCCAACGCCACCGGCTGCAGTTCCATATACGGAGGCAATCTTCCGACAACTCCTTACTGCCAGCGCGCCGACGGCAGAGGGCCGGCATGGAACAACTCTCTTTTTGAGGACAACGCCGAGATCGCCTACGGCATGCGCCTTGCGTCGGATAAGTACGCTGAATATGCCAGGGAAATAGCCGAAAGGATAATAAAAGGCGGCAGCTGCGACGCCAAGACGGTAGGGCTACTGAAAGAGGCCCTGGGTGCCGGGCAGAAGACACAGGACGAGATAGAACTGCAGCGCCTGAGGGTGGATGAACTCAAAAAACTTATAGCGAAGTGCGAGGGCCCCAACGGCAAAGAGCTTCTCAGCGTTGTTGATCACCTTATAAAAAGATCGGTATGGGCGCTGGGCGGCGACGGCTGGGCGTATGATATAGGTTACGGCGGCCTTGACCACGTGCTGGCTTCGGGAAGGAACGTGAACGTGCTGGTGCTTGACACCGAAGTGTATTCCAACACCGGCGGGCAGGCCTCCAAGTCAACGCCCATGGGCGCGGTGGCGAAATTCGCCGCCGCCGGAAAACCCATAGGCAAAAAGGACCTGGGGCTTATATGCATGAGTTACGGGTATATCTACGTGGCGAAAGTCGCCCTAGGAGCCGATCCCCAGCAGACGATAAAGGCTTTCCTGGAAGCGGAAGCCTATGACGGCCCGTCCATCATAATAGCTTACAGCCACTGTATCGCGCACGGGTATAATCTCCTGTACGGGTGTGACGAGCAGAAGAAAGCGGTGGCTTCGGGCCACTGGCCGCTGTACAGGTTCAATCCCGTGCTGTGCGCCGAAGGCAAGAACCCGCTCTCCCTGGACAGCAAAGCCCCGAGCATAAAGCTTGAAGAATACATCTACAACGAGAACCGCTACAAAGCCCTTACCAAGGCCGATCCGGAAAGGGCCAAAATGCTTCTTGAAAAATCGCAGAAACTTGTAAATAAACATTACAATATCTATAAACATCTCGCCGGGATGGATGTCTGCGAAGGTGAAAAAAAAGAATAAAGAGAGCAATAAGACCGCGCAGGTCGCCGAAGCCAACGCCCCGCAGGACGCCCTGAGGCTCATGCGGGAACTGGAGAAGATAAGGTGAAGCCGGAGTGGATACGAGGAAAGATCTCCCTTGATGAAAACTCGAGCAAGGTCCGGACCATCCTGCGGGAACTCGGCATCAACACGGTATGCGAAGAAGCGGCGTGCCCGAACAAAGGCGAATGCTGGGAGAAAAAACACGTCACGTTCATGATACTGGGCAACAGGTGCACGAGGGATTGCGTTTTCTGCAACGTCACAAAGGAGGCACCTTCCGCGCCCGATCCGCTTGAACCGGCCAAAATAGCCGAAGCCGTGAAAAAACTGGGCGTAAAATACGCGGTAATAACCTCGGTAACCCGTGACGACCTTTCCGATAAAGGCGCGGGGCAGTTCGTACGAACCGTAAAAGAAATAAGTTCTTCCTGCCCGGACGTCCCTGTTGAGCTGCTCATACCGGATCTCGGAGCTGATGTAAAACTTTTGGAAAAAATATCTTCAAGCGGCGCCCGCGTTATAGGCCACAACATGGAGATGCCGCGGCGTCTTTACCGTGAGATAAGGCCAAAAGCCGATTACGATAGATCGCTCGAAGTACTGAAAATATTAAAAAATAATACGAGCCACGGGTCACGGGCCACGAGTCACGAAGTCAAGGTCAAATCATCCATCATGCTCGGCCTGGGGGAGGCGGAAGAGGATATCCTGGATACGCTCCTTGATCTTAAGAAAGCGGAGGTAGACATCGTCTATATGGGCCAGTATTTGAGCCCCTCCGGCCGTCACTGGCCCGTCAAAAAATACTACACGCCCGAAGAATTCGATCATTTCGCCCGCAAAGCCGGGGATTTGGGCTTCGGATCCGTCTGTGCCGGACCCATGGTCAGAAGTTCTTACAGAGCCGCTCTTTTTACACATTGACATTGCCCCTATTTAATTTATAATTGTATGTACTTATGCCCATTAACGATCTTAAAAAGACTCCTCTCTACGAAGAACATCTGAAACTGAACGCGAAGATGGTGCCTTTCGCGGGGTGGCTTATGCCCCTCCAGTACACCGGCATAATAGACGAGCACATGCATGCCCGGGAAAAGGCCGGCCTTTTTGACATATTCCATATGGGGGAGCTCTTCCTCAGGGGGCCGGCGGCGGCCAAAGACGTAGCCGGGCTGGTAACATGCCGAATATATGACATGCACCCCGGCAGGTGTCGTTACGGCTTCATGCTGAACGACAAAGGCGGGATAATAGACGACCTTATCGTCTTCAGGATATCGGAAGAGGAGTTCATGATAGTGGTGAACGCCGGGACGGTCGGAAAAGACGAAGCGTGGATGAGGAAGCATATCTCGCCCGGGACGGAGCTGGCGAACGAATCGGCCGAGACGGCCAAAATAGATATACAGGGCCCGCTTTCCGGGAAGATAATGGGGGACCTGGCGGGTCAGCAGGCCGTGGAACAGGTCCGTAAGTACCATTTCCTGAATGTCGAGATAAGCGGGATGCCGGTCCTTTTGAGCCGCACGGGTTACACCGGGGAACTCGGGTATGAACTGTTCTTCCCGGTGGAATACGCTCCCGACATGTGGAAGCTTTTGCTCGCACAGGAAGGCGTCAAGCCCGTCGGCCTGGGCGCCCGGGACACCTTGCGCATGGAGATGGGGTATTCGCTTTACGGTAATGATATAGACGAAAAACATACCCCGCTGGAAGCGAACCTCGCCAGGTTCGTTTTTTTTGAAAAGGATTTTCTGGGCAAGCCCGCGCTTTTGAAACAGCAGGGAAAAGGCGTAAGCCGTGTGTTAAAAGGTTTTATCTGCGATTCAAGAAGAAGCGCGCGCAGCCATTTCAAGGTGACATCCGGAGGCAAAGAAATAGGCGAGGTCACCAGCGGCGCTTTTTCGCCGTGTTTGAAAAGAGGTATGGGTTTATGTTATATTGATAGCGGGTCCGCCAAAGAAGGCACTGGAGTAACGCTTACCGACGGCAAAGTGGAGGTCGCGGCGCGGGTGGCGGCGATACCGTTATATAGACACAAGACCCAAGACCCAAGACACAGGACAGGGAAAAAGTCTTGAGTCTTGCGTCTTGAGTCCTGAGTCTTCGATCGAAAGGAGTGACATGATACCGAAGGACCTGAGATACACGAAAGAACATGAATGGGTGAGGATGGAAGGGGAAGAGGCCGTTATCGGCATAACCGATCACGCGCAGTCCGAAATGGGCGACATAACTTTTGTGGAGCTTCCCCAGATAGATAAAGAAGTGAAACAGTCAGCGGGCCTCGCCACCGTTGAATCGATAAAGGCCGCCAGCGACATTTACGCGCCGCTTTCGGGCAGGGTGATAGCGGTGAACGAGGCCCTGGAAGGCAGTCCCGAGGTCATCAACCAGGCGCCGTATGATACGGGCTGGATATGCCGCGTGAGCGTGACGAACCCGTCGGAGATGGATTCTCTCATGGACGCGGACGCGTACGAACAATACCTGGAGGCATCAGAGAAGTGAGTTACGTCCCGCATTCCGCACAGGATAAGCAGGATATGCTTAAAGCCATCGGCGTGAACAGCGCCGATGACCTTTTCAGTGTCATACCAAAGGCGCTCCGCGCAAAGTCCTTTGACCTCGCTCCGGGAAAGTCTGAATTTGAGGTTGAGCAGCAACTTAAAAAACTTGCCGATAAGAACGCCACGCATCTCATCACTTTCGTCGGAGGAGGTTTTTACGATCATTATATCCCCGCGGCGGTGGACGCGCTTGCTTCGCGTTCCGAATTCTACACCGCGTACACGCCTTACCAGGCCGAGGCTTCGCAGGGCACACTCCAGGCGATATACGAGTACCAGAGCTGCATATGCCGGCTTACTGACATGGAAGTGTCCAACGCGTCGCTTTACGACGGCGGGACGGCGCTTTACGAAGCGGCGATGATGGCGATACGCATCACTGGCCGCAATAAAGTGATAATGGACGGCGGCGTGAGCCCCATATACCGCAAGATGATGTACTGCTACACGTCAAACCTTTCCATAGAGTTCGTGGAAGCGCCGGTCACTCACGGGCAGAGCGACAGGAAAGCGATCGAGGAATGCCTTGATGACAAGACGGCTGCCGTTATACTGCAGAACCCCAACTTTTTCGGGGCGATAGATGACCATACGGATATAATCAATAAATGCCATGAAAAAGGCGCGCTTGTCATAGAAAGCGCGTATCCCCTTTCGCTGGGGGTACTTAAGACGCCCGGCGAGATGGGAGCGGATATAGTGACGGGGGAGGGCCAGAGCCTGGGACTTCCGCTTTCTTTCGGGGGGCCGTACCTGGGGTTCATGGCTACGAGGAAAAAATTCGTCCGCAAGATGCCGGGCCGCATAGTGGGCGCCACCGTTGACGGCAAAGGCCGCAGGGGGTTCGTGCTCACATTGCAGGCGCGCGAGCAGCATATACGCCGCGAAAAGGCCACATCCAACATATGTTCCAACGAGGCGCTATGCGCGCTGCGCGCTTTGATCTATATGTCGCTCGCCGGCAAAGAGGGCATCAAGGGGCTCGCCCGGCTTTGCGCGGACAAAGCCGAATACGCCAAGAAAAAACTTGAGGCCATAAAAGGCGTGGAAGTGAAAAGAAGCTCGCCCACGTTCAACGAGTTCACGGTGAAGCTGCCGAAAGACGCCGGAAGCGTGATAGACGGTATGATAGACAAAGGTTTTGAGGCGGGATTCCCGCTGGGGCGTTATTACGATGACATGAAGGATTATCTTCTTGTCGCGGTGACCGAAAAACGCACAAAAGAGGAAATAGACAGTTACGCGCGGGCGATGGAGGAAGTCCTATGGAGCTGATATTCGAAAGGTCCAAAGCCGGCAGGAAGGGCATGGTGCTGCCGAAAAAAGACGTCCCCGCAGACGCGAAAATAGACAAAAAATACGCGCGCGGGAAAGAGGCGGAACTTCCGTCCGTATCGGAACCGGAAGTGGTCAGGCATTTCACCAACCTTTCAAAGATGAATTTCGGCGTGGATTCGCATTTTTATCCGCTGGGGTCATGCACGATGAAATACAACCCCAAGTTCACCGAAAGGATAGCCGCTTACGAGGAATTCACTTCGCTCCATCCGCTCAATCCGCAGCTTATAAAAGGCGGCAAACTCACTCAAGGGGCGCTTGAGATAATATACGACCTTGAAAAGCTCCTTTCTGAGATAACCGGCATGGACGAGTTCACCACGCACCCCATGGCGGGCGCGCACGGCGAACTTACGGGCATAATGCTTATCGCCGCTTATCACAGGCACAAAGGCAGCAGGAAAAAATATGTCATAATACCGGATTCCGGCCATGGCACCAACCCGGCTTCGGCCGCCATAGCCGGTTACGAGGTTATAACCATAAAGTCGGATAAGACGGGCGTAATGGACATCGACGAGTTCAAACGCGCGCTTAACGACGATGTGGCGGGCGTCATGCTGACCTGCCCGAACACCCTTGGAGTGTTCAACCCGCATATCAAAGAAATAGCGGACCTCACGCATAAAGCGGGGGGCCTCATGTATTACGATGGCGCGAACCTGAACGCCATCATCGGCAAGGCCCGCCCGGGAGACCTGGGTTTTGACGTCGTGCACCTCAACCTGCACAAGACCTTCGCGACGCCCCACGGCGGCGGCGGCCCCGGAGCCGGCCCGGTGGGCGTTAAAAAAGACCTGGAACCGTACCTGCCGATCTCCCGTGTCGTCAAGAAGGCAGACGGCGCGTTCTCGCTTGATTATGACAAACCGCTTTCCATAGGTTATATCTCGCCGTTCTACGGCAATTTTTCCGTTATACTGAAAGCGTACGCGTATATACTGCTTCTGGGCAAAGAAGGCCTGATAGAAGTGAGTGAGAACGCGGCGCTGAACGCGAATTACCTGCTCGGCCTGCTTAAAAAGAAATATGACATACCGTATGAAAAAGGGTGCCTCCACGAATTCGTGGTCTCCGCCGAACGCCAGGCCGGTAAAGGCGTCCACGCCTTTGATATCGCCAAAGCGCTCATAGACAGGGGCATACACCCGCCGACGATATATTTCCCGCTCAACGTGAAAGAGGCCATGATGATAGAGCCCACCGAGACCGAGACAAAGGAGACGCTGGACCATTTCGCGGAAGTCATGCTGGAACTCGCCGATCTCGCGGAAAAAGACCCCGGCGCTTTCAGGGAATCACCCAAAAACTCTCCGGTGGGCCGGCTTGACGAGGTCAAGGCGGCGAAAGACATGGATATAGCAAGCCTGTCATGAAATTAATAGAAAACCCCGCGCCAACTCCCGAAAAAAATATTACGATGGACGAGGAGTTCCTGGTGAAAGCCGAAGCCGGCGAGATAGGGGAATCGCTGCGGTTCTGGGAAGCGAAAGAATATTTCGTGGTGATCGGCCGCTCGGGTAAAGCGGAAGAAGAGTGCCGCATCGATAAATGCCGGCGTGACGGCGTGAAAATAATACGCAGGCTTTCCGGCGGCGGCACGGTCCTCGAGGGCCCCGGGTGCCTGAACTATTCGGTCATTCTTTCTTATGAAAGGGATGACGCGTTCAGGAACATACGTTCTTCCTACCGGGTCATACTGGGCGGCATCGCCCGGAGGTTAAAAGCGAAAGGGCATGATGCGCGATTCCTGCCGATTTCGGACCTTGCGGCGGCGGGCAGAAAATTCTCAGGCAACGCCCAGGCCAGGAAAAAGAGATATTTTCTGCACCACGGCACGTTCCTTTATGACTTTGATATAGAGAAAGTATCCCGTTACCTCAAGCACCCACCCGCGGAGCCCGATTACAGAAAGGGCCGTGCGCACGGCGATTTTCTCGCCAACATATCCGAAAGCCCGGAAAATTTAATGGATATCGTTAAAGAAGAGTTCCTGGCGGATGCTGACGCTGTCAGCCTGCCAGGCCGCCGAAGATAGCGGCCTCGGCCTTTGAAAGGCACAGGGAGCTCAGGCAGCTCAAGGTTATTTTGGTCCGCCCGTCGGCCATGGGATCAAAGAATATGCCCACGCGCGTGGTGTCGATCTGTTTCGGGAAACCCATGGCGACGATGTACCTCTGGTCCTTGTTGCTGCGGAAAACGGTGTAGCCGCCGTCCTGGAGCACTTTGATGACCCGTTCAAAAGCCTCGTCATAACCGAGGGCGAAGACCTTTGTCTTGCCTTCGGCGCGGGCCTTTTCAAGGTCCTGGATGTTTATCGCCAGGGCGGAACCCATGTATTGGGTGGTCCTGGCGCATCCACCGGCGGAAAACACGAGCGCGCATATAACAAGCAAAGATACGAGTTTCATGATGGTTAGATTATATAATCAATGCTATCGCCGGTCAAGCAACATATCGTAGGTACAAGACAGCCGGGCATGGGGTGCTTCTTACTTCGAAAGAACAAGGGGCGGCTCCCTTCGAGATTTAGTGAATTTATTAACGCCTTTTTTCTAACGTTTTGAAGGGGCGTAAAATAAACTCGCCCCAACCCGAAAACGAAGGGGCTCAGACATATTTCACGCCTTTTTCCTTCAAAAGTTATAAAAAAGACTAAAATTCACAATAAATCTCTCCGGGAA
>Ga0272444_10005494_pt1 | contig 10973 bp, 1 predicted proteins | sample SSMForm13_FD_201033 | JGI IMG/M metagenome (GOLD analysis project Ga0272444, IMG submission 201033) | Marine sediment archaeal communities from Little Sippewissett salt marsh, Falmouth, MA, United States - SSM-Form-13 | ecosystem: Environmental > Aquatic > Marine > Wetlands > Sediment ... | reverse complement strand
GGGCATGTTCGAAAGTGGCCGTCACGGTCAAGTTGCCGGTCATGGCGATGGTATCCGGGTTGGCGCTGCCGGTCAGATCGCCCGACCAGCTGTCGAACACCCAGCCGGGATCGGCCGCGGCGGTCAACTCTACATCGGTGCTCTCAGCATAGGTGCCTCCGGGAGGACTCAGGCTGACGCTGCCGTTGCCCGAGGTGTTCACGCTCAGGTCATAGTAGACGCCGGTCGTGAAGGACCAGGTCGAGCCGGCGGTGGTGTCGACGGCATCGTTGACCTCGACATACCACTCATATTCTTTATTGGCCTCGCGGCCCGACCAGGTGGTATAGGCGTCGCTGCCGCTGGTCACTCCGCTGACGGTGTCGAGAGCGACCCAATCGGCCCGTCCCGACTTCCCGGTCATGTTATAGCTGAGGAAAAACTCCTCGGAGATGGTGTCGTCCCCCATGACCGTGCCGGTCCCGTACTGGTCGATATAGGGCGAATAGGTCAGCACCCGGATGCGGTTGTTGGCCGGCTGAAACTCCATGATCCGCAGCCAGCCGTTGCCGCCCGAGGTGATGTCCTGATAGTCGGCCAGGACGACGTGCACCGTGTCGCCGTTGAACACCTCGGTGCGCAGCGCCTCGCCGTGCATGTGGCCGCACAGCATCAGGAACAGATTGGAATTGTCCTTCAGGGTATCGTACATCAGCTGCCCCTGGCCGCCCCAGCTGCCATTGGTGTTCAGGATATAATGACTGACCACGATGGCCCGCCGGTCGCTGTGCGCTCCGATCAGGCTGTCGGCCCAGGCGATCATGTCCGAGGTGGGATTGACCTCCAGGCTGACCACCATGAAGTCCATCCCGCCGGCGCTGAAGAAGGTGTAGTTGTTGTCGTTGTCGCTGCCGTCATGGCCGCCGTAGTAACTCCTTCCGGAGAAGCGCGATATGCCGAAATAGGTGTTGTAATTCGTGGTCGGGGTGTCGTGATTGCCCGGCACAACGCTGTATGGCAGCCCCTGGGGCAGACCGGTGCCGGTCGGATCCTCCAGGATGCTCATGGCCGTGTCGGCCCGCAGCCACTCCAGGGTGGTTCCATAACTCTCCACGATGTCGCCCTCGTGGGCCGCGAAGACGATGTTCCACACCGCCATGCTGTCCACGATAAACTGCATCTGGTCGTAGTAGATATATGGATAGTTCTCCGAGTATTTTTGCGTGTCGGGAATCGGGATCAGGGTGAAGTTGTCGCCGGCCGTCACCTCCCGCCCGTAAAAAACGACTTCCATGTTATCCGTATCGTCATCGCTGACAGTGACCCGCAGTTCCGGGTCCTGAGAGACACCCATCCCGTCATCCGGGGGCGAGACCAGAACAGGCTCATCGGGCGGAGTATTCACCGGCGGCGGCATCGAGTCGGACACGGAGTTGCGAGCCTGGTAGCTGCCATAGGTATCATCATGCGGACTGGTCCACACGCCGGCGGGATACCCCTGGCCCAGGGAACCTTCGTCGGTGTAATAGCCGTCGAGCGCATAGCCGGCATGCAAGTCAGCGGTCGACTCACGGCGCAGCAGACCTTCCTGAAAACTGTTGGTTTCCCGGGTATTGCGGCACACCTCCGAGCGCGGCCAGGAGGCCGTGCTGTCGAAGGCGATGTCCCCGGGCGGCATCTCACCGGCCGGATTCTGACCATCATCACGGCCGTAGAGCACGTAATCCATGTGCTCACTGTCGATGGCCAGCTCCACCGAGATGGCCCGCTCAGCAAATCCGCCCTCGCCGGTGGCGATATCCATGTCCGTCTCGACATCGTGCACACCGCCGGGAGCGGCCACGCCGGACTCGGCCACCAGGAAGAAACTGTACGGCGCTATGGTCTTGCCGGTCAGGCTGGCCGACAACTGCCAGTCGATCTCCAGGGCACCATCGCTGTTGTTGTCCACCCGCGAGATCAGCTCCATACCCTCCAGCGAGATGGTGTGATCGGTGGCGTTGAACAGCTCGATGAACTCACCGGGGTCCTGACCGCTGGGATTGTTCCAGGACTGCAGACCGGAGATGATCACATCGCCGGCCGAAAGGGTATATTCCTCAAGAAAAGTGGCCGTGACGGTCAGGTTGCCGGTCATGGTCACCGTGTCGGGATTATCACTGCCGGTCAGATCACCCGACCAGCCGAAGAAGGTCCACCCGGAATCAGGCACCGCCGTCAGCTCCACCTCGGTGTCCTCGTCATAGGTGCCGCCGGAAGGATCCAGGACCACGTTGCCGCTGCCTACCGTGTTCACCGTCAGGGTATACTGCTGAGGGCCGGCATCATGCTCTTGCAGCATAAAGACGTCGAAGGAGTAGGCCTTGCGGCCCTCGGGACTGCCGGCGTCGGACTCGGCCCGGACCACGAAGCTGCCGTCGGCCCCGGGATCGATGTCCGTCCAGCTGGCCACATAGCCCGTGGAATCGTTATCGCCGGTCGCGAACCTCACCGAGGTGGGCGATAGCACGTCCACGCCGCTGGAGCTGGAATTGGTGGAACCATCGACACCGCTGATGGTATAGATCGTCTTGCGGTCGCTGTAGGAAACGTTGCTGCGAGCCGCGGAGGTGGCGAAGGTGTATCCCTTGCCGGGATCCAGACCCGTGAAGGTCAGATCGACATACCACCCAACACTGCCGTAGTAGATGACGCCGGTCATGTCGGCCAGCCCGTTGAAGGTATTGTAGGCGTCGGTGCCCGCCTGGGTGTCGTGCCCGCCGCCGGCGTCGCTGGGCTGCCAGATCACCCCACCGTTTTCCGTCAGCGTGGCCGTGGCCTGGGTCAGCCCGCCGGTGGCCTGATCCAGCAGCGCGCCGGAAGTAGAGCCGCCGAAGCCGGATCCGATCCCGTAGGTGGTGACGTTCGCGCCGATGTAATTATTGCTGGCCTGATAGATGCAATCGTTGTAGGCCGTCCAGTTCTCCACCGGCGTGATGGTGAAGACCTCGTAGCAGGCGTTATCGGCATTGGCTCCCGCGGCGGTATAGTTCTTGAAGGCCGGCCAGATGGTCGCGGCGGTGAAATACTTGGCGTTGGGCTCATCGTCGCCCATCGCGGCGGTGTTGGGAATGGAACCGGAGGCGGCCACACCCACCGAGTCGCCGCTGGCGTTTAGCTCTATCAGGATGACGTCGATGCTGGCCGAGGTGGCCGTTAGCTTGGTGATCACCGCCCGGAAACGGTACCAGGCGTTGGCCGACAGGGCCGGCAGATCCACGATGTGGGGCCGCTTGTCAGCGGCCGAAACGCCGTCCCAATAGCCCTCGATGCAGTATCCGCTGCCACCCGGATCACATTGCATAGAGAAGATATCCGAGGAGCCGGTGCCGCTGTTCGTTGTCATCCATCCGATGCGGTCGTCGTCCAGGTGTCCGCTGGCGTCGGTCTGAAAATCCATCTGGATCATGACGCCGGTGAAATCGGTCGCGTTCCAGTCGAAGGGATGGGCCGTCCAGGTGAAGATGTTGTTCCCCGGGGCCAAACCCACAGAACTGTTCACGCCCAAGCTGGAATTGACCACCGGGCCGTTGCCACCGTCATACCAGTCGGCGTGATTGCCAACCACCTGGCCGAGGGTATACCCGGACTCGAAATTATCGCACACAGCGGCGCCATAGGCGGCTGTGCCAGCCAGAAAACAAATCGCCAGAGCACACGTGATAACTAATAACCTTCTTGCCCTCATTTTGTTACCTCCTGTTTCAGAGAGAAAGGGCGTCGCGGCCCGAAATACCTTACGCCGGACCGGCTCGATTGTCGATAACGATCAATTGCAGATCTGTTCTGTCGCATGAGAAAGTCAGCAATATTAGTGCCAGAAACTAAAAAGCACGGCAACAGCGGCTCTCTCGTGGGCTAGGGTCTCTGAGGAGCCATGTCCGATGGTCAGAAATTCTTTTAACTATAATGAGTATATTAGCATAGAGAGTTGCCGGCAAAATTCACAATTGGGAATCAAGGCATCAAGAAGCTGTTTTTTCTCAAGCAAATATCGCCAAGGTCTCTCTGATAATAGTATTTGCTCAATGCATACATGTCAATGATTGCATTTTTTGAAAAAAGTGCAAATAGTTAAATTATTTAAACTTTTACAGACATAACAACAGTGAAGCCGCCGGAACCCTCGGACCCCGGCGGCTTGATGGTTCACTTTTGGATCAACCTACTTCAGGAACACCATCTTCCTGGTGGCCGAGAAATCCTCGGTCTCCAGCCGGTAGAAGTAGATGCCGCTGGCCACCTGGGCGGCTTGCCCGTCGAAGGTATTCCAGCTGGCCGTGTGTCGACCGGCGGCTTTCTCCGCATCGACCAGGGTGACGACCTCCTGGCCCAGCAGATTATAGACCTTCAGGGTGACATGAGTCCGGGCCGGCAGACCGTAGCTGATCTCGGTGGTCGGGTTAAACGGGTTGGGATAGTTCTGAGACAGCGAGTAGGCCACCGGCAAGACCGTGGGCGTGACCGAGCTGATCACGGGATGCAGAGTCTCGGCGCCCGAGACGTCCACATCGCTCAGCTGATAGGAGTAACTCACATCGTTGGTGACATGTCGGTCCACATAGATGTAGTCGTGAGCTTCTCCAGCGGCTGGCACGATGGCAATTCTATCACCGTCGCGATAGATGTTGAAGGAATGACTGTTCACTTCCGCCGCGGTCCTCCAGGTGAGGATCACCCGGCCGTCTCCTGCGACGGCCTCGAAGCCGGCCAGCTCGATAGCGGTGGGCGGCTCGAGGATGTGCTCAAAGCAGGCGTTGTCCGCCGGTCCTCCAGCCGAGGTATAGTTCTTGTAGGCTGGCCAGACGGGTCCGACAAAATACTTGGCGTTGGGTTCATCGGTGCCCAGGTCGGCGGTGTTGGGGATCGATCCGTGGGCGACCAGTGCGACCGGATCGCCGCTGGCGTTCAGCTCCATGAGTATGACCTCGATGCCAGCCGTGGTGGCCGTCAGTTTCGCCATTTCAGCCCGGAAGCGGTAGAAGGTGTTCCCCGAGAGGGCCGGCAGATCGACGATGCTGGGCCGCCGGTCGTCGGAAGTGACGCCATCCCAATAGCCCTCGATGTTATAGCCGCTGCCGCCGGGATCGCACTGCAGGCCGAAGATGTTCGAGGAGCCGACATCGTCATCGACGATCATCCAGCCGATGCGGTCGTCGTCCAGGTGTCCCTCGCCGTCGGTCTGGAAATCCATCTGGAAGGTGACGGACACCAGGCCGTTGGCGTTCCACCAGAAAGGCTCGCCCGTCCAGGTGAAGATGTTGCCGGCCGCGGCCAGCCCGATGGAGCCGCTCACGCCGATACCGGAGGTGACCACCGGCCCGCCGCCGTCGTCGAACCAGTCGGCATGGGCTCCCACGGTATCACCGATGGCGAAGCCGGATTCGAAATCCTCACAGACCAGATTGAACAGGTCGGCTTTGCCCACGAAGGTGGCGGTGCCATTCTTGTCCCCGTCCATCGTCACGGTGTCCGGATTGGCGCCGCCGGTCAGATCGCCCGACCAGCCGCTGAAGGCCCAACCCAGCTGGGGAACAGCCGTCAGCTCCACATCGCTGCCCTGGTCATAGGTGCCGCCGGGAGGATCCAGGAACACGCTGCCGCCGCCCACCACATTGACGCTCAGGGTGTGCTGCGGGACGGGAGGCGGGACGGCGGCGGAAAGAGAATTACGGGTCTGGTAGCCGCCATCCGTATTGTCATGCGGACTGTACCAGACGCCCTTGGGATACCCATCGCCCAGAAGATCCTCGTCCGTGTAATAGCCCAGAACATCGTAGCCGGCATGAAGATCATCGGCCGTCTCACGGCTGATCAGGCCCTCCTGAAAACTATTGGTGCCAAGCGTGTTGCGGCACACCTCCGGACGAGGCCAGGAGGCCGTGCTGTCGAAGGCGATATCGCCCGGCGGCATCTCGCCGGCCGGGCTCTGGCCGTCGTCGCGGCCGTAAAGAACATAATCCATGTGCTCGCTGTCGATCACCAGCTCGATGGAGATGGCCCGCTCGGCCACACCTCCCTCGCCGGTGGCCAGATCCATGTCCGTTTCGACATCGTGCAGGCTGCTGGGCGCGGCCACATCCGACTCGGCCACCAGGAAGAAACCATACGGCGCGATGAATTTGCCGGTCAGACTGGCCGACAACTGCCAGTCGATCTCTAGCTCACCGTCGCTGTCATTATCCGTCCGCGAGATCAGCTCCATATTCTCCAGGGAGATGGTATGATCGGTGGTGTTGAACAGCTCGATGAACTCGGCCGGATCCTGGCTGCCGACGCTGTTCCAGGACTGAAATGCGGAGACGATCACATCGCCGGCCGCCAGGGTGTATGTCTCAACGAAGGTGGCCGTGACGGTCTTATGGCCGGTCATGGTGATGGTGTCCGGATTGGCGCTGCCCGACAGGGCGCCCGACCAGCCGCTGAAGGCCCAGCCGGAGTCGGCCGCGGCCGTCAGCTCCACGTCGGTGCCGGCGTCGTAAAGGCCGCCGGGGGGATCGAGGTCTACGCTGCCGTTGCCCACCGTGTTCACCGTCAGGGTGTACTGGGGCGGAGGGCCCCCGGTTGTGAAGGACCAGACCGGACCGGTGGTGGTCGAGAAGCTGTCGGACACCTCGACGTACCACTCATATCCCGTTCCGGTGCTCAGTCCCGGCCAGACCACGCTGGTGTTGGATCCCGAGGGCACGCCGGTGTTGGTGTCGATCAGCTGAAAAGCGCTGCCCTCCATGTCATAGGACAGAGTGAACTGGCTGTTCGCATCCGTCTCCCAGCTGTCCAGCCAGGGAGAGTAGGTCTTGACCCGGATCTCGTCATTGGCCGGCGAGAACTCCATGATCCGCAGCCATCCATTCCCTCCATTGGAACTGCCCTGATAATCAGCCAGCAAGGTGTAGACGCTATCGCCGCTGAACACATCAGTTCTCTGCCCCTCGCCATCGACATGGCCGCAGAGCATCAAAAACAGGTTGGGGTTGTCCTTCAAAGCGTCATAGATGGCCTGACCCTGTGTGGCGAAGCTGCCGGGATTGCCGGTGCCGATCAGGTAATGGCTGACGACGATGCCCCGCCGGGTGCCGTAGACGCTCAACAGACTGTCGGCCCAATTGTGCACGGCCGCATCCGGGCTGGTGTCGTACTCGATATAGATGACGATAAAATCTTTGCCGCTGGCGCTGAACAAGTCGTAATGATTATCGTTGTTCGAGCCGTAATGTCCGCCGTAGTAGCCCCGTCCGGAGAAGCGAGTCTCCCCGAAGAACTGATTATAGTAGGTGGTGGTGCCATCCGCATCGCCGATGGGAGACTGATCGTGATTGCCCACGGCGATGCCGAAGGGGATCCCATCCGGCAGCGCGACCGTCTCCAGGGTGGTCATGGCCGTATCGGCGTTCTGCCACTCGGCGATGTTGGCATCGCCATTTTGAGCGCAATCGCCCAGGTGGGCCACATAGACGATGTTCAAAGTCCCCCAGTTGTCGACGATCCACTGTGTCTGGTCCTTGAAAATGGCCGTGCTGCCGCCGTTCATGCTGGACGTGTAGAACTGCGTATCCGGCAAACCGATGAGGGTAAAATCCTCGCCTCCGGATGCCGTCGTTCGGCCGTAGAATCGCACCGTCATGGCATCGGACTCGGGGTCCGAGACGCCCACCTCCAGGGTCGGCGAGGTGGAGACGCCCGTGGCCATGTCGGCCGGTGAGACCAACGTCGGTGCGTCGGGAGATTCGTTGAAGGTGATATCGAAGGGCGCCCCGGCCACCCGGCTCCAGCTGGAACCCATTATGGTACCATTCACCGAAGTCCCGGCCGAGCCATAAACCCCCGTGCCGGTTGCTTCATTCAATCCCCAGCGTCCCACCAGCCCCGCCTGCGGGGTGGAGATCTCCGAGTTGATGGTGGATCGGATCTCGGTCAGGTCGCGGGCATAATCCCAGATGCGAACCTCGTCCAGCACGCCGTCGAGGTATCCTGAGGCGGTTCCCGAGGAGTTCATGGCCGTGGCCAAGCCGGCATGCTGGATGCTGTCCCATCTTGGAGTTTGACTAACGGTAAGCTCCACCTCAAACATTCCGTTGAGGTACAAGACCCACTTGCTGCCGTCATAGGTGGCGGCGGCATGATACCAGAGGTCGTTTACTATAGGAGTAACACCCACAACGGGATGATTCCCGCCAGAGGCCATGTCCTCGAAATCGGCTGCCAGGAGGTTATCGGACTCTCGAATACCGAGGAAATAGTTCATATCCCGATTATCGCCATCCGCCTCGCCTCGTCCCTTGGTGATCAGCGGGATGGCGTAGAATCCGCCAGTGCCGGTGTTGGACGCCGAGCCGGTGCCTTCCCGTTTGAACCAGGCCTCGAGGGTAAATTCCCCCAGATCCAGAGCCGCTGGATCCCCGAAGGTGACATAAGCGTTGGTCCCGCCGAAATCCAGGGCGTTATTGGGCTCCGTGGTGGTGGTATCGCAAGCGACATTGGTGTAGGCCGAATTCCCGGCGGCGTTTGTGGCCCGCACCCGGTAACAGTACTCCGTTTCGGGATCCAGACCGGCGTCATCGTGTGTGATCACATTGGCGCCAACGGTGGTCAGCGGAGAAAACGGCCCGCCGGCCCCAGCGGTGGAGCGCTCGATTTCGAAGTTGGCCTCATTGTCAGAGTTATCCGTCCAGGCCAGCTGGATCACCGAGTGCGAGATGGCCGTGGCGGACAGGTCCGTCGGGGCATCGGGAGGCGTGCTGGCCGGCACGGTAAACACGACCGCCAGAAGCGGCCGTTGGCCGATCGTCCCGTACTCGCTGGACCTCACCTGGACGCCATTCGTGCCCGTCGGCCGAAAGATCCAGCCCTGGTTCAAAGACGGACTCAGGGCCCAGTCTGTCAGGCTGCCGGTGACATCGATGTTGTAAACACCGACCGGATCCCCAGCGGCATTGTCCTGGAAATCGCCGTATTCATCCGCCTGGACACCCGCCTCACCGCCGAAGCCGTTATAGGTTTCGGCCTCGGTCCAATCCACCAGGGCATCATTCACATCGGCGGTATGGCCAACATTGTTGACCGTATAGGTCATGATCGCCGAGAGGATGGTGGCCCCGGTCGGGACCTGATCCGCACCCGCTCCGAAGATATCATCGAACCTGAGCAGGCCGAACACCAGGCCGCCGCTGCTTTCAGTATCCCATTTGACGACCACATCGGATCCATAGCTGGTGGTGGGATTCGTTTCCCAGATATAGGTGTCTTCCGTTCCCGTGTAGCCATTGACGCCCTGGCGAAAAGCCATCACGGACGGAAAATCGGTTCCCAGCCAGGCGGGACTGTTGATCAAGGTTCCATCGGTGCCGGCGGGCACCGAGCCGGCGGTACTGCTTATCCCCTCATTCAATCCCCAGCGGGCCGCCAGCCCGGTCTGAGGCGTCGTGATCTCCGAATTGATGGTGGATCGTATTTCCGTCTCACTGCGGGCATGATCCCAGATGCGAACCTCGTCCAGCAGGCCGTCGAAATAGCCGGAGGCCGCTCCCGAGGAGTTCATAGCCGTGGCCAGGCCGGCATGCTGGATGCTGTCCCATCTTGGAGTTTGGCTGACGGTCAGCTCCACCTCAACCACGCCGTTGAGGTACAGGACCCACTTAGTGCCGTCATAGGTGGCGGCGGCATGATACCACAGGCCGTTCACAATCGGGGTGACACCGGCAACGGGGTGATTTCCCCCCGAGGCCATGTCCTCGAAATCGGCAGCCAGGACATTATCCGAGCCCCGAATTCCGAGGAAATAATTCGCGTCTTTGTTATTGCCGTCAGCCTCTCCCCGCCCCTTGGTGACCAACGGGATGGCGACTGTACCGCCTGTGCCTGTGCTCACCGTGACCCCGGTGCCCTCCCGTTTGAACCAGGTCTCGATAGTAAATGTTGCCAGATCCAGGGCCGCCGCATCGCCAAAGGTGACATATTGGTTGCTGCCATTGAAGTCAAGTGCGTAGTTGGTCGCCTTTTCTTCAGCGTAGGAGCTGACCCACAGAGCGCCGGTAAAAAGAGAGACGACCAGCGCACACAGGGAGACCAAAAAGAACGATCTTTTCATCACCTCTCACCTCCTGCTTGAAGAGTCGGTCGTTGATCCGCTGGGCAAGTAAATCGGATAAAACTTTGAATTACTTTAAATGAAGAGGCATAGCAAAACGCTGAAGTTCCCCTCAGGGAACATGCCGCGAACAAAAACAGTTTTAACTATCTGAATAACAAGGAGTAAGATCATCAGTTGCTCAACTGTAAAACCGACTCAATGCATAGGACTCTATTCCGTACCTAAGTTCATTTTACCATAGATCGTAAATTTTGTCAAGCCCTATTTTCAGCAGTGTCAAGCCCAAATAGAAATGTCCTATTCTGTGGTGGTCAACAAGGGTTGTTTCTGTGGTTGCTCAGAGTTGATCTGGAACTTTCTCCAGGGATGATCGGGTGGTGGAAGATAGGTCTTTGGGGGTCCTGGAGATTTCTGTTTTTTGGGCCTTGACGGTCTGGTCTGGATCTTTTTGTACTTCAACTCCCGGCCGTGGTACAGGATGTGCATGTGGCCATCCAATCTCTCTTCCACCATCACAGACTTCATCCTGGCGCCCAGGGGTGGATCTTCGATCTGATACAGTCTGCAGTTGTGGGCGACGGTCAAATCATTCCGCACGGCTCTTTTTTTCCTCACCGATAAGATGCTCTCCAGATCGACGCCTCGGGAGACCGGGCGGTGAAGATCGGCACTCTGTTGTGGGCGGACGCGAAACCTGCGATTATAGCCCGGCAGATACCTCTGGAGAAACCGATTGGCCTGCCCCCGGGTCCCAATCCCTTTCAAACGCATCTCTTTGACCACGCGGTCCTGAAAGGTCCCAAAGAGACGTTCCACCCTCCCTTTGGCCTGAGGAGAATGGGCATGAATCACCTCTACCGACAGC
>Ga0272444_10005491_pt1 | contig 10976 bp, 11 predicted proteins | sample SSMForm13_FD_201033 | JGI IMG/M metagenome (GOLD analysis project Ga0272444, IMG submission 201033) | Marine sediment archaeal communities from Little Sippewissett salt marsh, Falmouth, MA, United States - SSM-Form-13 | ecosystem: Environmental > Aquatic > Marine > Wetlands > Sediment ... | reverse complement strand
CGGCGCGACGATGTTGTACAACAGCATCGCCAACGACGAGCGGATCGCGGACACGATCCAGTGTTTGGGCTGCCGGCGCACGAAGGACAGCCCCTGCCGAATCGAGTGCGAGATCCGTGAGAGAGGCCTATTCGCATTCGTGATGGGACCGCACCCTTCCTGCTCGCTTCGCGGAGCGACGGCAAGGGTATCTCGACGTTCGCAACCGATCCAGCGCGAGACTCGTCAGCACCGGAACGGACCTCCACCCGCTCACTCCTTCAGGCGCGGCAGATGTGCTGTTCGCAACGATCCAGGAGGTGCTGCGGACTGGGGCATCGTCCCCCAAGTGGGATGAACGGCGAGCATGCTCTCCGATTCGACGGCGTGCCCAACCTAGGTGCTCTGCGAGTTGCCTGCGCCGAGATCGTCGTCCTCCTTGATAAACCGCCGATCGTCGATGCGATACCCCATGTGATGGTAGAAGGCGTGCGACGGCTGATGATGGTCACCGCTGTTGAGCTCGACCTGGGTGCATCCCAGCTCGACCGCCCACCGCTCCGCGGCGGACAGAAGATCCTTTCCGATGCCGCGCCCACGATGCGCCTTCGTCACGATGAACGCCGTGATCCGGCCGAGCGGTTCACGATAGAGCAGTGGCACGATGTGGATCCCGACGAGCCCGACGACACGTCCATCCAGCTTCGCGAGGAAGATCCGGTCAGCCGCCCCGCCCCGGAGCCGCTCGATGCGTCTTCGGACATCGCCCGTCTCGACGGAACAGCCAAGCTCGGTGAGCAGGTGAGTGACGTGCTGCGCGTCCGCCGCTTCCGCTTCCCGAATCGCCACCTCGGTCACGTTTGCCTCCTGAAGAACAGGGTCAGTGCCTCTTCTCATCATCCGTCGCGAGGGTCCACTCCTCAACGGAGAGAGACCATGCCGCGCGACTCGCGAAGAGGAATCCCCAGCGGATCTTCCATGTCAATCACGTTGTCTGGTACGCACGGAGGCGGGAGCCGCCCCATCACCAAAGGTGGACACTGGCTGCTCTCGCAGACGTGACAGCCAGTGTCCGGCCAAGCTCCTACTCCGCGGATTCCGGGAGGCGTGTGGCTGAGGCCTTGCGGAACCTGTATCCGCAAACGGAGCAGCAGTAGACGGGATCCTGCACGTTGCCCGGATTCACGCGCATGCATCGATGCGATCCGCATCGCGGACAGGTCCAGGCATCTACGTCTGGTGGTGCTCCGACGGGGTCGGCCTTCGGCCTGCTCAGCGGTTCACGCAGCCAGGAGACACCGCGAACGATCGTTTCCTGCTCTTCCTCTTCCTGCTCGCGCTCCAGGTACAGAAGCAGGAGCTGTTGCTGGAGGAGCAGCTCGAGTTCCGGGATACCGCCAACGTTGTTGCTGAGCATCTCACTCGCCTCCTTCTTCGGTGAGGTACCCTACGTATGCGGCGGCAACTGCCCGGTGTCGCATCGGGAGTGTAGATTCTGTGGGGATTCCCGCCGCCGCCGAGGCCGATGCGTTGAGGGTGGGGCGCCGGGACCGTAGGATCGCTGGAGAGAGGCGGCCAAGTGGAACGATGACCGAGCGACGGATCCAGGAGCCTGCGCGAGAGATTCCCGTACACGCTGACTACGACGTCGTGGTGGTCGGTGGCGGCATGGCCGGGGTCGCCGCAGCGATCGCGGCGGCGCGCCACTCATCACGTGTCTGCCTGGTCGAGCGGTACTGCGCGCTTGGCGGGCTCGCCACGCTCGGGAACGTCGCCGTCTGGCTTCCGTTGTGCGACGGACACGGGACTCAGGTCATCGCAGGGCTCGCGGAGGAGCTGCTGAAGCTGTCCGTTGCCGAGATCCGCTCTGAATCCACCTCGGCGTGGTTCCTGCGGCCACCGACCTGCTGGAGCGAGGGCGGCGATCCTGCGGACCGGACCAGGCATCGCTATCGCGCCTCGTTCAACCCGGCGTCGATGATCCTCGCGCTCGAGAAGCTCGTCATCGAATCCGGGATCACCCTGCTCTATGACACTCGGTTCTGCGCCGTCCATCGGCAAGACGGGCGGCTGACCCACGTCATTGTCGAGAACAAGTCCGGACGGACGGCCCTCTCAGGCAAGGTGTTCATCGACGCCAGCGGGGATGCCGATGTCTGCTACGCCGCCGGAGAGGCAACCGAATCACTGGCGTCCAACGTACTCGCCGGATGGTTCTACACGCTGGCGTCGGGAAAGCTGACGCTTCACAAGCTGACCCGCGCCTACGACACCGCAGGCACTACGGAGAATGCGGAGGGCCCGTTCTTCCGCGGCGACAACGCGGAGGAGGTCAGCGCGCACGTCGTGGAGAGCCGCGACCTTGTGCGCGAACGCCTGGCCGAGCTGCGAGCCGGCGCGCCGGATCAGGATTCCCAACCGGTCGCACCGGCGACGATCGCCTGTCACCGAATGACCCGCCGCCTCGTCGCGGAGGTCAGCGTGACGGATCAGGACGCCCGTCGCTGGTTCGACGACACGATCGGCCTGAGTGGGGATTGGCACCGTCCCGGGCCGGTCTATGCCATCCCGTTTCGAGCGCTCCGCGGAGTGCTCCATCCCAACCTCCTGGCCGTCGGTCGCTGTATCTCGGCGCAGGGCCGCGCATGGGAGGCGCTCCGTGCCATCGCTCCCTGCGTGGTCACCGGCGAGGCGGCCGGGACGGCCGCAGCGCTGGCAGCAAGGGAAATCGAAGGGAAGGTCAGCGAGCTGGACATCTCCGCGCTCCAAGACGAGCTGCGACGTCAGCGTGTCCTGCTCGATCGCTCACTCGTCGAGGCCGCCTAGCAGTCGCTGCCAATGCCATCCGAGCCATCGACAAGCACATCGGGGAAGCAGTCCGCCGCGACGAAGTCAGGGAGGATCTCACGTTCAGGCTACTCCACCTTCAGGTCGCCGGCCCCGGTTCCGACGGTCTGCGATTGGATGACCTGCCGCGTCAGCTCGCGGACCGCGTAGCCTTCGAACTCCTCCGCCACGATGTCGAGGAAGACCAGGTCGTAAGCCTCTCCGTCGACGACCCTCGCCTTCCGCCAGCGGCCCATCTCCTTGAAGCCGACCTTCCTGTAGCACGCCAGCGCTCGCTCGTTGAACTCGACCGTGTCCAGCAGGATCGTTCGAAGGCTCAGCGCGCTGAACGCGTAGTCCACGAGAAGCCGCACGGCGTCGGTGCCGCACCCCGTCCCCCAATGCGACTTGCTGCCAATGTAGATGTCGAGCATGGCGCGCCGGTGCAGGTGGCTGATCCCTTCGAGCCAGCACTTGCCGATCGGTGCATCGTCCTCGAGAGAGCAGATGGTGAACGCGTGGACCTCCGGCGGCGAGTCCTGCTCGTAGGACCTGATCGCATCCTCGAGCGAGGGAGGGCGGAAGCTCGCCGGCCCGTACAGGAGCGCCACCTCGTAGTCGTTCAGCCACTCCACCCACTGCTCGGCATCCTCCCGGATGCAGGGCGTGAGATAGCACTTCTCCCCGACGAACTTGCGGACACGCTCCATCGAGATCACCTCTCAAGGGCAGGATGGCGACCCGGCGTGTCGGCATCGTTGCATCAAGGCCGGTCGAGGATTCGCGAAGATCCGGCCCTGGTCCGGATCTCGCCCTGTGCAGCAGGAGGCGCGGTATCCAACTGCCGATTCAAGTAACCTGCAAGAGCGTCGAGGTCATCGACGGCATCGATACTGCAAGGCGAAGCGTCTGCCGCTTCCCGATTCCGTGAATCGCCGGCTCCTAGTCCGCGCAGTCCTCGCTCGCAAGCTGCCAGTAGGACTCGGGCTGTTCCCGGAACCTCTCCATGCACGAAGCCGTCGATGTGCACCCGAAGGGCCCCGGCCGTCCGACGGACGGTTCGTAGCACAGCCCGGCCCATCCAGCGACGTAGGTCGTCAGATCGAAGATGAGGGCGCGTTCCTCCTCCGTCATCATCAAGCGCTCGAGCACCTCGAGAAGCCCCGGAGTCGGCCAAATGGCGTCGAGCGGGTGCGGGGGGAGGCATCCCGAGGCTGCGAAGCGGTTGCGGACCACATCCTCCGCGGGGCGGCTCAGGAAGTCGAATCCGACCGAGAGGTTGAAGAAACAGCCGTCAACGGACGGAAGCGGCTGAGTGAGGAACATGTCGTACGCGGCGGCCTGCTCGAGATCGTTCGAGTACTCGCTTCGTCCCTCGGCCACCGCCCGTGCCTGCGACTCCATCAGGAACGTCTCCGCCCAGTTCCGACCGGCGAACGTCGCCACGTCGCTGAGAAAGACGCGATGCACGCTTGCGAATCGCTCCCGAACGCGCGCAGCCTCCGCCGAGAACGCGTCGATCTCGCGCAGGTTTCGGACAGGGTCCGGCACCAGCAGCGAGAAGAGCGGCGACACGACATCGTACCCACCGAAGTTCAGCACGCCGCTCTTGAAGCCGGCTTGGGTCGGCTGGACGCAGATGAGACCGCCGTAGCGCTCGCGAACCGGCGTGAGGACCTCCTGCAGCCACGCCGAGGTTTCGGCGCGGTCTTCGCGCATCCCGTCGGCCTCATTGAGCACGGCGTACAGCTCGACTCCGAGGACCTCCGCCTCCTCGGCCCACGCGATGACCAACGGGGTCAGGGCGTGAAGGGATACCTCGTTGTTCCCCCAGTGCATCGGATTCGGGACCACATAGACCGCGAAGCCAGCCGTGTGGAACAGGCGGACGTAGAATCGGATCGCACGATCGCCGACGGTTCGGGGCTCCGCGACATCGCGGGTGACGATGTCGGGCCCGAACGAGACGGCGTCGATCCCGACGGACTTGAGTTGCGGGATCCGCTGCGCCGCCGCCCGTACGGCATCGATCGTTGGGAGCCAGATCCCACGGAATCCCTCGTCGTCCGTGAACTGGGCCCGACCGTCCAGCGCATCGTTGACCGCTCGAGCCCAGTCGGCGCACTCGGGCGAGGAGCCTTCCACGCAGCACGCGATGCAACCTTCCAGGGATGTCGCGCCGCATGGCCCGGGGTTCTCCACCGAAGGTCGGAGAGGATCCAGATGGATCGAATGCGGAGATTGCTGCGAGCCGGTCGCCACGCCGGCGAACAGCGCCAGCACAGCGACACTAATCAGTCCACCGATTCCCAGGTCTCGCTGCCCGGCCATGGGGCCATTGTACGGAGTTCCTGCGGATGCACCGTCTCGCAACCTGCTGGAGGGCGATCCGCTCAGGACCGATTTCGTTGCCAGGATAACGGCCGAAACTCGGGTAGTGCCGCTCGTGGACAGCGGAGCACTCCCTCTGGACGCTTCACCGCGCAGGGTGCTCCCTTGATTAGCTGATAAAGTGATAGTAAGATCATCTGTAATGACATTACAAGGAGGTCGTCATGCCGGCTGAAGGACAAGCGAAGGAGCCGAAGGTCGTCGTCCTCAAGGCAAACCTGGACTGCGCGGACGGCCCCGAGGTCGAGCAGATCACGTGCGCCTCGGGCGAGGCCGTACGCGAGGCCATCGAACATGCGCTCGACGGACGCAGCCATGGGGTCATGCTGCGCGTGAACGAGGAGACGCTATCCAAGCTGGATGCGCTCGTCGAAGGCGGCATCTGCAGCAGCCGATCCGGCGCGGCCACCTTCATGATCCACGAAGGCATCCGCGCCAACGAAGACCTGTTCTGCATGGTGGAGGAGACGACGGCCAAGATCTCCGCCTTGAAGGCCCAGCTTCAGCAGCTCGTCGGCGACAAGAACGAGACCGGAGAAGAGGAGTAGCACTCTCCGTTCGGGAGGGTACGTCACAAGGGTGGGCCCCGTCGGGCAAACGAGCAGGGGCCGGGAGAGTTCAAGGCTGGAGCACTCCGCCGAGAGTCTATCGCAGGTCGCCCCCGTGGGTCACGCCGGCTCCTCCGCGCAGTGCATCCGAATCGAAGGAGAAACCATGACCGAGAGGACCGCACAACAGCCGACTGCCTGCGAAGCCGATTGCACCACCGCGTTCACGGAGAAGCTCGGCATCCCGATGCGCATCAACGGCAAGGGGCCGTACCTGGTTTCCGTCGACACCGGGGCCGGGCTAACGGTCGTCGTGCCCGAGGTCGCCGACGAGCTCGGGCTCGAGAAGATGGGCGAGGAGGAGCGCCATGGCGCGGGAGGCCGCGTTACCTTCGATCGGGTCGGCGTGGAGACGCTCGTGGCGGGGGGCGTGGACGTGGACGTGGATTCGATCGGGGTCGGCGCTTTCGTGAAGACGCTCTGCGGACCGACCTTCCAAGGGAACATGGGCTATGACGTGCTCAGGCACGGCAAGCTGACGGCCGACTTCGCGGGCCAGGCGATGGTGTTCGTTCCCGGCGACGAGACTCCGATCGATGGCGTTCCGTTCGAGACCCAAAGCAAGAAGCAGCCCCTCGTTATCGTCGAGACAAAGGTGAATGGCACGGGCCCTTACCGCTTCGCCGTTGACACCGGCGCACTGGGCACGTGCATTGCACCGCGGCTTGCGGAGGAGCTAGGAGTCGAGCGCGGGGAGTCCGTGCAGGCCGCGGGGGTCGGAGGCACACTGGACGCGTACTTCGCCGCTGCTCCCCTCGAATTCACGATCGGCGGTCGGTACCGGGGCGAGGCCGCTCCCGTGGTGCTCGACATCTTCGGCGCGCGGTCGGACGGCAAGTGCGTCGACCTGGCCGGCGTCATCGGCCAGGACATCATGCGAGACTTCATCGTGACGTTCGACTACCCCCACGGCGTGCTGCGCTTCGCCTAGCGCCGAGCTCATGCCACGTTCCGGAGACCGTGAAGAACGTCTGCTGCGTGGGAGCCTTGGCCCCGACATCCCATCGGGATGACCATGTTTCGTACGTGTCCTCGGCTCCCACGACGCGGTACCATGACGCCGAGATCGATGGACGTGAGCCGTCAGGGAGGCAGCGCATGAAGAAGGTCACCGCGTTCGTGGGGAGTGCCCGCGTGGGACATACGCACGACGCCGTTCGACAGCTGCTGGAGCACCTGAAGCGGCTCGAAGACGTCGAGTGCGAGATCGTCAACCTGGCCGACTACCGGATCGAGCTCTGTCGAGGCTGCAAGCTGTGCTTCGAGAAGGGCGAGGAGGCTTGTCCCCACAGGGACGATCGCGACACACTGGTGGAGAAGCTGACGACCTCCGACGGCGTCGTCTTCGCCTCTCCGAGCTACATGTTCCAGGTGTCCGCCCTGATGAAGGCACTGATCGACCGCCTCGCCTATATCGGTCACCGTCCGCGCTTCTTCGGGAAGACCTTCACCAGCGTCGTCACCCAGGGGCTCTTCGGCGGCGGCAAGATCGTGAAGTACCTCGACTTCGTCGGCGCATGCCTGGGGTTCAAGACGGTCCGCGGCGTCTGCGTCACCGCTCTCGAGCCGATGACGGAGCGAGAGGCACGGAAGATCGACCGGATCCTGGCCAAGCAGAGCGCGCGATTCCATCGGAGTCTGGCTGGTTCGGAGAATCCGACGCCCAGTCTGATGATGCTGGCAGGGTTTCGGATGGGGCGAGCAAGCATGCGCGCCAATCTCGACGAGAGCAGCCTCGACTACCGGTACTACGCGCAGCACGGCTGGTTCGAGTCGGACTACTACTACCCGACGCAGCTCGGCCCGCTGAAGAAGCTGGTCGGGAAGGTTTTCGACATCCTCGGCACCCGAATGGCGAAGAGTCGGAGTTGATGGCTGGGATCCGAGCCACTCACTCGCCCGTAGTCGCTCGAGGGTCGCCCCACCGCAACGAGCCTCGTGTTGCGTCCCCGGGATCCTTGAAAGCGAGGTGCTCTCCTGGAACCGAGAGTGACGGCTCGCCGCCCCCGTCTCACAGCCTCAGGCCGAGGTAGTGGTACTGAACCCGGCGCGCAAGCCCGTGGCGCTCCGCGCTGTCAGTGTTGTCCGTTCCGATCCACTCCGCATGGGTTGTGTCAACGCCCCACTGGATCGGCGTATCCCATGCTTCATGCGGAATTCGGCCAAGGAGCGCGGGTGAGACTGCAAGGAAGAACTCCCTGACCGTGATCGCACTCCCCCATAGCGTCTCGATCCTCGAGCCTGCACCGTCAGCGGCCGCCAACACGGCAAGCATGCTGATCAGCAAGACACTGACCACCACAGTTGCTGCAACTCTGGAATGCGCGTTCATCTGACCTGCTGGATTTGTGAGTGTATGAATTGATCATATCATTACTGTTCCGACAAATCAAGTTCTCTCACTACCCGCTGGCTGGGCCGTGAGTACCGAAGTAGGTAGCAGTGTCTCGTCAGAGCATCCACTGATCCCCATCACCCAATTCCCTAGCGGATCTACGTCTGGTGTCTTTGCCGTCCTAGGACGTGGACCTCCTTCACACGCCGAAGTGCGGGGGCGCGAAGGACTGCGAGCGCAAGTAGTCTGCTCGGCTGACCCTTCCTCTCGGTAGCGGACTACATCTTGCCTCTCAGGGTGCTCTCGAGCTTCAGGGTTCCAGTTCGGACATCATGCTTCGCACGATGCGGAGCGATTCTCCCAAGGCCGGACCTAGCGGTGTGTTGACCAGCACCAGCAAGCGGAGTTCTCCCCCTATCCCGCTACCAACTTCCCCACTGATCGCTCCTAGGACCGGGCAGCGTCTTGACCAACGTCGTATGGGTGCATATCCTCTCATAGGCGCGGAGAGAAGTGCGGTGAATAGATGTGGCGCATTCACTACCCGAGACGCGCGAGGGGTGCTGCACTGATTGACACAAGCGTCGTTCGCGCCGGAGAAGGGAGGTCAACTGGGCCAACACGTGATAGGGGAGGACGCAACAGAGAAGCGACGAGGCTGCCACGATTGCGGAATGGGAGGAAGACATGAAGGCAGCGGTAGCACAGTGCGGCCAGAGCTTCGATCACGAGACGGAGTTCACTGGCAACGAGCGAACACGAACGCTGAAGGTAGAGAAGCTCGGCGGTATCTGCCCTCAGGGCTGCAATGCCGAGGTCACTCTGGAGACCATCGCAACGGAGAAGGAACAGAAGATCTCGTACAAGGTGTGCACCAACCCCAAGCCCTGCACGGGCCACAACGGGTACCAAGTCGACAACCTCCACTGGCCGATAACCAACATGGACGAGGTTCGGACGTACGCCTGCGGCCATTGATGGCCCAAGGAACATCCTGTTCAGTCCGCCGGAACTGGCTGCAGCACTCTAGCGAAGCGAGGGTGGGGAGCAGATCTCGCCACGCGCAGCCGGGAGCCTGCCTTGGCCCCAAGCAGGCTCCCGGCTAGACCATTCGCAAGTCATGCTCCACTCTAGGCTCCGAAGTGCGCGAGCACACGGAGGGCCGCGAGCGTGATCCACTTGCTCGGCTGACCCTTCACCTCGACGTGGACCACATCTTGCCGTTGAGAGAGTTCTCGAGCTTCCAGGTCCCCTGGTCGGACCTCTTGTGTCGCACGATCCCTTGGGCTTTCTCCAACGCCGGGCTCATCGGCGTGTTGACTACCGAGAGTGCGAGGAGTGCCTCGAGAAGGTCGGAGTTGTAGTTGAGCGGGAAGCCGAACTTGAGCCACCCGGCCTTGGGCTCCCGAGTTCCGTAGCCGCTCTCCCCGAGGAAGCACCGCTTCCGGTCGGCGATCTACGTCCTGACCGATTTCGAGCGGCGCTTGCGTCCATGCGGAGGACATCGCTAGACTGCGGCAGATGTAGGAGCCTCGCAGGAGGTGATCATCATGCGCGGTAGTTCGTCGGTCGTCCGGTTCCTTCTTGTGATCAGTCTCTTCGCGATCTGCTGGTCAGCGTGGGGCGATGAGCCCGAGTCCGTTCTGTTGGTGCTTCCGGAGCACTTCGATGTCGAGGCAGTCAGGACGCAGATCCAGGATCTGCAGGCGCATGGCGTCTCCGTTGCGATCACAGCGGCGTACTGCGTCGATGGAGGCACCATCTCCAATCTACGTTCTCGGCTTGGTTTGCCCCTCGACGAGCAGCTGCCGATCCTCGCGTATCAGGACGCGCTCGCTCGGTCCTTCGATCGGACCATCCAAGTCGAGGCGAGCGCTCCGCCGCCTCCACCGCAGGAGAAGCAGAAGGTCGTGCTGGTTGTGCCGACAGGAGTTCGTGTGCGAGTCGTCAAGCCGGTCATCGACGCATTCTTGAGCGTAGGAGCTCAGGTGACCGTGACCAGCCCCGGCTTGGCGGATGCAGGCACGATATCGTCGTTTCGGTCGAAGTTCTCGTATCCGTCCCTCGGAGTCCCGCACTTCGCTGCGCTTCAGCAGATCAAGGACATTCACGCGGACAAGATGCTCTTCGTTGGAGACGCATGGTATGACGAGTTCCATGCAACCGGCGCGCCTTGCTCGCGGGCGCTACCCCCGTACGCCGATCAGTTGTTCAGCACCGTAGCCCAAGCGATCAGCGACGGGACCGTTCTAGGCGGCGTTGGTTCGGGGCTCTATCCCCTTCTGTTCTCCGGTCTCCTTCCCGCACAGCTGACGGTATCGGGCTCCGCATGCCCCTGTATGGTCGGCGGGATTGTCGAGTGGAACCTCATTCCGGCCATGTGTGAAGGCATCATCGTGAGTGAGCGAGCTGTGCCTTCCGGTACGGACGTCTACGTTCACTACGACATCCGGCAGGGAACGAAGCTTGTCAGTGCGTCAGTTCCGGATTGCTGGCTGCGAACCGGGGACATCTCCACCGATGAGTTCCTCACGTCCTATACCGCGGCTCTCTTGACAGCGGTTGCCGCGATGGAGGATGCACACGCCGATGTCATCGGGCCAGGAGTCTACGAGGGCACGTGAGGTCGGAATTCGGGGGACGCGATGCGCAGTCCCGGAGGATAGTTCTGAGTCCTCGAACTCCGGGAATTCGGTGTTCGCTTCACCCGTCGAAGTGCGCGAGCACGCGGAGGGCGGTCAGCGTAAGCCACTTGCTCGGCTTTCCCTTCTCCTCCACGTCGGCCCACATCTTGCCGTTGAGCGAGTTCTCGAGCTTCCAGGTCCCCTGGTCGGTCA
>Ga0272444_10005490_pt1 | contig 10977 bp, 10 predicted proteins | sample SSMForm13_FD_201033 | JGI IMG/M metagenome (GOLD analysis project Ga0272444, IMG submission 201033) | Marine sediment archaeal communities from Little Sippewissett salt marsh, Falmouth, MA, United States - SSM-Form-13 | ecosystem: Environmental > Aquatic > Marine > Wetlands > Sediment ... | reverse complement strand
GGTTACTATTGCTCATGGCGTATCCTCCGCTTCTCTCGGGAAGTTGGTGAGCCTCTTCAACTCACCAGGATACGCCGCCTTTTTTCAAACCCTCAAACACAACTTTCGGTTATAGCTCGAACTAACTGCTACACGAACGCAATTATCGACACGCAAAAAACCGCCCGGGGATGGCTCCCCGGGCGGCGTTGACTCGCAGAGTCGGTTTAGCCGCGCTCCATTATTTTATCGGCCGCGCGCTTCTACCCTTCCTCCCCCGGCCCGATCAGGGGCAGGACCCGGTTGATGCGGAAAAACACCAGATAGCGCGTGGTGTTCTCGTCGCCGTGGTGCTTGCGCCTGAGCCGCTCGATTTTCTCGGCGTCCTGCTCCTCCTTGAGCTTGGTGAGAAACAGGCGCTTGCCCTGGCGCATTGAGCCTTCCTCGGCGAACAGATAGGCCGCGTGCGGGTTGGACTGCAGATTGTGGTGGGTCAGGCGGTCCGGCATGATAAAGGCCACGGTGTTGGGCTCGATGAAATGGGGCCGCGAGTAGACCGCCGTGTCCACCCGGCCCTGGTCGTCGGACGTGGCCAGCACCCCCATGCCCTTGACCTCCTGAAAATACTGCTCCAGACCCATGTCCGCACCTCCTGGCTAGCGGGGCCCCTGGCCCAGGTGAAGTTGATTTCCCTCTAATTAGATAGGGTAGCACGGACGGCGCCCCATAAAAAACCGCCCGGGGACGAATCCCCGGGCGGCTGTGCTTTCGCGAACTAGGCGCTGAAGCGCCTATGCGGCTACCACTTGAACTGGCTCGAGGTCCGCCAGGTGGTGGCGGCGAAGCGGTAGTCGTCGATGTGGTGGTGGCTGAACTCGATGCCGGTCTTCTCGAAGAACTTCTCCCAGCCGATGCGCTCGGCCCACTCGCCGATGCGCTCATACTTCATGGCCGAGCCTTCGTAGACCTCCACGATCTTCTTGATGGTACCCACGGTGGTGGGCCAACGGGGAGGCTCGTTGGGGATGTAGGGAACGGCCAGCTTGGAGAACTTGGGCATGGACTTGCTGTTGGAGACCTTGCCGCCAACCCACAGGGCGATGCCGTCGCCATCGGCGTCGGCCAGAGGCATGGCCGGGCACATGGTGTAGCAGTTGCCGCAGAACATGCAGCGGTCGGCGTTCACCGCCACGCTCTTGAACTCGTCCACCTTGTTGGGCTTGATGGCCGCGGTGGGGCAAGCAGCGATGGTGGTGGGGATCTCGCACATCTTGTCCAGGTGGGAGTGCTCGATCACCGGAGGCTTGCGGTGCACGCCCAGGATGGAGATGTCGGAACAGTGGACCGCGCCGCACATGTTCAGGCAGCAGGCCAGGGAGATGCGCACCTGGGCCGGCAGCTTGTGGGAGTTGAAGTACCCGAACAGCTCGTCCATCACCGACTTGACCACGCCCGAGGCGTCGATGGCCGGGGTGTGGCAGTGCACCCAACCCTGGGTGTGCACGATGTTGGTGATGGAGGCGCCGGTGCCGCCCAGGGGCAACGCGCCGTTGTCGGCCAGGGCCTTCTTAATGGGCTCCAGCTTGGACTCGTCGCTGATGATGAACTCGATGTTGTTGCGCGTGGTGAAGCGGAAGAATCCGTCGCCGTACTCGTCGGCGATCTTGCAGATGTCTTCCAGGTGCAAAGTGGTCATCAGCCGGGTGCCGGCGCAGCGCAGGGACCAGACCTTGTCGCCGGACTCGGACACGTGCACCATCACGCCGGGCTCCAGGATGTCGTGGTAGAGCCACTTTCCGTAGTTCTTCTTGATGACCTCGGGCCACATCTCGTCGTACTTGGGGGGCCCAATGTCGGTCAATTTGTTGGCTACTATTTTTTCGGCCATGATATAAACCTCCTTTGAGCCGCCTAGCGAGCGTGCTTCTTGCGGTAGTCGGAGATGTCGCGCTCAAAGCCGCCCGGCACTTCATCCTCTTTGTAGAAGATGTAGGGGTTGGAGCGGGGCTCCTTGACCATCTGCGGGATGGGATCAAGCTCGACGGCCTCGAGGAAGGCCGACAGACCCAGGCGCTGGATCAGCTCGCCGATGCGCTCGCGGTTCTTGCCGTTCTCATCCCACCAGTCCCACATCTTGTCCACGAATTCCTTGAACTCGTCGTAGGGCTCTTCCATCTTGATGAAGGGGATGATCAACGAGCCCATCTGGGCGCCGTCGAGGATGGGGGCCTTGGCGCCGATCAGGATGCTGGCGCCGGTGTCCATGCCGGGGCGCAGGGCCCGGGGCATCACGTTGATGCAGTGCATGCAGCGGGTGCACTCGGCGGTGTTGATGGACAGCTTGCCGTCCTCGTAGGCCATGCAGCCGGTGGGGCACAGGTCGATGACGTCGGCCTGGATGTCCAACTTGGCGTCCGCGCCGTTGGCTCCGCCGTGGGTCACGATCTCGCCGCCCACGTAAGCGGCCACCGCCTCCTGGTCGATGCGGATGTCGTCCCGCCAGGTGCCGATGATGGAGCAGTCGGCCCGGGCCAGGGAGGCCACACAGCAGTTGGGGCAGCCGTCCACCTTGAACTTGAACTTGTAGGGCCAGGCCGGACGGTGCATCTCGTCCTGGTACTCCATGGTCAGGTTGTAGCAGATGTCCTGGGTGTCCAGACAGGCGAACTCGCAACGGGCCCTGCCCACGCAGCAGGAGGGGGTCCGGAGGGCCGAACCCGAGCCGCCCAGGTCCCAACCCTTTTGGGTCAGCTCGGCGAAGATGGGCTCCAACTCCTCGGTGAAGGCGCCCAAGAGCACCATGTCGCCGGTGGAGCCGTGCATGTTGAGCATGCGCGATCCGCGGCGGTTCCAGATCTCCATGACCTCGCGCAGGCGCTCGGTTTTGTAGAACTTGGACGCGGGCTGGTTTACCCGCAAGGTGTGGAAATGCTCCACGCCGGGGAAGAGCTCGGGCACGTCGGAATAACGGCCGATAACGCCGCCGCCGTAACCCAGAACGCCCACGATGCCGCCGTGCTTCCAGTGGCCCTCCTTATCTCTGTAGGAGAGCTCCAGCTGGCCCAAAAGGTCGGCACAAGGTTCACTACCGGCTTCAGCTAATCTCTTGATGTCGGTAACGAAGCTTGGCCAAGGTCCTTTTTCCAGCTCGTCCAGCATCGGAGTGTCATGCAGTTTAGCCATGAGAATTAACCTCCGTGATCATTTGCTGAGAGTGGTCTTGCCTTGGTTTTGCGTTCAATGTCGGCCCCGGCCTCTTGATAAGGCCGCGACACCATATATATGGACTCCCGCCCCCTGGCGAGACACAAAACTCACCCGAGAGACGGGGATTATTACCTGTCAGCCGTCAAGCTAACTTTTCGTTATTCCAAGAGGGAACCGCAAGTCCCTATATTCACAATGGCGCGATTATAGGAAGGCAACCAGGCTATGTCAACCAAAAAACACCCATGCTTGCCCTAGGCGCAACCCTTGGCTACAATTTGCCCCAGTGTTATACCCCCAGCGAGGTCTTGTTGCATGCGGCCCGAGAACGACCCAGAAATTACCAAGCTTCACAGCCAGTTGCGCCGCCGCATCACTGCGCAGGGAGTGGAGGGCTGGCTCAGCGAACGGGCCGACCCCCCCAGCCTGGAATCCCTTGTATATCTATGCAAATTTGCCTTTTTCACCGGCATCCTTACCAAGGCCGAGATAGGCCGCATTCTGGGCGCGGACCGGCCCGAGCTAAAGGGGTTGGTCAAGAGCTGGTATGACGAGCACCGGTCCAAGGGCTGCGGCACCTGTTAGGGCGGCTTCGCCAGGCGGTGGAATGCTGCGTTGCGGGCTGCGCTCCAGCCTCGACGTAGTTTTACTACGCCTCCGGCTGTCGCTCGCCAGCGTGCCGCTGGGCGCCATAGCGGGTCGAGCAGCTTGGTGCCTTTAATCGGGCATGGTTGCTCCCACCCAAACCCCCTGGCAGCCCAAGCCTTGGGCCGCCTTGCCTGCCGCCCCCTGGCTGTGCCGGCCGATGGAGCCATAGTTTTCATATCGGATTAATGGGGCTGCCCCAAAAGAAGCGGCCCGCCGGCAGGGGCGGACCGCGCCTGATCGCTCCGAGCGAATGAGGGCTCAGTCGTACTGGTTCAGGGACTCGAGGAGTTGCTGGGCGCTGGAGGGTAGCTTGGGCTGGTCCTTGACGCCCTTGAATATCTGGCCCGCGGTCATCTTGACCCCATAATAGGCCGCGGTGGCCTGCTGGTCATACTCGATGCCCGCCCCGGAGAGCATGGCCCCGGCGAACAGGCCGGCGCTGCGCGAGTAGGAGTACACGTCGGCCTTGAAGCTGCCCCCGGTCAGGGCGGCCGAGGTGTCGCGCCCCACCGGCCCGGCCGCGGCCGAGGCGTCCACCCCCAGCTTGACCTGGTTCCTGAGCATGGCCTGCATGCCCACCTCGGTCATGATCACCATGAACACGTCGGTGGAGCTGGCCCCGATCTGCAGGCCCAGGCTGGCCCCGCCGATCTCGAAAAAGGCGGGCCCGGACCAGGAGCCGTCGGCCTTGCGGCTGAGGATGATCCCGGAGCCGTAGTTGCCTCCCACGATGAAGCCGGCCTTGATCATGCCCGGGAACAGGGCCACCCCCCGGCAGCGCTTGAGCAGCCAGCGGGGGGTGTTTGCGTCTGGCGATTCCATGAACTTGAGAAAGGATATCCTGGCCTGCTGGACCTTGATGTCCGCCTCCAGCTTGTCCATGGCCATGGCCGGGCCAGCCGCGGCCAGCAAGGCCAAGGCCACCATCCCCACGAGCACCTTGCTCCAGAACTTCATGCCTTCATCCTTTTCGCGCATCCGGCCGCCTGGGCCGGGTGAAAAAAACTAGCCCCCGCCCAGGCGCCGGCGCTCGGCGACCACCCGGGCCGCCTGGCGGGGCAGTCCCAGGCGATTGAATATCTCCTCCGCCCCGGACAGGGCCCGCGCCGCCTCGTGGTTCTCGCCGCGCTGGGCCAGCAGGGTGGCCACCCCCACCAGGGCCAGGGCTTCGCGCTGGGGCTCGTTCAGCTCCTGGCTCAGGGCGCCCAGGCGGCGGTAGGAGTCATAGGCCTCCTCCACCCGCCCCAGGCGGCGCAGCAGGGGGGCCAGGTATTGGTTGAGCAGCAGCTGGCTCAGCCGGTCGTCCACCTTGCCGGCCAGGCCCAGGGCCCGCTCCAGGGCGGCCGCGGCCCCGTCCAGGTCGCCGGTCTGCTCCAGCAGGCGGGCCCGGCGCTCCAGGGTGGAGGCCTGACCCGAGAGGTCCCCGGCCCACTGGAAGCATTCCTCGGCCGCGGCCAGGTGCTCCAGGGCCTGGGCCGGCTCCTGTTGGCCCAGGGCCAAGTCGGCCAGGCGCAGGCGCACCTGGCCCTGGCCCGGGAGGTTGTCCAGCTTGACGCACAAATGCAGGGTCTCGTCCAGGGCCTCGGCCGCCGCCTCCCAGCTCTGGCGCTGCAGATAGCCCACCGCCACCTCGAACAGGGCGTTGGCCACCCCCTCGTCGGAATCTATCCCGCGCATCTCGTCCAGGCGCTCCAGGGCGCGGAGCAAGTCTACTTTCACCTCGGCACTCCCTTCCTTGCCCGGCTATTGTCACCCAGGCGGCGCGCCTTGTCCAGGCATAGAGCGGCTTCCGGCGGACGAAGCGCTTTCGGAAAGAACGCCTTTTATGCTATTTTGGGTGAAAATACCTGCCCGCGAACCTTTCGTAATCTCGCGCAAACCACCATAGGGTCGGTTCTAGGGCCAAAGCCCCGCCGCGGGAGTCCGCGGCAAGCCAATCAGGGGGAAGGTCATGAAACGACTCTCCATGATTTTGCCGACGGCGCCCGGCCCGGGCGCGGAGTCAACCGCTCGGCTTTTAAGAACCACACAAACCCCGCCAAGACCGCTGGGAGAGGACGGAAAGCGGAATCAGTTGACTTTCCGCCCAACCGAGGAAGGTGCGCCTAAGGGGACGGGTGCCATAGAAAATGGGTAGCCATTCTACAGACGGCCTCCACATCTCCGACCTGATAGATATCGAGGTGCTGCAGGCCCTCATGGAAAAATTCTCCCTGGCCACCAGCACCCCCACGGCCCTGCTCGATCCCATGGGAAATGTACTCGTGGCCACTGGTTGGCGGGATATCTGCACCCAGTTTCACCGCGTTAATCCCGAGACGAGCAAGCGGTGCCTCGAGTCGGACGTCACCCTGGCCAACAGTTTGGCGAAAGGGAAAAAGTACAATATATACCGATGTAAAAACGGCTTGGTGGACGTGGCCATCCCGATTTACATCAAGGGGGTCCATTTCGCCAACCTGTTTATCGGACAATTTCTCACGGACAAGCCGGATGTTGATTTTTTCCGCCAACAGGCCCGCGAATACGGTTTTAAGGAAGATGATTATCTTCAAGCGCTTTCACGAGTTCCAATATTATCGGAACAAGATGTAAGGCTGAAGCTGGACTACTTGTCGGCATTCGCCGTTTTCCTCGCCGAGGCCGGATTGAACAAAATCGAACGAATAAAGGTTATGGAAAGCCTGGAAGAGCGGGTCGAGGAACGCACCCGGGATTTAAAAGAAGCCCAGGCAACCGCCCAAAAATTGATGATCGAGGCGCAAGAGGCCTACCGCCAGGCCCAAAAAGCCAAGGAGAAACTGGAAGAGACGCTGACCGAACTGGAGCGCTCCAACCGGGAGCTGCAGCATTTCGCCTACGTGGCCAGCCACGATTTGCAGGAGCCCCTGCGCATGGTCAGCTCTTACGTGCAGTTGCTGCAGCGGCGCTACCAGGACAAGCTGGACGACGACGCCAATGAGTTCATCGGCTTCGCGGTGGACGGCGCGGCCCGCATGAAGCGGCTCATCCAGGACCTGCTGACCTACTCCCGGGTGACCACCAGGGGCGGGAAGATGGAGACCTTTGACAGCGGGACCGCCTTGGACCAGGCCCTGCAAAACCTTCAGACCCTGCTCCAGGAGAACCAAGCCGAGGTCAACCGGGGCGAGCTGCCCCAAGTGACGGCCGACCCCGGTCAGTTGGCCCAGGTGTTCCAGAACCTGGTGCAAAACGCGGTCAAGTTCCGCGGCGCCGAAACTCCCCGGATAGAGGTGGCGGCCACCCGCGGCGAGGATGGGTGGGTCTTCAGCGTGAGCGACAACGGGGTGGGCATTGAGCCGCAATACTTTGACCGCATCTTCATCATCTACCAGAGGCTGGTCTCCAAGGCCGAGCTGGGGGGCACCGGCATCGGCCTGGCCCTGGTCAAGAAAATAGTGGCCCGCCACGGTGGACGGATTTGGGTGGAGTCCACCCCGGGCAAGGGCTCCACCTTTTATTTCAACCTTCCCGAGCGGAGGAAAAAACCATGATGACCGAGGGCGTGTCTCCCATAAAAATACTCTTGGTGGAGGATAACCCCGGTGACGCCCGTCTGGCCCAGGAGGCGCTCAAGGAGGCCAAGATGGCCAACGACATTCACTGGGTGGACGACGGGGTCAAGGCCATGGAATTCCTGCGCCGCCAGGGCGAATACCAAGATGCGCCCCGGCCCGACGTGGTGCTTTTGGACCTGAATCTGCCCCGCATGGACGGCCGCGAGGTGTTGGCCGAAATAAAGACGGACCCGGATCTAAAGAGAATCCCCGTGGTGGTGCTGACGGTCAGCGAGGCCGAGGAGGACATCCTGAGGAGCTACAACTTGCACGCCAACTGTTATATCACCAAGCCCCTGGAGCTGGACCGCTTCATGGAGGTGGTCCAGCAGATAGAGGATTTCTGGTTGACCATCGTGAAGCTGCCGCCGCGGGATTAGGCCGCTTCCTTGGGCGGAAGGCCCTGCCCGGACCGGAGTTGGATGCCACAGGCCAGGGAAGGTTTAGATGAATATACAGGGATGCCACCTTCTGCTGGTGGAGGACAACCCCGGAGACGCCCGCCTGGTCCAGGAGTATTTGTCCGAATCAGACGCCCTGCAATGCGAGCTCAGCGTGGCCGGCACCCTGGCCGAGGGCCTCGCCGTTCTGGCGGCGGAGCAGTTCGATCTGATCCTGGCCGACCTGGGCCTGCCCGACAGCCAAGGCATCGCCACCTTCCACCGCCTGTGCGAGGCGGCCCATGACACGCCGGTGATCATCCTCACCGGGCTCAACGACCCCAGCCTGGCCCTGAAAAGCCTGCGGGAGGGCGGCCAGGACTTCCTGCTCAAGAGCGAGATGGGCCCCTACTCCCTGGGGCTGGCGGTGCGCATGGCCATCGAGCGCTGGCAGTGGCAGCGGGCGCTCAAGGACAACGAGGAGAAGTTCGCCAAGGCCTTCCGCTTCAGCCCGGTGTGGGTGGTGATCAGCGACCTGACCTCCGGCGAGTACCTGGAGGTCAACGACGCCTTTTTAATAACCACCGGCTACTCCCGGGAGGAGGTCATCAACAGGACCAGCCAGGAGCTGGGCACCTGGGTGGATCACACCGACCGGACCCGCATGGTGGAGGGCATAAGTCACCACGGGACCGTGCGCAACCAGGAGGTGACCCGCCGCACCAAGGACGGCCGCGAGATTCCCACCCTGTACTCCGGCGAACCCCTGGAGATAGGGGGCCGCATGTGTCTGGTGTCGGTCAGCCAGGACATCAGCGAGATCAAGCAGGCCGAGCAGCATCACCTGAAGATGGAAAAGCAGCTCCAGCAGGTGCAAAAGTTGGAGAGCCTGGGGGTCATGGCCGGGGGCATAGCCCATGACTTCAACAACATGCTAATGGGCATCCTGGGCAACGCGGAGCTGGCCCGCCTGGACCTTTCGGCCGAGTCCACGGTCAATCACTATCTGAACCAGATCGAGACCGCGGCCAAGCGCCTGGCCGACCTGACCAACCAGCTGCTGGCCTACTCCGGGCGGGGGCGCTTTGTGATCAAGACGGTGAACCTCTCGCGCCTGGTCACCGAACTAAACGAGCTGTTAAAGACCGTGGTGAGCAAGCAGGCGGTGATGCGCCTGCAACTGACCGAGGACCTGCCCGCGGTGGAGGCCGACGTCACCCAGATGCGCCAGTTGATCATGAACCTGATCACCAACGCCTCCGACGCCCTGGACGACGAGCCCGGCACCATCACCGTGGCCACCGGCTCCACCGAGGTGGACTCCGCCTATCTGGCCGAGACGTTCATCGAACAGGAGCTGCCCTCGGGCCTCTACGTTCACCTGGAGGTGTCGGACACCGGCATGGGCATGGACCCGGCCACCAGGGCCAAAATATTCGACCCCTTTTTCACCACCAAGTTCGCGGGGCGCGGCCTGGGCCTGGCCGCGGTGCTGGGCATCATCCGGGGCCACCAGGGGGCCATCAAGGTCTACAGCGAGCCCGGCCAGGGCACCTCGGTCAAGGTGCTCTTGCCGGCCAGCGACAAGTCGGCCCAGGCCGAGGCCCGGCCGGCCGGCGTGGTCGAGGACATGAGCGACCCGGCCTTTGTCTTGCTGGTGGACGACGACGAGATGGTGCGCGCGGTCACCCGCCTGGCCCTGGAAAAGATGGGCTGCCGGGTGATCACCGCCGCCGATGGAGTGGAGGGGGTGGACACCTTCAAGGAACATTGGGAGGAGCTGGACCTGGTTATCCTGGACCTGACCATGCCGCGGCTGTCCGGCGAGGAGGTCTTTGGCCAACTGCGGCGCATCAAGCCACAGGTGCGGGTGCTGCTCAGCAGCGGCTACAACGAGGCCGAGACCACCAACCGCTTCGCGGGCAAGGGCCTGGCCGGCTTCATCCAAAAGCCCTACACCCCCTCGGAGCTCAGGCGCAAGCTGCAGGAGATAATGCCCGAGAAGTTCTAGGGGAGGTTTTTACAAAACATGGCCGGCTTCGCCAGACGGCGGGATACGGCGTCGGCGGCGTCGCTCGCTTCCTCGACGTATTTTCAATATACGCCTGCGGAACTCGCTTGCCGCCGCCTTGTCTGCCGCCGCCTGGCTGTGCCGTTGTTGGAGCGGGGCCGCGCCCACGCCAACGGCCGGCGCGGTCTATGTGGTTTGAACCCTGGAAACTATATTGCGCCAGCCTCGCCTAGACCTGCTGCGGCTCGAAGCGTTTCTAGCCCTGGGCCAGCATGCCCCGCAGCATGGCCAACAGGGCCTCGCGCTGGGACCGGGAGAAGGGCGCGAGCATCTGGGCAATGTTCTGCTCCTGGCCTTGGGCGATGAGCCGCAGCACTTGCCGCCCCTTGGGGGTCAGGGCCAGTAGGCGCACCCGCTCGTCGCCCTGGGACTCCCGCCTACGCACAAAACCTCCGGCCTCTAGGCGCTTGGCAATGCCCGAGAGATTGTGCTTGGAGACCATCATGAGCCCGCCCACCGTGGAGAGACTGGCCTCTGCCTGGGGCGTGGCCTCCAAGACCCTGAGCGCGTTGTACTGGGAAAAGGAAAGGCCGTGCTCCCGGAACACGGCCGCCGAACGGCGCTTGAACAGCTCGGCCGCCCGCACCAGGGCCATGAGCACCAGCTCGTCCCGGTCTGGCCGGGGGTGGCTTTTGAGGACCTTGCCGCTCATGCGCTCCTTGCCCTTAAGCAATTGACACCCGATCTCAACTTAACATAATATTAGTTAACGTGTTAACTATTTTCCCCCCATCCCTGTTTGACTAGGAAAAGCCGCATGGACCTTTGGAGCTTTTTTCTGGGCTGGAGCCCGGTGCTGCTGCTCACCGTGTTGGCGGTGTTCTTTCGGCGGCCCGCCCTGGACCTGTCCATCTACGGCACCGCCTTCACTCTGGGCCTGGTGCTCCTGGGCTTTAACACCCCCCTGGGGGTGGCGTGCTTGGCCGGGATCGACGGCCTGGTGACCACCCTGCCGTTGGTGCTGGTGATCTTCGCGGGCATCCTGCTCTCCAGCCTGCTCATGGCCACAGGGTCGCTGGGGCGCATCGTGGATTGGTTCATGGGCGGGGTGCGCGACGGCTTTCACCGCAGCCTGCTGATCACCATGGGGGTGGGCAACTTCATGGACGGGGCC
>Ga0272444_10005489_pt1 | contig 10979 bp, 7 predicted proteins | sample SSMForm13_FD_201033 | JGI IMG/M metagenome (GOLD analysis project Ga0272444, IMG submission 201033) | Marine sediment archaeal communities from Little Sippewissett salt marsh, Falmouth, MA, United States - SSM-Form-13 | ecosystem: Environmental > Aquatic > Marine > Wetlands > Sediment ... | reverse complement strand
CTGGGGCTGGAGATTATAGGAGGGCTCCGTTGCTCGTGTCGCATGGCTAAGCCCCTGGAGTCCTTTTTCGTCCCGTCAAACGTAGACCGATATGCGGTATCAGTGGCTGGGTGGGGTGCCAAAAATGTCACTCCACTACCCACACCGTGCAATTGCGGGCATGGGTGACGATCTTGCTGGAGACACTGCCGAAGAGAAACTCCTCACTGCGCGAAAGTCCCTGTCTTCCCAGGACAATCGTATCATATTCTATCTCGTCCCGTTCAGAAAGAATGCACTCTGCCATAGAAGGACAGTAGCGGAGAGGAGAACGGACGGACACGTCCTCTGGGTCAAAACCGGCCTGGATGAGGATGTCTCGGCAATCGTCCAACAAGGCGTTGATCTTTTCTTTGTATTGTCGGAGCCATTCGTCTTTTTCTGCCGTGTTTGGGAAATAGTCTTCATCTGCTTCCTGGAGGACGTGTAGAATGGTAACCCTAAACCCCTTGACGCCTCCAAGAAGCTGGCCCACATAATCGACAGCCCGTCTGGCATTTTCAGAGTCGTCAACAGCCACAAGGATGTTTTTGTTAAATACCCTTCTTTGTGAAGTCATGGTCTCCCCCTCCTGCTTCCGGACTGGATGCCCCATTAGCTCCGGCGTGCATGTGATACCTCAACCCTTCCGCCGGGCAGTTCATGATTGCGCCTCCCTGAAGGCCCCCAGGTCTTCTAGAAGCTCTCCAGTGGTTTCATAGAATCGGTTGGCACCTCTTGAAAAATGCAAAAAGACCCGGTTTAGGGCCTCTGGTATGTAGGGATAAACCTTTTTCAGATTCACGACGCGGTTTCGAAATACAATGTTGAGGTCTGCCTCCCTCAACGTACCCAGGGCCGGGTGATCCTGTTGCTTCAAATCTTGTAGTAGCACATCTCCCATGCCTGCCAAAAAGGCCAAGACATTACCCAGCCCAAAGAGGTCGTAACCGTAGATATTTTCCCTGTGACGATAATTGAAGTCAAAATCGATCCACCGGAAATCTCCTGTCTCTCGGTCCACCAGGATGTGGTCTCTCCTGATGTCTCCGTGTTTTTCGCCGTGATGGTGAAGGAACTGGACGGCCTGAATGCATTCTATGAACCGATCCAAGATGCCTGGGAATGTGTTGAAGTAATAGTCCTCATGATCCCCTTGTCGATTCTGCAGGTAGTTGTGTAAAGAGGGCCCGTAGATGAAGTCCAGGACACGCACCACGTTTTCCTTGTCATCACAGGCTGAATACCCGTGCATGAAGTTCTTGTGGCCGGAAACCAAGTCTAAGATCCGCGCCTCTTTTCTGGGGCTTCGAAAACACTCGAACTCATAGCCGGCGATATGGGCCTTGAACCTTTCATGGAAGACAAGTTTGATAATCTTGTGACTTCCGTCAGAAAGGTCGATGGCCCGCTTCACCCAGTGTTTGACCTCATCGTCCAGGCCGAATCGTCCCTCTTTGGCATTGTGCCGAATGAGATAGGCTCTTCCGTCTAGGTCAACGATATCGCCATAATCCACGCCGAAAAAATCGGTGGTATCTCTATGAATCTTAAGACGTGAAGCGTCTTGGCCGGCAGGAAGCCAGCGGGAAGCCATTTCACAGAAACCTTTTTCAGAGATGGGTGTTGCCATCGGCATGCCTCATTGCATACTCAAAGGGGGATGTTAAAGGACGACGAGAACATAGCGTAAAGACCTGTAGGTGTCAATTTGGGCCCATTTTCGCCTGATTGCAGATGAACCCCTTCTTGGACCGGGCAGTGTCTGTCCATCCATGCGTCTTCACACCGCAAGCACTGACGCCAGTGGCCAATTCAGCCTCCCACAGGCGGATGCAAGAGGTCCAAAACGTGTCTTCTCGGTTAAGAGTTTAAATGGCGATTCAACTGGTTAAGCGAAATGCGGCGGGTTGACTTGAATGGCCCTCTCTTTGCCTCGGCTCCCCACTTGGCACTCGAGACTTGCCCTTGTGGCCGTCGTGAGTCCTGTGAGAGACTCCGTAGTTTCCGCATGATGAATAGGTAGTTTTTGCGTAAAAAATGGTCACTTGAGGGGATTGATTCTCTGGTTCTGGTCTGATATGGGCCAATTGACCCATCGTTGCCGGGAAGTCTCCTGGGCCTGTTTGGCATGCCAGACAATGCCTGGTTGGATGATCACCATGGCCAGAGACGACCTAGCGGCATCACATGAACCCCATTCTGAAAGCGGTAGCAAACAATGGCACTGACAAAGAATGACATCGTTGATTCCATGTACGAAAAACTGAACCTTCCGAAGAGAAAATGTGCGGACACCGTTGCAGCCTTGTTGGAAATTATGAAGCGAACGCTGGTAAACGGTGAAGAGATCATGATCAGCCGGTTTGGGAAGTTCTCCGTGAGAAGTAAAAATGCACGGATAGGAAGAAATCCTCAAACCGGCCAAGGGCTGATGTTGAGACCAAGGAAAGTGGTGATCTTCAAGTCCTCCGAGGTGTTGAGAGATCGGATGAATGGTAGGCGATAGACTGGGGCTTGGCATCCTCGCCCGAGGAGCCTGACCTCAACCCATGGGCCCAGGAACCGGGGGCAAGCTGTCATATTCGTCGATACATACGGCATGACATCTCCGAGCCTGTCCGTCCTTCCTAATCGACCGTCAAAATATTGACAAATTATAGGCAGTGGATGTCGTTGCCCTGCAATTCCGCGCCGAGCTCATAGAATAAAGAACGTCCAACTATTCGCAATTAGGCGACATTGGCAGGCAACATTGGTGTCCGATTGCGTTGGCATGTGTCGTGCTAAGTATAAAAACGGTTTATTGTTTTCAAGGAGGCACATTGAAGTCCGCCGGCATGCAGAGAGAACAACCTGTTGTGCTAGTAGCAGATGACGACATGACCATTCGGCTTCTTGCCCGTGAGTCACTGGAACAGGTCGGTCTTATCGTGGAGGAAGCTGAAGATGGGGCCCAGGCCCTGTCTGCCTTTAAGCGTTTGCAGCCCGATATCGTATTGCTGGACGTTTTTATGCCCAAGGTAGACGGTTTTGGTGTGTGCGAAGCCATTCGAAAGTCGCCGGGTGGTGCGGCAACGCCGGTCCTGATGATCACAGGGGCTGATGACATTGAATCCATAAACCGGGCGTATAAGGCAGGGGCCACGGACTTTGCGCCCAAACCCATCAACTGGCTAATCCTGCAGCACCGTGTTCGGTACATGTTACGGGCAAGCCGAGATTCTGAAAAGCTCCGAGAAAGTGAGTCCAAACTTTCCCACGCCCAGCATCTTGCTCATCTGGGCAACTGGCACTGGAACATCAAGGCAAATGAGGTGACATGGTCCGATGAGCTCTATCGCATACTTGGCTTAACAGCGAAGGCATTTAGCCCTTCACCGGATGCTTTCCTGAAACTTGTTCATCCTGAAGAGATTCAATTTATGAAACGATCGCTTCATGAAGCTCTTCACGAGCAGAAGCCCTACAAGATCGATCATCGCATCATTCTTCCTGATGGGTCGGCTCGGTTTGTTCACCAAGAGGGGGAAGTGACGTGTGATGAAGCTGGCCAGCCCATGTCGATGGCTGGCACAGTCCAAGACATTACTGAGCGGAAAGAGGCCGAACAGGCCTTAGAGAAGGCGAAAGAAGTAGCGGAGGCGGCCAGCCAGGCGAAGAGCGAATTTCTGTCGAACATGTCCCACGAGATTCGCACGCCCATGAATAGCGTCATCGGCATGACGGGACTGCTTCTTGACACGGCGTTGAACCCTGAACAGGAGGAGTATGCCGAGACAGTGAGTACCAGTGCCGAGTCTCTGCTGGTAGTCATCAATGATATCTTAGATTTTGCCAAGATCGAGGCCCATCGCTTAGCCGTGGAGAAGATTGACTTTGACTTTAGAATGAGCATTGAAGGCGTGGCTGACATGCTGGCCCCCGCGGCATACAAGAAGGGCCTGGAGTTTGCGTGCATCATCGGACCAGAGGTTCCCTCTTTGGTTCGGGGCGACCCTGGGCGACTGCGGCAGATATTGGTTAACCTGGTGGGCAATGCTGTGAAGTTTACTAAGAAAGGCGAGGTTGTTGTCCGTATCTCCTTGGATAAAGAAACGGACACACACGCCACCGTCCGGTTCGCGGTGACAGACACGGGTATTGGCATTCCCTCTGATCGTATGAATCGACTGTTCAAGCCCTTCTCCCAGGCCGACACCTCCGCGACGCGAAAATATGGTGGCACTGGTCTTGGACTCATTATCTCCAAGCACCTCGCTGAGATGATGGGTGGACACATCGGTGTTGAAACCAAGGAGGATGAGGGTTCCACGTTCTGGTTCACAGCTGTATTCCAAAAACAGCCAGAAGTGAAAGAGGCTCCAGCAGCGCTCCCCGCAGACATCCGAGGGAAAAAGATTCTGTTGGTGGACGACAACACCGTCAACCGCGAACTCTTCCGTGCCTATCTGGCGTCCTGGGACTGCCAGTGCAGAGCAGCCTCGAGCGGACGGGACGGTTTGTCCCTGCTACGTGAGGCTGTGGAAGCCGGAGATCCTTTTCACCTGGCCATTCTTGGCCACGTGATGCCAGAGATGGACGGGGAAGCTCTGGGAAAGGCGATCAAGGCTGATCAAGGGCTCAAAGACACGGCCTTGGTCATGGTCACCTCTCGGGGCCAGCGCGGTGATGCGGCCCGCATGAAGGAAATTGGTTTCAGTGCCTATCTGACAAAGCCCATCAAGCAGTCCCAACTCTTCGATTGTCTGGTGACGGTCCTTGGCAGGCCTTCCCGCGGCACCGAAAAGGGCGAAAAGCCGGCACTGGTCACTCGCCACACCTTGGCCGAGGCCAAACAAAGGGCCCGCATCCTTCTGGTGGAGGACAATGTTCTGAATCAGAAATTCGCCCTGCGCCTCCTTGAAAAATCGGGCTACCGGGCCGATGCCGTGTCGAACGGCAAGGAGGCGGTTAAGGCCCTTGAAAAGGACGCCTACAACCTTGTGCTCATGGATGTGCAGATGCCTGAAATGGACGGTTACGAAGCCACCGGGGTGATCCGTGATCCTGAGTCGAAGGTTCGAAACCATGATGTTCCCATCATCGCTATGACAGCCCATGCCATGAAGGGGGACCGAGAACGCTGTCTCGAGGCCGGGATGAATGATTACATTTCCAAGCCCATCCAGGTCCAAAATCTCGGTGACGTCATCGAGCGGTTTTTGCGGGACCCAAGAGGGGACTGAACTAGCGATTAGATTGATTTGCCTAGTCTTAGACACCGACACGGTTCATTTTTAGGATGGTGAAACATGCTTGCTCCCATTGAGATTGACCCGAGAACTTTTCTTCGTGAGCACTTCGCCCTGCCCGCTCTGCCAGAGGTTGTCACCAAGATTCAGGCCCTGATCCAAGACGACAGGGCTGACACGAAAACGCTCGCCGAGCTTATCAGTGGTGATTCAGCCATCCTGGGACAGGTCCTCAAGATCGTCAATTCTGCTTACTACGGGCTTCCAAAAGAAGTCACCAATGTGCAGTTTGCTGTTGCCTATCTGGGGCTCAATGAAATCTATCGTGTTGTCCTGTGCGTGTCTGTGATCAACGCCATGGCCATTGACAAAAAGGACGAACTCAATGAGTTGTGGTTTCACTCCTTTTATACAGCCCTTTGCACCAAATACCTGGCCAAGAGGTTCGAACCCCACCTGTCCCTCGAAGAATTGTGGTCCGCAGCCATGCTCCATGACATTGGGAGATTGGTCTATCTGAAATTTTTTCCTGACCATTACGCAGCACTTAAAGCATTCTCCAAGGAACAAGGTTGCCTGTTTAGCGAAGCAGAGAAGCATTTTTCGCTGCCTTCGAGTGCTTTTTTCGGGACCCTGCTTTGTGACCACTGGAGACTTCCTGATGAAATTAGACGGGCCTGTAAATGCCATACGTTAGAAGATATTGCAGCCATCAGGGCCGACAGCTCACCAAGACCGTTTCAACGGATGATCTGCCTTGGCAATCTGTTGACAGTTCTATCCACAAAGGACCTCAGCAATAACAAGAGACAGGCGATAGCCGATGCAAGCAGATCTGCCTTGGACCAAACCGAAAAGGAATTCTTGGTGATGATGGGTGACATCTACGACCTCAGGGCAGATGTCGAACAATTTCTGGAGAAGGTCGGCTAGTCGTAAGATTTCGCAATGGCGTTCACCGGGAAGCAACTGTGCGGTGATATGCTTCTCAAATCTGAGATCAGAACTGCTTTGGTGCGCTTGTTCTACCCAGCCTGAAGTGAAGCAGAGAGGGGTGGCTTTAAAAAAGTCGGCGTAATCCTGAGGGCTCTAGGGGCCAAGGATTCGGGGAATCAAGTGAAACACTGAGTATTGTCATCTGGTTTCAAATGCAACGCAAGCGCTTTGCTGTCTGTCTCAGAAGCCTCAGGCAGCTTCACAGCACATAAAGGGACTGGGCGGTCCGGGAGTGCGCCAGTTTTGGGGACTTTTTTTGGGGGGCATCACGCTTCAGCGAATGTGATGCCCTAATCGTGAGAATTCGTCGGTAGCAACTCCTCTATGGCAAGCTTTCGATCTAAGGTCTCATTGGCCTTGTGGAGGCGCTCAGCGGCAGCGTAAACGGCAACGGCCGCAGATGGAGCGCCGGGGTTCAAGTACTTGTTGGCTGCCTCCATTAGTGAGGCTGAGGAGGCGTGAAGGACTTCGTTTCTAAACTGCTGACGGTCATCGTCTGTGAGGCCGGCAAAATCTCGGATCATGGCCGTGTACCCCTTGGTCGACGGATCCATGGGTTTGTCCAAGGCCCCTATGGTGCCGATGATCGCCTTTTGAAGCTCTTGGGCCTCGATTTTCTCATGAGACACCAGATTCACCGCCCTATCATAAACGCCGAGGGTCTCCTCAAGGTTCGGGTCCCTGTAGGAAAGGAGAGAAAAGTCCTTGTTTAGAGGGTCGTAGCGCGACATGCCACCGTAGGCCCCGCCCTGGACCCTGATCCGTTTGTAAAGATACCCGCTGGAGAGCTGCTTCGCCAAGACCATAAGAGACGCAGAAAGGGGCTCAGCATAGGCCGGCGCCGGGAAGACCTTTGCCACATAACAGACCTGTGCGGGAATGGCGACGCCTGCGTGGATGGAAGGCAATGGAGGGGCACTGGGGGCTTGAAGGTCCCCGCCGCCGGGCAAGCGATCTGCTAGTCTCTTTAACCCTTCTGAAAGCAGCTCGATCCCTTCTTGATCTCCCGTCAGGTTCAGCACAAGCCTATGTTTTCGAAAAACCAGGTCCCGGAGGTGGGCAAGCTTCTCACGGACCCCTTTTTCCTGGTCCTCAAAGCGGTCGGAAATCCTGCCCAGAAGCTGCAGAAGGGTTCTCCCCTTCCATTGTTCTTCCCGATATGCCGCCAAAGATAGGGCTGCCGCCGCGGTCCTGTGGGCGAAGGTATGCCCTAAGGGGACTACAGAGGCATGAAGCCGGTTTTTCGCTTCTGCTACCAGGTCCCGCATGCGGCTCACATCTGAAAGGTCTCCTTGGGTGAGCAAGTCTGAGACAATGCCCATGGCATCTCCAACGTTGCGATGAAGGGCCTTGATTCTAAAGACCATCTTTTGCCAGGTCTTTTTTCCGTCAAAGGTCATGCCTGCTGTAAGATGGCAGCCAAGGCCTCCCGTCTTTAAGGCCATACGCTTGGCCATGTCTTCATAATTCATGGCTGCTGCGCCCATATTGGTCGTTACATTGCCCAGCAAGGGCAGATACGGTTGAAGGTCCTCCGGTACATCGGAGACGTCAAAGGCAAGATCAAGATAGGCGATGCCGTTTGAAAAGATCTCATGTTCCATCGTTGGAATTTCTGAGATGGTCGTCTTTGTGGTGGGAACGAGTTCCACGGTGGGCGGGATGTCACTCAGCTTAGGTCTGGGAAGCGTGGCCAAGGCCTCTGGTGTGTCTGGCTCGGCCTGTATTTGGCGAAGGACTGCGGCGTCCTGCTGGATAGCCTTCAGTTCTTCGCGGGACAAAGCGGCCTTCTTCTTGGCCATCTCCGCCTTGAAGGACTCTTCTTGCTTTGCCGCATAGGTCTTACTCGGTTCCGTTACACAAAGGAGCCGGTGGGGATTGTCAAGGAACCATTTTCGTAGGACCTCCTGAAAGAGCCTGGGTTCGTCTTTCCATCTGTTGCGGATCTTGTCGATAAGACCTGAAAACTTGAGCCCAACCAAGGGATCGCCATCGTAGAGCCACGTGTGATATACCCGTTCCATCAGGCGGATGGCATAGGGCATATGGGCTCGAGAAATCTCCTTGCCGTGGAATTCCACCTGATGAAGGGCCCCTTCAATGAGGTCGGGGTCAAAACCGCCTTCCAGCCCTTGCTGCAGGGTTTCAAGGACCAGGGCCTTAATGGAATCTGCCTTGTCAGGATCTGTGCCCCGCAGGCCCACGGCGAATGCCACCTGCTTCAGATCCAGTTCAAGACCGGTGACCGGGGAGAGATCTTCTCCCAGGCCAGAATCGATTAACGCCTTGCGAAGGGGGCCTGCGGCCGTTCCCACCAGGGCCTGTGCAACAATTTGAAGGAGAAGGATGGTCTCGTAATCGGAGTTTTCTGCCATCATCCATGCCACGTTTACGGCGGTCTTTCTCTCTGGGTTCTCTTCCCTGCCGATGGGATAATAGTTGTGTGTGCTGGACGGCTTGTTCCACCTTGGTTGCGTTTCAATGGCTGAGTCGACCTGGACACGATCGATCCCATGGAGCATCTCTTTCAGGAAGACCAGATGATCCTCTGTGGGGATGTTGCCGTAGAGAAAAAACCTGGCATTTGTGGGGGAGTAAAAAGCGCGGTGAAAGGCCTTGAACCCCTCATAGGTAAGAGACGGGATGACTTGTGGGTCCCCGCCCGAATCAAAGGCGTAGGTGGTGTCGGGATAGAGCCCCTGCTGGATCGGTTTGTACATGAGAGCGTTGGCAGATGAATACACCCCTTTCATCTCGTTAAAAACAATGCCTGAAATGGTGAGCTCGCTGTCTATCTCTTCTGGCTGCTCAAACTCCAGATGGTGGCCCTCTTGAGAAAAGGTCTCCTTGCGCAGCCGGGGGCGCAGCACAAGGTCCGTGTATACACGGGCCAGATTGAAGAAATCATTCCGGATCTGGCTTGCCACTGGATAGATGGTCTTGTCCGGATAGGTGAAGGCGTTGATAAAGGTCTGGAGCGACGCCCTGGCCAGTTCGTTGAATGCATCTTTTAAAGGATATCTTTCAGAACCGGCTAACACGGAATGTTCCAGGATATGAGCCACCCCTGTGGAATCCCTGGGAGGCGTCCGGAAGCCGACGGAGTAAAGGTTTTCCGGATCATCACAGTGAAGGTGGATGACCTTGGCACCGGTCTTCTCATGTTCCATTTCATAGGCAGTAACCCGTATGTCTGGTATCTGTTCTATTCTTAGCACAGCAAAACCGTGCCCCTTGTCGCCAATCTTAAGCGTCGGGGCTGGGCAGATGGAAGCGTCGTTCATTTTCAGGTATCCTCTCTTGGGTTCTGATCTACTTACAAGATGGTGTAGCCTGCCTAAACCGTATAGCACCACAGGTGACCGGTGTCCATATTGAGGTTTTAGACAGGAATCGCTTGCGGCGGCACACCAAAATGAATGGCCCTAGGACTAAATGCCCATGGCTGCGACAAATGTCTCTTGCCATCCTCGTATTTTCCAGGCTCTAGGGTGTTACGGTTTTCTTTTCCACAGAACTCTGATACAGGTCATTCACATCATTCAGGAGGCGTCTCATGCAGTTTTTAGAAACCCCTATTCTTGGAAACAGGGTGTACGACTATGCCGTTGCAGTGGTCATTTTCACTGCCGCCGTATTGTTTTGCACCATGGCCAATCGCTTTCTTAAAAAGTACGCTTCCTCTTGGGCCAAGAAGACCTCTAGTGAAGTGGACGACCTTATTGTGAAACGCATTTTCTCTCCCGTCACGTTTCTGATCCTCGTGGCTGGCATTGCCATGGCAAAGGGGCATTTGAAGGTTGCCGAGAGGGTCTCTTTCTGGATCGACAAGGTGTTACTCGTCCTTGGTCTGGCCATCTTTTTCTTTGTCCTTATCCGCCTTTTCCAGGGGCTCACGGAAACCCTGGCCAGTGGGTACAACAAACGATTGAAACAGAAGGGGCTGACGGGCGTTGAAGAACAGATAAACACCGTCAATCGGATCAGGAAACAGGTAACGGAAATCGGAAACATGGTCCTTGGGATCCTTGCCGTCTTGACTATCCTATCCAACTTGGGCCTGGATTTGAAGGCCATCTGGGCCTCACTGGGCATCGGTGGCATCGCCTTGGTCGTGGCCGTCCAGGAACCGCTGCGCAATCTCGTGGGAAGGGTTTACATCTTCAGCACAGGGATATTTGACGAAGGGCATTTCATTGTGTTCGGCGAGTCGGCCGGCACGGTGAAGCGCATATCCGCCTTTAGAACCTACATGGAGCTTTTCACGGACATGACCACGGTATCGATCCCCAACGCAGACTTTGTCAAGGGTGTGGTCAAGACCTATTACGGCAGGACGAAGTTCATGTACAAATGGGATCTGGACGTTCCCTATGACGTTGCCCCAGAAAAAATCCAGGAACTGGTTGTACAGCTCAGGGAACTGGTCATGGGCAAGCCTGAGGTCAACAAAGACATGTGCTGGATCTATTTGGAACGCCTAGACCGTTATTCCAAGGTGGTGCGGGTCTGGTTTCAGGCCGGCCTTTCCAGTTGGGCCAAATCATTGTTTTATGGCAACCAGGTGCTGCACGAGATCCAGCTTGTTTTCGAATCCATGGGCATCCCTTTTGCTTTTCCCACGCAGACGCTCCTGGTAAACCCACAAGATCCAGCCCCTGTTGTGCTTCCAGAACCGGAGAGCAAGGCTTAGCCCTACTTTTTCCTCAGGGCCGCCATCTCTTTGTCAAC
>Ga0272444_10005488_pt1 | contig 10980 bp, 13 predicted proteins | sample SSMForm13_FD_201033 | JGI IMG/M metagenome (GOLD analysis project Ga0272444, IMG submission 201033) | Marine sediment archaeal communities from Little Sippewissett salt marsh, Falmouth, MA, United States - SSM-Form-13 | ecosystem: Environmental > Aquatic > Marine > Wetlands > Sediment ... | reverse complement strand
TTCTTTTTGTTGGGTCGGTTCCGTTTAAAAGCGCGACCAAATCCGCGGGATATTCCTTGACGTTTGCGGACAACGTTCCGTTGAACCTTGTCAACTCCGTTCCCCAAGGAAACTTTGACGACCCGCCAAATAACTTGACGGTTTCGCCCCCAATGTCAACCGTTGCTTCGCCCAATATTTCAAGCGGTCGGCATAATATTTCGCCTGTGCTTCGGTTGATAAGGGTCAAACTGTGGATTCCAAACCGTTTGATACGTTCTGATTCTGACATTGTGAAACACCTTCCTTCCTTTGTAGATTTTAATCAATTACGCCTTCCGTGCGCAATCCTTGAACAAACTGTTTCGGAACCGTTGCGGGTTCGTCCTGTTTCAACTGTTTGATAAATGTCGGCGGACAATTTATCAACCAATCCTTTTTTGGAACGATTTCGATTTCGGAAACGTCGGTTCCTTCGGTGTTGGAACCTTCGGACGTTTCTTTTTCGGGTTCGTCCCCGTCCTTTTTATTTTTCTTTTTTGACATTTGCGTTCACCTTCCTTTTAAGATATACGGCATTGCAAAACAATACCGCCCGTCAATATAGTTTTACGCGGAACGTTCCGTCCTTCGGTCGGTTCCCCGAAATACCCGATTGTCGATACGTTCGCGATTGCCTGTATGTTATACTTGCGGACGTCAACAACAAACAATTGATACAACGCGCGCATATAGCGGAAAATCCTTCGTTCCAATATACCGTCGCGTTCCGCGGTTTCGCGAACCCGCAACCAAATTTCAACGTCAACCGCGTGTCCGCCAACGGCATTATCCAACGGGTCGTCCGTTGTAACATTGATTGTCATATTCGGGTCGCGCGCCAAATTGGACGCGTTCGAATCAAACAACGCGATACCGTCGGACGTTTCCAACTTCTTTAAAACGAAATCGCCCTTTTCGGTATCAATTGCCGTCAATGCGTCGTTGTAATGGTCGACGATTATCCTTTTTATGTCGTCAATCAAACTTTCAATATCATATCGCGCCATAAATGCGCCCCCTTCTTAAATAGATTTTTTTAATTGGCGTTGAACGTATGTCCTTATTATACGAACAAACCGCCGTTTTTGTTTTTGCCAAGTATCGTATTTCCCGCCTGTCTTGATTCCTTCCTTCGTTATAATAAATGGACGATAGGGAATCTTTTTTCTTGGCGCCAATGATTGGTGATAAACTCCGTATTCAACATTGGTTCCCATAACAAGCGCCGTCGCGTCGATAACAATTACGGAATCGGGCGAATTACGGTCGGTCATTGACGCTTCCAACCGCCCCGTTCTTTTCAATATAGGATAATCAAACCCATATTTCGCCCTTTTAAATTCCTTGTAACCGCCTTCCCAAAACTTGCGGAAACGTTTGTCGGATTCCCAAAAGGCGACGAACGGTTTTGTCGACAAATCTTGATATTGTCCTTTTGACTTTAACTTAAAAATTTGTCGATTGTTTTTCAACCAATCGTTCGCGATACTGTTAAACGCGGGCGACAAATCGCCGACCCGTTTTATTGCGCTTTCCAAGAACTTTTGAAATCGCGCGTAATTTTCGATTTCCGCTTTAACGTTCGGTTTGTCAATTGCCATTTTACCAATTCGGGGTCGGCGGATTTTCGTCCGTGTCCGTCCCCGTTCCATATCGAACTTCGCCTGTCGTATGTCCTTTTGTTGCGTCCGTCAATTCCAAAATACCTTTTTCAATATCCCTTAAATACCGCAACGCTTCCGCCTTTTTTGCATTGATAGGGTCGGAATCGCCTTCCGTGGTTGAACGGCGCGTCGTTTCCTTTTGGATTACTTCGATTTCGGCGACGGTCATTTTTAAGGCGATTCGCTTCAACACCTTATACGCCGTCGGGGAATCTGCGACCGTAACAGGGACATTATAACGACCCTTGATATACCCGTCAATTACCGCGTCGGTATTGGCGATTAAATCGTTGACCTTTGTTGCCGTCGGAAGGGAATTCGCGTCGTATGTTTGACCCGTTTCCGCTTTGACGTCGTCGATATCGTGATAACCCATATTGTCCGCCCCCTTTTACTTGTCGTCGTCGGTTGACGCCTGTATTCCCTTGTCGGTCTTTATGCCTTGCACGTTTCCAAGTTTACCAAGATATCCCTTTTCGGCGAATATCTTTTTGATTTGTGGGTCGGTGATTTTGTCGCCTTTGACATACCTTTTCCCGTCGTGTCGGACGTTTTGGTTTACTTGGTCGTTGCTTGTAACTTCCTTTTCACCTTCCGCCCTTGCGTCGGCTTCCTTCTTTTTTGCTTTTGCTTCCGCTTCCGCCTTCTTTTCCGCTTCGGTTTTTGCTTTTTTTGCCATTGCTTGATACCTTCCTTCCGTTTTATTTCGGCGCGGGCGGTTTATTCAACCCGCGCCGTTGATGCTACCCTTTTGCTACCGTGAAAAGAACAAATCGCGTTTAAGCGATTGCGTCTTTAATTAGATAACACGCGGTTGTTTTTAACAGGGTTTGCGCATAATCCATTTCGACACGAACGAATTCCGCTTTTGGCGGGTCTTTAATTTCGTAACTGTCGGATAGAAGTTTCGAATTGCCCTGTGGCATACCGCCCCAAAAAGTATAACCGAACGAATCTTCCGCCTTGTTCGGGTTCGGATTTGGATTGATATACGCCAACCAACAATGTTTGCCCCAAATTGGGGACATTGATTTTGTTTGTCCTTCCTTGGCGGTGTTGTATACACCTTCGCCAATAAGAACTTGCTTCACGTCAAACGCGGATTTGATTTGTTCAATCGTCAACCCCGCGGTTGAATTTTTCACGCCGTTTCCGCCATACTTGGTTCCAAGTAAATCGGCAACTTGCGGGTGAAATCTTAATGCTTGGAATACCTTCCACGACATAATCATTGTGTTGGGCGCCATACCGACCGAATCGTAAATGGTATTTTTTGCCAACTCAATGTCGCCTATCGGGTCGGAATTGTTCTTGTCCGACCATTGGTCGGTTCCCGATAACGTGTCCTGTTGGGTGATAACGGAAGTGTTTTCCATTTGGGCGGATAATCCGCGTTCCTGTATAACCATTATCGCTTGCATTAAAAGCGTTTTACCCCACCTTTTGGCTTCCGTCATTGAACCGTATTCCCTTGCGTCGTCCTTGGTGATTTTCATTTTCAACCTGTGGTCTTTAATGAAAACCTTTTCCGCCTTGGAAAGTGAATAAGTAATTTCCGCGGTTTCCGAACCGCCGTCGGCGATATCGTCGTGGATTCTTAAAAACTCCGCGCCGATTTCCTTCACGTCGACGAATTCGTATTTTGCTTCGATTTCAGGCAGGATTTTTCTTGCAATCATACCTTCAATCTTGTTCATACGCCCGTTTAAGATTTTAGAATCAACGGGATTGTTTGTTGCTTGTATTGTATTCATTGTTGAAACACCTTCCTTCCTTTATTTTTTTGTTGATTCAAAACCCATTAAGCGGGAACGAATCCTTTTTCAATTATCAACGCGACAATGTCGCCGTCCGCAAGTGCGGGTTCAATCAACCTTCCAATGTAAAATTCGGTTGCGCTTGCGGATTGAAGTTTCCCGTTCGCGTCGAAATTTACTTTGGTTCCGATTGCAAGCGCCCCACTTGCGATTGCCTTTGTCCCGCCCCCAACAACAACGGACACGGGTTGCCCCGATACTGCGCCCACGTTGTCAAGAACTCCGATTGCTTCGTCGGCGTCGCCCGCAAGAACAACCTGTCCTTCGGTCGTATGTAACTTCACGCCGTAATACTGTTTTGCGCTTAAATCTGCGCCCGCCGTAAACGGCGCAACAACTGCGTTTGGTTTTGTAGACATTTCAAAACACCTTCCTTCCTTTGATTTTTATTTTGCTTTTACGCTTTGACTTTGAATCCCTGTGCTTCCATTGATTTTACTGCGGATTCATAATCGCCGTCGTAACTTTCGTCCGCAAGTTTTGTCGCCTTGGCGTCAAAATCTGCTTCGGACAATTCCTTTTTGCCTGTCTTGCTTGCGTCGTCGTCCATACCCGCGCCCGAATCGCCTTTGGCTTCGTCGTCAAGTATTTTCGGCAACCTTGAAACTGTTTCTTTTGCGGATTCAATATCTGTTTCCGCAAGTTTAAGCAAGAACCCTTTTTTGCCGTCGATTTCCTTTGTGTCCGCGGGTTTGACCTTGCCTTCCTTGATTGCAATTTCCATTAAAGATTTTACTTCCTTTTCCTTTGCGTCCGCGATTTCCTTTTCCTTCGCGTCCTTCATTTCCTTGATTGTTGCTTGGGCTTCGTCAAGTTTTTTCTTGTTGTCGGCAATGTCTTTTTCCTGTTTGGCAATCGTTGTTTTCGCTTCGGTCAATTCCTTGACGGTTCCCGCGTGCGTTCCTTTTAATTCTGCTAACTCTTTTATTGCGTCCATTGTTGAAACACCGTCCTTCCTTTGATTATTTTCGGGGTCTTGTTCGCCTTCGCCGTCGGTTAAAAGGTATATATCACAACCCGCCGATTGTGATTCGGACAATGAAACCGCCGACATACCTTTGATAAACGGGCGATTGGTCAACGCGCCCCCCAATAAAACGTCCTTAAAGGTTCGATTGGTTTCGGGGTCGGTGTATTCGTCGGTGAATTCGGGTGAAAAGTATTTATATTCGCCGTTCTTAATCGCAACTTTCGCGTCCGACGTTGGTTCTACTTTCGCCCATAATTCGTTCCCTTCGTTTTTTACCGATAACCCTTTTATCCAACCCGACGCCTTGTCGGTTCGTTTTTTATGGTCGTAATCTGTGTCAATCTGCGGATTGCCGTTTTCGTCAACCAAACCGCGAACGTTCGCTTCAAAATTCTTGATATAATTCGCGATTTTTTCTTTTGTGATTTCAAACAACCCGTATTGCGGGTGATTCCATTTCCCCGTTCGCATAATTTGAATTTCCCCGCTTCCGCCTTCCGCCAACTTCGTAATAAATTTTAGATTCATTTTTGTTCACCGCCTTATAAGTTTTTTTGTTTCAATATCTTGGTCGGGTCAAGTGTCTTTTTGCCGACTTTAATCATTTTATTTTCCGCCTGTGCTTTTTGAACCTTGTCCCACTCAAAACCCGTCCATTGTTCGGGTTGCTTGTCCGTAATAGTAATCGGAATCAATATCGAACGGCAACCGAAATGATTCGGGGGCGCCATTTCGGGAACTTCGCCGTCCTTGACCAATATCGTTTTCCCGTGAAGGTATTCGCACGTTTCCGACGTCCGCGCGTCTAATATTGCGTTGTATTCATATCCCGACAATCTGTATTCGTAATTTTTAAACGCCTTCATACGACCATTATTGATTGAACCGTTGGCGACCACGTTTCCCCCAAGGTTGTTTGGGTTCGCGGTATACTTCGATAAATTTTCCCGAATATGATTCAACAATTGTCCGTCGTCCATACCAACGTTTTTTCCAAATTGAAACGCCAAGATTGCCCGACGTTTTATTTCGGTTCCATACGTCCGCGCAATTGTCCACGCCTGCGTTGTCGCGCTTGCTTGAATCGCTTTTTTAACTACGGGTTTTTTCAACGCCGATTGCTTGGGCGGTTTCACGGCTTTTCCTTCGGGTTTTGTCCAAGGGTTTTTCGTGTTGTTTATATTTGGTTCGCGAAAATCCTTCGTTGCTTTTGCGCCCCCAACTTTTGATTTTGTAAAATTATCAATCGTTTTGTTGCCGTCCGCTATTCGTGCGGAATATGTAATGTCCGACAACTGCGGGCGTTGCTTCTTGAAAAAGTGTCGTATTTCAAACTCGGACGCGTTGGGAGTCTTTTTCAACCACGCTTTTAATTCCTTTTCATAAAGCGCCAACGCTTCGTCGAACGCCTTCTTGTCCATATACAATTCGGGTGTCCAACCTGTCGGATTATATATTTGCCCCGTTCGGATATTCATTATTTCGGCGACGTATCGTCCGTTTTCTTTTGCCGTATACCGCCCGTATGACAATACGCGATATCCGTATCGTTCATACGTCGCCATTTCCAAATTCATATACGCGTCCAAATGGTCGTTCAAACACCAATCAACCAAGTGTAAAGATTCGTGAACCGCGGTTTTGAATAAGCGAACGCGTGTTTTTTCTGCAAACGCGGGGTCGGACATATACTTTGACATTGCATACGAATTCAAATTCGCGTTCGGATAAAACATAATTCGTCCCGCGCCTTTATATCCGTTTACAATTGTTGGTTCCATAATATACGCGTCGGCATACGCCCCCGCCCTTTTACCGTTCGACCAAATGAATTTGTATTTGTTCGGGTCAAATCCAAAATTTTCCATATTCTTATACGCAATTGCATTTGTGTATTCCATTAGTTCTTGTTGTAATGCCGTTACGGGCGCCCCGCCTATTTTGTTTATCCCTTTAACATTGATTGCGTCCAACCATTTGTTAAAATCCTTTTGTTCAACGGGTCGCGTTTTAATAGGCGTCCAATATTTTTTGCGCGAATACGACGATTGTTCAACCTTGTATTCCGTATATTCATAAAAATAAAATGGATTATGCGCGCGGTTGGCTTGTTCAAGAGTTATGTCCCCCGCTTGAACCATTTGTTGTATTTCCGCCGTGGTCGCCCGACGCCCTGTAATCGCCCAACCTTTTGTTTTGTCCTTTTTATCTAAAATCCTGTTTGTAAATAAATACCCCACTATTCCAACCCCTTTTCGTTGCCTTCGGGAAAATGACATATAATCCCGTGCGGTTTTGACGGCGGTTTATCCGTTGCGTCTAATACTTCCGATTCGTCAACCATAATGTCGCGATTCTTGTCGACAATGTTTCCCAATTCGTCAACTTCTTGGTTGCTTGTTGGTTGCGTTTGTATTTTTGCCATTATTCACCTTCACCGTTGATTATGCCCAATTCCGATTCCACTTGTTGAAATCCTTCGGTTTCCATTTTTTCAATCTGCTTTCCAACCGCTTCGGCAAAATCCCGCAACATACCAACGTCAATTTTCTTGACGCTTTTCCCGTGCTTCATTGCGTTTCGAATATCCGCCATATACTTTTCCGCCATTAAATTTAAACGGTTGCGAACAACTGTATTGTATTGCGCTTCGAATTGTTCGAACGCTTGATTGACTTCTTGTAAATCAACCTTGTTTGCATATACGGTCAATCCGTCGATTGCTTCCGCCAATGACATTTGTTTTCCCTTCTTGGCTTGGTCGTCCTTTGTATCTTGAACGTCTTGTTGATTTGGCTTGTCCGCGCCCTGTGGTTGTGCGGTTCCCTTGTCCTTATTATCTGCGGGCGGTTGTGGTTGCGCCTGTGCGGGTTGTTGTGGATTAAACGGATTTTGAACGATTGTCGGCGCGTTCTTTTGCTTTAATGTTTGCAAGATTTCCGTTTCGTCGGCTTCGGGTAAATTGTAGAATTCACGCGCCCATTGAATCAATGTTGCGTCTTGGGATAACAATCCCGCGTCGGATAAAAATTTCAATATTTCCGCGAATTCCTTCGACGCCTTGTCCTTGATTCCCGAAACCTTCAATTCGGGATAATATTCTTGTTCGCCGTAATTTTCAATGACCAATGGTTTGATTATATGCTTGTTGAACATATCGCAAATGTAATTACCATATTGAACCAAGGTGTCAAGGAATATGTCCGATTGGTCGGTTCCAAGTGAATAAGAACCGCCCGCGCCCGATTGTCCCAATTCCAAGAACTGCGCCAATATCGATTTAATCATACCGACGTTTTCCCCGTCGATAATGTCTTGAACCTTTTTCGCGTCGAACTTGGCGTCCTTGATATCAAATTCAAATCCTTCGGGAACGATTAAATACGGTCGTTCGCCGTCGGTATACGATTGCAAGAACAATTCCGCCGTGTCCAATTCCTTTGACGATTCACGTCCCGCGGGAACCGTAACAACGGGAATCCCGTCCGCGTTCTTGCGCATACCATTATAAAGAATCGTCAAATATGTTTGCTTGCGTAAATAGTTTCCATATATTGCCCTTAATATTGAAATGCCGTCGAATTCGTCCCCTTCGCGGTCGTTCGTAAATACGATAATGCGTTTCCCGTCCAACCATACGTCCACGGGGTCGTCGCCTGTATATTCTTGATGAACCTTTATGATTTTGCCGTCTTTAATATCCCACTCCGTAATTGTCTTTTGTGCGCGGAATCCCAAATCCTTTATATTCCAACGTGTCCCGTATTTTTTGGTTGTTGATACCTTCTTGGTCGGTTCGAATAGAGAAAATCCAAACGGTAAAAAGGTTATAATGTCATTAAGGTTTTGCGACCACGGTTTGGACATATCGTCGAACACGTCAAACGTTACGGCGTCCGCGATTTCGTCCATTTTCTTGTCCCCTGTTTTCCCCGATTCAATATACCAATTGGCGGACTTAATCGGATTGGTTATCATACGGATTACGCGTATGACGCCGTCGTCTTGCCTGCGCATTTTATCAAATTCAATTATTGCGTCCCGTCCTTTTAATGTCGATAAATATTCGTCAACGAATTGTCCCGATTGTATGTCCGTTCCCGATTTGCCTTGCGCGCTTGTTGGTAATGCCCTTATATTTTCCGTGTCCGCCTTGATTCGGGGGTCGGCAAATATCATTGATTGCCTTGTCCCGATTTTTGGTTGGAATATTGCTTTAATGGATTGAATAACGGTTCGGTTCTTTTTTGCCATTAAGATTTCCCCTTCCTTTTATTATTTGCGTATATAAACGCCGTTTATTGTGCGCCCTTTTGTTTGCGCTTCTTTTTCTGCTTCGCGTTTCTTTAAACTTGACCACGACCCCCGCGCTTTATGTCCCGCGCCGTGTCTTAATGAATTCGCCAATGCGACCGCGTCCGATTTGTCGGGTGAACGACCGATTCGCTTCTTGAATCCGTCCTTGGCTTCGATTCGTTCACGTTGCTTGTTGTCGTAATCCTTGATTCGGGTTGTGATTTCGGAAACGATATCGTCGTCGGGTTCAAGCAACAATCCTTCGTCCGACATTATGTCCTTGGCGGTATCAATCCATATTTCCGACACCCTGTTTGTATACTTTTCGACCGCCGTCGCGTTTTCTGCGAAATTGGTTCGGTATACTGAAAAGAAAACGTCGTCCATTAAGCGTTGGTTATCGTCCAAGGCGTCATATACCCCGTCGCCATAACCCCCCGTTGTATCGACGTTCACTTTGATATTGGTTGTCGGATTCGGGTCAACAATGTTCGTTATTACTTCACCCGCAAGGTAATTCGAATTTTCAAGTAATTTCGTTCCCTTCTTGGTATCGATATATGTCTTGGGATATTCCTTCTTGAATATTTCGCGGTTCCCTTGCATTGCGAATATTACCGAACGGTCGTCCCCTTCGCGCGCAACGTCGATTCCGACGTATATTGTTTCGTCGCCGTTCCAATAAGCGAATCCCTGTGCTTCCGATTCCCAAATGACCTTGCCTTTTTCCGTGAACGACCTTCCAAGCGTGATTTCGCGCATACGCTTTAATGGAACCAACGTATTCTTGGTTGATATTGGGAATTCGCCGATTACCTTTGATTGAAACAACGGGGATTGTTCGCCCCAATCCAAATACTTTTCAATGACCCAACGGGTCGATAGTAAATACGGATTGACGACCTTATATCGCCCCAAGTAATCCAACCTTTGTTTATCCGTGTTCATTTTGCGAATCTTGTTTGCTTCGCGACGGATATCTTTTAATGAACGAATATTGTTTGCCTGTAAATTCGGCGTATCAAAACAAGTAACTTTCGTATACTTCCAACCGAACGTTGTTGATTTGCGATAGAATTCCGCGCTTGTATCGGTCGGGTTTCCTATCGCCCAAAAGAACACGTTCCCCGCGTGGGTCAACATACCTTCCGCGTCGTCCCACAACTTTTTGGGGATTCCTGTCGCTTCGTCGAATATGATTATCAACGTTCGTTCGTGGGCGCCTTGGAATACTGAATTATCCCCTTCATTGCTTTTCCTTGGGGAAAATCCTATTCCATACCATTTATCACCCAATATGTATTCGGTCAAATTCATTTTACCGTCCAATACGACCCCGTCGGCGTTTGCGTTCTTGAATATCCTTCGGATTTCCGCCCATAATACGGATTTGACTTGTCGGTATGTCGGCGCCGTTGTGATAATGATTACTTCGGGCGCGTATATATTCATTGCCGTATGGAAGGCGTTCGCCATAATAAAGGTTTTCCCGAAATTATGACACGACGATATTATGCTTCGTTGGTTCTTGAACAATCCTTTGAATATGTCGCTTTGTTCTTTTGTGAACGGCTTTGATTTCAAGAACGTGTCCTTGAACGCCAACGGCTTTTTCAAATATTCGTCGTATACACCTTCGCAATCGTCGTCGGTGAATTGGTCGGTCATTACTTTGACCCTTTGGCTTGCTTTTTCAATGAACCGCGTTTCATTATTTCCGTGATTGTCAATGATACCTTCGGGGATTCGTCTAATTGCCCCGATACTTTCAACGCCAATTCCGCAAGCATACGCCCTTCGCGCAAAACGTCCCCTTTGTTTGTAACACTTGTCGGAACGACCATTGCTTCATTATATAATTGCCGTGATACTGCTTTCATTGTGTTGACCTTGGTTATATCGTCGTCGATTGCTTCGGATTCCAACGCTTCCAATAATTCCTTTTGATATTTGTCCTTGGCTTCCTTCCACGGCTTTGATTTGACGTATTCGGCAATCATACCTTTTGATAAACCCGTCTTGTCGGTAATTTCCTTTTGATTTGCGCCTTGTATGAATAATATAAACGCCGAATTTACCGCTTCCGTGTTTTCCTTTGACCGCGGTTTCGGCGCTTTTTCCCTTTTTGATTTTCGGGGTTTACTGCCGTTTCGTTCCTTCACTACGCTTCACCGCCTTATATCAAAAATCAAAAAATCCCTTTGTCTTATTT
>Ga0272444_10005485_pt1 | contig 10981 bp, 6 predicted proteins | sample SSMForm13_FD_201033 | JGI IMG/M metagenome (GOLD analysis project Ga0272444, IMG submission 201033) | Marine sediment archaeal communities from Little Sippewissett salt marsh, Falmouth, MA, United States - SSM-Form-13 | ecosystem: Environmental > Aquatic > Marine > Wetlands > Sediment ... | reverse complement strand
TCATATCGCTTTTCAGCTCACATATCGGCATCTCGTGGGCCCTATCAGAGGGAACCTATAAAAAACCATCCCTGCTTATGCGTCAGCCTCAACCTGTGAAGCTGGATGTCGGAGTCCCTGTAAACAACGAAGCTAAAAATCCTAATCGGGAATGCGTTAGGCTTGCGCAGAATACTTCTACGCTCTTTCAGGACACTTTCGGTGGACTCTTTGGGTCTCAGGGGAGTGGTAAAAAAGCCAGAGACACATCCACCCAAAAAGGCCAGAGTGAGGGGCAGACACGCACCATGCAGGGGGGAGGAAGTCTTACCGGTTTCTGGGCTCCGCCGCCCGTGATGGGCTTTAGGAGTCAGGGAATTTGCAAGAACGCTCAATCCTACGAAGCAATGCTTCGCATGACCCATCTCCTCAGCTTCTGGATCACAGCGCCGGGTACGGTCAAGACAGGGCAAGTCTTTGATATCGGACCCTACGGCAACTACGGCAAGATCAAAAAGGTCATGGTGTGGGACGTAAACGGCTGTGTCACGGGCGCGTACACCGAAGAAACTGAAAAAAACGTCCGCATACGAAATCCCTATACTGTTCTTGTAGAAAAATGGGATGCTGACGTCGGAGCGTGGTCGAAAATCGACGAATACAAAGGAAGAAAAGGACAACAGACCTTTGCTGAACAGGGCTATTATCGTCTCACGGTCATGGTCAGCAACGCCGCCTTTCCCCTGGCCCCCAAGTACAAGACGGTTATAGTTGAAGATCCCCGCTACGACCGTAAGGGCCGAATAGTATATACCGATATCGATGTCAAACTGCCTCCGCCTTACTCCGGCCTGGGCATGACAATAGACGGTCGAAACAAGAAAAAAAAGCCAATCGGCCCCTATGGTTCGCTTAAAACCGACTGCGGCACTTACACTTTACAGGCCCTGGCAAGACGCGGCAAGGTGACAGGCGAAACCAATGCCTCTCTAATGGCCACATCAGGCAAACTGGAGCCTTATGGCCGGGCCTCCTGGATAATGAGAGACCAGGAGGGCAGCCTCCTGAGCCGTAGCGATGGGGCAGGAAGCTTCACTTTTGATGCCAATTACTATGGCGATGGCCGCTATACACTGGAAACCCATCTATCCGAATCCGACCAGGGCCTGGGCATCCAGAACTTTCGAATTAAACCGGCCAAAACATCCATCAAGGTTTATAACTGCGGTGACGGGGACTACAAGCCACCGTCCCCGGTTGTCCAGACAGCCAAGGGGGAAGAGCAATCCAAAAAAAACCAGGTTATTTCCTCCACCAGGGCACCATTCACCAAGTTCTCTTGCAAAGAAAACAAGGTTGTTCTTGTGCAGAACCCGCCCTTTGATTGGATTGAGAAAGGGAAACCGGATGTCCCAGATGTACCGTTTGAACTGAGTAATGAATGCGATAAGCTCAGGCGCCAGATAATACACCGTCGAAGCCAACTTCAAATCCCCTGCGATTCCCCCGTGGCTATCATGAAATATCTTATCGCCGCACCCGAGGAATACCAGAAGATGGAGCAGGCCTATGCCGAGCAATATGAGAAAGCAAACAAGGTTATCCAAAAAATTAATAACCGCTTTCGAGAACTGGAGATCCAATACCTTCGTCTATTCGTAATCGCCCAAAAAAACAAACTCCTAATTTCTGTGGAGGACCAGGCCAAATACAGGCCTCAATACAAGCCGGGCATCCCCTCCACCATGGGTTTCGGAATTCCTCTCGGCTTTTTCGTCATGTCCCCTGAAAAAATAGATCTCGCAAACAAGCTCAGGGCCGAACAGAAAAAAGTCCAGGAGGTGCACAGGGATGAGCGAGTGGCTTTGCAGAAGAAAATCCCGGAGCTTAAAAAGGAATTCGAAAAAATCAATCAAAGGCTGAAAGACTATTACCAGGCCCTGGTCGAGCTTCGGGAAAACCACGACAAACGAAAAACAGCCCTCAATGTTTTATATAATTCCGGAAAATTTGAGCACTGCCTGGGCGGCGGAGGCCTGAAGACTAGCGGAGATTACAGCGTGTCCGGAGAAAAAAGTCCGGCCTGGGGACTGCCCGGCATGAACATCATGCTACCCCTGCCAGATAAAAAAATTTTGGACATATCTAAAATAAAAATTCCGGAAGCCCTGCATCTGAAGTATCCCGGTTTAAAAATAAAATGGGACGGCCAAGAATGGCAAAAAAGGGATCGCAAGCTGGTTCAGTCTCTTTGTGATGCAAAACTTCTGGAACTCTCCGCAAAAAGCGGGTTTTTGAATATGTTTGGAAGGGCCTTCCTCTGGCTTGCTCAACCCACGGGCCTGGACAAATTTCTGGAAAGTTCGGCTGCAGGCAAGACCCTTCCCGAGGCCATGGCAGAGGGAGCTAAATCATCGGCGGAATGGTTTGCATGGCTTGGGAAAGGCGCCTCAGAACTCGTTGTTGGGAGCGCCGTTGATTTCGGGAAAAATGCGGGAGACCTTATCTTCAATAAGCCCGTTTATGAAGCCATGGAAGCCATTGACAAGGCTGCTATGGATAATCTTGAGTTTAAAGTCACCCTGCCTTACAAGATAAATAAAATGACTCAGAGCCTAGCAGAGGCGATTATAAAAGGGACAGGTGAGGACCTGGCTAAGACCTTGCGAAGCCCCGAGGTCGTGGACCAAATTAAAAACAATTTGGAAGGATTTTATCGCCTTGGAGATACAGGGGCCATTGGCCTCGGCATGGAGCAACTGGCCCTGCTCAATGAGCTGGATGAGGATATTGATGGTATCCAAAACACGATCCTGACGGCTGCCACGGCCAACATTACTATGAAAATGGCGAGCACCTCGGCCAAGGGGGCAAAGGCCGCCCTCTCCCGCCTTTTAAATCTAACTAAAAAAAGCGCAGCCAAAATTGCTAAGGCGGGCAAGCTTATCGGAAACCACGCCAACCTCAAGGCCATCGCCGACCGCTTTAAGGGCATGAAAGAGGCCGGTGCCATTGCAGCCGAGCATGCGGATGATGCGCTGGCCGCCATTAAGGAGGCAGACGTTTCGTATAATAAACTCAAGCAACTGGCCCTGAAGCAAAAGCAAATCACCGACAAAATCGACGACACCCTTGAAAAGGCCATTCAGAAGCAGGAGGCAAACTTTCAGGTTACCCCAAGAAATAAGCTAAATACAAGGCTAGAGGTACCTGACAACGCTATTAAAGAGCGTATTGGAGGTGGTTCACAGGCGACGGTTTTTGAATGGGGAGACGACGGTGCGGCCAAGGTATTCAAAGGTCAGCATGCCCTCGATAATTTCAATGATGCAAAAAACGGTATCGATATTATGCGAAACAAGGGAATCCCCCATATCGAGTGTAAAGGCGTCGGGAAAGCAAAAGGAAAGCCTACCATTTTTAAAGAACGCTTCATTCCTTCAGAAGAAGCGACCTTACAGGATATAATTCATGGAAATGAAAAATACGGTCTTACGCCAAGAAAACTAACTCGTCAGGAAATGATTGACTCTCTTGATTTCTATCACAAGGCAGCACAAAAAGGGGTAGCCTTCGGCGATGCAAACTCGGGGAACTTGGCCCGCACTCTTCTGGACGATGGTACCCTCCGCATGAGAGCCGTAGAGGGGGGGAGCATTGCTGATATTGGTGATCCAAAAAAAGCTCGGGAGCTGATGGCTGCAATGTTTGGTGCGCCTGTCGACAATCCCGAAACCGCATTTAAAGAAGTGAGTGATGCCTTTGTAAGAATACTGGGTGAAGAAAAGAGCAATGCATTGTTTAATAAATGGTGGTGGCACGGCCAATCACTTACCCCCGATACAAATATTGCCAAGCATATTGATCCGGATATTTTGGAACACTTCAAAGCAGGTGCCGATGATTGGGATATTTTCGTCAAGAAATTCAGGAAGGAAAAGGTCTTGGAAAACCCCAAGAAGTTTCTTGGACAGGATAAAGGTGAGCTGCTTAAAGCCCAGTTAAAAGCCAATAAAGCGCTCCCGGAACAGATTAAAAAGAAGGTCGACGCTCACCAGGAAGTAATGCGGAAGGTCCACGAGGGCATGGAAATGAACGGGGTCCAACAACTTAGACCCGCCCAGGCTCAGCAGACAAGACAAACCCTGGACGCCCTGCAGGAAGAAGGTCCATCGGGAGTCAACCTGGATTGTATCCAGACAGATCAAACAAGTTTTCTCACCATTCCGCGAAACCATATAAAACCTTTCATGGCACTAAAAAAGGCGGCATAGAGATTGGAAAGCATCAAGAAACCAGAGCGCAAAGATAAACGAAGGAACTTCAGCCTTCCGTCGGGCTTGTTGTGGTATTTCATAGTGGTGGGGATGCTTTCATTAATGCTGCCTCTTTCCTCTGCTCAGGACGTGAAGAAAAAAGGCATAGAGGTAGAAACACCCGAGAGTTTTGTGAGCCGAAAGCGCTCCAATTACAAGGCGGGGCTTGAAAGGCTTGAAGAACACCACCGTAAGATATGCGTGGGCCAGGGAGGCGGTAAGATCATACCATTTATTCCAGTTGAAGGTCCTCCTGAGCCCCTTCTCGAAAAAGTGGACTACGAGGTTGTAAATGTTGAGGCTCAGCAGATTTACAACGCTTTTGGTCTGCGCCCGGGCAATACGAATCCCTGGGATGCCATAACTATGGAGGTCCTTGCCAAAGCCTTTGCACAATCCCTGTGGCCGGAAAAATTCGGTAGCGGTGGTGTGATTGGATCGGGCTGTAACGATGTGAGCCTTTACTCCGGCGGTGTTGTTCCCTTTAATATTGCCCTGCACAACATAGATGGTGCATGCTATGCCGACCTAAACACAGGGGCCGCGGACGTTGATATAATCATCGGCACAGGCGGCATAGGCTGGGCTGCTATATTCGGACAGCATGGATGGGTAACCAGTGATCCGTCAGCAGGCTTCAATGTAGTCAAGCTCTTCGAGGCCTTTGATGGGGTTACCACCGTGCATCTCACGATAGAGGTCGTTGGGGATCCTGCAACGCAGGTGATTGATTATATCTATCTGCAGAATGTCACTCCTTAGAGGTCTTGTCCGCTGCATGACATGGTAAGACCTCGAGTGTTTCTGGTTTTGAGTGAGGGAAATACCCCATGAAATTTCATTTATACCTGTTTACATCTGTTTCTTTCCTTTTCGTGTTCATGGCCGACGCCGGCGCCCAGGAATTTCGACAAATGAGGCCGATCGCTGCGCCTGGTGTCCAGGAAAAAGCACCAGCTCCTGAAGGGGCAAAGGAGGTACCGCGTATTCGCCTCCTGGACCGCAAGGCTGTAGAAAAAGCCATGCAGATGCTTGTTGATTCCTGGAATACTCAGGGCATGGCAAACCATCTCTTGGAAACCTTCTATGACAAATCCAGGCTCATGGACGTCCTAGAGGGTAAAATACCCCGGGATGCCAGATTGCGTTTATTGGCGGTCCGCAGCTTCAGGATCCTAAACCAATACCTGAAGCCGGCCTCGGACGGGGATCTGTTGATCAGCTCAGTCTCTGTCACCGCCCGGACCCAGGTCGAATGGAATCACCCGGTACAGGGCTTTCAGCGTTACCCCGGAGAACAGGTATACATTCTGCGCATTACCCAAAAGGTGATACCATGAGTAGACACCCCCAACTTTCACCTTTGCTCTGGATTCCGTTGCTGATTTTCATCTTCCTCTGCGCTAAAGCCGCCGCTGAAGAGCCCCTCTTAGACTGGTCTATTTCAGGACAAAACAGCGTTCGTTACGAATATTACTCTGTTCAAGGTGATCCAGCTGGCGGCACTTACAGCGAAACTGGGAATCAGTACTATGATGAACTCGATGTTCAGTTCTCCAGAAGGTTGTCTCAATATGAATCTGTGCAAGGCTACCTAGCCGGTCTGTACAATGCCTCTGCCTACCGAAGCCGGTATACGGGTATCTCTATGGAAAGCATGAACTTCACCTGGGAAAAAGGTGACGGAAATTTGCCCTTCAGGGCCTCATTTGGCGACATTTTCTCCTTTACCAGTCTTCGAACGCTTCAGCGTTCCCTTAAGGGATTTCATGTCGATCTCCAACCCCGCTTTGATCGGTCTGGACGTTCCCACTCCATGGTATTTTTTTCCGGGGCGGGCAAGGATGTGTATCGAGATCTTGACCTTGATGAAGAGCTTTATACCGGCGGTTCCTGGCTTATAAAAGACCAGGCTTTGGGAAGCTATACTATTAATCTGGTTCAGAATCATCGTACGGGAAACACCGAGACCAACATGCCCTCCCGAGACCAAATCGTAACCAGTATTGCCGGAGAAAAGAGGTTTAATCTGCTTGAACAGAAGCTGACATTTGAGGGAGAGATCGGATATTTTCGTGGCGATCATGACAGCACAGGAACGAGTCAGTTGAATAAGACTGACCCCGCATATTTTGCTCAGCTAAAGGGCCGAAGCGAGAGTCCCCTCGACTACCGCTTCCGCTTTGAGCATTACGGTAGGGATTATCGTCCTAACGGGGCGACGATCACGCCGGACCGAAGGAGCCTTGAGGCCCACGGTTCCTGGAGATTCGCCAAAGGCCTGACTTTGCGTGGTAGACTTCAGCAATTCCTGGATGGTATGGAATCGGATAATACTACTAGGACCAAGGTGGCTGGTTTAAACCTGAATGGTCCCATATTGAATGAAAAGATAGCTGGTCTTACAACTTCCCTGGACGCGTTTCTTCAAGATGCAGACAATCAGGATAGGACTACGGACAACAAAACCCGATCCGTGAACCTTAACCTCGGCCTCCCTTTGGGTCAGTGGGCGGGCAACCTGACGATTGTGAATCGGAATGTGCAGGACCGGACTAACCAGGGCATAACCACTCGAACCAGCGAGACTAGACTCCGAGCAAGCCATGCGGTTTCTTTGCTTGGATTCATGGGCAGCGCAACACCGGGTCTGGTAGCACGAAGAATCAGGGGAAACAACAGCGACAGTGATGAGTTTGGTATCAGCCTTGCAGTGAATCTGGCGATGAATAACCATAGTTGTAACCTAGAATATAGTCTTCTTAATCAGGACCGTCGTATTTCTGGCACCGCTAATGATATAAACCAGAATATGGTCCTAAGCTACGCTTATGAGCGGGGCCCTCACCGGTTCGGACTGGAGGCGGATTACCAGGGGAGTGATCCTGAGCCGGGGAACGAGGCCAGATCTTACCGCTTTGGCATTTTCTATAGTTTCCGGTTTAGCAAACCGGCTGGAACACGTTTCGCACAGGCGTTCAGTCCCTTGAGTGGTGGGGTCGAAGAAGCCGAACCTGCCTCAGGCCTCTTGTCTGCCCCCGCCCTTGGGCTCCCCCTAAATAAGGTTATTGAAAATCTTGCTCGAAGAGGCATCTTGGGTGGTCTGGTCAAGCCCAATGTAGTGGTCTATGATACCAGAATCTTGGATGAAATCGATCAGCGTCAGCGGCTTGCCCTGCTTTATGAAAGCGGAAAAGTAACCGGAACAGCTCTAATTGTGGAGTTTGAAGATGTAGGCAGCCCACGCACCGCCGCCCAGACCTTCGAAGTCGTCCGCAGAGCTGTCCTGGAACGACTGGGGCCACCAAGCAGGGTGTATGAAAAGGGAGAGTTCACCGCCAATTTTGCCGTTGAGGTCAATAATGGCCGCTTTGTTCGGAATATGGAATGGGACACGGAAAAAGGCGTGGCCCGTTTCGGCATCCCTCGTCGCCTGGACAGGCAAGTCAGGATGGAACTCCAGTTTCGTGAGAACTTCCCGCCACGCTCCCAGAGCCTCTGGAGTATTGAGGAGGTGAGGTAACTCCTAATTGCAGAGGAGACGTGCATTTTTGTTGCCCCGTGCCTCTTAATGGATGAGATCCCTATTTGATCCCCTATTATGACCTGAAAAATAAAAAGAAAGGCGTTTTCAATTGGAAAAACCAGCTGTTTAATTAATTAAGGATCCCCCCTTACAGTCCAAGGTATGTTTTTCTGATGACTTCGTTTTCCAGAAGGCTTTCACCGGAACCCTGAGCAATTATCTTGCCTGAGGAAAGCACATAATTTCGTGAAGTCATCTTAAAGACAGTACTGACCTCCTGCTCTACCAGCAACATGGTAATACCCATACTTTTTAACTGCTTAATTTTTCCGAACACTTCTCGGCGCATCATTGGCGAAAGCCCTGTGGACGGCTCATCAATACAAAGAAGTTTCGGTTCAGACATCAGCGCCCTGCCTATGGCCAGCATCTGTTGTTCCCCGCCGGAAAGAGTACCGGAGATCTGCTGGGTTCGTTCTCTGAGTACCGGAAAGAGGTCATAAACTTTTTCTATCCGTTCCTCGTTTTTTTTCTTATCTTTTTCCAGATAGCCTCCTGCCCGGAGATTTTCAAATACCGAAAGTTCACGAAAAGGTCTCCTTCTTTCCGGACACAGGACAAGCCCCTTCTTTACTATTTCATGGGCCGGGACTTTCTCAATGCGCTGGCCGTCAAAGGTTACCTTTCCTTCAAGAAAGATGTCACCTTCCGTGGAACGCCTTTTGATCTCGCGTTCCCAGGCCACCAAACCTGTAATTGCCCGCAGTGTTGTAGACTTACCTGCTCCATTAGGCCCCACCAGGCTGACCAGCTCGCCTTTATCAACACCCATGCTGATGTCGTTAATGAGCATGGCCTTTTCATAGCGGACACTCAAATGGTCAATTTCCAAAAGCACTGTTGTTAGTCTCCTTCTTCTTGACCCAGATAGGCTTCGATTACTTTGGGGTCATTGACCACTGCCTCAGGGCTTCCCTCCGCCAGAAGCGTGCCAAAGTTCATAACAATGATGCGATCAACAATCTTCATCAGCTGGGTTAGTTTATGCTCCACAATAATCATGGCCGGACCTTCACTGTGCAGTCTCCCGAAGCGACCACCTTTATGAAGGCGGCGGATCGATTTTGCCATCAGGTCGGTTTCTGCAGGGCTCAAGCCCCCAAAGGGCTCGTCAAGTAGGAGAAGCTCCGGATCTGTAGCCACTGCCCGGGCAACTTCCAGGCGTTTTAAATCGCCCTGGGACAAAACAGATGCCTTTTCCAGGGCCATGTCAGAAATACCTGCAAACTCCAATGCGTCCATAGCCTTGTTCTCGACCTTCTTTACCCACTCTCCACGGGTCGATGACCTTGGAGAAAGACAAGAGACCATAACATTGGCGATTATGGGCATTCTGCGAAAAGGCCTCATGTTCTGAAACGTACAGGCAACACCAAGGTTGACGATATTCCAGATATTACGACCTACCAGCTCTTTTCCTTTAAATTGAACGCTGCCCATATCCGGTTTCAGTATGCCCGTGATCAGGCGCAACAGTGTAGTTTTTCCGGCTCCATTGGGTCCAATCAAACCCAATACCTCTTTTTGATCCATACGAAAAGAGATGTTATTGACCGCCATCAATCCACCGAAGCTTTTGCTCAGGGAATCCACTTTCAACAAGGGTTCTGCCATATCAGGCGTCCTCGCTCTCTTCTCTTAATTCACGCCGGGAGACCTTGCCCACATCGGTTTTGGGCAGTTCCCCCCTGAACTCGATGATCTTGGGCACTTTGTAATGAGCCAGTTTTTCATGGCAAAATTTTATAACATCTTCTTCCGAGATCTTGCCCCTGGCCTCGCTCTCCAGGACCACATAAGCCTTAATGATAGCACCCACCGTTGGATCAGGCACCCCAACCACGCCCGCCGCTTTTATTTGAGGGTGCTGATAGAGGACCTCTTCCACATGCCTGGCAAAAACTGAGTATCCTTTGTATTTAATCAGATCTCTTTTACGGTCAAAGAAATGAAAGTAACCGTCTTCATCCATACTGACGAGGTCGCCTGTTTTGAGCCACACTTCACCGTCGATTTCCACCATGGACTCCGCTGTTTCCTCTGGCCTTTTCCAGTAGCCCTGCATGATGTTAGGTCCGGTGACAATCATTTCACCAATTTCTCCTACCGGAAGAAACTCCACGCGTTCATGGTCAATAATAGCGGCTTTGACATTGGGAATGGGCACACCAAAAGATCCCTTTTTGGGACGATGATAGGGACTGCTATGGCTGACGGCGGTGGTTTCGGTCATGCCATATCCCTCAAAAATAACTGAGCCTGTCCTGTTTTCCCAGGCCTTAGTAGTTGAGTCGTGGAGGGTATCCGCTCCACAGGCTATCAGTTTGAGCTTCTTCCAGTTAATCCGGGCGGTTTTTTCATATTCGGTGAGAAATTGAAAGAGTGTGGGCACTCCGTAGAACCCCGAGGCCCCATACCGATCCATAGCAGAGATAATCTCTTCAATATCCGGGGTAGTGAATAAAACCAGGGTCGATCCCTGTGACATACCAGCCAACATAACTACAACCTGTCCATAGATATGGAAGAAAGGCAGAAAGGCAATAACCACTTCTTTTCCTTCTTCAAAGATGTTCCAAAAGGACTGAGTCTGTACAGTAAGTGCGACCAGATTGCGATGGGTCAGCATGGCCGCTTTAGGGAGACCAGTTGTTCCTCCGGTATAAGGTAATGCGGCCAGGTCCTTTGCTGGATCTATTTCTACTTGGGGTGGATTAGGATCGTATTTTTTCAGTACGTCCACAAAAGCGAAGGCTTTGTATTTTGTGATCGATTCAACGGTAGCCGCGGGTATCCCCTCAAGTTCCTTGGCCTGGGTTCCCTTGCGTCCAAACAGCCTTTTTAAGGTGGGCAGATAATCTCCCACGCTTGTCAAGATAACATGATCCAGATCTACCCCTGCCTTATCAATATTATCATACAAGATATCCTGACAGATGGCTGTCCTTGCTTCGCTGTCTTCGATTTGATGTTTGACTTCGATACTTGTATAAACCGGGCTAATAGCCGTTACCTTGGCACCTAATCGCAAAATGGCGAAATATGAAATCACAAATTGAGGACTGTTTAATAGACACAGGGCTACTGTGTCGCCTTTCTT
>Ga0272444_10005484_pt1 | contig 10981 bp, 8 predicted proteins | sample SSMForm13_FD_201033 | JGI IMG/M metagenome (GOLD analysis project Ga0272444, IMG submission 201033) | Marine sediment archaeal communities from Little Sippewissett salt marsh, Falmouth, MA, United States - SSM-Form-13 | ecosystem: Environmental > Aquatic > Marine > Wetlands > Sediment ... | reverse complement strand
TTCTCCGGGTTGGTCGACACCCCTTCCCCGAGCACGCCGGTCAGCCTGGGCCGGAACAGCGTGCGCGCTCCCATCCGCCGCAGGAGGGCGGGCCGGACGAACTGCTCGAACGCCACCGTCACCGACACCGGGTTCCCCGGCAGCCCGAACACCGGCGTGCCGGCCGCCACACCGAAGGCGAACGGTTTGGCGGGCTGCATCGCCACCCGCCACACCTCCACCGAGCCCAACGCGCCGAGCACGCCCGTGACGTAGTCGCGTTCCCCCATCGACACTCCTCCGCTGCTCACCACCGCGTCGCACGCGGCGACGGCGCCCCCCACGGCCTCGCGCAGCACGGCCTCGTCGTCGGGCACGATCCCGAGGTCTACGACCTCGGCGCCGACACCGCGGATCATGGCGGCCAGCATCGGGCGGTTGGCGTCGCGGATCGCTCCCGGGGGGAGGGTTCGGGCACCCGCCTCGTGGACCTCGTCGCCGGTGGACAGCACGGCGACCTTGGGCCGGCGTGTCACCTGCGGCTCGGTCACCCCGAGGGCGGCCAGCAGCCCCAGGTGATGGGGCCCCAACCGCTCGCCCGCCTCGAACACCACCTGGCCGGCGGCCGTGTCGCCGCCGGCGCGGCGCACGGAGCGTCCCGGCTCGACGGGTTCGGTGACCACGACCGTCCCGTCCGGTCCCGGCTCGGTGATCTCGACCTCGGCGACCGCGTCGGCCCCGGCGGGGATGGGGGCGCCGGTCATGATCTGCACCGCCGTGCCGGGCTCCACCTCCACCCCGGGCACCACCCCTGCCGGGATCTCGCCCACCACGCGCAGAGCGACGGGCGCCGCCGCAGTGTCGGCGAAGCGCAGTGCGTATCCGTCCATGCCCGAGTTGTCGAACGGCGGGAGGTCGTGAGGGGCGATGACCGGCCGGGCCAGCACCAGTCCCTCGGCTTCCGCGAGCGGAACGCCCACCGCCGGCAGCGTCGTCATGGCGGCCAGCACCGCTCGCTGAGCGTCCTCCAGGCGAATCACGACCCGCCGACCAGGTCCTCGAGGAACGCCCGGTAGCGGGCGCCGTACTCCTGGTGCCACAGACCGAGGGCGGTGGCGGCCTCCAGGTACCCGGCCGGGGTGCCCACGTCGAGCAGGTCGCCGTCGGCGACGTAGCCGAGGCAGCGGCCCTCCATGCCGAGCACGTGGATGGCATCGGTCAGTTGGTATTCACCCCCGTGGCCCGGGTCGAGGCCGCGGAGCGCCCCGAACACCTCGGGCGTGAACAGGTACCGGCCCACGAACCCGAGGCGGGACGGCGCATCTGCGGCGCCGGGCTTCTCCACCGCGCCGCGCAACTCGACGACGTGATCGGCCGGTTGGTCCCCCACGACGGCGACCCCGTACAGGTCCAGGCCGGCGTCGTCCAATTCGCGCAGACAGATCACCGACCGGCCGTCCGAGGCGGCCGCCAGGTAGCCCAACTGGTCGGAGCCGGGTACCACCAGGTTGTCGCCCAGCATGCAGAAGAAGGGGCGGTCGCCGACCACGTCGGCGGCCTGCGCCACCGCGTGGCCCAGGCCGAGCGGCTCCTCCTGGACCACCCAGGTGAGCGTGACTCCGTCGAACCCGGCGAGCGCCTCGAGGCCCTCCATGCCCTCGAAGTGGCTGTACAACAGGTCGTCGACGCCCGGGTTGACCACGATGGCGAACTCACCGACCCCGGCGCGCATGCCCTCCTCGATCACCCACTGGATTGCGGGCCGATCGACGACCGGGAGCAGTGCCTTGGGGACCCGGCGAGTGGCCGGCAGCATCCGAGTTCCCCGGCCGGCCGCCGGGATCACCGCGACGTCGACGTTCACGTTGGGGTCCCTTCGATCGTGTGCTCTGCGCCGTGCAGCAGGCGCCTGATGTTGGAGTGATGGCGGATGAGGATGAGCAGGGCAGCGGCGGCCGCCCACACCAGGGCCCACCCGCGGTGCCCGAACAGCGCCACACCCGGCACGAACGCGACGGCGAGGGCCACCGAGGCCACCGACGCCTTCTTGGTCAGCCACACCAGTGCCGCCCACACCACCAGGAGCGCCGCGCCGAGCAGCGGCTCCAGCCAGAAGACCGTCCCGCCCGCCGTGGCGACGCCCTTGCCCCCTTTGAGCCGGTGCCAGATCGGGAAGCAGTGCCCGGCCACCGCGGCGAAGCCGGCGGCGAACCCGACCACCTCGCCGCCCGCCAGGTCGCCGAGCGCGGCCGCCGCCAGGCCCTTGATGAGATCTCCGACCAGGACCGCCGCCGCCGCGGCGCGCCCCATGCTGCGCAGCACATTGGTGGTGCCGGGATTGCCGCTGCCGACCGAGTAGATGTCCACCCCGGCGATGCGGGGAACGATCACTCCGAAATCGACACTGCCGATCAGGTACCCGGTGAGCACGGCGGCGAGGTCGGCGAGGTCCACCGCGGTGAGTGTAGGGCCGGCGCCGCCCAGGCTCCGGGGTGGCCGGGCACGACACCCTTCACTCCGGGGCGCCCTCCCCATACCGTGGCGGGTGTACTGGTTGCAGCGTCCCCCCTATCTGCGCTGGGCCGTCGGCGCGCTCGTGGTGCTCGCCGCGCTCGCCTGGGATCTCCGGCCCTCGCCGACCACCTCGATCCCGTTCGCCGCCCGGGCCCTGCCGGCAGGCGACCCGATCGGAGCCGACGCCGTGGTGTGGCGGCGGGTTCCCTCCGGCCTGCTCACCGCGCCCGACCTGGAAGGCGCGGTGGCCGCCGTCCCGGTTCCGGAGGGTGACCCGATCACCGCCGCGGTCGTCGCCGGGCGAGTGGAGGTCCCCGAAGGGTGGTTCGCGCTGCCCGTCGACATCGGCGGCCACGCCGCCGCCGGGGACCGGGTGGTGCTGGTGATCGCCGACCCGCCCACCTCGGTGCCGGGGGTGGTGGTGTCGACCCAGACCGGCGACCGCTTCTCCCTCGACTTCACACCTGCGGTGGTGGCCGTCCCCGCCGAGCACACGGCCGCCGTGGCCGCCGCCGCACTCGATGGGCGGGTGGTCGCCGCGGTCGCCCCGTGAGGGTGTTCGGTGAGTGTGTTCTCAGCCGACACACGGCGGCGGCGGCCGGGACCGCTACTGTTCCGCCCGTGCTGACCGCAGCCTTCTGGGGCCTCATCCAGGGCCTCACCGAGTTCCTCCCGATCTCCTCGTCCGGGCACCTCGTGCTGATCCCGGAACTGCTCGGTATGGACGAACCCGATCTGGCGACCTCGGCCCTGCTCCACGTGGGGACGCTGCTGGCGGTGCTGTGGTACTACCGCAGCGACCTGGCCCGCCTCACCCACGTTCGCTCGGACCCCGAGGCGCGCCGCATCCTGGCGCTGCTGGCGATCGGTACGATCCCGGCGGCGATCGTCGGCATCACCCTGGACGGGCCGATCGAGATCGTCCTCGACGAACCGTGGATCGTGGCGGTGGCCCTGATCGTCACCGGCCTCGTGCTGGCGGTCGGCTTGCTGCTGACGCAGGGGACCCGCCGCCTCGAACAGGGGCGTCCCGGAGACGCAGTCGTGGTCGGCCTGGCGCAGGCGTTCGCCCTGGTGCCGGGTATCTCTCGCAGCGGCATGACCATCACCGCCGGCATCGCCCAGGGCCTGGACCGGGTGCAGGCCGCCCGCTACGCCTTCCTCCTGGCGATCCCGGCGATCGCCGGGGCCGGCCTCCTGGAAGGCATCAAACTGGCCGACGCCGGCGGCTTCGAGCCGTCGCTCCTAGTGGGGGTCGCCACCGCGGCGATCTCCGGCTACGTCGCCATCTCGTTCCTGATCCGCCTGCTCGCCAGGGCCGGCATGGCCCCGTTCGCCGCCTACTGCATCGTGTTCGGGACGGTCGCCTACCTGCTGGTCTGAGGGCGGCTCTCAGAAGTGGGTCGTGCACCACGGGTCGACGTGCCATCCGAACATGCGGTTCGCCAGGATCAGCGACTCCCCGTCGCCGTCGATCAGCCCACTCCAGCCCCGCGACACGAACCGGGCGTCGCCCAGGTAGCAGGCGGACAGGTCGGCGACCGACAGGGTCAGATCGGGCTCGTCGGTGGTCCTGGTGCACTCGGCCCCGTCCGGTCCGCCGGTCAGCCGATACCGGCCCTCGGCGTAGCCCCCGAAGTCGTCGTGGACTTCCAGTACCAGCGACCCATCCACCGAGTACCGGCGGGCCTCCAGGGCGGCGGGCACGTCGAGGATCCGCAGCCAGATCTGATCGGACAGGCTGCGCCGCAACCGGCGCGGCTCCACGAGCAGGGAAGTGAGCGGCTCGCGCACCCGGCGGGTCCACATCTTGATCTTGGTCACCAGGTCGACACCGAAGGCGAACCGGAACAACTCGGCGTAGGCCTCCCCGTCGAGCGCCTGCAGGTCGCCGATGATCAGCGTGTACCGGGGATGGGCGTCCTCCCACTTCGGCTGCACTCGATACCGCACGTATCCGCCCGGTTCCCCGTCGCGTTCGTACGTCACGAACCGAAGCGACGAGGCGCCGTCGCGCCAGTGCTCCGGGTCGTGGAAGTACTCGCCCCAGTCGGAGTCCCGCATCGGCATCCACCCGGGGATGTTGCGTCCCGCCGCCAGGTGGATCGGCGGGATCACCTCCCGGGCCTCGTCGATGGTGAGCGCCCTGGTCCGTCCCGAGGCCGGGATGCCGACGCGCATCGCGGTGTGGGAGCGGTCGATCTCGGCGTCGGCGCCGAGGATCGCCACCCCGTACCCGAACCTCCCGTAGATGAGGCTCTCGGACGCCCACAGCGCGGCGACCGGCTCGCCCCGCTCGGCCACATCCCGCAGCTGCTCGCGCATCATCGCGGTCAGCACGCCGCGGCGCCGGTGGGTCGAGGTGACCGTCACGCACGTCACACCGGCGGTGGCGACGTCGTCTCCTCCCGGGACCGTCATGCGGTACGAGAACGCGGCGGTGGTACCCGCCATGGCGGCGCCGTCGAAGGCGGCCGTGGCGCGGTCGTATTCGATGCGCGCCTCGAAGACGCCGCGGTCCTCGTCCTTCGGCTCATAGCCGAAGACGCCGATCATCAAGGTGCGCCAGGCGTCCAGCTCCTCCGGTGTGATCAACCGGACGTCCACACTCATCGGCCTCACTCCTCGTCGAGCCGACGGAACCCTACCCCCATTGCGCGGTGCTGCGCCTACGCTGCCGCCCATGATCGATCCCACCACCCCGAAGGGGGCAGACGCCCTGCGCCGCCTCGGCGAGGAGCCGGTGATCTGGCTCACCACGGTGCGCGCCGACGGGCAGCCGCAGACGTCGCCGGTCTGGTTCCTCTACGAGGACGGGGAGTTCCTGATCTACAGCCTGGCCGGGACCGCCCGCACCGCCAACCTGGCCGACAACCCGCGGGTGTCGCTCAACCTGGACGGCAACGGGCTCGGTGGGGACATCGTGACCATCGAAGGGATCGCCCGGATCGACCCGGGCGCACCACCGTCGCACGACGTGGTGCCGTACCAACAGAAGTACCGGGACTTCATCGCCCGCAACGGGTGGACTCCGGAGTCGTTCGCCGCCGACTACCCGACGGCGATCCGCATCCGTCCCACCAAGGTCCGGGTATGGTGAGCGGCCGGGAAGACCCGGCCCGGCAACGGAGTTGACAAGCGTGGTGTTCAAGAAACGTCCCAAGCCCACCAAGCTGCAGAGCATGGCCGACCTCGAGCCCCTCATGGAAGGGGAGGCTCCGATCCTGCTCGATTTCTGGCAGGTGGGATGCCGTCCCTGCAAGATCATGGACGGGATCGTCAACGAACTCGCCGAGGAATACGCCGGGTCGGCTCACATCGTCAAGGTCGACGTCGCCCGGGTGCCGGGCGCGGTCCAGGAGTTCGGGATCCGCTCCACCCCGACCTTCGTGCTGCTGGGCCGCAGCCAGAAGAAGCCCTCCAAGAAGGCACGCCGCAAGAAGCCGCAGGCGCCAAGCGCCGAGGACGCTGCCGCGATGACCCCCCGCTGGCGGGCTTCGGGCATGGTGCGCAAGGACGTCATGGCCCGCGCCCTCGAGTCCAACGGGGCGGTCCGGGCGGACTGAGCCGGATCGCGGCCGTTCTCCCCTCTCGGGAGGGGCGCCCCTCGCTAGCCTGGAGCGCATCTGGAAGGTCGGAGACGGCGCGCCCCCTTCCGGCGTCGGGTATGCCACTCACCGCCACGGGGCTTCGCCGTCATGGGCCGGCCATCCAACGTGCGGAGTCGGACCGGATGACGGCCGATCGGCGTCCGGGTCGACAGGACTGGGAGGTCGATCGTGCACGGGTTCACCGATGAGCCGGCCCCGGGACGGCGGTGGCCGAGGGTGGTCGGCATCGTTGCGGTGGTGGCGGTCGCCGGAGGTGCCGCTCTCGGCGGATGGTGGTTGGGAACGCGCTCGGAGTCACACCCGGAGGCCGCTGGGGGCGGCGATCCCGCGCCGACCCGGTTGGGACCGCCCCCGCAGATCGCGCTCGACGAGTCCGGCCATCGAAGCGGATCGCTCCTCGAGTTGATCGACTATGGATCGCAAGCCACATCTCTCATGCCCGAGGGGTTCGACCCATCCCGAGGATTCGCCGTGCGCCTCGACGAAGCATCCGCGATGGTCTACGACGGCGAGGAATGGGCGGTCGCCGAGATCTCCGGGGACGGAACGGTGGAGGTGTCGAAGCCTTCGATCGCCCTGGGCAAGGTGGAGCCCGACGAAGCCGGGGTCCCGGTGTTCATACCCGCCGCCGAACTGCCGCCGGAACTCGCCGCCCGGGTCGAGGACGCCGTCGCCGCCCTCCCCGGGACCACCGTCGACGATGCGGGCCGGGTGATCGTCGCCGACGAGGCCGCGTTCGGCGAGGGCCTGGCGACCGAACCGCTCCCCGGCACCGAGTGGCGGCCGGCCGGCGACGAGATCGTGCTCGTCGACCCACTCGAAGTGGACTACGTCAAGGTCGACGTGTTCGAGGACCGCACCTACATCATGACCGAGGACCAGATCGTGGTGGCGGTGCCCGACCCGACCGGCGACGAGAACGACGTCGTCGTCGCCGGCACCCTGTCGAGTTGTGCCGCTCGCCCCGACCTGGACGGGTGCACCGCTCGTCCCGAAGGCGACCCGTACATCTTCTGGGAGCCGCTCGACGATCTCTCCGCGGAGGTGCTCGACGCGGTCGATTCGGTACTGGAATCGATCCCGTGGCTGCCGGGTGACGGGGCCGGCGGGTATGCCTCCGGCGACGTCACGCTCGCACCGGGCGGCACCGGAGCAATGGGGTCGGCGGGCATCTGGGCGGACGTGGAGGACTTCATCGAATCGGGCGCCGAGATGGCCTGGGCGGAGGTGAACCCGGGATGGTCGATGCCCGACGGAGGGATCGCCGACATCTGGGACGAGGCGGCCGCCCACGGCGGCGGAGACGGCGCCGGGGGATGGAACGAGTGGCTGTCGACCTGGCTCTACCCGGAGCGGCTGTGGTGGCCGCAGCGCACCGACGTGGACGGGATCGAGGTCGTCTCGGCCGACGGAGGGGTCGGCGGCGGAGCGGAGTTCGAGGTGGCGTTCTCGGTGGGTATCACCGCCGAAGCCGCCGCCGACACCGGTGGCGGCGGCGGAGGAGGAGGTGGCGGCTGCAAATGCAACTGGCTGACCGCATGCGGCAACTGTGCCGTCTCGGCAGCCGTCGACCTCGGGTCGGCCGCACTAGGGGGGGCGGTCGACCTGGGCAGCGCCGGGATCGACGCCCTCGAGGACCTCGGCGTCGGGGCGTACGAGGCCGGCAAGACCGGGCTCGAAGCCGGCTGGAACGGCACGGTCCAGGCGGCCGAGTGGCTCGCCGACGAGACCGTCGACGTCACGGTGGCGGTGGTCGAGGGAGGCGCCGCGGTGGCGGTCACGGTCTACGAAGCGGGCACCGACGTCGTCGAGGCGGTGATCAGCTTCCCGGTGTGGGTGTGGAACAAGGTCGTGGACTTCGTGATGTACTGCAGCCGCGCCAGTTGTGGCCAGCCTCCACCGACGGGCCACATCCCCTACGGCGGGTCCACCGCACCCGTCGACCCCGACGACGACGCCGAGGTGGCGTACGCGGAGAAGGTGCACCTGGCCCGGACGTGGTTCCCCTACCTCCAGTTCTCCGCCGAGGAGACCTGCGGCGACGTGCTCGGGATCGTCGCCGACGTGTTCCCCTACGCAGCCGACGGGACCAGAGTCGACCGGCCCTCGCTCGCCCAGTTCGTCGAGATCACCTACACCGTCTTCTACTCGATGGACGGTGGCCGGATCTGCGGATGGGATGCCCATCCCGGCGACAACGAAGGGTTCACCATCGGGTTGGCGCGCACCTCCGCCACCACCGGGCGCTGTGCCTCGGGATTCGAGTTCGCCGGCGCCCGCAGTTCGGCCCACCTCAACTTCGACCTGCTCGGATGGTGGGACGGGGCCCCCGATTGGATGCGCACGGCCTCCCGGTACCTCGGGGAGCGGTACGGCAGCCACATCAGCCACGACGAGTTGACACCCGGCGAACTGGGCACGGCGTGCCCCGCGGCGGGCTCTCCCGGCGGCTTCGTGGTGCTGGTGTCGGAGGACAAGCACGGCAGCTACTTCCACCGCTCCGTCTGTGAGGAGGAGATCCCGGGGATCAAGCACGCCATCGCCGACGTGCTGGCGGCACCGATCGGCACCTGGCTGGGCGGACCGGTCACCGGAGCCCTGCTGCACCAGGCCACCGAGTTCATCGTCGAGCAGCTCCCAGGAAGCGGAGGGCTGGAGGAGTGCGAGGACGGCCGCGCCCCGGTCGATCTGGCCGGGGCAGTGCTGGTCTACCGGGAAGACGATCCGACCTTCGACCAGGTCTTCGCCCACGGCGACTGTGAGGTGTGGGACGCCGACAGCGGCGACTGGGTCGAACTCCACGAGCGGACGTTCCGCTGCGGGTTGCGGGGACGGTGGCGGCCCGACAGCCATTGGGTGTCCGGAGCCGCCTGCGGCGTCGCCTCGAACCCCGCCGCAGAGTGGAACGAACGGCCCGGGTCCTCGCACGACTACCACGTGGGCGGTCTGTTCGACCGGCCGGTAGGCAACACCGCCGCCGTCCCCGACGTGACCGGGATGACCAGTGCCGAGGCCTGCGCCGCGCTCGCCGCCGCCGGCCTGGTCGGTGACTTCGACATCGTCACGGTGAGCGACGCGGCCATGGAGGATCGCGTGCTCGCCCAGTACGTCGCGCCGGGCACCGCCGTGCCCGTCGGCGAGGTGGTGCTGTGCGACATCGGGATCACCGGGGTCGGCATGGTGTTCGTCCCCGACGTCGTGGGGATGCAGGAGTCCGACGCCGTCGCCGCTCTGACGGCAGGGCGCCTCTCGGCCCGGGTGGAACGCGAACCCGTCTCCGAGGCGTCCCGCGACGGCGTGGTGCTGCGCCAGGACCCACCTGCCGACGACCTGGCTCTCGAAGGTGGAATCGTCACGATCGTCGTGGGCCAGCACTCCGCCGGTTCGACGACGGTGGCGGTGCCCGACGTGGTCGGGATGTGCGACGGCGAGGCATTCTCCACGATCGAAGCCGCCGGGCTGGATTGGATAGACGACTACCTGGGCGAGCAGTGCGGCGACCACGACTCCACCTGCTACGAAGTCGTCGGACAGAGCCCGGCGGCCGGCACCATGGTGGCCCCCGACAGTGACGTGACGGTGACCAACGTCTGGTACAACCGGTGCGGCTCGACGGTCACCTGCGCCGGAGCGACCGCCACCATCGTCGGAACGGAGTCGGCGGACGTGCTGTACGGGACGTCCGGCGCCGATGTGATCGCAGCCTTGGGCGGAGCCGACGTGGTGTACGGCGGCGGCGGCAACGACACCATCTGTGCCGGCTCCGGCGACGACAGCATCGACGGGGAGGCGGGCAACGACACGATCTACGGCGGAGACGGCGCCGACTCCTTGACCGGAGGCGCCGGAACCGACACGATCGACGGCGGGGCAGGAACGGACTGGTGTGACGCCGAGACGACGACCTCGTGCGAGGAGCCGAGTGGCAGCGACGACGTCCAGGTCCCGAACGTGATCGGGATGTGCGACTCGGAGGCGTTCTCCACGATCGAAGCCGCCGGGCTGGACTGGTACGACGACTACCTCGGCGAACAGTGCGGCGACCACGACTCCACCTGCTACGAGGTCATCGACCAGTGGCCCTCCGGCGGCACCTGGGTGGCACCCGGCACCGAGGTCACGGTCACCAACGTGTGGTACGAGGTCTGCAGCGACGACGTCCAGGTCCCGAACGTGATCGGGATGTGCGACTCGGAGGCGTTCTCCACGATCGAAGCCGCCGGGCTGGACTGGTACGACGACTACCTCGGGTACCAGTGCTGCGGCGACTACGAATCCACGTGCTACGACGTCATCGACCAGTGGCCCTCCGGCGGAACCTGGGTGGCACCCGGCACCGAGGTCACGGTCACCAACGTCTGGTGCGATCCGACGATGTGTGCGCCCTCTGATCCCGACGCCGCCGGCCGCCCGTGCCCCGACTCCCGGCCCACCATCCCGTTCTCCACGATGGTGCGGCGCTCCGGCATGGTGCTGCTCATGTGAGGATGCTCACATCGGACCGGGCTCGGCTCCGGACGTGGCTCGATCCCACAATCGATCAGACGACCGCCCCAGGGAGGAACCGATGCAGAAGATCCCATCGGGAGCGATGACTGCGCTCGCCGTCGACGACGGCGCCGAGGCGGCGGTCCGAATCGGCTACCGGCGTCCCGGCCTCGTCCACATCGTGCTCGTCGCCCTCGGCGCCGCACCGCGCGGGACGATCGAGATCGGCGGCCCCATGATCCGGGTCAGCGAGGTGAGCCGGACCCGGTCGATGACGCTCACCATCCCCACCAGGGCCCTGCGCAGCCTCGACACCGAGGTGTCCCGCCGGCTCGCCCCACTCGTGGCGGGCATCGTGGTGCTGCTCCTCGGCGGCGGGACACCTCGGT
>Ga0272444_10005482_pt1 | contig 10982 bp, 7 predicted proteins | sample SSMForm13_FD_201033 | JGI IMG/M metagenome (GOLD analysis project Ga0272444, IMG submission 201033) | Marine sediment archaeal communities from Little Sippewissett salt marsh, Falmouth, MA, United States - SSM-Form-13 | ecosystem: Environmental > Aquatic > Marine > Wetlands > Sediment ... | reverse complement strand
CCAATACCCTGGAGACGGTGATAGTAAGCGCGCGCAAAACAGAAGAAGACGTTCAAAAGGTGCCAATGAGCGCCACCGTGCTCTCCAGCGAGTTGCTGGACGAAGCGGGCATTGAAAACACCCTGGAACTGACCCGGTTCGCGCCCAACGTGTATATGAAAAAGTCTACCTCTGAAAACGTAATAACCATGCGAGGCATAACCTCGTTCGAATCATCCATCTACTCGCCCACCGCGGTTTACGTGGACGATCTCATGGTGCCCCTGCACTACGGCCACTGGATCGACCTGCTGGACATCCAGAGGGTGGAGGTGCTGCGCGGCCCCCAGGGCAGCCTATACGGCGGCAACAGCCTTGCCGGGGTGATCAACATCATCACCCGCCAACCTGACAACCAAACGCGGGCCAAGGTCTACGGCGATCTCGGCTTTTACACCGGAGCGGGCAGCGCGACCCCGCAATATCAGCTGGGCTTCAATGTGTCAGGCCCCCTGGTGCACGACCGGTTGTATCTAGCGCTCAACGGCCTGTGGAACCAGGGAGACGGCACCACCAGCAACCTGGCCTATGATGACGACCAGGCGGCCAAGATCGACCACAAGTCCGCCCGCGCCACCCTGCGCTGGACCCCCACCGACCGGTTCGACATTTCGCTCACCGCCGATGTGTTTGACAGCGACGACGGCATTGCGGTCTACCGTTTCGCCAGCGGCCCCTACAAGACCGACCGCCACGAGGTCTGGCATGACGACCGGGACTATCAGAAAGAGTCGGCCAACAGCCAAAACCTGCGTGTGGCCTACCAGGGGGAAAGCCTGAAGTTCCTTTCGGTCACCGGCCGACGCTACTACAGCAACGAAAACGTGCAAGACTACGACTGCACGGCTGACCCGCAATACTATTATGGCGGCCCCTTCTCCGAATATGACGACACCTACTTAAGCCAGGAGTTCCGGCTTTCCTCGGCCGATGACAGATCCCCCTTCAAGTGGCTGCTGGGCGCCTATGCCTTTACCGAGGACACGGACGTCAACGTTGCCAACGACGTGATGTATCAAGACGCCAAGACCAGCGTGGACACGGACGGGTATGCCGTATTCGGCCAAGGCATGTACACCCTTTTCCAGCGCCTGCACCTGACGGCCGGCCTGCGCTATGACGTGCGCCGGACCGAAGGCAAGAAACGCGACTATGGCGTGGATGTCTCCGACACCATTGACAACGGCGAACTGCTGCCCAAGTTCTCCGTGGGTTATGACCTCACCGATGCGGTCTACGGCTATGCCACGGTCTCCAAGGGCTTTTTGGCGGGCGGCTTCAACTACAGCACCGCCATCGACAAGTCCACTTTCGCCTATGACCCCGAGTACACCTGGAACTACGAGGTCGGGATCAAAACCGAGTGGTTCAACCGCAGGCTACTGGTCAACCTGGCCGTGTTCTATATAGACATGTCCGACAAGCAGGTGATGGAGATGCAGTACGGCTCCAGCGGCTTCACCGCCAAGGTGGACAACGCGGCCAAGGCCCATTCCCAGGGCGTGGAGCTGGAGATCCAAGCCAGGCCGGCCGAGGGGTGGGACATCATCGCCGGTCTGGGCTACACCGACACCGAGATCGACGATTGGATCGCCACGGAGTGGAACAGCGATTACACCGGCCTCACCCGCAACGACTACGGCGGCAAGAAGGTGCCGGGCGTGCCCGAGTTCACGGGCAACCTGGGGGTGCAGTACACCCACCCCAGCGGCCTATTCGCCCGGGCCGATCTCAGCGGCACCGGCCCGATTTATGCGGACCACCAAAACAACATAAAGGAAGACACCTACGTTTTGGTCAATCTCCGCTTGGGGTACCGGTGCGACCATCTGGAGGCCGTGTTGTACGGCAGGAACGTATTCAACACGGAATATTACACTGTGTTCTATGACTGGGAAGGCGCCAAGATGGTCCAGGACGGGGATCCGGCCATGTTCGGCATTCGGCTCACCTGGCGTTACTAGGCAAAGGAATGTCCGGAAGCGGCACCAGCGCGGCGGCCGGCCACGGCGCGCCGTTTACCCCGGTCAGCGGGCACCTCGTCCCCAGCGGCGCGCGGACCAAGATGCGCGACTGGATCGTGCTGGGGGTGCTTAACGGTCTACTGGTGGCCTTCAGCCATATCATCTTCTCCCTGTATTTCTGCCTGGGGCCGCTGGCCTATGTCATGTGGTTCTTTCACCAGAGCGTGGAGAATCTGCTCCTGGCCACCATCTACTTGTTGATGGCCTTTATCGCGCCCGGGCGCAGGGCCTTCACCCTCAATGCCGTGGTTTGGGGGGGGCTGGGATTGATGCAGGGATGGTGGCCCCTTTTGCCGGTGGCCCTGCTGGCCGGGCTGCTGACTGACGCGGTGATGCGGCGGGCGGTGCCTGGACAGCGGCTGGGGTTGGTGCTGCTCGGCTTTGCCTTTTACACCACCATGCTCAGCGTAGGCACCTTATGGCCCTATCTGTTGTTGAAGCACGGCGCCATGATGCAGCGCATGACGGCCATGGACCCCGGCGTGGCGGCCGTGGTCGACTGGTTCACCCTGCCCCTTTTCGCCTGCATACTGGGTGCGTCCTTCCTGACGGCCTTGGTGGGCGGGGCCATGGCCCTCAAGCTCATCGCCCGGCACTTTGCCCTGGAAAAGACGGCCTGGTGATGATCCGCGGCTTCCTCTGCGGGCTGGACGAACGAGTCAAGGTCTGGATGGCCGTCAGCGTCAGCGCCGCGGCGATCTACTGCGTGGACCCGTATCTCCAGGCCGGCGCCCTGGCCGTGTGCCTGTGCCTGTGCCTTGTATGCGGGGCCAAGCGCTTTGTGGCCGGCTTCCTGGCGGTCCTGCTGGTCATGGCCGCCATCTCCCTGATCCTTTGCCAGGTGTCGCCGGCGAAGAGCGGGTTCACCGGACTGGGAGTTTTTTATATTTTGGTCAAGTTCGGCCCCATGTTCGCCATGATGGTCTTTATCCAGGCCAGCCTGAACACCAGCCGATTTTTACGCTCTCTGGAAGTCATGCGCGTGCCGCCCCAATGGGTCATCCCCTTGGGGGCGTGCCTGCGCTTCATGCCCTCGGTGGCGGCCGAGTGCCGTCAGATACGCCATGCCATGCGGATCAGGGGCATCGCTCCGACGCCGGGGCGTCTGCTGCGTCAACCCCTGGAGACCCTCAGCTACACCATGGTGCCGCTTCTGGTCCGCTCCCTTTTCATCGGCGACGAGCTGGCCCGGGCCGCGGTGGCCCGGGGCATCGAGGCGCCGGGCCCCAAGTCCAGCCTGCATGAAATCGGCCTGCGCCCCTCGGACCTAATCGTGGCCGCGGTCTGGAGCCTTGGCCTGGCGGCCATGCTGATCGCGGACCATCTGATCTTCGCGGCCTCGGCCGGAGGCCAGCCGTGATCAGCGCCGTGGACCTTTCCTTTCGCTATGCAGGGCACAAGGGATGGGCGCTCAAGGACGTATGCCTTGAGGTCGCACCCGGTGAGTGCGTAATCCTGGCCGGACCCAGCGGCGGTGGCAAGTCGACCCTGGCCAAATGCCTGAGCGGCCTGGTCCCCCATTTTGAAAAGGGTGTCCGGGCGGGCCGGGTGCTGCACAACGGCGTGGACTTGGCCGAGCTGGCCATGCCCCGCATCGCCCTGGGCGTGGGCGCGGTCTTCCAGAACCCGCGCTCCCAGTTTTTCACCACCCGGGTGGAGGACGAGGTGGCCTTTGGCTGCGAGAACGCCGGCCTGCCCCGGGAGCGGATGCTAAGGCGCATCCACCGGGCCCTGGAGCGCTTCAACATCGCCCATTTGCGGCAGCGCACCATATTCGATCTCTCGGCCGGCGAACGCCAGAAGACCATCCTGGCGGCGGTGTATGCCATGGGTCCGGAGGTCTGGATCCTGGATGAGCCCTCGGCCAATCTGGACCCCGCCTCAATGGAGGATTTGCGCATTTGCCTGGAGTCACTCAAGCGCGAGGGAAAGACCCTGATTATCGCCGAGCACCGCTGCCACTATCTGCGGGGCCTGGCCGATCGCGTCATGGTGCTGGCCGAGGGCAGGATCGTCGAGGTGCAAGGCGGGGCCGGCTTTTTCAGCCAAGGCAACGCACAGATGAGCCGCCGCGGCCTGCGCTGGACCCGCCTGCCCCAGGGCTTTACCCCGCCCCCCGCAAAGAGGAGGCAGGAGCGGCTGGCCTCGCGGGGGCTGCGCTTCCGCTATCCCGGGGAAGGCCATGACGCCCTGCAAGGGGCCGACCTGTCCGCCGGCGCCGGGGAGATCATCGCCCTGACCGGGGCCAATGGAGCCGGCAAGACCACCCTGGCCATGCTGCTGTGCGGCCTGTTCAAGGAGCGCGGCGGACGGGTGGCCATCGACGGCCTGGCCCGCAAGGCCAAGGAGAGGGTGCGGCTTTGCCGGCTGGTGTTGCAGGAGGCCGATCATCAGCTTTTCACCGAAAGCGCCTATAAGGAGCTTCGGCTGGGGCTGGCCGACAGGGGCCGGGATTGCGGCCGGGGCATGGAACTGCTGGAGGCCATCGGCCTGGGGGAAAAGGCCCATTGCCGCCCCCAGTCGCTTTCCGGCGGCGAAAAGCAACGCCTGGCAGTGGCGGCCGCCCTGGCGGCCCAGCCGGCAATTCTGATCCTGGACGAGCCCACCAGCGGGCTTGACGCCGCCAATATGCGGCGCATGGGGGAGCTGCTCAAACAGGCGGCCGGCCGCGGCGGCGCGGTGCTGGTGGCCACCCATGACGCCGAGTTCATACAGACCTGCTGCACCAAAACCATGCACATGGAAAAGGGAGGTGTCCTCAATGGGCAAGCTACCGGAAGTCAAATCTGATTTCAGCCAACTGAGCGACCTTTACTTCGGAACCTTTGTCAGCCGGTTGATGATGGCCGCCATCGGCCTTAGGGTGTTCGATCATTTGGAACAACCCCGCACCTCCGGCGAAATCGCCGAGGCCCTGGCCAGCGACCCCGGCAACACCGAGCTGATGCTCAACGCCCTGTGCGCCTGCGGGATGCTCAGCAAGGACGGCGGGGTCTTTCAAAACCGGGAAGCGGCCAGCGATTTTCTGGTGGGCGGCAAGCCGACCTACCTGGGTCAGTGGTACCAACAGGCGGACCAGGCCGCCCTGCCTTTCCTGGAAAACCTGACCGAGATTGTCAAGTCCGGCCCCGGCGACCCTCCGGAGGACGAGAACATGAACTCCGAGGCCTACTGTGAAGGCTACACCGCGGCCCACGCCGCCAGCAGCCTGGGCGGCATTGCCCGGGACATCGCGCGGCATATCGCCGGCCTGCCCGGGTTCCCCGCCTGCCGGACCATGCTGGACATGGGCGGCGGCCCGGCCATCAACGCCATGGCCGTGGCCCAGGAGAACCCCCATATCCGCGCCACGGTTTTAGACCGCCCCGGCATAGCCCTCATGGCCACGGGCTATATCCAGACCTATGGTTTCGAGGACCGGGTGAGGGCCGTGGGGGGAGACTATCTCCAGGATGACCTGGGACAAGGGTACGACCTGATCATGATCACCGACACCCTCTACTACCAACAGCGGGAGATAGAACCTGTGCTGCAAAAATGTCATGCGGCGCTCAACCCCGGCGGGGTGCTGGCGGCCATTCACGCCGTATTGACCCACGAAGGCACCCGGCCGGCCAATCTGGTCCTGGATCTGTTGAACGAAACCATGACCGGCCAGGCGCGCATTCCCGAAAAAGGCTTTCTCGTAGGCATCCTCGATCGATGCGGCTTCAAGGATCTTACCTCCAAGATGGTGGACATCGGCGGCAACCCCATGGAAATGAATGTGGCGCATGTCTGAGGCCGTGGCTGGTCCCAAACCGGCTCAGGGACGCTCCGGAGCCGCAGGCTTCCCTTGGCAATATCCGCGATAAGGAGAGAAAAGTGCCCTCCCTACCCACGCAAACCCAGTCATTCAGGCCTCTCCATGAAATAATGATCAGCCAAATCCGCTCCAGGCTGCTGCAGGCCGGGCTGAGCCTCGGCGTCTTCGACCTGCTCGGCGACTTCCGCACGGCCGGCGAGGCGGCCGCCGAGATGGGGGCCCATGCGCGGAACCTCGCTTTGTTTCTGGACGCCCTGGCCAACCTGGGGCTGGTGGAGAAAAGAGACGGCCGCTACCGCAACTCTCCCCTGGCATCGGAGTTTCTGGTGTCCAGCTCCAGCCTGTATCTGGGCCCTCTCCTGGGCATGATCAAGGACGCCAGCCTGACCCCGCTGGATGATCTGGAAGGGCTGGTACGCAAGGGTCCCCACCCCCCGGAGTTGGGCGATGGTTCTTCCTCCGAATGCCAATGGGTGGAGAGCGCCCGGGCCAGCGCCCCCTGGGCCCTGGGGGAGATGGGATGCCGGGCGGCCCGCGTGGTTTCCGGGCTGCCGGGGTTTGAGCGCTTCACGAAAATGCTGGACCTGGGTGGGGGCCACGGGCTGTTCGCCCTGTATTTCGCCCAAGCCGGCGAAAACCTGCATGCCGTGGTCTTTGATCACGCGCCGGTGGTGGAATTGGCCTCGGAGCTCATAACCGCCCATGGCCTGGGCCACAAGGTGAGCGTGATTGCCGGTGATTACGTGAAAGACGACATAGGTGGCGATTACGATCTGATCTGGGCCAGCGCCACCTTTGGCCCCTCCAAGGACCATCTGGAGACCCTGCTGCGCAAAATCCACGCCGCCCTCAGACCCGGCGGATACTTCCTCAGCCTGCACGACGGCATGACCTGTGAACAGACCAAGCCGGACATGATTCTGGAGTGGCTCGGGGGGCTGCTCGCCTCCGGGACGGACGTGCGCTTTGAGCAGGGCGAGTTGGCCGAGGCCATGTTGCGCTGCGGGTTTTCCAGCGTGCGCTCAAGGACCTTGGACACGCCCTTGGGAGCCATGGACCTGGACGTGGCCCGCAAGCTCTAGGAAAGATATCAATGGCCCGGGCCGGATGGCGCGGCCCGGGCCGGGGTCTCATGGCTTTAGACAAAATTATCTCGACGTAATCACGAGTTAATTAATCCCAGCAAAGCCCGCCCTCCCCATCAGCCAACCTGGCGGCACTTTCCCGCTGGCGGGCCTGGCGGCCAGCAAGACGCCGGTTGGTTCTTTTATTCAGGAAATTCAAAAAATGAATCGCCGCGTTCAAGAACCCGGCGATAGCGGCTGCTAATTTTGGGCCCGTACATCCGGACGTTCGAGGCTGGATGACGGCCCAGGCGGGAAGACGGGCGGGCTCATGCCCGGCGTGAACGGCTTGCGTCCTTGGTCATGCCCGGGAAGGCAGCCAGGCGTTTTTGCCGCGCCCGCACGAGAAATCAACCCCGCGAGTCCGTTGGTAATCCGAAATGACGCGGCGTTGCCGCCCATTTTTTCCCATGCTTTTCTGCCACTGCAAGGGGGCGACCAGATGCTATTGAAAACCTACGGTCCAATGCTGTTTATGATGATGTTTTTGGTAATCATCGGCGGGCGCTTGGCCATAGCGGAGGAAACCACAACCGCGCCGGAGAAAAGAAAGGCGGTGGCGCTGGACCCGGTGACGGTCACCGTCGATAAGACCACGCGCAAGGACGTGAATCAGCTTCCCATGAGCGTGTCGGTCTTTAACGAAGAGGAGCTCGACGACTATCAGATCGACCAAGCTGACCAACTGACCAATTTCATACCCAATGTCAATTACTTGAAAATGGGCAACCATTGGACGGAGATCAACTTCCGGGGCATGGGGGCCATGACCAGCATGTTCTACACCAGCTACTCCAGCCTGGACGGCGTCTCCCTGCCCTATGTGGGCAATGACGCCTTTTTCGACGTGAAGCGGATCGAGGTGGTGCGCGGCGGGGTGGGGGCGCTATTTGGCCGCAACACCCATGCCGGGCATATAAACATCATCACCAATGACCCGGGAGACACCCTTAATGCCCAGGCCAGAGCCCGCTATGGCACCTTCAACACCTATGAGCTGACCGGCGCGGTGGGCGGCCCGGTGAACGACAAGGTGGGTTTCAGGTTTTCGGGCCGGCTCACCGGCACGGACGGCTGGATAGAAAACGATTATTACCACAGCGATGACACCAATGACAGCTCCCAGGCGTCTGGCAGGGGCAAGCTCGTTTTCAAGCCAGACGCCACCTGGGACATAGCCCTTTCCCTGAACGTGGACCGTTTCGACGGCGCCAAAGATGAATTCACCAATTTGAGCAACGGCGTGAGCGTTCACACCCTCAACAACCTGTTGGGACACGAGGACGGCTCCATGTTCTCCCCGGGCTTGAGAATCCAAAAACGCTTCGGCTCCCTGGAGCTGACCTCCATAACCGCCTATGTGGACACGACCTATGACACGCAGATCGATCAGGACATGGGCCCCATGGATATCATCATCCTGGACTACCAAGAGGACTATCAGACCATTTCCCAGGAGCTGCGCCTGGCCACCGCCGACCCGGACGCGGTCTGGCAATGGATGGGCGGTCTTTACCTGATGCACCAAAAGAGCACCTATGGCACCGAGTTCAGTTATGGCTCCCAGGCGGCCATGTGGGGGGGCATGCCCGGCCTGTTCCAAAAGGCCGACTCCGATCTGACCACCGACAACGCGGCCCTGTTCGGCCAGGTGCAATACCGGCCCTGGCCCAAGGTGGAGTTGACCGCGGCCGCGCGCTTGGATTGGGAAAAAATCAAGTTGGACTGGGCCGCTGCAACCGGACAGAACGGAACTACTTATAGCACCGAAAAATTCAGCGGCGACCAGGACTGGCTGGCCTTTCTGCCCCGGGTGAGCGCCGCCTATCTGCTAACCCCGGAGCAGAGGGTATACGCCACCATATATCAGGGCTACCGTTCCGGCACCTACGACGTGATCAGCTTCAGCCGCCAGACGGTGGAAAACCCGGTGGACCCCGAGTACACCACCACCTATGAGATGGGCTACAAGGCCTCCCTGCTGGACGACCGCCTCAGCCTGAGGGCCGCGGCCTTTTATATTGACTGGCGCGACATCCAACTCTCCGCGGCCCAGTATGGCGTGGAGGTGCTGCAGAACGCCGGCCGAGCGCACAGTTATGGGGTGGAAACCGAAGTCCACTGGCTGCCCCTGCCCGGGCTCCATCTCCTGGCCTCCCTGGGTCTCATCTCCGCCGAGCTGGATGAGTACAAGGAGCACCCCAGCGGAGAGGACCTGTCCGGCAACCACATTCCCAACACCCCCAATTACAAGCTGACCGTGGGTGGTGTCTACCGCCATGCCTCCGGCCTTTTCGCCCAGGCAAACGCCTCGTGGATCGGCAAGAGCTACCTGGATGAACTCAACGGCTATGAGCAGGACCCCTTTGTGCTCATAAACACCAAGCTCGGCTACGAGGCCGAACACTGGGCGGTCTATCTCTGGGGCGAAAACCTGGCCGACGAGCTGTATGTGTTGCGCGCGGGGAATTATTTCGGCATGGGCTATTACGGCCGCACCGGCCAGCCCTTGGCGGTGGGGCTTGAAATGAGTTTCCGCTTCTAGAGATGTTCAACCCAGAAAAGGTGAAACTGTTTACGCCATGGCCAATCCACTGACCAAATTCATCAACTCAACCGCCAGGCGGCCCCAGGGAAAGTGGGCGCGCGGATTTTACGGCGAACCCAAGGCGCACCTAAGGGGCTTTGCCGTGGTGATGCAAAAGCTTGATCCCCGGCCTGGTGACCTCTTTTTGGAGATCGGCTGCGGGGGGGGCTACTTCCTGCGCATGGTGCAGCCTCGGGTGGCCAGGGTGGCGGCAATCGACCACAGCCCGGAGATGGTGGAGGTGGCCCGCCGGGCCAACCAAGAGGCAGTCGCCGAGGGCCGGGCGGAGATCGTTTGCGGCGACGCCGGGCAGTTGCCCTGGCCGGACAACAGCTTCACCTGCACGGCCAACACCTCCATGTGGTTCTTTGTGGAGCAGCCGAACAAGGCCTTGGCCGAGTTGCACCGGGTGCTCAAGCCCGGAGGGCGCCTGGTCATCGGCACCCTGCGCCGGTGCTGGATCAATCGCATCGTTTGGGCCCTGTATGGCCTGCGCCTCTACAGCCGGGGGCGGATGGAGGAGATGTTGCGCCAAAGCGGCTTCCATGAGATTCAGGTGTCCTCGCCCGGTTTGATGGGTCAGCTGGCCATGGCCCGAAAACCTTCCGGCCCCGCCTGAGCCGGCACGCGAACCAATATGCGTGCGCATCGAAAATACATTTTGCTCTCCGGGCTCTACATATCCCAAACCCTGCCCGGGCATTTTTTCAACGGCGTGTTTCCGGTGGTCTTGCGCAACCAGGGGGCCAGCCTGGCCAGCATCGGTTTTTTGCAGCTAATCGCGCTGCCCTGGCTGGTCAAGTTCCTGTGGGCTCCCCTGGTTGACCGCGCAACCGGCCCCCGCGGGCGTTACGCCCGGGCCATCGTGGTGCTGCAGCTTCTGTTCTGCCTGTGCACCGCCGGCCTGGCCCTTTTCAACCTGGGCCAACATCTCCCCCTGGTGGTGGGCCTGATGACCCTGTCCTACGTCTTTGCCGCCACCCAGGACATCGCCACCGACGCCCTGGCCGTCCGGCTGTTGGCCCGGGAGGAAAGGGGACCAGGCAACGCCGCCCAGACCGGCGGCAATATGCTGGGGGCCTTACTGGGCTCCGGGGTGACCTTGATGCTCTACCAATACCTGGGCTGGGCCTGGGTCCTGACGGCCATGGCCGGGTTTCTGCTGCTGCCGCTGGCTCCCCTGGCCTGGCTGGACCGTTCCATTCCGGCTCGGCCGGATGAGCCCGGCGGCGCGCCCTCCCCCCGGGGCTTGCTGGGCTTTTTCCGTCAGAACGGCGCGATTCCCTGGTTTGGGCTCATGCTGGTTTCCTATGGGGGCTCCATGGCCGCCGTCATAATGACCAAGCCTCTTATGGTTGATTTGGGCTTTTCATCGGTCCGCATCGGCCTGCTCACCGGGGTTT
>Ga0272444_10005480_pt1 | contig 10984 bp, 9 predicted proteins | sample SSMForm13_FD_201033 | JGI IMG/M metagenome (GOLD analysis project Ga0272444, IMG submission 201033) | Marine sediment archaeal communities from Little Sippewissett salt marsh, Falmouth, MA, United States - SSM-Form-13 | ecosystem: Environmental > Aquatic > Marine > Wetlands > Sediment ... | reverse complement strand
GGATATTTCCCGGCCGTATTGTTTTTTGTCTGTTAACACTTGCAACTTAACACTTAAAACTATTTAGAGGCTTGCTCCCCCTCTTTTTCAACAGCTTCCAGCAATCCATCCGGCTGAGTGATAAAGCTGTCAAATTGCCATTTCTTGACCGAGAACACCCATGGGCGAACATCTGCGTCGATTTGCTCAGCGGTTTTGACTGGTGCATCCGCTTCCTTTTCATCTTCTGCCGCGTCTGCCTCGGGCGCCTTGTCAGAGTCTGCATTCTCGGAAGTTTCAGAAGTTGCCGGTGCATCCGTATCAGTGGTCTCAGCGGTAACCGTTTCAGCAGTGACGCGCAACCAATAGTGATCCTTATCGTCAGATTCGGGCAAGAGCGTGATCTGACGCCCATCGTAAAGCTGATAAACCAGTCGCCGGGGACCGGTATCACCGGTCTGCGGATGTTCATCCGCAGACACAACATCGTCCAGGGTCAATGGTGCCAGTGCATCAAACACCTGATCGATCTTGGCTGAATCCACGTTTCTGTCTGGCGGGATTGGCGTCATCTGCGGTTTCTTACCTTTTTCCGGCCGGCTGAGCGAGTATACCGGTTCGGCCGCGTCATCGGCATAACAGGTGACGGATGCGATGGCATCAGCCTTGATGTTGAGGATTTCGTCTTGCAGCCAGTCGGCAGGTGCGGTTTTCAGGAAACGGAAATTCCCGTCCACCAGATAAACGGTATTATCGTCGCTCTTCTTCAGGTATTGTCCCCCGCTTCCCCCACCGTCGCTCTGGCGCGTCTGCCCCAAGATTACATCGGCCAGCACTTCACCAGACGAATCCTTGAGTATCATCTGCGTTCCCCTGCCCTTTTCTTCTGCGGCTGACGGCGCCAACAAGGAAAGTCGAGTAAGGCTCTCATCGGTACCGGTAAAACTGCGCCCGATCTTCAAGCGGGAAAGCTTGACCACGGTATCCCTGAGCTCCCCGAAATCCGCCGGGTAGTCGCTGCGCTCCTTTACCTGCCAGGTTTTATCACCTTTGATCAAGGTTACGCTGCTCGTCGTGTCGGCAATCGTGATGCTGGCCACCTGATTCACCGGCAGGTCGGTGAAGAGTTTTTTGCCCATGTTGGTGTCACCGGTGTGCCGATCATCACTGAAACGAAGAAACGCCAAGGCCACCAGTACACCCGCTGCCACCAATAGTATCAAAAATGTCTTGCCCTTCATTGGTTAAGCCTTTCTCCTTCGACTAAATGCGAAAATAATTCCTCCAATGCCAATTAAAATGGGCACAAGGAAAATATTGATAAATTTAATCGTTGATCCCAACTGTTCGATATCTGCCCGCAAATTACGCCGAACGATTTTAAGTTCTTTGTTGATCTTCAGTTTCTCTTCCTGGAATCGGGCGATTTCCTTTTCCTGCTCTTCGCTGAGGATGGCGCGTTGGGAGGCATCTTTTTGCTGCTCGAGCATACGCAGCTTCTCGTTGGTCTCCTCCACTTTACGAACCAGTGCCTGTTCCTGGTCAAGCCAGCGGTCCTGGGCCATACGCTCAAGCTCCTTCACCCGCGTAAAGGGTCGCTCGAATGTGCCCCGGGTACGAATGCTGATCAAGGCCGGATTACCGGTGAGCATTTCACTGGTATTCAGCAAAAAGTTCAGATTGTCGTTGAAGATGTTGGAAATATTGAACCCCAAAAAGTTTTGCCGGCTCAGGTAGTAACCATCATAAAGCAGATCACTGTCACCAACGACAATAACGACTGCTTTGCCATTGCCCTCCTTTAGCGGTTCTTCGGGCGCCTTACTTTCCGTCTCGGCTTGACCCTCCTTGGCGCCGGTCTTTGGCTTCCCATCGGGAAATGCGGTTGTAAATGTTCCCGAAATACGCACCGCCAGATTCCGGACGGTTTGCGACGGCTTGAAATCCCGGCGTAGTGTCGAGACATCCATGTTGTGGGAGAAGGCATCCACCATCTGGTTATTGGGGCTGCTGTGCACCAGGGGCTCGACGGTGGTGCTCGCATCCGGCAAGGTTTCAATGGCGCCGGCAACCGGCATCAGCATGGACTCCAGATCAGCGGTGATAATGTTGTCGGTGTTGAAGGCCTCCGCCTTGGCCGATAGCCATAGGGGATTGTTCTCCACCTGATTATTGCGATTTCTCAGCCGTGTGGCAAAGCTAAAGTCAGCAACGGCTTTGCCGCCGGGCATGGAAACGCCCCAGGCCTTGAGCAGTTTTTCGGGAATCGAGCCGCCCGGCCCCATGCGCGGATCATCCATCAGTGACATGGGATCGGCAAAAACAATCGCATTGCCGCCGGCCAGTACATACTGATCCACGGCGAAAGACAGGGTATCGGACATGTTTTTAGGATGGAACAGCACCAGCAGCTTGGCCGATGGGTCAATGCGATCGGCATCGGGCTGGACCTGAATCAACTCATAGTTTTTCTTCAACTCCTGGATGAAGAACCACGGTTCCTGGCCGCCCTGGGGCCCCCCCATGCCCATGGCCGGCCGGCCAAACACGGGCAGGCCGCTGTAAACGGCAATCTTCATGCGCTCCGCTGTCTGCACCCGGGCAATGATGCGCGTCAGATCATATTCCAGGCGCATCTCCTGGGTTGGATCGATAAATGGAATGGCCGCCTCCTGGTCGGCTGCCAGCGCAACCAGTCCCAGATAGACCGTCTCGCCGGTGGGCATATCAATGCCTTTCATCCCATACTTGACGGCCCAGTCCTCCTCTTCGGAGTCGGGCTGGGGATCGTATTGTTCAACCGAAATCCGGCCCCTGCCAAAATGCTCATACTCGGAGAGAAAATCGATCACCCGTTGGGCAAAGGTTTTGATATTTGAAGGCATGGTGGTTACATGCTTGCTGTAGAAAACCTTGATGACAACATCTTGGTCCAGCTCCGACAAAATCGTCCGGGTGCCACCTGAAAGTGAATAGAGATTATCTTCGGTGGCATCCAGGCGCAGTGTCGTACGTGCGAAAAGAATATTCACCACCACCAGGATGACGAAGACCAGCACGGCACTGCCGGCCGAGAACATGGTTTTGCCAATGCGTTTTTTTCCATCGCTCATGGACTTTAGGCCTCCTTATGCCGATTCCCGGTTTTGCAAAATCACACCATTGATGAAAATCATCAGGGTCATCACCGACAAGTAGTAAAGCAAATCCCGCAAATCCAAAACCCCTCGTGAAATAGAAGCAAAGTGAGAAAGCACGCTGGTGGCGGAAACAAAATCCACCAGCCATACAGGTGCCCAACCGGAAAGAACAGATGTCACCGGAGCAAATCCGGCAAGAATAAGAAACAGGCATGCCACCACAGCCAGAATAAAACTCACCACCTGGCTGCGAGTGAGTGCCGAGGTCATGCTGCCGACGCTCAAAAATGTGCCGGCCATGAGAAAAGATCCGATATAGCCGCAAAGGATAACACCGACATCCGGATTGCCCAGGTACATGACGGTCAGGACCAAGGGGAACGTCAATACCAAGGCAATACCGATGAAACACCACGCGGCCAGGAATTTGCCCAGTATCACTTCGGTCACCGTGACAGGTAGGGTCAGGAGCAACTCGATCGTTCCCAACCGGCGTTCCTCGGCCCATAACCGCATGGCCACCGCAGGCACCAGAAACATGAACAGCCATGGGTGCCATTGAAAAAAGCCCTTTAGATCCGCCTGCCCGGCTTCAAAAAAGTTGCTGATGTAAAATGTAAAAAAGCCGGTCAACAGCAGAAAGATCACAATAAAGACATAGGCGACCGGGCTGCCGAAATATCCGGCCAGTTCACGCTTCATGATGATGCGACTGTTTCTTAAAAGATTGGTGTATGGCATGAACCACTCCATTGATTGATTTTATCTATGGTGAAAATCATTGATTGGTGGTGATGGTACGGAATACATCGTCAAGCCGGCCTTGTTCGACAAACACCGAGGCGATGTCAATGCCCCTTTCGCCCACCGATGCGATCACCCTGTCGGCAATGGGCAGGTCGGCATCTTTGGGGAAAATCCGCAAGGTCAGCCGATCATTTTTCGTTTCCACTTCTGATACCGACGCCACACCATCCAGACGTCCGAGGCTGTCAGTCAGATCCGCGTGCGACGTTCCATGCACCGTTAAAAGCACCGCCCCATAAAAGGCGGAGCGCCTGCGCAACCCCTTGGGGGTGTCATCGGCAACCACCTTTCCATCGGCAATGATCATGGCCCGGTTGCAGACCGTGTCCACCTCATCAAGAATATGGGTGGAAAAAATAATGGCTTTGGTGACGCTCATTTCACGGATCATCAACCGCACCTCATGTTTCTGGTTGGGGTCCAGCCCATCGGTGGGTTCGTCAAGAATCAAATAGTCTGGATCATGCAGAATGCTTTGGGCAAAACAGACCCGCTGCTTGTATCCCTTGGATAGGGTGTTGACCGCCTGGTGGCGAACGGTGGACAGAAAGCACCGCTCAATGGTCTGCGCCACCCGATTTCGCTTGGCAGCCCCGGAAAGCCCTCTGATTTCAGCACAGAAATCCAGGTAGCGGGCCACGGTCATATCCGGATAGACGGGTGCGTTCTCAGGCAGGTAGCCCATTTTTCGACGAGCGGCAATGGATCGGGTCGAAATATCATCACCGCCAATGATCACCGTCCCGCTGGTCGGGGGAAAAAAACCGGTGATCATCCGCATGGTGGTGGATTTGCCTGCGCCATTGGGTCCCAGAAACCCCAATATTTCCCCTTTCTGGGCAGTAAAAGAGATGTTGTCCACCGCCAGATGATTACCGAACTGTTTGGTCAGATGCTTGACTTCAATCATAAATTCGCGGTCTCCTTGGCCTTTCGATAGTCACTTGAAAAACAACAACACCATTTCATGGCCGATGCCGCTCCATGTCCAATGTATCAGAGCAGCCCAGCGAAATGGTTACCGAAAGTATGAATTGATGGGCGTTGCAAGCCGAGTACTCGCATGAAACGAAAAAACGGTGAACATGCTCATCCAAAAATAAAAACCGTTAGTCCGAATCATCAGCCTGCAGAATCAGGGAGAAAATAATATTCCATCATCATATGTCAAGAGTGATACACGAAGGTTGACGCCGGCCAGGCATCCCATATAATTAAAAGCTGATAGGCACGGGGATGGTTTGCAAATGATTTGCAAAAAGGTATCGCTAAGGGACTGAATCAACACATGGACGATGTTCATCGACGCATCCGGACCCTTGTTCAACGGCCTGTTTTCAAGGATTTTTTCTTGACAAAATCACCGACTGCCGATAGTAAGTCGCAAGTTCTACCTCCCGTGTTTTTTCACCCATATGCGGGATCGGTTCCCGTTTGAAAAAGATCTATAATCGATCAAAGGCAAGCATCGGTAACGAATCCGGCGTGTTTTAGGATTGAATCGCGGGATATCGGTCGATGCGGAAACCGGCGCAGGGATGTTAAGTAAAATTGGTAATGGTCAAATAATATAAATCATTACACAGCGGTTGATGGAGATTCCATGAGTACCTTAGACGAGAAGGCCACAGAGGTGATGGATGATGACGCGGCACACAAGAAAAACGGAAACGACTCCGGCGCCAGCGGGACTATCATCCTGTTCTTCATCATTGGTTTCGCAGCGAGCATGGTGGTGGGGTGGGTCGTTTTCCCCAAGCTGCTCTACTCCCAGAAGGAGCAACCTTTTAATTTTAACCATGCCTTGCATGTTGAAGAGGTGTCGGATGGATGTGAGAGCTGTCATTTTTTCAGGGATGACGGCAGTTTTTCCGGCATCCCCAAGTTAGCCCAATGCACGGAATGTCATGAAGAAACCATGGGCGAGAGTGAAGCGGAGGCTGTTTTTGTCGAGCAATACGTTTGGAAAGAAAGAGAAGTCCCCTGGCTCTCGTACTCCCGCCAACCGGATTGTGTTTTCTTTTCCCATGCGGCTCACATAAAGGGTGCCGAAATGGACTGCGTGACCTGCCATGGCCACATTGGTGAATCGGAAAGCGCCCGTCCCTATGAATACAACCGCATCACCGGTTACAGCCGGGATATCTGGGGAAAAAATATCGCCGGGTTCAAGAAAAACAGCTGGGACCGCATGAAAATGGATGACTGTGCGCAATGCCACAAAGAGGCGGGACTCATTCACATGTCCAGCGTTCAAACCAATCGTGATGCCTGTTTTGTCTGTCATAAATAATGACGATAAGGAAGAACGTTAGAAAAACAATTGCAGCGTCTGCATTGCACATAAGGTGAGGGGAAAATTCATGAAAGTTGACAGAAGAAGTTTCTTGTCGTTCGTCATCGGCGGCGCAGCGGGTACGGCCCTGTCGCCACTGCCGTGGAAACTGATGGATGATTCTTCCATCTGGTCACAAATGTGGCCATGGACGCCTGTGCCGCCGGACGGTGAAGTGGTCTACGAAGCGTCTACCTGCAGTTTATGCCCGGGCGGCTGCGGTATTTCCGTCCGCAAGATCGACAACCGGGCGGTAAAAATCGAAGGGCAAAAAGGCCATCCCATCAATGACGGCGGCATGTGTATGTTGGGCCTTTCCGGTCTTCAACTGCTCTACGGCCCCACCCGTATCAAGTCCCCCATGAAACGTATTGGTGAACGCGGCGAAGGCAAATGGCAAAAAATCTCATGGGAGGAAGCCATTGGCCTTGTCACCAAAAAGCTCACCGATATTCGTGATAAAGGTGAAGCGCATACTGTGGCCGCCATTTCCGGATCCGACAAAGGCACGGTACCGGCACTGTTCAAACGATTTATGACCGCTGTTGGGTCTCCCAATTTCATGTGTACACCGTCCCGCCAATTTGCCGATCAATTAGCGGTCAACAAACTTTTCGGCGGCGCTGGCTATACCGGTTTCGACCTTGAAAATGCGGACTATATCCTCAGTTTCGGCAGCGGCATCGCCGACGGATGGGGAGCGCCGGTGCGCATGTTCAAGGTCTGTAGTCATTGGAAGGAAAAAAATATTCCGGTTGTGCAGATCGAGCCCCGACTATCCAACAGTGCGGCCAAAGCCAGCCGTTGGCTGCCAATCAATCCCGGCACGGAAGCTGATCTGGCGCTGGGGATTGCCGCGGTAATGCTTTCCAAAAATTGGGTCGAGGGCGATTCGGTTTCCGGGTTGAGGAAATGGAAGAAGGATCTGCTGGCCCAGTTCGACCTGCAACAGGTCGCCCAGATTACCGGAGTGGATGCCGATACCATCGTCGAGCTGGCCAAAGGGTTCGCCAAAGCCAACCGGCCGCTGGCCATCTGCGGCCGAGGCAAGGGCCAGAAGGCGGAAAGTCTGCGTGAAACCATGGCCGTTTACGCCCTCAATGCCCTGGCTGACAATCTCAACCAAACCGGCGGTATGTGGGCCATCAGCGAAAGCGACTATATTGACTGGCCGGATGTCCGACCGGACAAACTGGCATCCGAGAGTTTGCGCCAGCCTCGTTTTGACGGTGCCGGAAGCGGCCAATATGCGGAGGCCCGATACCTGGCCAGCCGGCTGGCCCAGGGACTGGAAGGTGATGGTCCCTATCCCTTGCAAATGTTGATGGTGGCGGACGCCAACCCCTGCCATGAACTCCCGGATGCCAAAAAGGTCCAGGCGGCGTTGGCGAAGATCGGATTCATTGTCAGTTTCTCTTCATTTCAGGACGAAACCGCGGCCATGGCTGATCTGCTGCTACCCAATCACGTTTACCTGGAGCGCTACGAAGATGTACCCGTGGGTGCCGGTTTGCCCCAACCGGCCATCGGGCTCACAAAACCCATCGTTTCTCCGCAATTCAATACACGCCATTTGGGAGAAACACTGCTGGCCCTGGCCAAGACCATGGGCGGCGGTATCGCTGAGGCCTTTGTCTGGGATGATTACGAAAGCTGCCTCCAAGAAACGCTGGCGGACAAATGGGATACGCTCATGGAAGACGGCGTGTGGGTTGAATCCGACGTCGACACGGTTTCCAACTCGGTTAAACTGGCGGCTGTGAATCAACCCGGGGTCAATGCCGAAGGTGATCCGAGCAGCTTTCCGCTCTTGCTCGTTCCATATGATTCCATTCGTATATCAAGTGGGTATATTGGTGATGCGCCCTTTATGATCAAAACCGTTGCCGATACCGTAATCAAAGGCAAAGACGGTTTCGTAGAAATCAATCCCCAGACGGCCAGCGCCGCCGGACTCAGCGATGGAGACCTGGCAACGTTAACCACGCCCCGCGGTGCGGCCGCGGTTCGGGTTCACTGTTTTGAAGGCATTAAACCCGGCGTAATCGCCATGGTCCAAGGACTTGGCCATACTGCTTATGATGGTTTTCTGGCTGGCAAGGGGGTCAACATCAACGAACTCATCGGCCCTGTTGAGGATCCGTCATCCGGTTATGACGCCGCCTGGGGAATCCGAGCCAAACTGGCCAAAGCCTAATTAACCCGACGTGAGGTTCTGATGAAACACGAGCAGCAACATAATCCGCCCATGAAATACGGAATGGCCATCGATCTCGATAAGTGCACCGGCTGTGGCGCATGCATGGTGGCTTGTATGGCCGAAAACAACGTGCCGTTCAAGGAGGATGAGTCCAACAAGCTGGATAGCATTACTTGGATTCGCGTTTATAAACTAACCAATGACAAACCCTACCCGGATACAGACATCTGCTACCTGCCGCGTCCCTGTCAACATTGTGAAGGACACGGGGGGCACAGTCCGTGCGTTTCGGTTTGTCCGGCAACGGCAACCGACTATAGCCGGGAGACCGGTATTGTCAGCCAGATCTACACCCGCTGCTTTGGTTGCCGATACTGCATGGCGGCCTGCCCTTACCACGCCAGGTATTTTAACTGGTGGGATCCGGTTTGGCCGGATGGCATGGAAAAGTATCTGAACCCCGATGTGTCCCCACGCATGCGCGGGGTCGTCGAAAAATGCAGCTTCTGTTTCCATCGGTATCAGCAGGCCAAGGACGAGGCCTATCTCAACGGTGAACGACGGGTTTCCGAAGCGGCATACCAGACCGCTTGCACACAGGCCTGTCCCACTGGCGCCATCGTTTTCGGCGATCTCAACAACCCCGACCACCGGGTTCACCAGATTGTTCAACCGGATCCCAAAAACGGCAATAAATCCAGGAACCCACGGGCGTTCCGCTTGCTGGAAAGACTGGGCACCAATACCAAAGTGTACTACCTTTCCAGTCGTGAATGGGTCCGCCGAAAAGGCGACAATTATCTGGAACACGAGAAAACCGGTCAGGTGGCCAAGGCCCATCACTAACGTGTGACGGGGATCTAACGCGGTGCTTGTAGAGGGCCACTCTAACCGGATGTATCAATAAAAACGGCAAACCGTACAGATCAAGGAGTACTTACCCTATGGATTCTGCTTTAATACCCAAAGGCGTCAAGCGTTGCCCCATGTGGCAGTTCCTCCTGGGACTGGGCATTGTGGGCGCTGTCCTTGCGTGGGGCGTTTATGCCATGCTGCTGTGTTGGTTCAAGGGATTGAATCAGACCAACATGAATGATTATTATGGATTCGCGCTCTGGATCTGGGCGGACTTGGCCGTCATCGCCCTTGGTGGTGGAGCGTTCTTCAGCGGACTGCTCAAGTACATCATCGGCAAGGATGAGCTGAAGCATATCATCAACTACGCGGTGCTGATCGGATTTATTTGCTACAGCTCCGCCCTTTTGATTTTGGCGATTGACATTGGCCAGCCCCTACGTGGATGGTTTATCTTCTGGCATGCCAATGTCCATTCCATGCTCACCGAGGTGGCCTTCTGTCTGTCCTGCTACTTCTCCGTGCTGACCATCGAGTACATTCCGCTGATCCTGGAGAACCGCCAGCTGGACAAGGTCCCCTTCTTTCACAATTTAAGCCATAATATGCATGAAACCATGGCTGTATTCGCCGCCACCGGTGCCTTTCTCTCCTTTTTCCATCAGGGATCACTGGGCGGGGTCACCGGCGTGCTCTTCGGACGGCCGTTCGGCTTCCGCGAGGGATTGCTCATCTGGCCCTGGACCTTTTTCCTGTTCACCTGGTCGGCTGCGGCATATGGCCCCACCTTCACCCTGCTGATCACCTGGATCACCGAGAAGGTGACCCGCAAAAAACTGGTTAAGGACAACGTCATCGACCTGCTGGCCAAGATATCCGGGTGGATGATTTTCACTTACACCATCGCCAAAATTTGTGATACGGCCCGCTGGATCAACATCACCGCCCCTGGTTTGGGTCAAACCTTGGCTGACTTCTACACCGGCAATGACTTTTACGGCTACTGGATCCTGTTCGCTGAGATTATTCTGGGCGGTGTGGTACCGGCCATCATTCTGGTCAGCCGGCCCTTGCGTAAAAACCCACTCACACGGGTGATCGCTCTGTTTTTAGCCGTCATGGGGGTATCCTTGAACCGCTGGGTCATGGTTCTGCAGGTCATGGCCATACCGGTTATGCCTTTCGACCACTGGGCCCTGTACTTTCCCAGCTGGCAGGAAATCGCCACCACGATTCTTCCTGTGGCCTACGGTGTCATCTTGATCATGATCTCTTACCGCTACCTGCCAATCTTCCCCCAGGAGGCAGAGCTTAATCCCATTGATGATGAACCTGAATCATCCGTAGCGGCAGATGCGGACATCGCTTCAACGGATCTGGAACCGGCAGAAGCTTAAGCCCGGCTCAAGGAGGAGAAATTATGTTTCCTTTCAGTTTTGAATGGATCTGGGATGCCGGCCACATGGTTTTTCATGGCGGGTTGTGGTACGCCCTGAATATCATTGGCATCGGCATGACCTACTGCATTATCAAAGCAGTTATCGACACGGCCAAAGGCAAAGGCGGTCATGGTCACCACTAGGTGGTAAAAAAACCGTTACCGTAAAAAATAAAAAGTTCCAATTCAAAAGCGCTTCTTCCCGGGCTTAGGAATCCAGGAAGAAGCGC
>Ga0272444_10005479_pt1 | contig 10985 bp, 12 predicted proteins | sample SSMForm13_FD_201033 | JGI IMG/M metagenome (GOLD analysis project Ga0272444, IMG submission 201033) | Marine sediment archaeal communities from Little Sippewissett salt marsh, Falmouth, MA, United States - SSM-Form-13 | ecosystem: Environmental > Aquatic > Marine > Wetlands > Sediment ... | reverse complement strand
ATAACCAATCTGATTAATATAAAAAGCGGTGCTAATCTAAATCACCGCTTTTTTGCATTAAGAAGATTCTGGAAATATGGGACCAAGTCCCTTAAAGGGACTTGGTCCCTGTATTACCTATAGATTTTCTTTCGCGAATTTGTACCCTCTGTCCATGGCTTCGTTGTTCATGGGCAGGGTCTTTTTATGCCGCTCCGGGATGTGTTCCGCAAGGGCTTTTTTGACAGCATCCAGGGGAAGGATTGGTCTTAAGGCAATCATGGCGCCTACCATGATCATATTTCCAAGGCGGGATACCCCGATTTCTTCTGCAATTTCATTGGCAGGAATCAGAAGGGCGGAAATATCCTCCCGGTTTATTTCACGGTTCACCAGGGATGAATTTGCTATCAAAACACCGCCTGAAGGAACTAGCATCTCATATTTATCCACCGAGGGGAGATTCAAAGCCAGGACAACATCTGGTATCCTGACCAGAGGAGAACCAATTGGTGATTCGGATACGATAACCGTACAGTGCGCTGTGCCCCCCCGCATTTCGGGTCCGTAAGAGGGAATCCAGGTTACTTCCAACCCGTTATCCATAGATGCATAGGCCAGAACCTGTCCCGCAAATAAAGTACCCTGACCGCCAAATCCGGAAATAATGATACTGGTTTCTTCCATGCTTATAAACTCCTTATACCTTCAGTGATTCCAGAGCAGAGGAGACTTTATAATCTCCCAGGGGGAAAACCGGGACCATTTCCTCCGCGACAAATTCAAGGGCTTCCTGAGCGGACATCTTCCAGTTGGTAGGACAGGAGGAAAGTAATTCCACCATGGAGAAACCCAATCCTCGTTCCTGGGCTTCAAATGCCAGCCGGATGGCTTTTTTAGATTTTCTGATGTTAGCGGCATTATGCAAACTTCGCCTGACGATATACCCGGCTCCGTCCACAGTGGCCAGAATTTCTGACATTCGAACCGGGTAGCCGGCCAGTTCAACATCTCTGCCGAAAGGAGAGGAGGTGGTTTTCATGCCCTGAAGTGTGGTGGGAGCCATTTGCCCGCCAGTCATGCCGTAAATAGCGTTGTTGATAAAGATAACTGTGATATTTTCTCCCCGGACAGCAGCATGCATAATTTCTGCCATGCCGATGGACGCCAGGTCACCATCGCCCTGGTAGGTAAAAACAGTATTGTTCGGCAGTACTCGCTTAATGCCAGTTGCCATGGCTGGCGCCCGACCGTGAGCTGCTTCAACAAAATCCATATTAAAGTATTTATAGGCAAAGACTGAACATCCGACGGGAGCGACTCCGATGGTTTTTTCCCGTAATCCCATTTCATCGATGACTTCCGCGATCAGGCGATGGGCAATACCATGGGTGCATCCGGGACAGTAATGAGTGTGAACGTCGGTAAATGCTTCCGGTCGCTGATATACAACTTCTGCAGTTGTTGTAACCATTATTTATCTCCTAGAATCTTGTCTTCTAAGCGGGAAATCCATTCATCACGCGGATCATTGAGAGCGGGAGCCGTATTTTCAGCAATGCGCTTGATTTCATCCAGAATTTCGTCTGGCAAAGGTGTAACGCCGCCCATCCTCCCGTAAAATTCAACCGGGACCTTTCCCTGGACAAATTTCATCACATCATCCAGCATCATCCCAGAATTCATTTCAATAACCAGAATCCGTTTTACCTGTTTTGTCAGCTCAATGAGTCGATCTTGTGGGAAAGGTGCCAGGGTTATCGGGCGTAGTAAACCAGCCTTGATCCCTCCCTCTCGGGCTTCACGGATTGCGGAGGATGCAACCCGACCTGCGGTACCGAATCCAATTAACAGGATTTCAGCGTCATCAAGCAGGAATTCGTCGTAGAGGACTTCGTTCTTCTCAATCTCTTTCCAGCGCTTGAGCAAACGCAAATTTGTCACTTCCTCATCTTCAGGATCAATGTAAATTGAAGTCAGGATGTTGGGCTCTCGGCCTTTGGCTCCGGATACAGCCCAATCAGGAACCTGATCCGGAATCTCTCTCATAGGGGGCAGTTCCGCGGGTTCCATCATTTGTCCCATATTTCCATCCACGATCACATGGACGATGGAGCGGTATTTCTCTGCCAGGTCAAATGCCAGGGCAATATAATCAATCGCTTCCTGGACACTGGCCGGAGCGAGTACAATTGGAAAATAATCTCCGTGCCCCCCGCCTTTGACCATTTGGTAATAATCTCCCTGGGAGGGAGCGATATTTCCCAGCCCCGGGCCTCCTCTCATAACATTCACCACAACGGCTGGCACTTCTGTGCCGGCGATATAAGAGATCCCTTCCATCATTAAACTTATCCCGGGACTGGATGAGGCAGTCATCACCCGCTTCCCGGTACAGGCAGCGCCGTAAACCATATTTATAGCGGCAACTTCACTCTCAGCTTGAACAAAAGCCCTTCCCAGGGAGGGTAAACGACTGGACATGTACTCCAGAAATTCAGTCGAAGGTGTGATTGGGTACCCGTAAAAAGCTTCCACACCCGCTCTGATTGCTGCTTCTGCAAAGGCATGATTTCCTTTTAATAATTCTTTAGCCACTGGATTTACCTCCCGCCTTTTTTTCAGGTTTTTCTCGATAAACAGTAATGGCTGCGTCAGGACAGATAACTGCGCAAATTCCGCACCCTGTACAGGTTTCTTCAATCATTTGGGCAGGATGATATCCTTTTGGCGTGAGACGATCCATGTTCAGCCTCAGAACATCCTGGGGGCAGGCTTCAATACAAAGAGCGCAACCTTTACAATAAAGATCATCCACTTTGATCCAACCAGTAACTGCCATAACTCATTCTCCTTTTTGGAGTATGTTTTGTGATAATAATTTACCCATTCAGTCACATTTATAACACAAACCAAGCAATGGATATAATAGTCACTCTCCGGGTTTGATTTACCTAATTATAGGAGATCAGAACACCTCCGGAAAGTGACACAATGCAGTACTCTCTATACTAATTATCAGAAAATACTGATGGAGGCTTGAGATGGATTTTAGTGATTCGCATGGTTGAACAGATACCTTCATTGACAGTCCAGTATCCTCTGGTATAATGGCACGGCATTGAGGGAATAAGTCCTTCTGCAGCCTTTTGTCATGGATGAATACCCCCAACTTCCCCGTTGTCCTGTGGGAGAGAGAGTTGAACTCAGGAAGGATGGTGAAGTGAAGATTGGAGGATAAATTATGAAGTATGCAATTGCCGTATGTAGTGGAAAGCAGTATAAAGCAGTACCTGGAGAAACCATCCAGGTCGATAAGCTTCCCAAGGAGCTGGGAGATAAAGTAATCCTGGATGAGGTGTTATTTATTGCGGATGGTAAAAAAGTTACTGTTGGGACTCCAGTAGTAAAAGGAGCCAAAGTACAAACAACCGTCGCTGGCCAAATCAAAGGACCCAAAATCCTGGTTTTTAAATATAAACCCAAGGTTCGGTACCGGAAAAGACAAGGTCATCGTCAAAAATATACTCTGCTGCAGGTTGATAAGATCGTGAAGAAATCAGGAGAAAAAAATGGCTCATAAAACAGGCGGCGGTTCTACCCGCAACGGACGAGATAGCAATTCAAAGCGATTGGGCGTTAAGAAATTCGGTGGTGAACAAGTTCGATCAGGGAATATCCTGGTTCGTCAGCGGGGTACACGCATTCACCCCGGTGAAAATGTTGGCCGCGGTGGTGATGATACATTATTTGCTACTGCAGATGGGTTTGTAACCTTCCAGACATTCCGCGGTGGGAAGAAGCGGGTACACGTTTATCCCACAAAATAATAAGGATTATTGAGATGAAAGAAGAAATTCAACCAACATATTATCCTAATGCCACGGTAGTCTGCGCTTGCGGAAATACCTGGACAACGGGATCTTCGCAGGAATCAATCCGGACAGATGTCTGTTCAGCCTGCCACCCGTTTTTCACGGGAGAACAGCGTATCGTGGACACAGAGGGCCAAGTTGACCGATTCTATAAGAAATTAAAATCTTTTGAAGAGATCAAGAAAGAGAAAGATGCCCGGGTGATTAAAAAGGCCTCTGCGGATATCTCTGTAGAGGTACTAGAACTGGGAACACGAGTGACCAATGCTTTAGTGGATGCAAAATTAGCCACAGTTGCCGACCTGCTAACGTTATTAGAAGGCGGAGACCAAGCTTTATTAGATATTAAGGGTTTTGGACGAAAATCCCTGATTGATCTTAAGAAGGCTTTACGCGCTGCTGATTTTGAAATTCCGAAAGCAGCAGAAGAAATTACAGTTTAAGGGTCAAGAACCGTTTCTTTTGATAAAATACAGGCAGATTTGATCTGCCTGTTTTTTGTTTCCAGGAATCAAAATCAAATACCCAAATAAGAGAAGTGAGGGAAAGATGAAACATCTTCACGGAAGGTTGGAAGTTATTACCGGACCCATGTTTTGTGGGAAAACAGATGAACTGCTGCGCAGGTTGCGAAGAGCTATCATTGCTAAACAGAAGATCCAGGTATTTAAACCCGGATTTGATATCCGTTACAGCAATGAAAAGGTCACCTCCCATGCGGGCAATGAATATGATGCTTATCCCATTGAAAACACATCCGAGATTTCCGCTTTACTGCTTGATGATGTAACCCTTGTGGCTATCGATGAAGCTCAATTCTTTGATGAGGGAATTCTTTCCGATGTACAGGAATTAGTTGAGCAGGGCATCCGGGTAATTATCGCTGGACTGGATATGGATTTCAGGGGAGTCCCTTTTGGTCAAATGCCCCTGCTTTTAGCACAGGCAGAAATTGTGGATAAACTCCATGCCATCTGTATGATTTGCGGGGAAGAAGCTACCAGAACACAGCGGCTGGTGGATGGAACCCCCGCTCACTTTGATGACCCGATTATCATCGTTGGGGCTTCTGAGATGTATGAAGCCCGCTGCCGAATTCATCATCAGGTGCCCATGGGAAAAAAGGAATAAACGCCATGCAGTCTTACCATGAATTTCTCAGCGAAGTCCTCATCCCAGAGGGAGATCTCCAAAATAAAGTAACGGAATTGGGGGATGTCATTAGTCGGGATTACCAGGGAAAAGATTTACATTTGATCTGTATTCTCCGCGGCGGTGTGATGTTCTTAACCGATCTGATGAGAGCGATATCTGTACCCCATTCGATTGATTTTATGGCTATCTCTTCCTACGGGGTAGGCGACCGGGAAGCATCTGGTCATATCCGGCTTACTATGGACCTCAGAGATGACATCCAGGGACGTAATGTGATGCTGGTGGAAGATATTGTGGACAGTGGAAATACTCTCTCATCGGTGTTGGGTCTGCTTGCTACCCGTAAACCGGCGTCTCTAAAAGTGTGCACATTGCTTGATAAAGCGGAAAGACGGGAAACAGAAGTGCCGCTGGATTATGTCGGTTTTGTGATTCCTAACAAGTATGTATTTGGATACGGGTTAGATTTGGACGAATTTTATCGAGAACTTCCTTTTATTGGAGTAGTAAACGAGGATAAATATACCCCGCCTGATCATTAATTATTTTGCCCTGCAGAGGATTTTCAGACAAAGGGGATATTCACAGCAAGCCTGAACAGGTCCTGGTTTAATTCAGAACAAATCCGGTAAATCCCCTGGAAATGGGTTTTCTTTTTCCAATGGGTTCAGGGATTAAATTATGAAAGAGAGTTTAAATTTCCCTTCACTGTATTATAAGATCGCGGAAGTGATAAAACCTTCCAGGGCGTATCTGGTTGGTGGTGCAGTGCGGGATCTATTATTAAAAAAAGAAATCCATGATTTGGATTTTGCCCTCCCGGAAGGGACCATCTCAACCGCAAAAAAAATTGCTGACCGTTTAAAGGGTGATTTTTTCATTCTTGATAAAGAGCGGCAGACCGCCAGGGTTATTCTACAACCTGAAAGTGATCCCCGACTGGTTGTTGATTTTACAACTTTTCAGGGAGATTCCATTGAAGAGGATCTGCAGACCAGGGATTTTACAATCACTTCAATGGCAATTGACATTCATCAGGAAGATCAAATCATTGATCCCTGCCAGGGTGCGCAAGATCTCAAGGATGGCTTGATCCGCAGCACATCAACCCATGCGCTGCGGGATGACCCGCTGCGGGGTATTCGTGCTGTCCGCATGGCTGCCCAGTTTGGATTTCTTATTCTTCCGGATACTAAAGAACAAATCCGGAAAACCGCTAAACATCTTTCTGAAGCATCACCGGAAAGGATTCGGGATGAAATTTTCAGAATTTTGGATGGCCCCCATCAAGGGACTGCTTTACAAGCTTTACAGATCCTGGGGTTATATCCCCAGGTAATAACCAATCCATATACTCCTGAACAGGCTGCGACCATCCGCCACCTAGAGGCGCTGTGGTCTTTACTCAGAGAGGAGCATAACCAGGAAACCGCTGCCAATTGGGCTTTTGGGCTGGTGGCTCATCGTTTAGGCCGCTACCGGAAAGAAATTCAACTCCACTTAGACTACCAACCAGTTGTGGGAAGAACCATTTACCAATTATCCTTCCTGGATGTTCTTTTAAGCGTCTCGGTGAGATTGGTTAAAGACCCTAAACAAAAAAACAACTCTCAGTATTCATCCCCGGCAGAAAATCTTCATCTCAGCAACCAGGAACACGAACGGCTGAAGAATGGCAATAATGCAGGGAAAGCCTTTCGGCACCTCACAGACATGGGAGAAACCCTTTCTCCCCTAACGATTTATCAATATTTCAGGGAATTTAGTGATGCTGGCGTTGAAGGAATTTTCCTGGCTTTGGCTGGTTACCTGGCTGTGGAAAATCAAGCTATTCAGCAAACCGGCTGGATGAACCAATTGAATACTGCCAGGTCCCTGCTGGAAGGATGGTGGGAAAAGAGGGAGCGGTGGGTTGATCCTCCTGGTTTGATTAACGGCAACGACTTGCAGGAAGAATTGGGTATTGATCCTGGTCCGGAGATAGGGCGACTTTTAGAAAAACTCAGAGAAGCTCAAGTACGGGATAACATCCAAACCCGGGAGAGGGCCTGGGAATATCTCCGACAATCTTTGGAGACTGAAGGGCTTTCAGGGCAATGACCGGGACAAATCACGCTTTAATATTTAAAGAAATTTATGAGGGTTTTTCCGCCCCACTATCAGATATTGATTGTGGTGAGAAATGCGGTCCCCATAATGATTACGGGGTCCCAGTCTGCTGCGATATCCAGGTAGTAATTCCATCAGCCTTTGACCTGGAATGGGAGTATCTCCAGCCCAGAACGGATTTGTGGCGTCTCTGGGATGGAGAATCCGCAGCCGTCCGTCAGGAACTAAATCAGGAAATTCAATCAGGCCAGGTGTTAATCCACTGCCTGGGACACCATCACTGTCAACGCTCTTTCCGCTCCCTCACCTGCCGGGCGTTCCCATTTTTTCCCTACCTGGACAAAACGGGCAACTTTTTGGGAATGGCTTATTACAGAGAATACAGGGATTTGTGCTGGATCATAAGCAATCTCTCGGTAGTCAGTGAGAGATATAAGACTCAGTTTAAATGGGTATTTGAAAAATTATTTAATCTTTTTCCGGATACAAGAGAGAACTACTTCAACTATTCTCAGTACCTGCGAGACCTGGCTGTAAATACAGATGAAATGATACCCATTCTGGACTTTGCAGGTAATGTATTAGAAATTAACCCGATCGCTGATAATATCCAGGAGGTCTCATATAGGGAACTGGAATCATATGGTCCTTTCGGGATTATGAAAGAGCTATTTTTTCCTGATGAGGCTCAAGCCCTATCAATGGATGAGAATGAATTATGAACGATAGTTCCCGGCTAACCACAGAATTCACATTGCCTGATGAATACCAGGTACCCCCTCCCGTTGTGAATAATCGGAAGAACACGGTCCGGTGGATCCTGGCCCATTTTCTTCAGTATTGGTATCTTGGATTAAGTATGCTGATCGGGGCAATTGGCAACGCAGCCCTGGCAGCGATTGTTCCCGTTATTATTGGTCTGGCATTAAACGACTTGATAGTAGACCCTCCTATTACCGACTCCCTGTTGAGATTTACCTTATTAATCATCAGCACTCAATTTATTCGCGGAATACTTCAGTTGGGCAGGAATTTCAGCGCCGAATTGATTGGTCAACGAATGGAACGGGATATTAGACATGAATTCTATACCAGTCTGCTGGGTAAAAGCATGACTTATCACAGCCTGCTTCCGGTTGGCGATGTGATGGCCCGGGCGACGAATGATGTGCGGGAAATCAATTTTATGTTCAGTCCGGGTATCAACCTGGTGGTTGGCTCAGCTAACTTCATTATTATGCCAATCATATATGCAGGACAATATCACCCGGCCTTGGTGGCTGCCCCCTTGATATTCTTGGTTTTATATATCCTGGCGCTCTGGCAATATTTATATGAACTTCAGCCTATTACCAATGCTGTTCGGAAAGCGTTCGGCACTCTCAATTCCCGCCTGGCAGAAGCAGTGGATGGAATAGAAACTGTAAAAAGTATGGCTGAAGAAGAAAGTGAAGTTGGTTTATTTGAGAAAAATGCCCGAAGTTTCAGGGATAAAGAGATCCGCCAGGGAGATGTAGAAGCCCGTTTTATGCCCCTGCTGCTGATGGGTCTGGTTCAGGCAGGAGGGCTTTTCCATGCGATTGTCCTCTACCAGAGAGGGCTGCTGCAGGCAGGAGATATTGCTGGTTATTTTGGACTGCTGCTCCTGCTGGGTTTTCCTACTTTTGTATCCTTATTCGCGTATTCGCAAGTCTCTTTGGGCATTGCCGGGGCCCGCAGAATTCTGGAATTAATTACCCGGGAGACCGAGCTAGACCAGAACCAATCCGGGTATAGGGGGGATATGAAGGGCAAAATCCGTTTTGAGAATGTCTCCTATGCTTATCAGGAAATGGAACCCTCAATTTCCGGAGTAGATTTTTATCTGAATCCGGGACAAACCATAGCTATTGTCGGCCAAACTGGAGCCGGGAAGACTACCCTGGCAAAACTAGTAAACCGGACATATGATGTTTCCTCTGGATCGATATCTATCGATGATGTGGATGTGCGTGAATGGAATCTGGCTGTACTCAGAAAACAAATATCCATCATAGAGCAGGATATTTTCTTGTTTTCGAACAGCATCGCTGAAAATATCGCCTTCGGTAAACCGGAAGCAAGCCAGGTAGAAATCGAGCGAGCTGCGAGGTCCGCCCAGGCGCATGATTTTATTCTCTCTTTTAAGGACGGCTACCAGACAATATTGGGGGAGAGGGGTGTGACCCTATCTGGAGGGCAGCGTCAGCGGTTGGCTTTAGCCCGGGCTTTCCTGACAGATCCACGGATTTTAATTTTGGATGATTCTACAAGTTCAATTGACAGCGCAACCGAAGATGAGATTCAAAAGGCAATTTTCGCGGCGGCAAAAGGACGGACAACCTTGATCATTACCCATCGGCTTTCCCAGATCCGCTGGGCAGATCATATTCTGGTCATGCGTAAGGGAGAGATTATTGCCAATGGATCCCACGAAGACCTAATCAACAGCTCACCGGTATACAGTCAGTTATTTCAACAAGTTTAAAGGCATTTGTATGGGTTTCTTTTCAGGGTTAGATACTGAGGCATATGATCGGGAATATAGTGACAGGGAGCTGCTCAGACGCATCTCTTCCTACATGACCCCTCATAAATCTCGCCTGGTCTGGATTTCTTTACTATTGATTCTGGTGGCTGTATCGGGTGCATCTCTGCCGATAATTGTATCCAACAGTATTGAACGCTTATCAGTAGATCACAGCGGACCGATAATAAATCTTATGCTGGGGTTGATATTACTGGGGGCGGTTATTAATTGGGGAGGGAATTGGATCCGGCGCAGGATGACCGTCAGGATGGTTTCTGAAATTGTGTTGACCCTGCGTACAGATGCTTTCTCCTCTGCAGCATCTCATGATCTTTCTTTTTATGATAAGTTTTCCTCCGGGAGGGTTGTATCCCGGATCACTTCAGATACCCGGGAGTTTGGACAGTTAATTGTTCTCGTGACCGATCTGATTGCACAAATGATCCAGGCGGTTCTTCTGGGCATCGTCTTGGCCCGATTGGAACCCCGCTTGTTCCTTTATATAATCGGGTTCTTGCCGTTTCTGTTTCTTCTCGCCCTGGGTTTCAGGAGAATTGCCCGGCGCGTCACCCGGGAAGGCATGCGGGCAATGGCAAAAGTTAACGCGACTATTAAAGAAACAGTCAGTGGAATTGCAGTTGCAAAAAACTTCCGGCAGGAATCTGAAATCTTTTATAATTTTAATCAGGCAAACTCTGAATCCTACCGGATCAATGTCCGGAGAGGATTTGTGCTCTCCATTGTTTTCCCTGCCTTAAATGCCATAGGGGGAGTAGGTACAGCAATGCTGGTATATGTTGGGGGAATGAATGTCGCCCAGGGCGTGGTTACTATTGGCTCCTGGTACCTGTTCCTGTTAAGCCTGGACCGGTTTTTCTTTCCGGTTTTGAATTTGGCTTCATTTTGGGCTCAAGTTCAGGCGGGGTTGTCATCCGCCGAGCGTGTATTTGCCCTCACTGATGCGGAACCAGCCGTGATTCAAAAGAAGGAGATTGTACCTGATAGGGTTTCCGGACGAATCCAGATCCAGGGTTTAAATTTCCGTTATACAGGGGATGAATGGATTTTTAAGGATTTTGACCTAACCATAGAACCGGGTGAAAGTATCGCTCTGGTGGGACATACTGGGGCAGGGAAGTCTTCGATTGCCAAGTTAATCGCCCGATTTTATGAATTTCAATCTGGCAGGATTCTGATTGATGATTATGATATCCGGGACCTGGACCTTACCAGCTATCGCAAACAGCTGGGCATGATTTCACAGAGTCCCTTTCTTTTCTCCGGCACAATTGCAGAAAATATCCAATATGCTTGCAGTG
>Ga0272444_10005477_pt1 | contig 10986 bp, 5 predicted proteins | sample SSMForm13_FD_201033 | JGI IMG/M metagenome (GOLD analysis project Ga0272444, IMG submission 201033) | Marine sediment archaeal communities from Little Sippewissett salt marsh, Falmouth, MA, United States - SSM-Form-13 | ecosystem: Environmental > Aquatic > Marine > Wetlands > Sediment ... | reverse complement strand
GTGTTCTTGCAGTCTCAGACCCCCGGTGGCGGGCCGGCTGTCCTCCTGGACGGTTCCGCCCATTTCGGTCAGGTCACCCTTCCTTCTTCCAAGGCGGGCGACTTCATCCTCGTCGCGGTGATCAGCCCCGAGGACATAAACGGATACCATAACGTTGTGGATGATGATGTCGCGCAGCGGCCTATGATATGGGTGGACAACCGGACGCCGAGCACGTACGAGGCCAACTTCAGTCCGACCGGCGCCATCGGTGCCGAGGCCGGCAACACCGGCACCGACGGATGGGACATCTTCATCATGGACTCGCGGTCGGGGCTCTTCTTCCTCAACAGCCCCACGGTCACCCATTACATCAACGCGGTTCCGTGGTCCCCCGGCGCCGGATCGCAGGGGTTCAGTCTCTTCAATCGTGGTGGCGGCGCAGCGTTTCAGGGACGCGTGGCCGAATTCCGCATATACAATGACGCGGCAGCCTTTCAGATGGATTTTGAGGGCCTCTACCAGGAACTCTTCGACAAGTGGTTTGTCGCGGAGGCACAATGATCCGTCGGCCGGTACGAGTGAGTGCATCGTTGGAGTGCACGCTGCTAACGACCGGCAGAGTGGCTCAAGTGCAGTACCTGGCCGCGTGGTAAGTTAAGGCCAATCAGGGGCAGTGGTTCTCCACTGCCCCTTGCTTTTTGCTATTCGCAAAGCAAAGACGCGCACACGTTCGGCACAACCGTTGAACGTGAGCATGCAGTTTGAGTCACGGCCCGCACAACAGGTCCTCCGACGCGGGCCGTGTCTTTCTCTTCGCGAGGGGCCGCTACAGGGCGAGTCTACTTCTTCGCCACCACAATCTCCACGTCCTTCTCTTCGAACGCCGAGCGGATGTCTTCGTCGATGTCGTCGGCGACAATGACGTCGATCTGGTCCGTGGCAGCGAACTGGGCGAAGGAGACCTTGCCAATCTTGCTGTTATCACACAAGATTATCACGCGGTTGGCGATGGCGATCATCAGCTTCTTGGTCTCAGCCTGTCCAATGTCCGGCGTGGTGGCCCCCTTGTGCGGTGACAAGCTGTTGGCTCCCATGAATGCTTTGTCAACCGTCAGGCCCGCGCAGGTGTCCCTGCCCTGGATGCCGATCGTGCAGTGAAAACGCTTGCGCAAAATTCCGCCCATCAGGAGTACGTCAGTGCCTTCCGTCTCTTCGAGGACCCCGCCGATCTCAAGATCGTTGGTGATAACCGTGATGTTCTGTCTGTCGCCGAGGAGTTTGGCCAGTTCGAGCGCGGTTGTCCCCGTATCCAGAATGATTCTGTCCCCATCGTCGATGAGAGCCAGCGCGGCCCTGGCGATCCGCTGTTTCTCTCGAAGGTGCTGGACCTCCCTCTGCTTTGAATTCAGTTCAAAACCCGTCTTGGTCTTCTGGATGGCTCCCCCATGTGTACGTGTGACCAAACCGGCCCGCTGCAGCTCGCGCAGGTCGGTGCGGATGGTGGCGCTGGAGACGCCAAAGAGCTCGCAAAGCTCATCCACGGTCATTTTTCGCCGCTCGTTGATAAGATCCACGATTTTGATTCTGCGTTCTTCGGCAAACATGTTTCCCTCTCTGATTTCTGCGAGTACACGACAAGTGGAGCTTGGCAAAAATGCCATGATCCATTATACTTGCTAAAATCGGGGTGGCCAAGCCGCTTCTCTTTTTTTAGTAATCTTTTATTGTGTTTTATTGTTGCTTTTTCGCAAATACCCCTTACAATGAAAGAATGCAGTAAGATAGAAAAGGAAATGATAGGCCTTTTCAGGGGTAGCCGGCAGCAGGAAGGGACCCCCAGGATTAGCCTGACGGAAGTATTTTTGGAGCGCCCCAACCTGCACCAATCTTGGCGGTGCCTCGGGGTAGGACAATGTCCTATATGAAGCACGTAGCAATGTGACAAGAAGGAGAACGCACATGTCCGAACAGATGAAACGCCGCGAGTTCTTGAACAAGTCCATGATGGTCTCGGCGGGTATTGTTGTCAGCGGTGCTGCCGACAAGGGTGTGCGCGCCGCCCTCACGCAGCAGGAGAAAGACAACGCGGCAAGGATTCGGCGCACCCGAAGCTATAATCCCCAGATGGAGTACCGTCGCCTGGGTAAGACCGGCTTGTGGGTGTCGGCCGTGTCCTTGGGCGGCCACTGGAAGCGCATCGACAAGGTCATTGGCACCAACGAAATCAATCCTTACAACGCCCCCACGGACAGCAAACAGTTCGGACCGTTTATGAAGAACCGGGAGGAGGTCATTCATTACTGCCTCGAGCAGGGGATCAACTGTATCGACCTGGCCGGTGATTCGGAGGCGGAGGTGTACTGTCGAGCGCTGGGCAAGGCACGCGATAAGATGTACCTGGCGTATTCGCATCCCGCCAGCGAGCTGCGCGTCCCTCAGAATCGCAAAGCCGGCAAGCTGCTGGAGCTGTACAAAGCGGGCCTGAAGCGTTGCAACATTGACTACGCGGACGTTTGGCGGCTCATGGCTCTCGAACGAGGCGGGCAGCACAGCCAGGCGGACGTCGAGGCAATGATCGAGGCGCTGGATATGGCGCACGAGCAGGGACTGTGCCGCTACACGGGTTTGTCGACTCACGACCGCCAGTGGGCGGAGATGCTCATTACGACGTATCCCGACATCGTTCAGGTCATCGTGATGCCGTATACGGCCAAGAGCAAGGTGCTGCCCCGTAGCAGCTTTTTCAGTGCGGTCAAGAAATACGATGTGGGCATGCTGGGGATCAAGCCGTTCGCCAGCAACTCGCTGTTCAAAGGCGACGGTTCGCCGGACGGTCCCCACGCCGAAGAGGATGACCGCCGGGCGCGCATGGCCATTCGCTACATCCTGAATAATCCGGCGCTCACCGCTCCGATCCCGGGATTGACCAGCACCCATCAGGTTGACAACGCGGTCCGGGCGATCAAGGAACGCCGCGAGTTGGATCTCTCCGAGCAGGCTGAGCTGGAGAAGATCGGTGATGAGATGTTCGCCCGTCTTCCCGCCGAGTACCAGTGGCTGCGGGATTGGGAGTACGTCTAATAGAAAACGACGCGCTGAGGCTCTTACGCCGGGCCACGCGGATCTATGTTGCTTGAGTTGGGGTTTTGGATGAAGGCAAAAGCCGAGAAGCTTTGGGTATTGTGTGCATGTGTCACAGTCGTCTTGGTTGCTGTGGGCTTGCCGGGATGTGTGCACCAGGACAAGAGTGACCGAGCCAGTGACAATACGGCACGATCAGTCGAGGCGCAGAATGAAATACTTGTAGCAGCGCCGATAGCGTCCGCGAACGAGGATGAGGCCGCCGAGGAAGAGCCCGAGTGGGCGGATAATTCCTATTGCTATGTATGTCATCTCAATTATGATGGCGAAGAGTTGACGCAGAACCATGAGATTGCGGGGGTTGGCTGCGAGACGTGTCACGGTGTCTCAGAACAGCACAGCGCCGACGAAGACGGCATCACGCCCCCGGAACGCATGTTTTCGAAAAACGAGATCCATTCGTTCTGTACGACATGCCACACAAAGGCCGAGATCGAGCATGTGGACGAGCATAAGCCGCTGTTTCAGAAAGGAAGCGGCGACACGCACGTTTGTACCGACTGTCATGGCGATCATGAAATGGCCGTACGGACCCGGATTTGGGACAAGAAGACCGGCGAATTGGTTTCCGATGACGGCGTTCGCATGATGTACAAAGACTCGCCGACCCGGGGCAATCCGTAGGCCGGGCAGGCGCGCCTGCCCGGAGGCGGAATATTGGCGCGTGATGGGTTGTGCGGCCCCGGGTGGTGAGGGTTACGTAGCAGTTTCGGAGGTTCCTGTGAGGGTGCGAGTCTGGGTACGTGTGTTTGGCGTGGTGGTGGTTTTTCTCTGCGCGGCCGTATGTACATGGGTTCGACCCACCGCGGCAACGGGAGGTTGCCTGAAGGGCCTGGCCGGAGAGCTTGGTCGGTTGTACATTACCGAGTTCATGGCCGCCAACCAGAAAACGCTTCCGGACGGCGACGGCCGCTTTTCGGATTGGATCGAAATCTATAATGCGGCGAGCGTTCCGGTCAACCTGGCTGGCTGGCATCTAACCGACGACCCGGAAGACCTGTCAAAGTGGACCTTCCCCGGGGGCGTCGAAATGACCCCCAAAGGCTATCTGCTGGTTTTCGCTTCGGGTCGAAATGCCGATGGGAGTGCCTACATCGATGCGACCGGGCACCTGCACGCGAACTTTCGCATTGGCAAGGACGGTGGCTATCTGGCGTTAGTCGCCCCGGATGGCAGGACCGTGGTCCATGCGTACGAGGAGTACCCGCCCCAGGCGCGTGACGTTTCCTACGGACTTTCCCAACGGGTGGAGTCTCTTGTCCCGGCCTTTTCCGAGGCAGCGTTTCACGTTCCCTGCGCCGGCGAGCAGCATGAGCCCTGGACAGACACCGACTACACCGACTCACTCTGGGCGCGCGGGTGGACGGGTATCGGCTTTGGCGCAACCAGCGCCGTCACCGAAGGATTGGTGGCTCGCTGGCCTTTGGATGAGGGAACCGGCATCGTCGCGGGCGATGAGGTGGGTGGATACCATGGAGTTCTCGTCGGCGATCCGGGACCGATATGGGTTCAGGGGTACGAGGACGAGGGAACGGCGCTGCGATTTGACGGCCAAAGCCGAAACTACGTCGATTTCGGTGATGTAGACATCAACCTTGGTTCGAATTTCACCCTGGCATGCTGGGTCAATGCGCCGCCGGCGGCTCTTGGGCGATACGGTGTGTTCCTCGCCAAAGGGCCCAAGAACACCGGTCACTACGAACTATATCTCAATGGTAGCACGGGTGGCGGTCGCACCAACGGGGGGGCCGCGATGTACGTGCCGGACCTGGGAGACTTCTGGTCGGGCTACGTGGTACCCGACGGCACGTGGCATCATCTTGCCTGGACCTACGACGGGGCCAGTGTCAATTTTTATGCAGAGGGTCAACTGCACCGGACGTTTCGAGCCAGCGGGGAGGTGACGCCGGAGACCGAACTGCTCAAGATCGGCGCCTTGATAGATGGAGGTTTCCCTTTTCTGGGAAGTCTTGACGACGTTCGTATCTACGCCACGGCCTTATCGGCCGCGCAGGTCCAGTCGCTCACCGACGGCCGGAGCACCGATCTCAAGACAGACATCAGCACCGAAATGCTCGGCGTCAACAGCGCCCTTTGGATGCGGCTCGAATTCACCTGTTCCGATCCGGCCGCGTATGATTTCCTGTTGCTTCGATTGAAGTATGCTGACGGATTCGTGGCTTACCTCAACGGAGTCGAGGTCGCGCAAGACAATGCGCCGCAGGAGGTCAACTGGTGTTCCGCCGCCTTGACGGCGCGCCCGGCCGGGTCCGCCGAAACATTCGCGGAGTTCGATCTATCGGCGAACATGCATCTGCTGCGTCCGGGCAAGAACGTTTTGTCGCTGCAGGTCCTCAACGACAGTTCTGAAGATCCCGTATTCATGATGCTGCCCATGCTGATCGCCGGCGGCGATGCGACGCGACCCGAAGAGCAATACTATTTCATGTCCCCTACACCTGGTCGGCAAAACGCGACAGGCTACCCTGCCCTGGCAGAGGCACCGCAGTTCTCGACAAGCTCCGGCACGTTCGCTGATCCATTCTTGCTGGAGTTGAGCGTTGCGTCGCCCGATGCGGAGATATTCTACACGGTGGACGGTTCCGAGCCCACGCCAGGCTCTCGCAAGTACATTGCTCCCATCCCCGTCAGTCACACGCTTGAGGTTCGCGCGCGTAGCTTCGAGCCGAACAAAGTGCCAAGTCCTGTAGTCGACCACGTTTTCCTGGCCCTAGATTCGGACTTGGCCGGCTTTGGTTCAAATCTCCCCATCGTATTGCTCGATACGTGGGGGCACAGCATCCCGGGCTCGGCCAGCGACAGTTACGCCGAATCACGTGCGATTTTCATCGCCACGGGCCCTGGGGGCCGCGCGGATGTAGAGGGTCCGGTCAACCACGCCGGGCGCGCCGGGATACGGATTCGCGGACGCAGTTCCGCCGGCTTCCCCAAGAAGCAGTACAAACTCGAGACGTGGGGTGACGATAACGAAGATGAGAATGCCGCTCTGTTGGGCCTGCCGGACGAATCGGATTGGGTCCTGTACGGACCTTATAGTGACAAGACCCTGATGCGTAATTACTTAGCCTATCGATGGTGGGAGGCGCTGGGGCACTATTCGGTGCGGACGCGTTTGTGCGAAGTCTTTCTCAATAACGACAACGATAAAATGATGTCTTATGCCGACGACTACGTGGGCGTCTATCTCTTAACGGAAGCCATTAAGATTGCTCCGGACCGCGTTGACATCGCCGAGCTCGCGCCACAAGACAACGCCGAACCGGAAATCACCGGCGGCTACATCATTGAGATGGGCAACGCCAACCCGGGCGGTTTCGCCTCCGGCGTCAGCGGCCAAAACGTGCAATTCAGCTATTGGGATCCCGACGCCCATCAGTTGACCACGCTCCAAAAGCAATACGTCCGGGACTACATCGTCGATTTTGAAACTGCCTTGTACGGCTCCAACTTTGACGACCCCGCCGACGGCTACGCGGCGTATACCGACGTGGATTCGCAGATCGACTACGAGATTATGCGCGAGTTCAGCCGCAATTTCGACGGAGGCAGCACCTTCTTCCACTTTGACCGGAACGGCAAACTGACGATGGGTCCCTTATGGGACTACAACATGGCCATGGGAAACGTTGACTATGCCCATAACGACGAGCCCGGATACTACACCGCCGGCTGGAACGATTCCTACATGGCTCCCGGCGTCAACGGCTGGTGTCCGTGGTGGTACCGATTCAAGGATGATCCCGACTATCAACAAGGGCTGATCGACCGCTGGTTTGAATTGCGCCGGGGCCCTTTGTCAGACGTGAACGTTCTGGCTGACATCGCGACGGTCGAAGCCTTGCTCGAGCAGGAAGCAACCGTCCGAAACTTCGAAAGATGGCCCACTCTTGGGAGTTACGTCTGGGCCAATCCGCCGGGATGGAAAGATCGGCGGACGTATCAGAGCGAAGTGGATTGGATGAGAGTGTGGCTGCTGGAGCGTGCGGCCTGGATCGACGAACAGTTTGTCAAGCCGCCCCAAATCACTATGGAAACCGACGTTCCGGCCGGTGAAGCCCTCGTTACTCTGACGTGCGAAGATCAGAGCGGGGAAATCTACTACACCCTGGACGGTTCGGATCCCCGCCTCTTCGGCCGCTCCGCCGCAGAGAGCATCTTGTTGGTTCCAGAAGACGCGCCGAAGAAAGTCCTTGTTCCCTCAGGACCCGTTGATGCGTCCTGGCGAGAAGACAGCGATTTCGACGATTCGATGTGGACCGATGCCGAGTATGTCGCGGGCGGAAGCGGCGGCGTGGGATACGATGAAAGTCCGGCCTTTCAGCCGTACATCTCCTATGATGTCAGCCGGCTCATGAATGGCGATATTGAACCGGGCGCGAACACGACCTGTTACATACGCATTCCCTTCTCAGTCAATCCGGAAGGTTTTGCCAAGGTCTCGAGCCTGAGCCTGTCGGTCCGGTTCGATGATGCTTTTGTGGCGTATGTCAACGGAACGGAGATTGCTCGCTCGGAGAACGCTCCTGCCGTGCCCGCTTGGGATTCCGCCGCCGAGCATACCCTGGCAGAGTCTTCCGGATTCGTTGTCTACGACGTATCTGAGTTCTTAGCCGAGCTGAGGGCCGGCCGCAACATGCTTGCCGTTCACGGTATGAACCACCTGCCGAGCAGCTCCGATTTGCTAATCTCGGTCAAGCTGGAAGCTTCGACCGGGAGCGAAGATAACGGGCTTTCCCCTGGCGCCATCGCAGCGTCGGCTCTGAAATACTCGCCGACCACACCGATCCTACTGCACGATACCACGGTTGTGAAAGCCAGAACATTGTCTCCAGGGAACTTCCACAGCTCATGGAGCGGTCTGGCGACCGCTCACTGCGACCTTCATGCGCGCGAATCGGATCTTCGTATCACCGAGATCATGTATCACCCTGTTGACCCGGACCCGCATGACTCCGTGGCGCAGGAGGATTACGAGTTTGTGGAGATCAGGAACACGGGCATGCTGGTGGTCAATCTCGCCGGCTTGCGCTTTACGAAGGGGATTGAATTCGTCTTTCCCAACCTCGATCTTGCCCCGGGCGAGTACCTGGTCCTGGCCAAAAACCCGACGGCCCTTCGGGCACAACACCCGACGTTGCCGGCCGGGGCGGTTGTCCTGGGACCCTACGGCGGGCGCCTCAGTAACGGCGGCGAACGCCTGTGCTGGGAAGACCATACCGGTGCGATCATACAAGAGTTCTCCTATGAGGACTCCTGGTACCCGCTGACCGACGGTCGCGGCTTTTCTCTCACGGCGACCGAGCCGTCTTCAGATCATCGGCGGGAATGGAGCCTCAGGCAGGCGTGGCGAGCCGGCACGACGCTGGGTGGCTCGCCTGGATGGGATGATATGCTAATCTTCCACCAGCCATGAAATGTTTGGTACCCTATTAAAAATTCGGTATATGACGCGAGGGCCTGGGGCAACCAAATGTGACGTCGTTGCCTCGCTGGCTTTCGATGGAGTAAGCCAGCGAGGCCGTACAAGTGGATTCCTCCTGCCGTCGTGGCACACAGCGCGCCTGTCAAGCGGCGGTCGGACCACTCTGCAAAGGCGGAATGCGCCGCAAACGCTCCCCGAAAGAGATGGCATGTGGGACCGGGGTGGCAGCGTGCCGGCAGCCCGGGAGTGTCTCCGCTCCTGGAAGAGGGAGTCTGGCGTCTGCAATTGGGCGTTGCCCGGAAGTGGTCGATCCCGCCGGCCGTTCGGACTATGATAGCTCACCTTGATTTTCCGGACGGAAGGTGGGAAGGTAAAAGGATGTTGTGTTGGACAGATGCGTAGGACTGATATGAACAGAACGACTTTGATGACGATTGCCTGGCTATTGTTTGTGGTCGATATACAGGCCGCTGACTGGACTATGTATCGGGCAGACTCCGCACGAAGCGGCTACACGCCGGAGCAGGTGTCCGAAGAGCTTGTCTTGCAGTGGACCCACGAATCGCCGCACGCGCCGACCTCGGCATGGCCGACACGCAACCGTCAGCAGTTCGATCGTGCCTACCAGCCGGTGATCGCCGGCGGTGTACTCTACTATGGCAGCTCGGCCGACTGTAAGGTATACGCGCTGGACGCCATCACAGGGCGGACTCGTTGGACATTCTTCACCGATAGTCCCGTGCGGTTCGCGCCACTTGTCTGGAACGATCGGTTGTTCGTGGTAAGCGACGATGGCTACTTGTACTGCCTGGCTGCGACCGACGGCCAACTGCTTTGGAGGTTGCACGGTGGGCCGAGACCCGAAATGCTCCTGGGTAATGACCGGATGATCTCACGTTGGCCGGCGCGAGGGGGGCCGGTTATGGTCGGCAACGTGCTCTACTTTGGGGTCGGCATTTGGCCGACGGAAGGGATTTTCATCTACGCGGTCGATCCTGCCAGTGGAAAGGTGCTCTGGTGTAACGACTCGTCCGGAGGGATCGAGATGGATCAACCTCATCCCACCGCCCGAGCCAAGAGCGGCATCTCCGCCCAGGGGTATTTGGCTGCATGTGGCAACGCTCTGTTGGTTCCGACCGGTCGAGCTGTGCCGGCCGTACTGGATCGAGCGGGCGGCAAGCTTCTCTATTTTCATCTCCAACGGAACCAGTATGTGGGCGGATCGAACGTGGTGGCTGTTGACGACCATTTCTTTAACGGTGGTCAGATGTTCGCCGTCAGCAGCGGTGTCAGACAGGACCACATCGGCGTTCAGATTGCCGCACATCCCGTTTTTGTGATTTCCTCCCGGCAGAACAGGATTATGGCCTTCGACCGGCGAAAGCTGCTGGTTGATAAGGAGGTGACTGATCGCAAGGGGGGCAAGCGGATCATCAGGACTCTTGCCCCACCGGTGTGGAGCATCGATCTTCCGCTCGGCGTCTTGGCGCCGGCAACCACTTACACAGGAGCGAAGCCGCCGAGCGGCAAGCTCATGGGGTCAACGGCGTGGAGCCGGCCACTCTTGTCCGATGCGGCCAGCGCCCTGATCGTGGCGGGCGATCATGTCGTTGTCGCGGGGCGGAGCAAGGTATTGCTCCTCGACGTGCACTCTCATGAAACAGTGTGGGGCGCGGAGGTGGACGGCGCCGTGTACGGTCTGGCGGTGGCTGACGGCCGGCTTTACGCGAGTACCGATCAGGGGAAGATCTATTGTTTTGGCGCCGGGACCGACAGGCCAAAAGTCCTGAAAGTCAGAAGTGCACAACCGCAAGCGATTGCGAATGCCATGTACGCAGCGGCCGCGGAAGAGATTATCCGGCGAACGGGTGTTACCGAGGGATATTGTCTCGACTTGGCTTGCGGAGACGGTCTGCTGGCTCTCGAACTGGCCCGTCGTACGAAGCTTCAAATCTATTGCGTTGAGAAGGATCCAGGCAAGGTCGAAGCCGCCCGGCGGTTGTTCGACTCGGCAGGGCTCTATGGCGCCCAAGTGACGGTCCACCAGGCCGATCCAACGAAGGTGCCGTATCCGGACTACTTCGCCGACCTGGTCGTATCAGGCCGGTCGGTCACCGAAGGGCCGAACGTTGTTCCCATTGAGCAAGTGCGGCGTATGCAGTGCCCAGGCAGCGGCATTGCCTGCCTTGGCCTCCCGAAGGCCATGCAGCAGTTTGTCCGGCGTCCGTTGAACGGTGCCGGCGAGTGGACCCATCAAAACGCCGACGCCGCCAATACGCTCTGCTCCGGCGATGCCATGGTCCGTGGACCACTGAAGATGCTTTGGTTCCGTGACACTGACTTCGTAATGCCCAGCCGCCACACTCGTGGACCAGCGCCGCTTGTCAACAAGGGGCTTATGTTTGCCGAGGGAATAGACG
>Ga0272444_10005476_pt1 | contig 10990 bp, 13 predicted proteins | sample SSMForm13_FD_201033 | JGI IMG/M metagenome (GOLD analysis project Ga0272444, IMG submission 201033) | Marine sediment archaeal communities from Little Sippewissett salt marsh, Falmouth, MA, United States - SSM-Form-13 | ecosystem: Environmental > Aquatic > Marine > Wetlands > Sediment ... | reverse complement strand
GTCCGCACCCGGAGTATCTTGTATCCGCCATAATCGTATCCGGCATCTATCTCAAACACCGTTCCGGGAAATGCTATGAACTCCATTTCGCGTATAAGGCCGGTTTTATCCACCTTGACGCTTCTGCCGTCCCTGCCGCCAAAAACAGAAGAAAAGTCAGGAGTATTAAGCACGGGGGTGGGTGATACCGCTGTGCAATACCGTTTTTCCTGCGCATGCAGGGGTGACGCACATATAAATAAGGCCAAAAGGCATGTCAGGATTGTATTGTATTTTGCCATGTCCATAGCATACCTTATCCGGCCCCCGACCACAAGTGGGGTGAGACATTAGAGCATTAGACCATTTGACCGCATTTGAACAATGCTCGAATGTTCTAATGTTCAAATGCTCTGTTCCCCCGACTTTGTCGGGGGAACGGGGACAGGCCGCGCCTTGGGCCAGGGCCAGGCCCCAGGTCAGCTTGGGGACTGGCCCTTGACAAAGGGGGGAAATGCGTGTATAATTGATAATGGAAACCATTTTCAATAATGCGAGGAGGCATAAAAATGCCTGGCGGGAGAAGAAGGATTATGGCCCCGGGATGGGGAAGAAGGTTCAAAGGCTGCGGTTATAGGATGACCGTGCCGAGGCAGGCCATAATGGAAGTCCTGAGCGGTGCGGATAAACACCTTAGCGCGGAAGATATATACCTTGAAGTCGTCAAGGAGTACCCCCACGTGGGCCTGACGACGGTCTACAGGACGCTGGAACTTCTTGTCGATATGGGCATAGTTTTCAAATTCGACTTTGGCGACAAGAGGGCCAGGTATGAACTTGTGGAAGGTCCGCGCGCCGCGCACCATCATCATCTGGTATGCACGAACTGTAACAGGATCATAGAGTACACGGAATATTTAGATGAAGAAAAGGAGTTCCTTGACCGTGCGGAAAAAGGGCTCTCTAAAAAGTACGATTTTGAAATAAAGAACCACATAATCCAGTTTTACGGGTTGTGTGATAAGTGCAGGAAGAAGGAAAAATAGGAGGTGTGTTATGCCTGGTTTTGACGGAACAGGACCGAGAGGACAGGGTCCCATGACAGGAGGCGCGAGAGGCTACTGCGCCATGCCGGTCGGCGGATATTACAGGCGCGGCATAGGTCGCGGAATGGGTCGCGGAGGTGGCCGCGGATGGCGTAACTGGTATTATGCCACGGGCCTTACGGGATGGCAGAGAGCTATGGCACCCGCGGATGAAGCGGAGATGCTCAAAAACGAAGCGGAGGCTCTCCGCGGGCAGCTGGAGGATATCCAGAACCGCATCAGCGCCCTGGAAAAGGCCGAACACGAGAAAGAAGAAAAATAAAAAATGGAGGGATAATATGCGAGTAGCTATTTCCACGGACAGTGGCAGTGTATCCGCGCATTTCGGGCGGTGCCCCGCGTTCACTATTCTTGACATTGAAGACGGTAAGGTGGTAAAAAGGGAAGAGATCGCGAATCCGGGGCATCATCCCGGGTTCCTCCCGCAGTTCCTTCATGATAAAGGGGTGGAGTGCATAATCGCGGGCGGTATGGGACAGAGAGCCGAACAGCTTTTTTCCGGTCAGGGAATAAAGATAATAGTCGGCGTCAGCGGAGCGATAGATGACGTTATCGGCAGGATAGAGGACGGAAGCCTGAAGGGCGGGGAAAGCCTGTGCCGGCCCGGCGCCGGAAAGGGATACGGCCTGGATAAGACCGTATGCGATCATCCCGATGATGAAGAACATCCAAAAGGAGGGGCGGAATGAAGATATGTATCACCGCGCAGGGAAATGATCTTGCGGCACAGGTAGATCCGAGGTTTGGCAGGTGCCAGTATTTTGCCATAGTGGATACCAATACCGATAAGATCGAGTTTGTGGACAATCAGAACAAGGACGGCATGGGCGGTGTCGGGATCCAGTCGGGACAACTGATGACCGAAAAAGGGGTCAAAGCCGTTTTGACCGGGAACGTCGGGCCCAATGCTTACCGGACGCTTAACGCGGCCGGGGTGGAAGTTATCACCGGCGTTTCGGGGACAGTTAAAGAGGCGATCGAAAAGTACAAAAAAGGCGAGTATAAGTCGACCCAGGGCCCGAATGTCGATCCGCATTTCGGGACAGCGTAAGGAGGTGTGTTATGCCAGGTGGTAACGGAACAGGTCCCCTTGGACAGGGACCGGTAGCGGGAAGAGGCAGAGGCCGCGGCGGCAGGCCCGGCGCGGGACCTTTAGGGAATTGCGTATGCACAAGTTGCGGTAAAAAAGTACCGCATAAGCCGGGGATACCCTGCTCTAATGTAAAATGTCCGGCGTGCGGCGCCCGGATGGTCAGGGAATAATAAACATGATAATTTCCGTAGCGAGCGGTAAGGGCGGCACGGGAAAGACCACGGTCTCCACAAGCCTTGCTTTTTCCCTAACAGGCGAAGTGCAGTTCCTGGATTGTGACGTCGAAGAACCCAATGCGCATATTTTCATAAAACCAGCCGTCAAAAAAACCGAAAGCGTTCATATCCTTGTACCGGAGGTAGATGAAACGAACTGCGTTTTTTGCGGCAAGTGCCAGCGGGTCTGCGCGTATAACGCCATCGCGGTGATCCCGTCAGGCACAAAAACTACGGGCAAGGTACTGGTTTTCCCCGAGCTGTGCCACGCGTGCGGGGCGTGTTCATATCTGTGCCCGCAAAAATGCATAAAAGAAGTGAAAAGGGAAATAGGCGTTCTGGAAGAGGGTGATAACGCCAATATCCGGTTCATCCACGGCAGGCTCAATATAGGAGAGGCCATGGCGCCTCCCTTGATACGCGCGGTGAAAAAACGTATTGATAATACAGAGACGGTCATCATCGACGCGCCGCCCGGCACGTCATGCCCGGTCATCTCGTCAATACAGGGTTCGGATTTCTGCATCCTCGTTACGGAACCCACTCCTTTCGGCCTTAACGATCTTATTTTGGCCGTGGAAGTGCTCCGGAAGATGGGAATACCTTTCGGGGTGGTGGTCAACCGCTCGGATCTCGGCAACGATGAAACGGATACGTACTGCAAAAAAGAGAATGTGCCGATCATGATGAGGATACCTTTTAGGAAAGAAATAGCCGAGGCTTACTCCAGGGGCGTGCCCGTTGCCGAGGCTTTCCCGGAATATAAAAAAGAATTCCGTGACCTGTTCGGGAAAATAAAGAAAATTATCCAGAAGGGAAGGGACAAATGAGCAAAAAGACCGACATTCTGATCCTTGGCGCCGGCCCGGCCGGGATAATAACGGCTATAACCGCCCGCAGATATTACCCGGAGAAGAAAATAACCGTGCTTAAGAACGTGGAAAAGGGAGTTGTGCCCTGCGGCATCCCGTATATGTTCTCAAGCCTTAAAGATCCCGAGGAGAACAAACTCGGGACCGCGCCCCTCGAGGAAAAGAATATCGGGGTCGATGTTGAAGAAGCCGCCTCCATAGACCGCGGGAAAAGATCCGTAAAAACACTGTCAGGGAAGACTTATGTTTATGAGAAACTTGTGCTAGCCGTGGGATCGCACCCGATAGTCCCCAGGATACCGGGCATCGACAAAAAAGGCATATACCCCATAAAAAAGGACATGGATTATCTTAAAGCGGCCATAAAGGACGTGAAAAAAGGCGGAGATGTCGTGATAATCGGCGGGGGTTTTATCGGAGTGGAGTTTGCCGACGAGATATCCAGGATAAAGACATTGAAAGCGCATCTTGTAGAGATCCTCCCCAACCTTCTGGCCAATTCCTTTGACGGGGAGTTTTCGCAGCTGGTGGAGGACCGTCTCAAGTCATGCGGCGTCGACGTCCTGACGAACCACCGTGTGACCGGTTTCACGGGAGAGGAACATGTTAAAAGCACGGTTTTCAATAACGGGGAGGAACTAAAGGCGGACAGCGTGATCCTGGGGATAGGGGCACTGCCCAACACGAAACTGGCCGAGGACGCGGGACTGGACCTGGATAAAGGCGGCGGGATATGGGTGGACGAATATATGCGGACGGTGGACCAGGATATTTTCGCAGTAGGGGACTGCGCGGGGAAAAAGGATTTTTATACCCGTAAATACGCTCCCGTCAAGCTCGCCTCCACGGCTACCGCCGAGGCGAGGATCGCGGGCGCGAACCTGTATAATCTGAAGGTCGTCCGCGAGAACAAGGGAACCATAGCCGTGTATTCCACGTATGTGGACGGCCTGGTGCTGGGATCGGCCGGTCTGACGGAAGACAGCGCTAAAAAAGAGGGTTTTGAAATAGTCGTCGGGAGCGCCGAGGGTATGGACAAACACCCCGCCGCCATGCCGGGCGCCAATAAGCTGAAAGCCAAACTGATATTCTCAAAACAGTCCGGGATACTGATGGGCGGACAGGTCGCCGGAGGGATGTCCGCCGGGGAAATGATAAATATCATCGGCATGGCCATACAGAAAAGGGCCTCGGTCACGGAACTGGAAACGCTGCAGATGGCCACGCATCCTTATCTGACGGCAGCGCCTACTCAATACGCGATAGTGCTGGCCGCGCAGAACGCTTCGGACAAGATGAATTAAAAGGATAAAAGACATGAAGCAGATCGTCATCATAAGCGGAAAAGGGGGGACGGGAAAGACCGTGCTCACGGCGTCATTCGCCGCGCTCGCGAAAAGCAAGGTCATGGCCGATTGCGACGTGGACGCGGCCGACCTGTATATACTGCTGGATCCGGACGTGCGGGAACGGCACCTTTTCAAAAGCGGCATGACCGCGGTGATAGATAAGGACGCCTGCATTTCGTGCGGCAAATGCCGCGAGATCTGTAGGTTCGAGGCGATAAGCGCGGATCTTGTCGTGGACCCCGTTTCCTGCGAGGGGTGCATGTTCTGCAGTTTTATCTGCCCCGCCGGGGCGATCGAGATGGAAGAGAACACTACGGGGGAATGGTTCGTCTCGGATACCAGGTTCGGGCCCATGGTCCATGCGAAGCTGGGCATAGCCGAGGAAAACTCGGGAAAACTGGTCAGTCTTGTCAGAAGCAAAGCAAAAGAAATAGCCGAAAAACAGGGCCTGGGATGGGTGATAATCGACGGTTCCCCGGGCATAGGATGCCCGGTCATAGCGTCCATTTCCGGTGTTGATTATGCCATAGTCGTGACGGAGCCCACCATTTCGGGGCTGCATGACGCGGACCGGGTGATACAGGTCGCCAGGCATTTCAACGTGCCGGTAAAGATGGTGATAAACAAATATGATCTCAACCCCGACATGTCGTGTAAAATAGAGGATTATTGCGCGGCCGGCAAGGTACCGGTCATAGGGAAGATACCTTTTGACAGGTCCGTGGTCGAGGCCATGGTCCAGCGTAAAACGGTGATGGAGTTTCCGGATGGAAAGGCTAAGAAGAATATCCGCGATATCTGGGATAGATTGCAGAAAGGATGAAAGGAATGAGATATGTGCCTGAACTGACCGATAAGGAAATAAAAGATAATCATGATATTCTGGAAGAGAGGCTTAAAGTCTACCGGGAGAAAGGCCTGGATTTCCTGAAGACGAGGGAGCTGATCTTGAATAAAACGGGGCCGTTCCGCGGAAAGATCCTGGATGTGGGGTCCGGCAAGGGCATGATGGCGCTTTTCCTGGCGAAAGCGGGATACGATCTTGTCTCCATAGACAATGACGAGACGATGCTGCGGTTGACAGCCCTTAATCTTGCCTATGAAGGGCTGCTGTCAAAGGTCGAGCTGCACTTCATGGACGCTTATTCGCTCCAGTTCGATGATAACAGTTTTGACAACGTGACCATGGTGGAGGCCCTGCACCACATGGACGATATAGACGGCCTGCTTGCGGAGATGGACCGGGTCTTTTCCGGCAGGGGCAAGATCATCCTTGCGGATTTCAACAAAAAAGGCCTGGAGATCGTGGATCATATCCACGGCCGTGGAGGTCACAGCCACCGGGCCTCGTCAATAGGAAGGGACGACGCGGACAACTGGCTTAAGCAGAACGGATACAGGACGGAGAGATACGATGACAGGTGCCACTGGATATTGATCGCCGGAAAAGGTACAAAAGATGCCAAGGAAAAACTATAAATATATTTACGGGCCCGTGCCTTCATGGAGGCTGGGCAGCTCCCTGGGCGTAGATCCCATATCCGGAGAAAAGAAAATATGCAGTTTTGACTGCGTTTACTGCCAGCTGGGGAAGACGGGCGTGCGCACCGCAAAAAGACGGACATTCGTCCCGACTGAAAGGATCATCGAGGAAATAAAGTCCCTGCCCCCGCTGAAGATAGACTATATCACTTTTTCCGGCAGGGGTGAACCCACGCTTGCCGGGAACCTCGGTGAGATGATAGCCGGGGTTAAAAAGATAAGGGAAGAACCTGTGGCTGTTCTGACCAACGCTTCCCTCATGGACCGGAAAGACGTGCGGCAGGATCTTTCCGGGGCCGATCTGGTGGTAGCCAAACTTGACGCGCCTTCCGAAGAGATCTTCAAAAAGATAAATAGACCCGTGAAGGGGATAACCCTCTCAAAAGTAGTGCGTGGCATCAAAAAGTTCTCAAAGATTCACCGGGGAAAACTTGCGCTCCAGATCATGTTCACGCCGGGCAACAGGGAGAACGCGAAAGAACTGGCGCGTATGGCCCGGCAAATAGGCGCCGATGAGGTGCAGCTTAACACGCCTCTCAGGCCGTGCCCGGTAAAACCTTTATCCCGAAATGAAATGAGTAAAATAGAGAAATATTTCAGGGGCCTGAACGTGGTCTCGGTCTACGGGAGCATGAGAAAAAAGGTGATACCGGTAAGCAGAAAAGATACCCTGAGGAGAAGGGGAAAGGTATAGTGTGTGAAATGACCGATCGTGACCAGATAGGCAAAGCCAGGAAAGTGCTGGAACTTGAAGAAAGCGCTACCATCCCGGAGATAAAACAGGCTTTCAGGAAGCTTTCCCTCAAATACCACCCCGATAAATGTAAGGGTAAAGACAAGGAAAAATGCGAAAAAAAATTCAAAGAGATCAACAACGCTAACAAGGTCCTGATAGATTATTGTCTGAATTACAGGTTTCCCTTCGGGGAAATACAGGAAGAGGAAGACGAGAAAGACAGGCAGTCAAAAGAACACATGAAAAGGTTTTACGACGGCTGGTGGGGAGAATTAGGGAAACATGCCGGATAGAGCGATACGCGTTCTGAATTTTGACGATAGCGTCGCGGCGCAGAAAAAGCTCCTCGGCGGGTACAACGCCGAGGTGATAGACCTTAAGGATATAGCCCCGGAAACGCGTTTCTGGACAAGCGAAAAAACCGCGCAGGAGATCGCCAAGCGCATCGAAAACTCCGCAAAAAACCCCGTGACTTTCCTGGGATCGGGCGATTTCCATCATGTGAGCAATATTCTTATTAAAAGGATCAGGGACCCGCTTGTCCTTATCAATTTTGACCTTCACCCGGACTGGAACATATTCCCGCCGGTCCTCGGCTGCGGTTCATGGGTCACAAAAGCCCTGAAAAACGGGAACGTGGCGAAAGTCATACTGATCGGGATGTCTTCCGGCAAAGCGTCAAACTTTTCCGTACAGATGGGCAACTACGATGCCCTTGAAAACGACAAAATAGAAATATATCCGTGGTCGCAACGGCCCTCACTGGCGTTTTTCAGGAAGGTCCCGCGGAATATATCCGTAAAGGCAAACAACGGTCCCGTTTTTGCCAGAATACTTTGGAACGAGCTTAAAGGGAAAGATCTCGTGACGTTCATGATGGACCTTTTCAAGCGCCTGCCCGCGAGGCGCGTTTACGTATCCATAGATAAAGACTGCCTCGAGGACCGGTACGCCCTTACGAACTGGCAAAAGGGCCGGCTTTCCCTGGATGATCTGCTCCTCATGCTTAAGCTTATAAGGCAGCACCTGGACATCGCCGGCGCGGATATCGCGGGGGATTATTCCAGGCCGGTCATCAAAGGCATGATAAAAAAAATAGTATCACGCGTCAACCACCCAAAGGCTTTTTCCGCCAGAGGGCACACCCAGCCGCATATAAACGAAATAAACGAGGATACTAACCTTAAGATAATGCGGGTCCTGACGGGATGAAGCGCTAGTCCATAGAGATCTCTTCAAAGATATCGAAATTTTTCTGGAAATCCGGGGAGGAAGTGAGCTGCGGAAGCTTAAACTGGCTGTCCGGCGCGCCTTCTTTTATTTTTTTCTCCTTGAAAGCCTCAAAACTGCCCGCACGGAGCACTTTCAGCACGGGCCTGTCAAGTTCCTGCGCGGCCCTGTTGAACATGTATTCCTCGTTTACGCGGCAGAGTTCTTCCTCTATGGCCGCGAGGAACTTTTTTTTCTTATCATGGTCCGGGTTGTTGGTGAATTCCACAAGGAACGCGTAACGCGTTGAGTTCACGTGTTCCACGGAAGCCACGAAACAGTCCAGTGCCACACCGCAGCGGTCAGCCGCTTTTTTCACCGCCGCGGCCACCTGGGACTCGTACAGCTTTTCGCCTGTCGCGGAAGTGACGTTCGTCCCTTTCTGCACGAATTCTATAACGGGGGTATTGTTGAAAAAACCGTCAACACGGATCACGTCGTCTATGTTGTACCTGTAAAGGCCCCCCGGCGTGGTAAGGATAATGTAATATTCTTTGCCCCGCTCAAGCTGGCCGCATAAAAGGACCCTTTGTTCCTTTTTGACAATATCTTCCCGGGGGATGAACTCGTAGAAATTGGCGGTGACCGCCAGCACGCCGCCGGCGCCCTTGTTGTTCATGGGGACGGAACTCCTCATCTCGCTGGAGAAATACCCGAAATCCCGCACGGGGACATCGCCGAAATATTGCGGCAGCGCTTTGAGATATACTTCCATGGCTCCGCTTTTCCAGCACTCTATGAGCTGCAGGTCCGGCCAGAAGTATTTCGGAAGCAGCTCTTTTTTTTCTTTTACGATCCTTTCAAGTTCATCCGCCCTTTTCGGATCAGGGCGGAGGCGCCTTTCCAGTTTTGTCCTGATATAAGGTGGGATATCCAGATCTTTCCTGAGCGTGCCGCTCTGAATATCTTTTATGATGTCGCCGCGCATCTTTTCTATTTTCTGGCAGAGGAGGATTATGGTGCTGGGCGTCATCGTGGCGATGTTGGTGATGTTATGGCCCATCGCGATACGCAGGATGGTGTAATACCGCGCGTCATAATCCTCTATCTCAAAGACCTCATAGGGGATGGAATACAGGCTTTTTACCGCCGCCGGCTGATTTTTATACGCGTGGCCGCTTTCCGCGCCGTACGGCACGCCGGAAACGGTGTAATCCACTATCTCGGGGCTTACTATCACAAGGGTCTTGCCCTCGGGTATTTTAGGATAGTCCCGGGCGATGTAATACGCCCACAGGCTCGTTACATCCGCTTTCCTGCGGCGCGAATGGTCCGTAACGGGAACAAGTTTCGGCAGAGCGGTACTGCCGCTTGTTATGCTGAAAAAAACAGGTTTATCGGCCGTGAGGATATTGTTCTCGCCCTTGGCCATTCTTTCCACGTAAGGCCTGAGCGATTCATAATCGACTATGGGTACGCTCCCGCGGTATTCGTCGAGGGACTTTATGCCAGCGAAACCGTATTTTCGGCCGTATTCCGTGTTACGGTTACGTAAGATGATCTGCTGAAGTACTTTATTCTGGGACCCGGCAGGGTCTTTAGTGGAGCTTTCAAAGGTTTTTGCTTTTAGCGCCAGTAATCTCAAAGTATAGAAAATTATATTCATAATGGCTCTTAGGCAAGTCTACATCGCGCCTTTCCGAAATACAAGAAATTAGCCGTCGGCGGGCGCCATCCTAACAATAGTCAGTTTTTTTCTTTGATCATCGCCGGGCGCATTATTTTGTTGACAAAAGGCCGGAATAGGATATAATAACATTCGTAAGAAGGTGGTAAATAGTGCGTAAGAGTTTCAGAGCCACGAAGGTGGAAATTTGAGCCTTGGTGGCTTTTTTTATGCCGCCATTTATCACAATTTGATCTTTAAAAGGAGGTAACAAGTAATGGCAAAAGGAACAGTAAAATGGTTCAATAACCAGAAAGGTTATGGATTTATTACCCCTGAGTCGGGCGAAGATGTATTCGTACATCACAGCGCCATACAGGGTGAAGGGTATAAATCCTTGAACGAGGGCCAGCAGGTTGAATTTGATATTCAGCAGGGTCCCAAGGGCAAGGAAGCCGTTAACGTAGTAAAACTGTAACACCTGAATAGGGCCCGGTGATCGATCACCGGGCCCTATTTTTTTATCCGCTTTTTAAGCGCACGCTTCTAACTCCTTCCAAAATCTTTGACTTATCAGGTTTCTATTGATAATCTATGATCATGGTAGATGTCGTCTTTTTGATAAAAGGCATGATCATAGGTTTTGTGATAGCCGCTCCCGTGGGACCCGTGGGCGTTCTGTGCATAGACCGCGCGCTTAGCAGGGGGCGTCTGGCCGGTTTCATGACGGGGATGGGTGCCGTGACCGCTGACGGGATCTACGGCGTTATAGCGGCCTACGGATTGGCCGCGGTTTCAGATGCCCTGACGGGGCATCATTTCTTGTTCCGTCTGGGGGGGGGCATCCTGATGGTATATCTGGGGCTAAAGATGTTCCTGACGGAAGCTTCCCGGAAAACCATGGCTGAAAACAAGGGAAATGCCGCGGCGGATTACGTATACACTTTCGTTTTGGCGCTCACTAATCCGATGACCATAATCGCGTTTGCCCTGATCTTCGCCAGCATGGGACTGGGCACTTCCCGGGGGGACTTTCTGGGTGCTGCGATAATGGTCGCAGGCGTTGTTCTGGGTTCGGCACTTTGCTGGTTCTTGCTCAGCGCCTGGGCGGGGTTTTACCGCGGTAATTTCAGCGACGGCACTATGCGGCTGATCCACAAAATATTCGGGTCCATAATATTGGTATTTGCCGCGGCTATATTCTTGAGTATACTCATAGGTAA
>Ga0272444_10005475_pt1 | contig 10990 bp, 9 predicted proteins | sample SSMForm13_FD_201033 | JGI IMG/M metagenome (GOLD analysis project Ga0272444, IMG submission 201033) | Marine sediment archaeal communities from Little Sippewissett salt marsh, Falmouth, MA, United States - SSM-Form-13 | ecosystem: Environmental > Aquatic > Marine > Wetlands > Sediment ... | reverse complement strand
AGGAGTTTTAACGGTTTGTGCAGAGTCTCAGAAAGGGTTTTTGTGGGTGGTTTGGCTGGTTATCTTGGCCGGGTCTCCAGAGACGGTGCCACGAGAGCTGCACTTTTGGCCATGGTGCCTGCCTGGGGAATCACGGGCACGACAGGGGAAAAACTGGCCCGCAAGAAAGCTAGCCTTCGGGCGGCCGTGCGGACAGGTGCCTCGCCGGTGGGAATCAGCGCAGCCATCGCTACTATTTTTCTGATAGTCGTTTTTCTCTTGATCTGATACGGACTTTAATCACCGTAGAGATTCGGGCATGGAGAGGAGACACATATGGTTTCTGCAGAAGATCTAAGAAGGATTGGGCTGTTTGAAGATTTGACGGACCCCATGCTTGAACGGTTGCTTCCCATAGTTCAAGCGGAGTCTCTTGGAGAAAGACATATCATTTTCGAAGCCGGCAATGCAGCCGACCGTTTCTATTCAGTGAAAAGAGGAAAGGTGTTACTGGAGGCAGAAGTCGCCCCAACTATTATTATTTCTCTTGGTGCCATAAAGTCAGGCTATTCTTTTGGTTGGTCTGCCCTGCTTCCCTCGGCATCCCATACCTGTTATGCCGTGTCTGCTGAACCGTCTGAAATATTCGTCGTGCCCGGAGACAAGTTGCTGGCCCTCCTTGACCAGGACCACACCATGGGATACCAGGTCATGCAAAAAATGGGCAGAATCCTTGAGAACCGGTTGGAGCGTCGTTCGGCTCAGTTTCTCAACGTCGTAACCAGGCACCCTGAAATAGCAACACTCTTGGGTCTGTAATTTGGCCTTTCAAAGCGGTGCGTCCCGTGTTATGCCTTTGCCTGGGTGGCAAGTCACTCATAGCGCTGTTTCGGTGATGATCGAAAGGAGGAGCAAAGATGGCCAAGAAGATATTGATTGTCGACGATGAGCCGGATGTTATTACCTTTGTCAGTTCGGTTCTGGAGGAGAACGGTTACACAAGCTTGAGTGCCAAAGACGGGATTGAAGGGCTCGATGTTTTGCGCAAGGAGAAGCCGGACCTGGTATTGCTCGATCTTATGATGCCGAAAAAAAGCGGCATTGCCATGTTCCAGGAGTTGCGAAAAGACCCAAACATGAGCGATATCCCCGTGGTCGTGTGCACAGGTGTCTCTGAGGTTACAGGCGTTGATTTCAGAAACTTCATGTACAAACAGCCACTGCGGGATGAGAAGAAATTTGTGGAGACCACGGGATTAACAAAATACACGATACCAGACGGTTACATGGAAAAACCGATCGATCCGAGTGAGTTGATTGAAGTAGTCAAGAAAGCTTTGAAAGAATAGAGACTCGCAAAGGGCCAGAGACCCAGCCTCAACGCCATGAGGGAGCGATTGTTTCTGATATCCATTTACCTTGAAACAAGCCATCATAGCCTCGAGGCGTTCTATGGACCGGTGGAAAAGAAGCCTCTATCCGAATGAAGGCACCAATAATGAGAAGAGCAGTCCCCATTTCAGCCTTCCCCGAGGGCAGGCACCCTGGGGCTTCTTGACTCGTTCAGGGAAGACAAGCCCTGAGCCCTTTTTCCTTCTGGCTGCCCACCATGCTGGCAACGACAATTTGCCCCCTTCTTGATACATATCACCTTATTTTTAACCAGTCCCACGTCTATTGAGGCGTTACAGGCAGGAGAAAGAATTGACGAACTTGCCGCAGAGGACTATTTTACAAACTCCAGAGTAAGGAACCTTCCCATAAAAATGGAGTATTTGAGGGATGAAAAAAAAGGTGAAATGCTGGGAGTTTTTTAGATGTGACGAGAAGGACTGCCCGGTCTATAAATCGAAGGAGCTGAATTGCTGGCTAATCACGGGGACACATTGTCGAAATGAGATGCAGGGAAAGTTTTTGGAAAAAATCGAGATGTGCCTGGAATGCGAGCCCTTTAGGGCCAACTTAGACGCCGATTCCATGGAAGAGACCCTTAAGCTTGTCAATGAACAATTCACAGAGTTCAGGGCTATGGTTGATGAGCGAGACAGGGAATTGGAAGAGACGAGCATGGAGCTGGCCCTGGGCTTATCCGAGGTCTTTGAGGCGTTAAAACGCATTTCTTCAGGAGACCCTGAGGTGAGGATCCCCGAAACCTCGGAGCTCGAGTTGATTGCCAAGTTGAAACATATCGTCAATGTGACTGCAGAAAACCTTGGTGAAATTGTCGATCTTTCTCATGATTTTGCCATAGGTCTCGCTGAGTACTTCGATGCGTTGCACAGGGTTTCAAAAGGGGATCTGACTGCTCGGGTATATGGGACTTCGAAAGTAGAACTATTGCAAGCCCTAAAGAAGGTAACCAACCAGACGATTGACAGTGTATCCAAAGAAAACGCCGAGCGTAATCTCGTGGAAGAGGCGCTGCGGGACAGCCGGGAGCAATATCGGACCGTTTTAGAGGCTTGCCCAGACCCTCTCGTTGTGTACGATGTGGAGGGTAACGTTAGCTATATAAACCCGGTATTCACCCAGGTTTTCGGGTGGAACCTGGAGGAGCTTTCAGGCAAAAAAATGGCTTATATCCCTGATGAGAATTGGCCTGAGACCCAAATGATGATTGACAAGGTGCTGGCGGGAGAAAGTTTTTCTGGGGTTGAAAGCCGGCGATATACCAAAGAAGGAAGGATTCTTGACGTCAGCATCAGCGGGGCCATCTATTTAAATCGCAGCGGGCTCCCAGTGGGCAGTGTCCACATTTTACGAGACATTACCCGCCGGAAACGGGCTGTGAAGGCCCTCCAGGAATCGGAGAAGAAGTACAGTACCTTGGTTGAAAGCTCGCTGACCGGCATCTATATCGACCAGGACGCAAAAATCGTATTTGCCAATAAAAGATTTGCTGAAATTTACGGATATACCAGAGGGGAACTCGTGGGCATGGAGTCCTGGAGGCTGGTCCATCCTGAGGACAGGGCGTTGACCGACGAGATAAGGACGAAGAGGTTACGGGGGGAAGAAGGCCCATCGGAATACGACGCGAGGGCGCTCACAAAACAGGGTGAGACCTTTTGGATCAAAAGGAGAAACACTCCAGTAGAGTATCATGGAAGGCCCGCCGTCTTGGGCAATATCGTAGACATCACGCATCGCAAGCAAGCCGAGGAAGCCCTCAGAAGAGCTCATGATGAGCTGGAGCTACGGGTCAAGGAACGCACGGCGGAATTGACGAAAACAAATGAACGGCTGAAACGCGAAATAGAAGACCGGATGCGGGCAGAGCAAGAATTGAAGTTAAGTGAAGAAAAGTATCGCTTGTTGTTCAATGATGACCCGAATCCCCTTTTCTTGCTTGATCTGGATTCCGGCAAAATATTGGATGTGAACAAAGCTGCCACCCGGACATATCAATATGAGCACAAAGAACTGCTGGAGATGTCCTTTCTGGATTTCTTCGACAGCGACGAAGCACAGCGGGTGTGGAGCGAACTGGAGGACGCTCACAAGGACGTATACATCTTCATACCCACGGTATCGGCCAAGAAAAAAAACGGCCGCCGTATTTTCATTCATGTACACGCCCGTGCCGGCAAATATGAGCAACCGAAAAATGGAGAGATTGCTCGCCCCTTGATTGTCAGGACCGTTGACATTACCCGACGGCTTGAACAGGAGGTCCTGCTCACCCAGGCCAGCAAAATGGCCACCCTTGGTGAGATGGCAACCGGCGTTGCCCATGAGATAAATCAGCCCTTGAATGTGATACAGGTAGGGGCCGATTTTCTTGCCAAGATGATGAAACGGGAGGAGGAGATCTCAGATGACAAGCTATTAAAGGTAAGCCGAAACATCAGTGAGCAGGTGAACCGGGCCACAAATATTGTCAATCACCTGCGGGAATTTGGCCGCAAGAGCGAGTTGGAAGTCTACCCTGTTGACCTGAATGACCCGATCCGAGATGTCTTTACACTCCTGGGTCAACAGCTCAAATTGCGGAGCATCGAGGTGAACCTCAAGCTGGATGAAGGCCTGCCCAAAATCGTGGCCGACAAGAATCGGCTGGAGCAGATCTTTCTAAACCTGATCACCAATGCCAGGGACGCGATGGAGGCAAGGGGGCCGGAAGCGCACAAGGACCTCACCATTAGGACCTACCAGGAAGGGGGCAGTGTGGTGGCCACGGTCTCTGACACGGGCATTGGGATGTCCGAAGGAACTCAGAGACGGGCCTTTGACCCCTTTTTTACCACCAAAGAACCTGGAAAGGGGACTGGCCTGGGGCTGTCTATCACATACAACCTGGTGAAAGATTTCAAGGGAGATATCGATGTGGACTCGGGCCCCGGGGGTGGTACAACATTCACGATTCGCTTTCCGGCATATCAAAAACAAGGAGCGCCCCATGAAGAGCTTATTGGTCATTGATGACGAAAGACCCTTCCTTGAGATGTTGGAGCTGTCTCTGACGACTGAAGGATATAATGTGATCACCGCGGAAAGCGGTACAGAAGGTCTGAAGATTTTCAGGGAGCAACGCCCTAAACTCGTCCTGACCGATATCAGGATGCCTGGGATGGATGGCATAGAGGTCCTCAAGACTATCAAGGCCTCAGACAACGAAGCAGAGGTCATCGTTATCACGGGCCACGGCGACATGAACTCAGCCATAGCCGCACTCCAGCATGGCGCCTCAGATTTCATTACCAAGCCGATCCGGGATGAAGTCCTCATGCTTTCCCTCGAAAGGGCGAAGAATAAGATCGCCATGAGCCGACAATTGAAAGACTATACGGAAAACTTGGAAGAAAAAGTGGAAGCGTGCGCCCTAGAACTGAGGCAGGCACAAGAGGATTTGATCAGGAATGAGCGTCTTGCCACCATTGGGGAGACCGTGGCCGGACTGGCCCATTATATCAAGAACATCCTGACCGGCCTGCGAGGTGGGGTATACATGGTCAATACAGGCATGGCCAAGGACAAGCCCCGCATGTTGACAGAGGGCTGGGCCATGGTACAGCGCAACATCGAAAGGGTGGGTGATCTCGCGCTTTCTCTCTTGATGTATTCCAAGGAAAGGACCCCGGAACGAACTGTGTGCAGACCCAACGAGATTGTCTCAGAAGCGGTGGAACTCTTCAAGGAAAGGGCTGGGGAGCACCATGTGAAGCTCAACGCAGACCTGGATCCGAATCTGAAAGAGGCTTGCCTTGACCGGGATGGCATGAACAACGTGTTGTTGAACCTCATCTCAAACGCCATTGATGCCTGCCTTTATGACACAGATACCGCCAAGGTCTGGGAAGTCAGTGTAAGGACTAAGCTAGAAATAGGTGCCGATTCCGAAGAAGTCATTCTGTTTGAGGTCAAGGATAATGGGTGCGGGATGACCGACGAGGTGAAGTCAAAGCTTTTTACCAGGTTCTTCAGCACGAAGGCCGGCCGGGGAACAGGGCTTGGCCTCCTCAATACGGAAAAGATCATTCACGAACATGGCGGCGAGATCTCTGTTGAGTCCCAGCCCGGACAAGGAACCACTTTTGCCGTTCGACTCAAGGCGGCAATGCCAGAAGACTTGACAGGTGCTTTGCCAAAGCCTCATCAAGATCCCCACCCATAAGCCAGTGCCCATCCGCGAAGCATGATCCAATACATGGCCATCGGCGTCAGTCTGCCATTGAAGATCTCTCCAGTGGCGATTTGTCCGGACGGGGAATCTTCGACCGTGCTGTTCAAAAGGGCTCAAAGAACCTCCTTGGCCTTGCCTTTATCATGGCCCATGGACCACTGATTCTTCAGCATCTGATTTGGGCCTTCCTTCCGACCAGGGGGTTCGTTTGACATGGGTCTGTGACAATGCTAGAATAGTAATAGTTTTCCGGAGGATCCTTTGCCCAAGGGACGGGGTTTCTTAGGCCGCTTACCTTGCAGGGCGACAAGCTTCTATACCCACCTGTCTGGCCATGCCATTCTGGCAGACAAAAAATATGTGTTGTGCAAAAGGGCATTTTACTCTATGGTTAAAATTTAAGGTAATCATGAGAATACATAGACTTACTAACATCCGGGTTTGCAGCGCTTTCCCACAAACCCAGTGATGAAAAGAAAGGGGAGATAGATTTGAGGGAGTTTAGTAGCTTGGAAGTCAGAGTCGTCGATAATGATGTCGAAAGGGCCATGAAAGTTCTAAAGAAGAAGATACAAAATGACGGCCTGTTCCGACGACTGAAGCTCAAGAAGAGCTACGAAAAACCGAGCGAATACCGTCGTCGAAAACGTCGTGAGAGTGAAAGGAGGCATAGAATCGCTCGTTTGAAAAGTCGGAGATACGCCCGGGGGTAGCTCATTGGTGTTTGTCATCTGAGCCCGGTCCGATGACCGGGCTTTTTTTTGTGCCCCAGCCACGGCCTCCGCAACCCTTGAAGCACCTTGAAACAAGCGACCGCAAAGGCCCTGGTTGCCGCAGTTCATTGCTCCCAGCACCACCCAAACACGGCATTTGTTTAGGCTTTTTCTGTACGACGTCAAGCTTTTCATGCTATAGGACGCCTCCATGGTCTCTAGGCGCTATCTTTGGGCCATCATCTCTGTGGTGGTGTTTTCCATCTCCTCAGCCTCGGCGGCACCCCTATCACTGCCTCAAGATCCCGATCTCCCGTATCACATCCGGGCAGACACGTTGCGTTATGATGACGCCACAAAGACATACCAAGCGAGGGGAAACGTCACGATTACCAGGGGTGATCAGACGCTAAAGGCAGACGCCGTGGACATGGACGATAAAAGCAAGGAGGCGAGCGCCTGGGGGAACGTGCGGTTTTTCTCTGGAAAGGACTGGTTAACCGGCAGCCGCGTTGAAATCAACTTGGACGGAGGGACGGGAACGGTCTACCATGGGAGCCTTTTTATTCAAGAAAGTCAATTCTATATCCGAGGAGATGAAATCCACAAGACCGGCAAAGATTCCTATTATGTCAAAGATGGTCGCTTTACCACCTGCGATGGAGACTCACCCGCCTGGGAAATCACAGGCAAGGACTTAAAGGTCAGGGCAGAAGGTTATGGCACAGCCAAACACTTGGCCCTTCGGGCAAAATCCATTCCGGTCCTTTATACCCCCTTCCTTGTCTTTCCTGCAAAAAAGAAGCGTCAAACCGGGTTGCTCATGCCCCAAATCGGTGATTCCAACCGGAACGGCTTTGAGTACAACCAGCCTTTTTTCTGGGCCATCAATGAGAGCAGCGATGCCACGCTCTATGAATATTACATGGCCGACCGCGGCGTGCAACACGGCTTGGAGTATCGGTACGTGTTGACACCAGAGAGCAAAGGCGCGGCCATGTATGATTTCCTTTACGATCGCCAGATCGATGATGGCACGTCTGACTTTCAGGGATTCACGGGAGATGACGAGGACCGTTCCAATAGAAAACGGTGGTGGTTGAGAATGAAGGGCAATCAGGCCCTTATGGCTGGATTCAACGCAAAACTTGATCTGGACATTGTCAGTGATCAGGACTATTTGCGGGAGTTTGATGATGGATACACGGGCTATGAGCATGCTGATGGTTATTTTCTGAGAGAATTTGGCCGGGAGCTTGACGATCGCACCGACACGGTTCGACTGAACCAATTGAACGTGAACAAAACATGGGAGCGATACAGCCTGAACACGAACCTTCGGTGGTACGATGATGTCATCGTTCGAAACAATGATGACCCGGACACGACCCTCCAGGCACTGCCGAACATCCAGTTTGACGGCGCCAAGCAAGAACTCAATGAGACCCCCCTCTACTTTGACCTCGAGGCCTCTTATGACTATTTCTGGCGGGACGCCGGCACCACCGGTCATCGCACTGACATGTACCCCCGGGTTTACTATCCATCCACCCTGTTCAACTGCCTTGATTTTGAACCGTCTGTGGGCATTCGTGAGACCTTGTGGCAGGTGGAAAAATACGAAAATGAAGGCCCAAAGAAAAAGAATCACTTCGAGTCCCGGACCCTCTTTGATGTCAAGGCCGACCTGTCCACAGAACTATCCAGAGTCTTCAACGTGGGAAGCGACACCGTGGACAAGATCAAACACGCTATTCGGCCCCAGGTGATTTACGCCTATGTTCCTGTGCCAAGTCAGGAGGACTATCCGTTCTTTGAGGGCATTGACCGGATCGAGGAAAAGAATCTTCTGACCTATTCCATCACGAACAATTTTACGGCAAAGACCCGCAGACCACCCAAAGCGCGCCCCAAGGACCTTGAAGGCAAATCCCCCCCCCTCGGGCCAACCTACGGTTATGCTGACTTTTGCCGGATCAAATTCTCCCAGAGTTATGATATCAAGGAGGCCCGTCGGGACACCCATGGGTCTGGAAAAAGGCGACCTTTTTCCGATATCACTGGAGAAGTGGAATTCAAGGCGTCCCGGCACGTCGACCTGGATGGCGATGTCCAATGGTCACCCTACGATGGTGAGTTCAAGAGCTATAACACCCTATTGGCCCTCGGCAATGATCGGGGAGACAGTGCCGTCATCGACTACCGGTACACCCGGGACCTCACCAGGAGTGTTTCCACGCAAGTCCATGTCACGCTTCTTGACCCTTTCTCGGCCTACTGGGAATACGAACGCGATCTTAAGAACGGTCAGCAGGTGGAAACGGTTGTGGGATTCAGGTACGAGCCCCAGTGCTGGTCCTTCGATGTGAGATACACCCGTGACAAGACCATAGACTCACGGGAATTCTTTTTTCAGATCAGCTTGTACGGACTTGGCAAGGTAGGCATTTAAACGCCCTTCCCTCATGGCGTGTTGACTGACTCAGGGCACCATGCGCTCGTTTATGTCATCACAGGGCTGCGGGTCCAACCGTCATAGACCGGTGTAACAAGAAGCCGTCAGGAGACTTCTTTTTTGAATCAGGTCACTGGTTTGTGGCTTATGACCCCCAGCCAGCAACGGCACCATGATTCGACGTCGCGCCCGGACCCATTACCGCCGGGGCTTGCCCGCTTGTATGGAGCGTCCTCGTGTGCCTGGCTCATAGGCCTTGTGGCCCTCTGCCCGTGACCGTCGGGATGAGATTTGACCTGACTCAAAAAAGAGGTCCCCTGACGGCCTTTCAACATGAACACCATGTTCGGCGCCCCATGGTCATGACGGTTTAAGTCTTTACGTCATGGGCCACTTGTGGGATAGGTAAGACGAAACACAAATTCCGTTATGTTCAGTAAGGTCTCCTATGGCACCATTTGACATCGATCCTGCCTGGTTTGTGCTCCACACCAGGAGCCGCTTTGAACAAGTCGTCTTTGACGGCCTCGAGAGGAAATCTCTTGAAGCCTTTCTTCCAAAGATGACCGTCATGAGTAAACGCCGCGATCGACGGCTAAGAATACGGGTGCCTCTCTTTCCGGGGTATGTCTTTGTAAAAAGCGGACTTAAACCCGACGAGCGTCTTGAGATCGTGAAAACGGTTGGGGTGGTTCGACTGGTAGGAAATAGGGATGGCCCTGTCCCGGTGGATGATGAAGCCATTGACTCCCTCCGCATCATGGTCACCGTTGACAGCCCCGTAGCCACGGGGACGCAACTCAGAAAAGGAGACCGCGTCATGGTAGTGGAAGGCCCCTTTGTTGGTGTCATCGGCACCTTTGTCCGGTACCGGGGCTCTGACCGGGTGGTGGTCTCTGTTGAGGCCCTTGGACAGTATGCGGCAGTCGATGTCCCTGAAGAATACGTGGAAAGGCTTCCCGATCTCCGGTAGTCTAACCCCTTTCGTCACCTTTTGACCAGCCTCGCTGGCACAAGCGACGCGACGAAACACCGAACCCATAGACGAGCCTTCTGTGCCTCATTGGGCTTTCACCTCATGAAGAGCCACAAAGATACTCACTGCAGGGCTCAACAGGCAGAAAGAAGGCAGACAAAGGAGGTGAGAAACCATGTCAAGGGTCGCACGAGTCACTGAGATTATTTCCGGATCACCGGTGGGCTTTGACGATGCCATCAACGTGGGCTTTGAGCGGGCCTGTAAAACCTTACGGGGGATTACCGGAATCCGTGTCCTGGAACAGCGAGTCAAGGTGGCAGATAACAAGATGGTGGAATATCGCGTGAGAATGGAAGTGATCTTTGTCCTGGAAAACTGAGCATCACTGTTCCTCACCCCGACGTCTGACCATGCGAGTCAACACCCGGATGAGGTTGATAGCGAGAAGAATTCCGCTTAAAACCATGAGTGCCAGGGGCACCCAACAATGCCCCTGGTGCTCTTCCTGTTCCAAGGCCACTCGGAAGCCCACTCCGCTGAACGCAAAGACCAGCGCCATGAAAATAGACAGGATGATGCAAAAAAGATCGGAATCATACCAGGGGAGAAGAACTTTTCGAAAAGAGGGGTTTTGGTCCAGCTTCATGAAGCCACCATTACATGAACTCGCCTAAAAAAATCAATGGCGATGGAGAAAACGCCAACGCCCCTGGTCTGCAGTCCCAGGGCAGAGAGCTGCAGAAGCCTGCGATCTGCCTCAAAGGACAGGTCGCCTCAAGGAAGGGAGTATCGCCTTGAATTCAGGCGAATCGCTTCGTTGCAGTATCTCGTAGATCACCATCTCCGTCGTGCTGATCACCGCCCCTGCCTCCCTCATTCGATCCAGCCCGGCCTTCCAGTTCCATTCGGTCCGGGAGGAGACGGCATCTGAGGCTACGTGGACATTGTAGCCCCGCTCCAGGGCACCCAGGGCGGTTTGGAAAACACAGATGTGGCCTTCGATCCCAGCGAGAATCAACGTGTTCCGTGATCGGTCTAACTGATCCATGCGTTTTCTGAATGCCTGGTTGTTGAAACAGCCGAATTCAACCTTGTCCAATGGCCATCCCTCGCCGAGCTCTTTCTGGACATCTTCCACAATGGGGCCAATGCCCTTGGCATACTGCGTGGTCACGATGAGGGGAATCCCTGTCATGCGGGCAAACCGGATCAAAAGGATCGTATTGTCCGTGACACGCCCT
>Ga0272444_10005473_pt1 | contig 10991 bp, 9 predicted proteins | sample SSMForm13_FD_201033 | JGI IMG/M metagenome (GOLD analysis project Ga0272444, IMG submission 201033) | Marine sediment archaeal communities from Little Sippewissett salt marsh, Falmouth, MA, United States - SSM-Form-13 | ecosystem: Environmental > Aquatic > Marine > Wetlands > Sediment ... | reverse complement strand
CCCTTCGAGATCTCCGGCTCGGGCTTAAAGAGAAGGAATTCCAAACCCGAATGCCTGCCCGATTTTGATATGGCCTCCAAGAGGCTCGGGATCTCCTTCTTGTCCGGTAAAAGGCGAAGAACAAGCCTAAACTTTCCCTGGGCCTCTTTGTACTGTTTTTCATACTTGTCAAGGTCTCTTGCCGCAGCCTTGGCCTTGGCCACCTTGACCTGGAGACCCTCATAGTCTTGTTTCAATTCACTGATCCTGGCCGATTTTGGCATGTAGATCAGATAAAAGTACCCCCCGCCGAGGAGGAGGAAGGTGCCCACACAGACCAGAATCCTCTGGACCCGGGTGAGGGCTGCCACCTTTTCGAAGGGAAGACTTGATAGTGTGGGCTTTGCCATGTTGTCTTAGGACGCTCCCCCAGCCTTCTCAAGCCTGGTGCGGGATACCTGACAGGTGATGGTGAAGGCTTTAAGTTTCTTGTCCTGCTGTGCGATTTGCTTTGAAGAGATGAGATCCACCGCCTTGAAATCGGGCGACCCCTCAAGTCGACTCATGAAATCAGCAACCGTCTTGTTGTCCGTGGCCACGCCGGCCATTTTCATCTTTCCCCGGGTCTCGGTCAGGGTGGTCAGCCACATCTTGTCTGCCAAGACCAGGCCTGTTAGGGCATCCATGAAACGGACCGGACCCGTGCGATTTGCTTCAAGCTGGGCAATGATATCCATCTTTTCTTCCAGCTTTTTGAGTTCTTTCTTGATTTTTAACACCTTCTTTTCAATGGCCTGATATTTCTGAAGTTCTGCTTTTGCCAATTCAATCTTGCCATTCAGCCCTGAGATAGTCCGGTTCATGGAAATGGTCAAGTACCCCATCACACACAGGACAAAGACCACACAGAGGAAAAACATGGACACCTGCTGGCGAACGTTTTCCTTTTTGCGTGCCGCTCGGACGGGTAACAGGTTGATCCTGATCATTTGTCGTCCACTTTCCTGGATGCCAGACCCATGCAAATGGCAGCCTGAGGGCCAATACGCCCGAGATAATCTGTGTCGTGATCGTTCTCGTTGATGTCCAAACCTTTGAAAGGATCGAAGGCCTCCACGTCAATGGAGGTCTCCGTGGCCAGATGTTCCAGAAACCCAGGCGTCTGTGATGCCCCCCCACTCAGGAGGATTTGCTGGATATTTTCGTTAGGGTAGGTGGAATAGTAAAAGTCGATCACCCGTCTGATTTCGCTACACCAGTTGGAGACAAAAGACAAGATGATTTCCTGCAGGTCTTCTTGGGGCATCTTGTCGGCCGCAGTCCCGAGTTTGACTTCCTCTGCCTCTTCAAAGGGACAATCCAGGTGGGCAGCGATCTCACGGGTAATCTCTTCGCCGCCAATGGCCACGTCCCGCGTAAACGCTGAGGTGTTGTTCTTGATGATGTTCACATTCAATTTATTGGCCCCCACGTCTACCAGGGCAACACTTTTTTCTTCCTGCAGGTAGCTTTCCTCAAAGACCCTCTCCAGGGCGAAGACGTCCACATCAATGATGCATGGATTCAAGTCAGCCATTTCAAGGAAGTCGACGTATTCATCCACGACTTCCTTCTTGGCCGCCACAAGCATCACATTCATTTGATTGGGATTGGCCTCATGGTCGCCAAGGATATGAAAGTCAATGTTCACATCTTCCACGTCAAAGGGGATGTACTGTTCGGCCTCATATTGAATGCTTTCGTGCAGTTCCTCGTCTGACATTCTAGCCACAACGATTTTCTTAATAATCACAGAATAGCCGGAAATAGAGGTGGCCACATTGTGCCGCTTCACTTTTAGGTCCTTTAACAACCCTCGGATCGTATCGGCCACCACCTCTGGTTCCTTGATGCGTCCCTCGACGATGGTCCCTTGGGGCAAATCGGCCATGCCAAACTTGTCTAACGTTCGACGTCCCTTTTTTTCCAGGACCTCGCCCAATTTGATCGTCCGGGAACCAATATCCAGCCCAATCAGGTGGTCCTTCTTTGCGAAAAACATAGCAGTCCCTTAGTCCGTGAATATCTTATCCTTGTCAGAAAGCTTGTATCCCAGGGCTAACAGGATCTTCCGCTTGGTTTCCAGTCGGCAATTCTTGCCCTTTTCAATGCGATCAAGAGTGATAGGAGAGACGCCGGCCTTTCTGGAAAGCTCGGCTTTGCTCATCAAGAACGATTCTCGAATCTCTTTCAGCGCATTCTTGCCCATGTGAGCGTGCCTCCGGTTCGGCATCATATCGGAATTGTAGGCTGGAGAATGCATAATTTGGGCCAACTTGTCAAGTAAATTACGCTAAATTAAGTATAATTACCATTAAGTAATGATATGTTGTGGCACCTATAGACCCTTGATACTGTATGTGGCTCGAGGCCCTCGTGATACTTTTCACAAGGGGTAACCCTTCGACTCCCCTGCCGTTTCAGTCGAATCGTGGACGGGCTGTTGCCGGTGAGCGTCAGGATCAGACTTGACCTGACTGGAAAAAGATCGTCCCTGGCGGCGCCTTTTCCAACCTGTCCATGACTGCTTGAACCATGGCCCTGTCATGACGTGAGCCACGCGGTGCTCCCCTTCGTCAGACCGGCATCGCCGGTTGACTTCGGATTTGGTATTTCGAATTTCAAGATTAAACGCTCAATTTCATGCCCACGCCCATCGTGGACCGGCTGGCGAACCAACGGACTGGACGGGGGCGCGGAAAGGTCACGGCCCCTTGCAGGGGTGTGCCTCATGAGAAGAGGGAGAAAAAACGGCAGGCCGCGGGTCAGCTGATCACGCCACCGTATAGCCTGGTCCGTCGCCTCCTTCTGGGCAAGTCCAGGTGATATTCCCATAGGGATCCTTGATCTCACAGGTTTTGCAATGGAGACAGTTGGATGGATTCAACTTCAGCCTTCTTTTCTGGGTTTTCTCCTCAACCTCTATTTCGTAAACATTGCCGGGACAAAACCTTGTGCAGGGGGATCCATAGATCTCAAAACATTCATTGACACACAGATCCCGGTCATGGACCACAAGGTGACACGGCTGATCCTCCCGGTGCTGGGTTTTGGACAAGTAAACCCCGGTCAATTTGTCCACCAGGAGCGCATCATCATAGTCATGTCTTGCGTATTTGTTCCTTGAGGTCTCAGGGCCGCCATGTTTCAAGGGCCTTAGGGTCTTGGCGTCTTTCTCAATGGACATTCTGTCAAAGAGCCCCCGACCCCCTGTCAAATATTGGACACCCAAGTGAATAAATTTCAGTGGCGCCTTCCTCGATAAGGCCTGGGCAAAATTTCTCCCCACGTAGAGCTCCTTCTTGAGCCAGCTGCTCTCAAACAGGTCATGATAATGAGCCAAGGCCTCCTGCGTGAAGCGTCCCTTTGAAAAGGCTTCCAGGATCGCCTCGGCTGCCAGCATGCCCGATTTCATGGCGGTGTGAATCCCCTTGAGCCCGGGGGCATTCAGCATGGAAGCGCTTGCGCCGACCACAACGGCGCCATCCACAGCCAGCCTCGGGACCGTGAAATAGCCCCCGTTTCCAATCACCCTGGCCCCTTGCTCCACCACGCGCCCGTTGGTGATGAGGTCCCATACAAAGGGATGCTTCTTGAATCTCATGAATTCCTCGTAGAGGTCGAGCATGGGATCTCCATACCCTAATCCGACGACGAGTCCCAGGGCCAATCTGTTGTCCTTCATTTCGTAAATAAAGCCCCCTCCATGGGTATCCAAACCCAAAGGGTAGCCCAAGGTATGAATGGTGTTGGCCGCACTGCTGGTAAAATAGTTCTTTTCAGGCAGCTGAATGACCTCTTTCATGCCGGTTTCAAAGGTCTGGGGCACCTGCCCGGCGAAGAGGCTTAGTTTTCTTTCCATCTGACCCAGAAGGGCGCCTTGGGCGCCCTCTCCCAAGACGGTCACTTTGGCCAGGATGTCTATGCCCGGCTCGAAATTGGCCTTCGGTTTCCCATCCTTGCCAATGCCCTTGTCTCCGGTGCGAATTCCAATGACCGTTTTGTCATCCTGCCCGTAAAGGACCTCCTGGCCCGCGAAACCTGGGAAGACATTTACCCCCAGATCTTCTGCAACGGCACCCAGCCAGCGGACGAACTTCGATAGGCTGATGATGTGGAATCCTTGGTTCCTCATATACTTGGGTACAAATGGCACGGAAAAACAGGACTTCTCCGTCAAGACACAGAAGGCTTCCCCGCGAACCTCCTTTTCTATAGGGCACCCTGCTTCCCGGTAGCCGGGCATGAGCTCCTTTAAAGCGATGGGGTTCAGCACCGCCCCGCTCAGGGCATGGGAACCCACCTCAGCGCCCTTCTCAATGAGGGCGACCTCAAGATTGAGGTTCCTCCTCTTGGCCAGTTGCATGAGATGGACAGCCCCCGCCAGGTTGGCGGGGCCAGCCCCGACAAAAAGGACGTCAAAAGCAATCTGTTCTCTCGTGGTCGTCATGATGGCTATCCCAAGAAGCGTGGTATTCGTTCATCGCTCCAGCCCCAACGGGCTCTGTGACTTACGAAGGGGAGCATAAGGTTGTTTGCATGTCGAGGAGCCGTCGGGGGACATCTTTTTTGAGTCAGGTCAAATGTCATCCGGACCGTCACGGGCAAAAGGCGGCAAGGCGTACGAGCCAGGCACACGGGCAGGCCACAAACCAGGGACCTGACCTCAAAAAGATGTCCCCTGGCCGCTCTCAAAAAGTGTAAATCCTATGGCGACCCGTGGGTCGACCCTCTTTATGGAAACCCTCCATAACATATAAAGACAAGGGTTCAAAGCGCAAAGGTCCTGGTTGGGCGGCCGGGAAGGCAGGGCCTTTTTCTTGGGACGGGGATGGCTGGGCCCAGAGATGAGATCGTGTTCCGGCGAAGGCGTCAGGCTGAAGCCCGGTGTCCACGAAAAGTGTTTGACAATGAAAAGAAACGGGTATAATTTAAAATTCTAAAGTTGACGCGGGCATAGCTCAGTTGGTAGAGTACAAGCTTCCCAAGCTTGGTGTCGCGGGTTCGAACCCCGTTGCCCGCTCCACTTTTGGCATGAACCAGCGTGTGCCCTTTTCCCTTTTTGAGGCGATGCCTTGTGCGGCCAGGCAGCCAGGCATAGGCTTTAATGAGTGGATTTACTGATAACTTGTGCCTTTGGTTTTCTCTGTAGAGACTCAATAAAACGATCTTATTGAGACGTTGTTGCGGCGCGGGAAACGGGCAAAAGCCCGTTTTTTTTTTAAATGAATGGACACCCCGCACCACTGGAAAAATGGCAAGGGGCTCGAGGGCTGAATGAGGAACCATGGATGAAAGGGCCCGAAGAACGGTCGCCGAGGTAGAGGCCTTGGCTGAACCGCTCCTGCGTTCCGAGGGGATGACACTGATCGATGTGGAGTACCGAAGGGAGCCTCATGGGTGGACCCTCCGGGTGATCATGGATAAGGACGGCGGTGTCACCTTGGAGGACTGCACCGACATCAGCCGTCAGCTTGGGGACATTCTAGACGTCAAGGTGGACTTTCAGGGGCCTTATCACATGGAGGTCTCCTCTCCAGGCCTGGATCGGCCGTTGACAAAGCCCAAGCATTTTAATTGCTTTAAAGGCCGGCCAGTGGTTATTCGCACGCAATGGCCTGTGGCAGGGAAAAGGGATGTCAAGGGGGTCTTAGGCGGATTTTCCCATGGGGCAGTGATGCTTGCCACCGGAGACCAGACCTTGGATATTCCTTACGAGAATATCGTCAAGGCGCGCCTTGACGATTGACTCAATCGTGGGCGCCACAGAACATGAAGGGGACCATCGCGTAACTCACATTAGATTTCAAGGTGCTGCAAATGCTCGTGTCAGATGTCAAGAGGGTGATTGACCAAGTTAGTCGTGACCGAGGTATTGACCGGAAGATCCTGATCAAGACCCTGGAGGAGGCGCTGAAATCTGCGGCCAGGAAGAAGTTCGGGGCGGAGATCGAGATCGAAGTCCAGTACAACGAAGAACTGGGTGAAATCGAAGTATTTCAGTTCAAAGAGGTTGTTGAAAAGGTGGCCGATCCCGACCTTGAAATAAGCCTCGAAGATGGCCGTAAGCTTGATCCGGGCTGTGAGATAGGAGACGAACTGGGGGCTAAAATGGACACGGCGACCTTTGGAAGAATTGCTGCCCAGTCGGCCAAACAAGTCATCATCCAGAAAATGAAGGATGCAGAACGAGATGTGGTCTATGAAGGTTTTATCGACAGAAAAGGAGAGATCATCAACGGCATTGTACAGAGGATAGACCGGGGGGACATCATCGTCAACCTGGGTCGAGCCGAGGCCGTTCTTCCAGGGCATGAGCAGGTTCCTCGGGAGACCTATCGCCGGGGGGATAGAATTCGGGCTTACGTCTTGGATGTGCTTCGTGAAACCCGTGGACCCCAGATCATCTTGTCTCGAACCCATCCCCAGTTCCTGGTGGACCTTTTTAAGACAGAGGTGCCGGAGATCACCGAGGGCATCGTATCCATCATGTCGGCCGCTCGTGAACCTGGCGGTCGTGCCAAGATATCTGTGGCATCGAATGATTCAGACATCGACCCTGTGGGGGCGTGTGTGGGCATGAAAGGGTCTCGGGTGCAAAGCGTGGTGCAGGAGCTGAAAGGCGAAAAGATCGACATCATTCCTTGGCACAGTGACCCGGCCAAGTTTGTTTGCAACGCCCTGTCGCCGGCCGAGATCTCCCGGGTCGTGGTGGACGAGACGACCCAATCCATGGAGGTGATCGTCCCCGATGAATATCTGTCCGTTGCCATTGGCAAGAGAGGCCAAAACGTTCGGCTCGCCTGTAAATTGACAGGCTGGAGCATCGACGTCACGAGTGAAAGCCAGTATGGCCATGCCATGCGGGCGGGATATGAATCCTTGTTGGAACTGCCGGATATAGGCGCCAGTACGGCGGATGCCCTTTACGAACATGGCTTCTATTCAGTGGAAGAGCTGGCGAATGCGACGGCTGGGGAACTCACTCAGATCAAGGGAATCGGCGAGACAAAGGCACAAGCCTTGGTGGAAGCGGCTCGACAGGCTGTCCAGGAGTTGGCAAAGGACCAAGATGGAGAGAACGACGATGATGATGACGATGAAGAGGTGTCTCATATAGATGGAGAAGAAGGCGGTCCTGAGGCCGTTTCAGAGGAGGCTGAGGCATCCGACCAAGCGACTGTGCCTCCTGAAGATCTGTGAGGCCAAGGGATCTGTGTCAGGTCAGGGGGAATGAATGGCAAAAATCCGAGTATACGAACTTGCGAGACAGCTCAACATGACGAACAAAGTACTCTTGGAGAAGCTGAGTGAGATGAATATCTCCGTCAAGAGTCACATGAGTGTGGTGGATGAAGAGACCGCATCTCGCACGAAGGAAGTGATACTTGGTCGAAAAAGAGAAGTCCTGGTCGAAAAACGGGTCAAGGAGACGGTCATCAGAAGGCGAAAGAAGCTTGTTAAGAAGCCTTCAAAAGCACCGATCATTCCCCCTGAGGCCGAGGAGAAACCGGCTGACGTGTCAGAGGCTGTGTCTGAAACGACCGCTCCGAAGGTGGTGGAACTGGTCGAACCAGAGGCAGTAGAAACCAAGGTTGAGGAGGAAAAGCCTGAAGAGGTTGCCCCTGAACCCAAGGAGGTGAAAGCCGAGGCCGCCGAGACAGAACCCGCCAAAAAGGTCAAGGGCAAGAAAAGGCCTAAGGCCAAGAAGGAAAAACCGGCCAAGATCATCAAGCTGCCTGAGGTGAAACCTCCTGCGCCTGCCGGCGACGAACTCGCCGGAGAGACGGAATTGGCTGCGCCCGTGAAAGAACAGGCAGAGCCTGAAAGCCTCGCGGGGCGTGCGAAAGAGCAAGAAGAGCCTCATCCGGTCGGCAAACGCAAGGTCAAGAAAAAGGACAGGCGGTCACCGGAGGTGCTGGAAGAGGATAAGCGTTTCCTGAAAAAGAAGATTACCTTCCGGAAAAAGGAGGTTTTGGAGAAGTCCGACCTCTACGACGGCAAGGTTCTCAAGGGCCGAAAGGGCCGAAGGGTTCGCAAGGGCAAGGTCGCTGTCAAGGGCGAAGCGACCTTGATCACCACGCCGAAGGCGATCAAACGCCGGATCAAGATTGACGAAGTCATTATGGTGTCAGACCTGGCCAAACGTATGGGAGTCAAGGCGAGTGAAGTCATCAAACGATTGATGGCACTGGGCGTCATGGCCTCTCTGAATCAAGCCATCGACCTTGACACGGCTACCGTGATCGCCGGTGAGTTTGACTATGAGGTTGAGAAAGCCGCCTTTGAGGAAGAGGACATCATCCGTGTTGAACAGGACGACCCTGACAAGTTAAAGCCCAGACCTCCGGTGGTGACCGTGATGGGCCATGTCGATCACGGCAAGACTTCTCTGTTAGATGCCATCCGCGAAACGAATGTCATCGGCGGTGAGGCAGGAGGCATTACTCAGCACATTGGCGCTTACCATGTGAGTGTGAGAGACAGGCAGGTGGTGTTTCTTGACACGCCGGGACACGAGGCCTTCACAGCCATGCGTGCCAGGGGGGCGGAAGTGACGGACCTGGTGGTGTTGGTGGTGGCTGCAGATGACGGGGTGATGCCCCAGACCGTTGAGGCGATCAGCCATGCGAAGGCCGCCCAGGTGCCTATCCTTGTGGCCATCAACAAGATCGACAAGCCAGACGCCTATCCTGATCGGGTCATCAGGGAATTGGCCGAGCACGGCCTTTCGCCAGAGGCATGGGGCGGCGACACCGTGGTCGTCAACGTATCAGCCAAGGAGAAGACAGGTCTTGAAGAGCTTCTCGAGATGATCCTCTTGCAGGCCGATGTCCTGGAACTCAAAGCCAATCATGACAAGCTGTCAAGAGGCCGAGTGATTGAAGCCAAACTGGATCCCGGAAGAGGGCCGGTGGCCACCATCCTGGTCCAGGAAGGCACGCTGCACGCTGGTGGCGCCTTGGTTTGTGGCGCCCATTACGGAAAGATCCGAGCCATGGCTGACGATCGGGGTCACCGTTTGGATAAGGCTGGGCCCTCCATGCCTGTTGAGGTCCAAGGGCTTTCAGGGGTTCCCATGGCCGGTGACGAGTTCGTTGCCGTGTCTGACGAAAAGGTGGCCAAGCAGGTGGGGCTCCATCGTGCCAGAAAGCAAAGAGTACGGGAACTGGCGAAGACCAGCAAGTTGACCTTGGAAAAGTACTATGAACAAATGCAAGACGGCCTGATCAAAGACCTGAACCTCATTATCCGGGCGGATGTTCAGGGCTCTATCGAGGCGTTGACTGAAGCGGTGCAGAAGATTCCATCCCGCGAGGTCAAGGTCAACATTGTCCATTCCGCCACGGGCGCTATGGCAGAATCAGACATCATGTTGGCCACGGTTTCCAAGGCGATTGTGATCGGCTTTAATGTTCGACCCAACCCCAAGGTGCGGGACCTCGCCAATGAACATCACGTGGACATCCGATTCTACGACGTGATTTACAATGTGGTGAATGACATCAAGGCTGCGATTGAAGGCCTCATGGAACCGACCTATGAAGAACATCTTATGGGGCGGGCAGAGGTCCGGGATGTCTTTGCCGTGTCTAAAGTGGGCACCGTGGCCGGCTGCTATGTGACGGAAGGAAAAATGGAACGGGGGCGACTGGCCAGGCTCCTTCGTGACGATGTCGTGGTCTATGATGGCAAGATACGGTCTTTGCGTCGCTTCAAAGATGACGTCAAAGAGGTACAGAGCGGTTATGAATGCGGGGTGGGCATCGAGAATTACAATGATGTGAAGGTCAATGACGTCATTGAATGTTACGAGGTAGAAACCGTGCAACCGGTCTTGGAATAAGTCCTGACGGCTCACTTCGAATGACCTTAACTTCAGTTTGGGCCTTTCTCAAATGGTGGTGGGAACCGGAACAATCGTCCTCAGGATCCCGGGCAATACTTCCTTGAAGGGCAAACGCAGGGTCGTCAAGGGTATCGTGAGCAGGCTGCAACATACCTTCAACGCCTCTGTCGCCGAAGTTGGCGCCAACAACAGCCATCAGCGCGCAGAGATTGGCCTGGCCCTGGTAGGCAATGATCGCCGAGTGATTAATTCAAAGCTGGATAAGGCCCTCAATCTTATTGAAACCATGCAGTTGGCCGAAATTGTCGACACGGATCTGGAGATTATCAATTTGTAATGCCCTTTAGACGAGCCGAAAGAGTCGGGGGCCTGATTCAAAAGGAGTTGTCCGACCTCCTTGTGGCAAAGATCAAAGACCCCCGTTTGGTGTTGGTCACCATTACCAAGGTGGCCGTCACAGACGATCTGCGTTCCGCTCGCGTCTACTTCAGTGTTGTTGAAGGACGAGAACGGAGGCAGGGCGCTCTGGCGGGCTTTGAGAGCGCTGCGGGCTACCTGAAGCGTGAACTCGGACACCGTCTCGCCTTGAGACGGGTTCCTGAACTCAAGTTCGTCTATGACAAATCCTTCGATCACGCTGCGGCTGTGGACAGGATCTTTGAGACCATACACCATGAATCCCAATCAACGGTTGGCAAATCGTCCCAAACATAGACACCGTCTTTTCCCGGCCTCTGGCTCCACCCCTGACGATCCTGCAGTGGGTTTTTCCCCCGGCCCGGGGCACGGCTTGCCATGGCAGGGCAGGGGGCGGATGAACGGCATTGTGGTGGTGGACAAACGGGCAGAGATGACATCTGCCCAAGTCGTGGCGGAAGTGAAGACCCTTTTGGGAGCCAGAAAGGTGGGCCATACAGGCACCCTGGACCCCTTTGCCACCGGGGTCCTGGTCTGCTGTGTAAATCAGGCCACACGGCTTGCCCAGTTCTTGACCCGCGGAGAAAAATGTTACCAGGCCGTGATGCGCCTGGGGATGCGAACCGACACCCAGGATTTCACAGGGCGGGTCCTGTCCAGGGAGACGAGTCTGACCGTGACACAGGGCGAGGTCCACTCGGCCTTC
>Ga0272444_10005472_pt1 | contig 10993 bp, 9 predicted proteins | sample SSMForm13_FD_201033 | JGI IMG/M metagenome (GOLD analysis project Ga0272444, IMG submission 201033) | Marine sediment archaeal communities from Little Sippewissett salt marsh, Falmouth, MA, United States - SSM-Form-13 | ecosystem: Environmental > Aquatic > Marine > Wetlands > Sediment ... | reverse complement strand
TCCCCGAACAGGACGCAGCACCCCGGGGCGACACCGCGATGATGGAGGACATGGGTGACAGCCTCGGACTTCTTCTGCGGCAGGCCGTAGACCTCGATGAACAGGTCGCGAATCCGCCGTTTCTCGCAAATGCCCAGCAGTTCCTCGCGGGGCGCAGCGGAGACCACGTAGGCCGGAAGGCCCGTTCGATCCGCCCATCGAAGCAGGTCCAGCACCCCGGGGATGAACCGTACCTGCTCAAGCCCCTCGGAAACCAGCTGTGAGAACGCGCGATCGAGGGCTCGGCTGGCCGTCTCCGTGAATGGCCGGCCGAGCAGGACCTCGTAGTGGTGACGAAATTTTTCGTACCGGCTCATTCCGCTGTGGGCGAGATGGTGTTCGCGGACCTTCCGGGCTACGTCCGGACCGTGCTCGGCAAAGAGCTTTTCAAAGGCGTCGGCCTTGACATGCACCGAATCGAGGATCACGCCGTCGAAATCAAAGAACAACACGCCCCTCGGGCCGGTTCCGGGATGCATTACAGAATGCTCTCCAATGCGACCTTGGTGTAGGTGTCTAGCCTGGTTCCGGGGGTAGCGTTCAGAATGCGTCTTCCGTCCATCTCGAAATGGAGCAGACCTAGGGCGTAGGCGCGCTCCATCCCCAAGAAATCGAGATTGAAGAACCCCCCCCGGTAGTAGTTTTTCATGAAATGCGCATCCGCGAACCGGTCCGAACGGAGATCAGCGCCACCTGGTGCCTGACCGGCTGTCGTTCCGTAATTGTGGTCAAGACCCAGAAAAACGACTTCTCGAAAGCCCAGGTGCCAAGCCAGCTGAAGACATACGAACATGACCGTGCCTCCAAGCGCGATGAACCGCTCTGCGTGCTCGGAAAAGAAGAGTGGGTTCCCCATGGGCTGCCCGATCGCATCCGTCGGCCTTGGCATGGGAGCGCTCAGCCAGCTGGTGGGGCTTTCGGAATCGAGAGGGCCTCTCATCCAATGGGGAAGGAACCGGCGGCATTCCAGCTCACGGATCCCACGAATGTGATGTCTCCAGAACATGTCGGAGACCGATACGAAATAGGTGGGTTCCAGGTGTTCCATATAGATGGCCCCGTTGACGGCGAAAACGTTTTGACCCTTTAGCAGGCTGCAGTCGATCTGCTGCATGCTCGGTCCGGTTCCCACTACGAAACACCGCTCGCAGTCGTGGCGGCCGCAGTTTTTTGAGAGCCAGGGATCCACAGGCAATCCATACATGTGGAGGGCTTCTTGGACGAGCCCGTCGGCGAGGTCCTCATCGCCTTCCTGTCTCAGGAGCTCAGCCTGCTGGAGCAGGGAGTCAGGTTCGATCCTTTTCAGCCGGCGGTCCGCTTCAAACAGCTCAAGGGCTTTGGATCTGCTGCCCGCACGAAGGGCAGATCTGGCGGCGCAGGAAAGGCCGTCTCTCAGGTCCAGGTTTTTTGCGTATTGATCGCGCGCGAATTGAACGCAGGCGTGCGTGCTTTTCCATGGCGCCATCGCGGCGAGCCAGCGGTGGGGGTCGCCGTCCGGGAGATCGTTTTTGGGGAAATCATCAGAGGGCGGCGCTGAGCCTGCCTTCATGGCCTGAAGGCCTTCCACGTATGCGGTCAGCGCATTTCGGTTTCGTGCCTGGATGCGGATCGACGAGGCGACTCGATCCATGGCCTCGGGATCCGGGAGCATGGCCAGGCCCTGAACGACGATTTCAGGCAGGGCGCGCCCTAGGTCCAAGTCGCGTTCGAAGCATTCAAGGGCTCTTCCCGGTTCTCCGTTTTTCAGCAAACACATGCCTAGGGTGGAAAAACCTCCCTTCCAGTCAGCATGGCGATAATATCCCTCCTCGGCCAGGGCACTTGCTGCTTCTCCGCCGGAAGCCATGAACACGTGCTGAAGAAATTTCAGGAAGCCTTTTTGGGAGAGATGGTTGTTTTCCAGGTCAAGCCTGTAGAGCGGTATGACCGATTCGTTCCCTTCGACCCATGAGAGCCCGCGGGCTGCGTTTGCATATCCGTCCTTAAGCTCGGGCACGGCGGCATAGGCCGTTTCGACGAGTTCAAGGGCCTTTTCACGTCTTATTTCCTGCTTTTCGTCGAAGGCACTGAAAAGGGTCAGGGCTTCAGCCAGTAGAAGCATTCCGCCTGGAGACAATCGGCCGTTCCTCTCGTCCGTTTCCATGAGTCGGAGGGCGGTCGCTCGTGAGCCTCTCAGGGCAAGCACCAGCCCGGCGGCTTCCAGCAGACAGTCCGCCAAATCGTCGTCTGCTGCATAAGCCTTCTCTGCGCAGGCCGCGGCCTCGTCAATGCGTCCCGCCGCGGCGTAGACTTTTGCCTGCAAGCCGCGTTGTCTGGGAGTCAGTCGGTGAAGGGCCTCATCCCGAAGAAAGCACTTCAGCAATTCGTCATATTCCCGCCTGGGCCAGAACCACTGCCAACCCGCCAGGGAGAAGCCGTCTTTCACCCCAGGGTGCTCCCGATAGGCAACTCGGACGGCTTCCTCTGCCGGACCCAGATTCCCCATTCGGGCTTTCGCCATGCCCAGGTTCACCCACCAGCTTGCGCTCAAGCGTCCCAACTCGATGTCTTGTTCAAAGCCTCTGATCACCTCCTCAAAGTTTCCCCGAGGCCAGTAGTACCGCCAGTGAATCCTGCCGTAACCGTCCCGGACGTCATCGGTGGATTTGTAAGCGGCGTCGACAAGTCTTCGGGCGAGTTCCAGATCGCCGTTGGCCGCGGCCATCACAGCATCCTGCACGAGGCTGGTCGGCTGGCTGGTATGGAGGTCACGGGCGGTCATGGCAGCCTCTCGAGGCCAGGGCGTCCTGTATGGCTGAGACCCTGCCGGACGAAAACAGGACCTTCAGCGTCTCTTCGGGAACGGCGTACCTCCGGAGCCATGAGCGGCACAAGAGCAGGTTCACGGCCGGTTCCCCGCGCAGCGCCTTCAAATGGCTATCCCAGAGGGCTTCATTCGACATCGGATCCAGGAAAAGGAGATGCGCGATGCGCATGAAGGTCACGAGTCGGTCTTGATCCAGGTCAAGGGAAAAGAATTTTTTGAGGACGGAATGGTCCTCGAACCGCAGCCAGTGGGAAAGGGCGATCACAGTGTGGCCGCCGAACGCGTTGCCGCCTCGGTGGTACTGGCGGATGACGTCGCGGGCGGCGGCCAGATTTCCCGATCCGGCCAGATGGGCGGCCGCATAGGTGAGCCCCCCCCCAGACAGGGCGCCGCCGAGGTAGAGCTCAAGGATTCTGGGCGCGGCGGCGGATCGATCCTTTCGACGGAGGGTGTGATGGTACCAGAGAACCTGTGCCTCGTCGTTGCCGGAGACGGCGCCGTTGGGGCCTTTAGCGAGCTGCAGGGCGAGATCTCTCTGCCCCGCCGCGGCCAGTAGTCCCAAGGCGACGGTTTTGGACACCCCGCCGAACCGGCCGAGCTCGATGTCGCGAGAAATAAGGCGTGTCGCGGTTTCCGGCTCAAATGCCAACCGACCGTACCGCATCCATGCCACCCGCGAAAAACCTCCAACCAGTTCTGAAGAGCACGTATAGGCCTTTTCCACAACGGCCTCCGCTTCTTGTTCTCGAAAGGCGCCCGCCAGAACTTCTGCGTAGTCCAGCATGGCCTTGGGCGAGAGCCTGCCCTTTGCATCGTCTTCCCCGTACAAGAGCGCTGCTTCTTCGAATCGCATGCGGGGCGTGTGAGCTCGAGCGGCAATGTAAGCCAGACCGTCCATGAATCCGCATACTGCGTAACCCTTCCGAACGGCGTGCTCGGCCTCTTGAACCCGCCCCTCGGATGCGTAGTGCACTCCCAGATCGAAGAGCCAGGAGAGCGAGCCGCTTCCCCTCCAAGCAGTGAGCAGGTCATCCAAGGCCGCTGTTCGATCCATCCGGAGCGCGTTCGCCCAGGTTTCGACCAGACCGGCCGCAAGCGGCCCTGAAGAACCGGAAAGGCCCAGAGACGCGATAGACTTCTCCCGCTGGGTATGGGCAAAGCTGGCCGCCATACGGACCTGGGGGTGATTTTTCCGCCCATTCCGCGCGGCCAGAGAAGCCAGGAACTCCGATTCCAGCCCCTGCCTCCCGACAATCCAATGGAGTCTTTCAAGTTCTCTCAACGTTCCCACCAGATGATTTCTAGCACGGGCGTACGCGCCCTTTTTCTCCTGGATCCGGGCGCAGTGAATCCCATCATGGATTCGCTTCATATGGGAAGAGGCCCTGATCAATTTGCGATCCCCTGGGCCGGTGGCTCTTCGAAATCGGATAGCGTCAAGTAGCTGATTTTACCCTGAGAAAGCGCGCGCTCCGGAGCCCCCGCAAAAGCTACCGAAAGACCCAGGAAAGCGCGGGCGTTTTCGTAAACGGGCGGGAACTTCTGGCGGCCGTGAATCACATGCCCGGTCAATGCATTCTTTCTGTGGGAAGTCACCGGATCCGTTTCCCAGGTAGCGTGGCGAGGGAGGAAGGGCAGCGGGATATCGGTTTCCGGGAGCTTCGACTCCCTCAGGAGGTTGCAGAGGAATATATCGTCGATCACGTCACCGGATTGTTCGAACGCGTACCGAAAGGCTTCACCGCAGAACTCCTGGAAGCTCAGGTTCTTGCTTTTCTCGTCGATGGCGATTCGCAGCAGGGGATTGGCCGTTTGGGTCATAGGGTAGAAGCAGACCTCCATCTCACCCGCAACTCTTGCGTTGATGAAGGCCCGGTATCCTCCTTCCCGTCTCGCCAGGAAGACCGGGGCATAGGCCACGGGTAGGGCGAGGGGAAGGGCTACCGGGACCAGGGGCGAGAACTGGATTTGTCGTGCGATGTTCGGCCCTTCAAACAGGAAAAAGACCTTGTTGTAAAGGGACTCCTGGGAGGCGTGCTTCGTATGGGCAAGGGGGACCCATCGACTCCAGTGCTGGTACTCGAATAGGGACACCGCGGAAGGTTCTACCGGAGGACGACAGAAGGAGGGCAAGGCGATCGGTCGGGAGATCCAATAGGGTGACATTTCTTCGAGCTCGGCCTTGATGTCGGTGCGCAGGTCGGGTGCAGCCTCGTCGACCTTCAGAAATGTGAGACTGCAGATCACGTCGAAACAGCTTTCGATTTGACAGGGGTGATCGACGCTGGGGACGACGGAAAGCAGCACCTCGGGTTCATCGTCATCCATGGTATGAAGGGCTTCGCCGATCCACCACGGATGCGCGTCGCCGCTCGCGTCATGGATGAGCAGGATAGGATGTCCAGGAGCCGAAGCTGCCGCCACCCTTGCCGCTGCCATCCACCCCTGCGGAAAATCCGTGTCGTCTTCTTGAAACGTCTCGATTCGGTGGACCTTGACCCTTGGGTCCGGGAAGAACACCTGTTCCGAGGTGACGATTCGAATGTCTCCGACTCCCTCCTTCAGCACCCGCTCCACAGTGCGCTGCAGTCGTGCTGTGTGGCCCTCTGCAGGCCTCAACGGAAAATGGGGGATAACGACGATTAGGCTTCGGACTTCCACGGAACGGTGAAATCCCCTCTTTCAAGAATTCGGTTGGCTGTCGCAAGATCGGCTGGCGTGTCGATGTCGACCAGCTCGAAAGCGGAGCGGATGATGTGCACGTAGCTCCTGCCCCGGGAGGTGCCGGACCGGTTGATGCCGTCAAACAGGCCGTATCTTCTGAAATAGCGTCTGCCGTCGGCCTCCGTGTCCAGTCCGATCAGGTCCCCGTGAGCGTTGACGGCGAAATACTTGTACCTTTTTACGTCGATGGTCCTGACGGTAAACACCCGGTCGTAGCCATCAAGAAGCTTTTCGGACAGAGTATCCATGAGTTCGGCGGTTCGGAAGGGGTTGGTGGGGTACAAGAGTACGTAGGCCTTGGGAAGGCGCTTCTCACGTTCAGATAGTTCCTGGAAGACGTGTTCGAGGGCGTCTCCGATCACCGCGCGGTCTCCGGCCAGATGGCGAGGCCGAAGAAAGGGGACCTCCGCCCCCCACTCCCTGGCAACGGCGGCAATGCTGGGACAGTCCGTTGAGACGAGGACGCGGTGAATGAACTTGCAGGTCCTTGCAGCCATGATGGAATGGGCAATCAGGGGCACGCCGCCTAGGGGGGCGATGTTTTTTCGGGGAATACCCTTGGAGGCTCCTCGGGCCGGAATGACGGCCATCACGTCCCGAACGAACAGGCGAGGGGACTCGATGGGGACCTGAGGTGGGGGACAGGTCCCGGAATCCGGCGCGGTAGCGTCGTCCTTCCCAGCGGCATATCGGCTTGCGATGGATCTGGATAGGATCATACTCTCGTCGCCTTCAATGCAAAAGCGGGGCAGCCTTGGATTTCTCGATGGTTTTCAACATAGTGGATCACGAAGTCGAATCGATGGGAAAGAGGCTCAAGAATGCGTTCGATCAAGGCGGGCGCGGTGTAGCACTTGGACTGTCTCTGGCGTATTTCTTCTCGCAGATAGATGGCAGCGGCCGGATCGAACGTCGGATAATGGCTGTTGTTGGCCTATTTGATGCTCCACACGTGGGGCGAGGTATGAACGGCGTAGTGGTCCGCGAAGTAGAGTGGCACAATGATCAGCGTCCCTTTTGCGCGGAGCAGTCTGGCACATTCCCGAACGAATGCTACGTCGGTGTCTCCTTCAAAGTGCTCCTAGGAGCAGTGGCTTGTGATCATGCTCAGGCAGTGATCAGGCAATGGAATGTCTCCCGCATCGCTGCCGATGGTGTCTCCATGCGCGCCTTCCTGAAAGTTTAGGTCTTGGCGGTAAGCGGCCGACACGCCGTAGATCCTCTGAATGATCGCCCAAAAGGGCGACCCGGAACTCGCCGCGTCCAGGAGAACGGTTTCCCTTGTGGGCGGGGAAAGACGAACGGAGAGGTAGTGCTGTGCGGCCTTTGCCTCCAGAAGGCTTCCCGGGGGGAACTCCCGCACATAGGCCGGATGGCGTTCCGAATACTCCGCTTCGGCCTTCCACTTGTGCAACTCATCGGCCTTCAAGCATTCGCAAACCAGCGGAAAGCGGCTCTTTTGAAAAGCAGCGAGGGCGGAGGCCTCATCCGTGCGTGTGGTGCCGTCCGGACCGAATCGTTTGACGAGGTGGCTTCGTCGGAGATTTTGAAGGGCTCTTCGAAGGTGGGGATCCTCACGAAGCGTGAGCGGTTTCTCCGCGATGATGTCCTCCCCTCGGAAGAGGGACAGGCGCTTTTTTTTCGAGAGTTCAGCTCGGCCGGTGAGAGGCGTTCCATCGCCCGCTTTTCGGAACCGGTACCGCTTTTGGGAACGGGCCATTCGGAGAGGGTTTCTTCATCCTGCAGTAACCGAAGCGTGGCCGGATGCCGAAGGCCTTCAACGGTACCGCTCAGAAACACGTAACCCGTCTCGGCGACGGCCCATTGGCGGGTCACGACGATTTCGGGTTTCCTCCCGGCACTCTCCGTCATTTTGAGACCCTCCGTATCATCCAGGCATCAAGCGTCCGCTGGAGCGCCTCGAACACCTTGGAAGAGGCGAAGTGTTCGCACGCGTACGCATACGCGTCGTCCTCCAACGCACGGCGGTAGGGGGCATCGGAGAGAATCCGTACCACGGCGTCGGCAAAGCCTGCTTCTGTTTCGGATTCTACGAAGGGAAGGCTACCCCCACGCGGCAGCCCCTCGAGGCCGTCGGGCCAGGCCACCAGGGGTTTGCCGTGTGCGATGGCCTCCAACGACTTTATTTTCAATCCCGTCCCTACACGGGTCGCGTTGATGACCAGAGCGGCCTCGGCGTAGGCCTTGTCCAGGTCTTCGCAATATCCCATAAGTTCGATGCTGCCGCCCGCAGGAAGCAGGGCATCGCAGATGCGGCCGGCTACACGAAGGGTGGCGGAGGGCATCCTCTCAAGGACGAGGGGCCAGACGCGGCCCAGAAAATAGCGAATGCCATCCTGATTGGGAATGTTGGAGGAACCGACAAAAAGAACCGTGTTTTCCTTCACCGCATGGGTTGCACGAACAGGGCGGTCGTGTGCAACGCCCACCGTGATAACGTCCCGCTCCGGCACGAGGCCTGCGAGGTATTTACGCTCTTCCGGCTGAATGGCCAAGATCACATCTGCCGCAAGGAGGGCACTTCTTTCGATTTCCGGAGAGCAGGCCAGAGGAGCCTTCACACCGCGGGCCGACACTTTCTCGGCCTGTCTTGAAAAGGTGTCGTGGGTATCAATGATGCGAAGGGTGCTGTCCGGGATGGCCTGAAACACCGGGGCCATGAAGATGTAGTTTGCAATGACCGCTGCAGGCGAGGATCGAAGACAGGCCTTGTGGACGGCGGCGCGCATGGCCGTGGAACACCAGATGCGTTCCCTGAAGAACTCCAGCGACCGCTCCGCGGCCACATCGCGGTTTTGGAGAGGGGTGGGGGCCCAGGGGGGTTCGACGGTTCCTGTAGAACCGTCGACCAGCACAACCTCGTCCACCGTGTCGTCTCCTCGTTCTCTTTGGGAGGCCTCTTTGGATCCCGGCATGATCAGAATGGTGCGGTAACCTCTGGATTTCAGCCACCGCAGCATATTGACCGTTCGCTCCTGGTTGCCGTGCTCGATGGGCCAAAGGGGCTTGGTGAACACCACGAGCACCGTGCGGTCTCTGCGATTCGGGAGGAGTGGAGCCTCCGCCAGGGTGCCCAGGCCGCAAAAACCGCCGCCCTCAGGCGGGGTCACGGGATGACGTGAAAGAGGCATTGCTTGATATCGGTTCAAAATTCACCCTCCGGTGGCAGAAGGGCGCCTAGGAGCGGACGCCCAGTCGGGCTACAAGCAAACGGGCGGGGTGAAGGCCGTGGCCGTATGTCTCTCGAAGCGTTCGGTACGCGCACCAGGTCAGACCCGCGTAGAGGCGCCAGTCATTCATAAGTACTGTGTGGTACCCGGCCAGAATCAGGACGAATGCGCCCATCACGTAGACCAGCAGGCGGTGGGCCTGCCTTCTGAAAGTCCGGGTGTTTCCGCCGTAACGATAGATCATGTAGTTGGTCGTTTGCCGCATGACCTGGGCGGCCAGCAAAAGCCCTCCCGCCGGGCTTACTTTGATGATCAAGGTATATGAGAACATCTTGAAGATCTGTAGAAACGGAAAGATGTAAATGCGGTTTGAAGGGTTCAGCCTGTTGAACAGGTGGAAAGCAGCGCGAACGAAACAGAGAGAGGCACCCCAGAGAGCCATGTTGACCCACCAGGGATGGCCTTCACAAAGCAGACAGCCCAGGAGACCGGTCGCGGCGGACCAAACCGTTCCTCGACGGTGGATGCCGTAAGAGGAAAAGGACGCATGACCCGGGGCCACCGTGGGGTTTTCTTCTCGCGATGCGGCCAGCGTGTTGTTTTCGAAGTAGCCCATCTCATAGACACAGAAGAAGGAAACGAAGAGAAGCGGTATGGCTAGAAACTCCCTGAGGCTGCCGGGGTAGGCCAGGAGAAGAACTATGAGGTCTTCCGTGAAATGCTGATTCCACAGGATGTCCGGGACTGCATACTTGCCTTCGGCCGTGTATCGAAAAGGCACATAGACGTTGGCAAACGGAAAAGGCGCCGTCTTTGTCCAGGCCACACAGTGGGCGTTTTCAAACAGTTCGAGCAGGTCTTGATCGTCCTGGGAGTCCGTGACGAAGACCGCACTCCGAATCTCCTCCTCTGAGAGGATCCTGCGGACGGCCTCGCGTTTGGTTTCAATGCGCAGGTTGGTCGCCCGCCAACCCGCCCTGGAGCATAGGATTTCCACCTCGAACGGCAGGGCTTCGGCGAGTGCGCGCAGGATGTGAAGGTATCCGAAACTGACGATGATGATTCGCCGGGCCTGTGAGTTCTGCGCGGCGGAGACCATGTCCTTGTTGGCCTTTTCCTCCATCAGCAAGCGGGCCGTCTCTTTCCAGCAGGTGCGGCCCCAGGGAAAAAGGAGCCAGGTTGCTTGGGCCCAGAGAAAGTCCCGCCAAACAGGGATGGCGATGCCCCAAAACGGCCCGAAGGTCCGCACCAGGAAGGTAATCGTGCAAATCAGCGCATAGGCCAGCCACGCGGGTCTCAGCCTTCCGAGGTAATCCTCTGTCGAGTTGCCGAGGTAGAGGTTGTAGTCAAAATCGAGGACCAGCGTCCCCCTGCAGTTGGAGACCGCCCGCAGGGCTTCGGCGGGTTGCGTGCGGACATGTGGAGGAATACTCATTCTTCAGCGTTCCATGGAGGAAGGGTCCGTCAGGTCAGGGCCATCCCCTCAGGGACTACGAGGCGATCTCTTTTCGGGGAAAAGGCCTCGGGCCGTGCCGGCTCTTCGGACCGAGAAAGATAAACTCTGCAGACCTCGCGGATTGCGCGATCCGGTTTTCGGGAGTAGGGGGCGTGCATGCTGAGAAGGTAATGGTGCATGAGAAACCCCATGAATACCAGGAATCGTTCATATCGTTTTTCGTACTCAGTCCCTCGAAGCGCGTCTGCCAAGGCCGCAGGGAGAACATCCGCTCTCGGTGCCTCATAGGTGATCCCCTTGCCGACCAAGAGGTCCACACCCATTGAGATCACCGGACGGTCTGCGGCCATGGCCAGCAGTTGCAAACCGCTTCCAGTGGTGGCCACGACATGAGACCAATCGATGAGACGGCGGAAATCCTCCTCGACGAGGACAAGTCCGCTTTCATGGACGTCCGGGAATGTCTCTTCCATAAAGGAGGGATGAGGTTTGAAAAGAGTGTTTCCCCCGGGGTTCGAGGATGCCAGCGCAATGGCTGCCGCATAGCTGGACTCATACCCGGGGAGGGATCGGATTCGGTCTCTCCCGTTCGAGGGCGAGAACCCCAGTGAGGTGTCGTCGGGCGGGAAAAAGGCGATCTTTGCCGCGTCGCGGGTTTCCCGCCCGGCCAGGTTTTCAAACCGTTCCGTACCGACCCTCTGGGGATAGCTGTTGAAGGCTTTGGAGCAGAGGTTCCTGAGGACGTCCTTGCCGATTTCGAGAAGATGGGGCAATTCC
>Ga0272444_10005471_pt1 | contig 10996 bp, 13 predicted proteins | sample SSMForm13_FD_201033 | JGI IMG/M metagenome (GOLD analysis project Ga0272444, IMG submission 201033) | Marine sediment archaeal communities from Little Sippewissett salt marsh, Falmouth, MA, United States - SSM-Form-13 | ecosystem: Environmental > Aquatic > Marine > Wetlands > Sediment ... | reverse complement strand
GCCGTTTCCTGGTGAATTTCTTTGAGGATCTTTTGCGCAACCCAGGTTGCTGACTGGATACCTTTTTTATTGTGAGTCACATCCAGATAGGCTTCATCAAGGGAAAGTGGTTCGACAAGGTCTGTATAATGCAAAAAAATTTCTCGGATTTGCTGCGATACGTCCCGGTAAATATCAAATCTCGGTCGAGCGAAAATAGCTTCAGGGCACAGGCGATAGGCTCGTGCGCAGGACATGGCTGAATGGATACCAAAGCGTCGTGCTTCATAGGAGCAGGTCGCAACCACTCCACGACTGTCAGGACGGCCACCGACAACAACCGGTCGACCTTTTAAATGCGGCTGATCGCGTTGCTCAATCGCAGCGTAAAAAGCATCCATATCGACATGGATTATTTTCCTCGGATCATCAGCCATACAGGGAGCATAAAAAAACCACAGGATCTCAGCAACCCTGTGGTTTTAAAATAGCTAAGGGGACCAAACTAAAGAATATCGACAAGCTCTAAATCGAAATTCAGAGTTTTCCCGGCCATTGGGTGGTTTGCATCGAGAATAATTTTTCCGTCAACCACAGATTTGACTGTGAGCACCAGAGGTGTTCCATCTTCCAACTGAGTCTGAAATTGTTGCCCGACTTCGGGATTCAGCCCTTCTTCGAATTGATCCGGGTCAGCATCAAATACCATCTCCTGATTATAAGGACCATAAGCGTCATTTTCTTCCAGTCGAATCTGCTTTGTTTCTCCGACTTTCATTCCGATAACAGCATTATCAAAGCCCGGTATAACCTGTCCTGCACCAACTTCAAATTCAAAGGGTTCAGCTTCGCGGGATGAGTCAAAGACCTCTCCATCATCGAAGGTCCCTGTGTAGTGTAGTTTAATCTTACTGCCTGCTGCGACAACTGTCATGTCTACTCCTGACTGTTTGATGGTTGTTGATTTTTATCTGTTTAGTGAGTGAGAATGGCATGTCCGAAATAGAAAAGCAACCGGACGGAACGATAAATTATTCTTCCGACCTTGATAACCTTTATCGCTAAAGGACTTGGATCGATGAGTGATGATGATTTGGAGATCCCCTGCTGTGCGCTTTGTGGTCAACCATTAACTGAACGTGAACTGGACCTTTGTCAGGAACGAGCGGAGCAATTTGACCATCAATTGCTGTGTTTTGCTCATCAAAGAATGTTTTGTGGCTGTCCCGGCGTCAGAGGGCAAAAAATCCCCTGATCACTTTTCTTCCTTATTTTTATAAGAGTTAAAATGTATTTTTTCTTTTTTCAAGCGTTCCTCGTTATGCCCGGTCTTTGTCTCATCCGGGTACCCAACAGCGATGACCATGGGGACCTCCTTGCCCTCGGGCAAACCGACTAACTGACGGACAAAGTCAGAAGCACTGAGGTCATCATCGTGTGCCCGCAAACGCAACTGAGCCCAACAACTTTTCAACCCCAACTCTTCAGCGGCAAGTTGCGCAACAATCGCGGCGATCGAACAATCTTCGATCCAGACATCAGAAATCCGCGGATCGGCAGCGATAACAATCGCCAGCGGCGCCGTCGAGAAAAAGGAAGTCCCGTGCCCCTTAGCTGAAACCAGGCGATTCAGAATAGCCGGTTCATCGACAAAGACAAACTCACAGGGCTGAAGATCCCTGGATGTTGGTGCACGTAACAGGGCCTCGCTCAGAAGCGCGATTTTGTCGGCTTCAACGGGTAGCTCCTTAAACATGCGAATACTTCTTCTCTGACGTAACAAATCAAACATAATCCACCTTGTCAGCTGAAATCATTGGTCAGCACACTGGCATCTGCCCGCGTCGTCGACACGCGTCCAATCAAACGGTAGACGGCTTCGAGCATGTCAGGAACATAACAATCGCTCCGCTGCACGACTCCCAGAAAATAATTATCGATAGGAAAAACATAGAAATGGCGATTGTTCAAGCGACTGAAGCTGAGGTGACGACAATAACTGAAGCCTATTTTATTCATAATATCATTGGCCTGACCACCACCGATCAGCATGAGAGTTGAATAAACTTCAGGATCTTTAAGCGTCTGCCCGAGCAACACACCATCATTCTTGATTAACAGACAACCCGCGACGCCATCCACATGACTTATCCGGGCAACAAAATCTTTTGCTGTAGCCATTTTAAGTCACCTCGCTAAAAGTTTTTAAGAGTTGGGGCAATCAGTTGTTTATACTCCGTAGCCTTCTTCTCATCACCAATCTCTTGTTCAAGCTGCTCAACAAGGAGATCAATGCGAGTAAAGTCAGCACCATTTCCGGACCACTCCTCAACAGCTTCGTCAAAAACAAATTCGGCCATCGGCCCGAGAATTTTCGCCAGATCAGCTTTCATCTCATCCAGAAGTGGCTTTAAATCGGAACCGATGCTCCGCTTCATTTCCGCTGGGGGCTCTAGCGCATTCATTTCTGCAACAGGACTCTGAACTTCACCCAAGGGTTCAGGTTCTGCTACTGCAAACCCACTACTGTTAAACTCTTCCTGCAAAAGGTTGAACGACATACTCAGCAGGTTATGGTTGAAAGATGGATCACAGACGGCAAAAATGAGTGTATTTTTTTCTAATTCCCGCGTGATAATGACAGATTCATCATAATTCAGGGTTATATCGACGAGATCATTAAAACTCATCCGTCCTGCAGAATAGAGTTTTGCCAAGTGCTTTCCGACAACGTTCAGTCTCTCCGGTTTAAAAATGACAGGAAGATTTGTCACTTTAAGGCCATCACGGGTGTCAAAAATACAGGCTCCGACAACTCCAGGGATCACCTTCAGTTCATCAATCAAATGCATCATCACTTTATCCTCTCTCAGCAGAACGCGTCATGGTCTTTCATGCTTAACCCTTTTGTCTGACAGTCCAGCTAACGATTTACATAGCGTTTGACTTCTTTGATCACCAGTTGAGCTTGAGTCCCGGGCTTTAGCTTGGTCAGTATCCGTTGTCCCTGACTGTGGAACAGCAGGTACCGATTTCGGTTAGCCGTATTAAAAACAACCGAATTGTAAGGACCAAAATTCATTTCTCCCCCTACAGGGGCAATGAGATGCTCAAAGACCCCGGGGTCAATGCCCTCCAGGGAACATTTCCCGGAATTTTTATTTTCAAGAAAACTGTTTTCATCAAATACGGCAAACTCCAGAACAGGAGCCAATTTGGTTAAAATCTCAGTCAAACGTTCAGAGGAGCTGTTCTCATTTCTCAAAGCAGTAGAATCCTGAGAATTCAAATCACTGGAACTCCCATTGACATCTGCAAGATATGAACTTTCAAGCTCTGCAGCTTCATCTTTGCGTTTGAAGGCTTCGATCAATAGATGTTCCATTGGCATCTTGATGACATCGTCCTGACGCCGACAGATTCCGTCCATTTCTATTTCAGCGTCGTTCCAACTGACGATTTCCAGGGCCGCTTCCATCCCGGAAGATTCACCCACTTCGGCATCAATCAGTTCACCGCGGCGGATATATAAGTATGCGGGTCGGCCATCAGCAATCACCTTTAAAGTACAGTTTTTCTTTTCCGCTTTCATAAGCTGGAGAAAAGTCGCGAGAGTGATCCCCCGAATAAAACTTTTCCCGCCGGCATTAAGGCCATTAAAGATCCCTTCTTCAAGCATATCCAGATCAAGTGGCTTTTCCAGAAATTGTAAAGTGTCCATTTTAGCCAGGCGAGCTTCTATTTCCGGGGTCCCGAACGCCGACATGACGATAACCGGAAGCTGCGGTTGATGACGGCTGACCCAGGCGAGCAGCTCAAAACCGTTCATCTCAGGAAGCTTCAGATCTGTCACCAACAGATCAACAGCCAGTGAGCGCAATATATCCACAGCTTCTCGTCCGTTTTCAGCGGTCAACACCTGAATTTTGTCTTTATGTTTACCGAGACCATCCTTCAAAGAGAGAAGAAATGATTGTTCATCATCAACAATGAGTATTTTTTTCACCGTATCACCCGTTCGTTCCATTGCCGGAGAGTTGTCGATTCTTCTCCAGCAGCTTCGTCTGTCCAGCAATCGGCAGCCTGACCGTTACCTGTGTTCCTTTATCGAGTTGGCTGTTCACATCGATATCACTGCCCATCATCGCCAGAAGTTTTCGCGTAATCACCAGCCCCAGACCGTTCCCATCAGCCTTGCTGGTATTAAATGGCTGGAATAAATGTTTCAACTGCTCTGGATAAATACCACAGCCATTATCTGCAATAATCAACCAAACCAATTGATCACGCGTTTCCGCACTGATACGGATTTCAGGTCCGCTTCTACCTTTCAAGGAATCCGCAGCATTATTGAAAATATTCAGCAACGCCTGATGAAGAGCCCGCTCATCAATACGAACCCTGGCAATATCAAGGGGGATCCGGGTCCTTATACGAATGCCATGGGAATGAAAGTCACGCTCCACCAAAGAGATAAATTTCTCCATAAACTCGACAAGGTGGAGATCTTTAAGCTCAACATTCTCATACATACTGAATGTTTTAAGAGATTTCAGCAGGTATTCCATGCGTCCGATATCTGCGAGGCCACGTTCTACATACTCCGTCAACATCCCTTGTGACACTGACTGGGCGTTATCCTTTAACACGCTTAAAGCCATTTTCAGTGAATTGAGAGGGTTACCGATCTCATGCCGGATTCCGGAAAAAATAAAACCGATATTGTCCATGGCATTGACAGCCTGAGCAATCGATTCCAGACGACTTTTCTCAGTAATATCGCGAATAAAAACACACCGGTAGCGAGACGCAGCAGCGTACACCGAATGTCCGTACAGCCGACCCTGATGGGTCACCTGGTGAGCAATTCTTCCTGCCTGGGCAAAAATACCCTGCTCTTCAATATTACGCACAAAAAGATCATAGAGGCCCTGGTAATCGCGACACAGTTTGTCATCCTGCAATACTTCGAAAAAAGCTGCATTGCAGTAATCAATCGCCTGTCGCTCCAAATCGAGAACCAGTATCCCGATGTCGATATGCTCAAGGAGTTGAGCAAAGCCCCAGGTATTTTTTAAATTATCATCCAGCTGTTTTGCAGCATCCGACACTAGAAACAGCTCCTTGAACAAGAAAATGACGTCAATAAGAAGTAAAACAGTATTATAACAATCGAATAAAAATATTCAAGAAAACTAATAAAATTCTTCAAAGACTTTTAAGGGTCACATCGGATCACAAAGATCTGCTATTTCTCCACCAGTCAAGGCTTTAAGCTGTTCAAGGGTCACCGGCACCGCAGAATGGCTGTTGCCCCCGGCAGCATAGACAACGGGAAATCGCTCCAGTGATTTATCCAGACAAACCGGTAGTTGAGTTGGCAGAAGGAAGGGGCAGACTCCGCCGGGAGCGTAGCCCGTATGCTCAATCACATCCGCGGCCTGAGGAAATTTGACTTTTCCTTTTAACCCGAACACTTTCTTCAATGGAGAACTTTTTACCTTCATATCGCCGCAGGTCACAACTGCGACAGGCTTTCCCCCGATGAGAAACAGCAGTGTTTTAGCGATCTCAGCTACCGAGCAACCGACCGCAGCAGCTGCAGTCGCTGAAGTCGCAGTCTCCTCCTCATATTCCCAAACCTCGATACCATGAGCATCCAGGTGTGCCTTGATTTCACTGGTTTCCGCCATAATTTTATACCGCCTGGTTATTCAGGGTCTGTTCAGCTTCCCGGGCCAGGTCAGAACTCAGGCGGGGATCACCGATCACTTTTTTAAGCAATTGAAGACCATCTTTTTTCCAGTTGCGAGCCAGGTATGTCTGTGCTACGCGTAGCTGCCAGCGTGGATTCTGTGGATCTTCACGACATGCCGCGTTGAAGGTATCAAGTATGCGGCCCAATTCCCGGCCATGCCGCAACCAGAACTCGGCCAAAGGCAAGTTGATTGCACCGCCGCACCCGGTAGCGGGTATTTTTTTCAAAAGACTTTCTGCAGCGTCAATCTCGCCTTTCTGTTCAAAAAGCGAAGCCGCAAACACCATGAAAGCAGGATCATTATTCCCCGCGTTTAATCCCAGTTGGACCTGGTCAACAGCCCGCTCTAACTGCCCCTGACCGGCAGCCAGCATGGCCAGTTGAGCATGGCAAAACCCCGCTGTGCAACCCAGCTCAAGACACTTTTGTACGCACTCTTTTGCCTTATCAGACTGATCCAGAGCAGTCAGTACCGGGACAAGAGCTTCGACGGCAATCCACAGCGTGGCATCGAATGAAAGGGCTTTTTCCAACAGATCTCGAGCCTGCTCCAATTGTCCTTGACGCGCAAGCAATGAACCCAGCTCAAAATAATACAGAGCATCGTGCTCACTTGAATCGACCTGCTGAAAACAATGAAGCGCCTCTTCATTATTGCCGGCATGGGCCAGTAAGAAAGCGGTGCGAAACTTTTCACTTTTGGCCTGGTAAGCGCTCATCAGTTCAGCGGGGTAAGATGTCAGGATGAGTTCCATCTGTTGTTCTGTATCATTCTGAACAATATCTTCATCACTCAAAGGGGACATGCCGGACACACAGGTTGCGCAGGAAGCAGCGCGCTCAGAAGAAACCGAACTTTCAGGAATGATTACTTTTCCCGTCTGTAATTGCACAATTTCGCTGCGCAGGTCCTCGCTGCAGACCTGCTCCAAGGCCAGCTGGATATGTTCTTCAGCTTGTGCTTCCTTCCCGCAACGTCTTAAGCCAACGGCTTCATCAAAGTTCAAACGTGCCAGCGCATCACTCGCAGTGATACGCAGGTGCTCAACCTCTTCACGTTCAGACTCGGTCAAGGATCCGCTTTTCAGTTCATCGGCAATGAAACGCGCATCGGTAAAACGTTTTTCACTGAGCGCCCGACGTAATTTCTCAATCGTGTTTCCACCACCGAATATTTTTCCAAACAATCCCATGTCATAACTCCCGGATTATTGTTAAGCAAAGAATGGAAACCAGGAGAAGGACAGGCACAACATCTCTGGTATTCCGGTACTGCATAGTTTGAAAGGCCGCTAAAACAGGGAATCGATCAATTCGAAATCAACTTCCTTTTCCGCAAGCTTCTGAATCAAGGCAATTTTTTCTTCATCATCCGCCCTTATCTTGGCCACATCATCCTGAATAAGAGTATAAATCTCAGCAGTAATTGCCTCTGTTCTCATGTAGGGAACGCGAGCGTCATCTATGACCTGCTGAACAACAGGGGACAGAGGAGCAACACCATTGATAATCAAACCGGCCAATTTGTGCTGATACTCTGGAAGATGATACAGAGTTGCCAGCATGACCAGAACCTCATCCCGGCTGCTCGGCACAATAATCAGTGTAGAGGCTTTCAACAGATCTACTATTCTCTGGGTGGAGGCCGCCCCGAGCTGAACATGATGGACGATACGACTGGCCTGAGTCGGATTGGCTTTCAATTCGAGCTTCAGCAGCTCAGAGAGGTAAATCAGTGTAGGGTTAGCCAGAATCGGTGAATAGTTAAACCCCCCGACGACCTGAAGAGGCATCTTCTCAAACGCCAGCTTGAGATAACGCAGCGTGGCTTCACGTTTACTTTTAATCAGCTTGTTCGGAAGAATCATGCGCACATCGGCACCGTTCTCACGGAACAAAGACAGATTCAAATGCAAGGCGTCAATGACATTCCCCACGCCCCCTCCACTGACCAGAAGAACGGGGGCGGACAACTGTTTTGCTAACTGCGCATTATTCATTCCCATCACCGAACCTACGCCCGTATGACCGGCACCTTCGATGATCAGAAAATCACATTTTTTTTCCAACTCTTCAGTCGCCTGAAAAATTCGATCCAGATATTTCTGAGGTGATCCTCGTCCTTCAAGAACTTCACGGGTTGTATGGGAATCCAGAACAACCGGCGACATAAGCTCCAGACGGTCATCCATCCTGTAAACATGAGCCATCAGTGCAGCATCGACATCAACAGCCTGTCCACGATACATGGTTCTTTTCGGACCGAAAGGTTTAATGAATCCGACACGCTGGTATTTTTTTCGAGCAAGGTGCAATAAGGACAGACTGGTGGTTGTTTTACCGCAATTCTGACCAGTTGCCGCAATAAAGATCTTCTTGCACATGAACAACTCCCTTGCTAACAGCTAGTGGAATGAGATCAAGTTCTCGGGAGGAAATTAACATGCCTCTGTAGGGGCATCAAGTGATCAGAATCCTGTGATTTTCTTTACATAGCGGGACTGTATTCCCAGTTTTCTGAAAAAAGGGCACGGTCCCTCTGTTGTTTTCAGGAGAGAAAAAGATTGCGCTCCTTGATAAATTCAGGATGAAACTGATCAGCCAGTTCATCAATGATCATCGGATTGGCTTCCAATGCCAAGGCCCCCCGGCTAAGGGTAAGATCGACTTCAATCGGTTCGGGGTAACCGACACCGAATTGACGGCAGAAATCGCTCGCCAGACTGATAATGGCACAAAGAATAAAGATGTCCGGCTTTTCAATCCGTATTGATTCGAATTCATGATGATGCAGGGTCGCATTAACAATCGATTTAGGATAGTTCCAGTGATCAAGCAGAGCTGCGCCAACAGCTTCATGAGAATAAGCAAAGAGGCCACGTTCAACATCGCGCAACTGCCCCTTACCCTCCTCAACAATACGCAGAACCTCTTTGTATAGATCTTTATCTCTATTGATCATCACAACTTTACCGATGTGATGTTGCAGACCGGCAAGATAGGCTTCGTTTTTATCAACTTCGGTCAAGCGATCAGCTAGCATACGACAGGCTACGGCACAACCGATGGAGTTTTCCCAGAGTTTCCTTTCCATGATGCCGTAAGTCTTGTGGGTACTGCGTAAACTGTACTCCAGTGCCAGATTCTTCAGCACATTCTCACCGACAACAATAATCGCCCGATCAACCGAGCGGACCTGTTTCATCTGCTGATAAAATGCAGAGTTGGCCATTCGCATAAGGCGTGCCGATATCACCGGATCAAGGGAGACGGCGTTGGCCAGTTCCTTGATTTTCAAGTCAGGCTTACGTAACAGTTCAAGTAACTTGGTCGCAACGATCGGCGAGGGCGGTAGCTCGCCCATGCTTTTGGTAATTGATTCAAAATCAGTGAACATGCTCATGAGCAACACCTCTGTTCGGTGAGAGACGCAGTAGCTATGTCTCTTAACTCGTCTCCGAAACGACGGATATCTTCTTCCCGGGTTTGCCATGAACACATAAATCGTGCGTGCCCGGAACCGATAAACGTGTAAAAATGCCATCCGGCTGCATGTAAAGCATTCACTAATGATTCCGGCAACTGAACAAAAACGGCGTTCGCCTGCACGGGATGAATCAGCGTAACTCCCTCAACGGATAAGAGTTCTTGCGCTAAGAGTTGTGCACAATGATTCGCATGTAAAGCATTTTTCAACCAGGCCCCGGAACCGAGCAGACCAACCCAGGGTGCGGCAAGATAACGCATCTTGGATGCCAATTGCCCCGCCTGTTTACAGCGATAATCAAATTCCTGTGCCAACGACCGGTCAAAAAAGACAACCGCCTCACTCACAGCCATACCGTTTTTCGTTCCGCCGAAAGTCAGAACGTCAACACCGGACCGCCAGCTCAATTCTTTTGGACTGACGTCCAACGCTGCAACAGCATTGGCAAAACGCGCCCCATCCATATGCAGGCGCAGGTCATGCTGCCGGGCCAGAGCACCAACAGCTTTAAGTTCCTCTGGAGAATAGACCGTTCCGAGTTCCGTTGCCTGGGTAATGCTGAGCACTTTCGGTTTGGGATAATGGATATCCTGACGACGGTTGATGGTATGGATCACAGCGTCCTGATCAATCTTTCCTTCAGCACCCGGCACAAGAAGAATTTTGGTGCCATTGGAAAAGAACTCTCCTGCACCACATTCATCCGTTTCGACATGAGCCATTTCATGACAGACAACACTATGATATGAACGACAGAGTGAAGCCAGAGCCAGGGAATTTGCCGCCGTTCCATTAAATACGAAATAAACCTGGCAATCAGTCTCAAAAAAATCACGTAAATCATTACATGCTTTTGCCGTCCAGTCGTCATCGCCATAAGAGTTGACATAGCCATGATTGGCCTCTTCCATCGCTTGCCAGACCTCCGGGCAGATGCCGCTGTAATTATCACTGGCAAACATGTTTTTTTGCATAATTGCGTCCGAGAAAAAAGGTAACAAAAAGGGGCACAGATTGCGCCCCCATGATACATCATCAGTGATTAAAAATTCAAAGACTCTTAGTGTTCATGGTAATGCAGAACAACCAACAGGCAGCTACCGTCAGCGATGACATTCAACCCCTGATCCCGGCAGTACTGAACGGCTGTCGGACTTTCAGCTCCCGGCTGCATCCAGATATTTTTAATGCCTTTCGATGCCGCCTGCTCAACGATCTTTTCGGTTATTTTAGGTGGCGTTATGATCGATAGACTGGTGACATCATCCGGGAGTTCCGTAACGCTTGCAGCACAGGGAATCCCTTCAATCTGACTTTCTGATGGGTGAACCGGGATGACTTGCCGCTCATTCTGCTGGTAACAACGCAAGACCTTGTTACCGTATTTATCACGATTCACTGACGCGCCGACGACAGCAAAAGCTGGAGCCGCGAGAAACTGTTCGATTTGTTGATCTACCGTCATGATTCTCTCCCTGGCAAAAAAGTAACATTAATTGAAGAATCATTATATAGTGTCAGACAAATGTGTCTATCAAGAATTGCGAATGAAAAAAGGAGCGGTTACTTACACCTCGCGACAGCACGAATCGTTGCTGCGCTCAGTCCCATCCCCTTTTTCACAATGGAGTACTTTGACCTGAGGCTCTGTTACACCTTGCGATTCACAGCGACAGTCACGGTCGCTGCCCTGACTGGATCCTCAGCCGCCCCGCAGGCCGCGACGACGTAAAATCAACCCTGCACCAAGACCACTGAAGGCCAGGAGAAAT
>Ga0272444_10005470_pt1 | contig 10998 bp, 8 predicted proteins | sample SSMForm13_FD_201033 | JGI IMG/M metagenome (GOLD analysis project Ga0272444, IMG submission 201033) | Marine sediment archaeal communities from Little Sippewissett salt marsh, Falmouth, MA, United States - SSM-Form-13 | ecosystem: Environmental > Aquatic > Marine > Wetlands > Sediment ... | reverse complement strand
CTTTCTTTTGTATGTATTTTTTTCGGCAATGCCCTTTTGAGGGGGTTGCTTCTGATGGCGGTTGAGCGCCGGGTTGGTTAAAGGGAGTATTTGTGTCTTTTGAGGAAAAAGCCACAAAAATCTTCTTGACTCGCCGAAAGGATAGTCTATATTAGCCTTGAAAGTAGTGACATTAAATCGAGTAGAAAATGTGCTGGCGCTTGCTAACTGGCCGTCAGATCGTATGAATATCGCGCCTGCCGGGGCGAGGTGGTAATCTGTGATTCGATCTGCAGAAAGCGATTTGGGCGGGAATAGCTCAGTTGGCTAGAGCATCAGCCTTCCAAGCTGAGGGTCGCGGGTTCGAATCCCGTTTCCCGCTTTGTCTGTTGATGTTCATTTCTGCCCACGTAGCTCAGCAGGTTGAGCACTTCCTTGGTAAGGAAGAGGACACCGGTTCAAATCCGGTCGTGGGCTTTTAGGGATGATTACTAAGTTGGGAAGGATGAGGAAGGATTCTGGCTGTTTGCTGGATTCCATCCACTGATCGCATTTAAGGAGGTCTATGATGGCAAAGGCAAAATTCGAGCGAACGAAGCCTCATGTGAACGTTGGGACAATCGGTCACATTGACCATGGGAAGACGACTTTGACGGCGGCGTTGACGCTGTGCCTGTCCAAAAGAGGGCTTGCCGAATACACATCGTTCGATAACATCGACAAGGCGCCAGAGGAGCGAGAGCGCGGTATAACAATCGCCATCGCTCATGTTGAGTATGAGACGGACAACCGGCATTACGCGCACGTGGACTGCCCCGGTCACGTTGATTACATCAAGAATATGATAACCGGCGCGGCTCAGATGGACGGCGCGATACTGGTGGTTGCGGCCGATGACGGTCCGAAGCTTCAGACGAGGGAGCACATCCTTCTCGCCAAGCAGGTAGGAGTGCCCTACATCGTTGTCTATCTGAATAAGGTCGATCTGGTCGATGACAAGGACTTGATTGAGATCATCGACATGGAGGTTCGGGAGCTCTTGGATAAGTATGAGTTTCCGGGCGATGAGGTTCCGATAGTCTGTGGCTCTGCGCGTAAGGCTCTTGAGTGTGGGTGTGGTAAGAGTGAGTGCGAGAACTGCGGGTCGGTGATCAAGCTGATGGAAGCAGTTGACGAATACATTCCGACGCCGGAAAGAGCTATCGACAGACCATTTTTGATGTCGGTTGAGGATGTTTTCAGCATTCAGGGCCGGGGAACCGTAGCAACCGGCAGGGTCGAGCGCGGCGTGATCAAGATGGGTGAAGAAGTCGAGATAGTTGGCATCCATGACACACGGAAGACCGTTTGCACCGGCGTTGAGATGTTCCGAAAGATACTTGATCGTGGCGAGGCTGGCGACAACATCGGTGTCCTGTTACGTGGCATCAAACGGAACGAGATCGAACGTGGCCAAGTCATTGCGAAACCTGGCACTATCACCCCGCATACGCATTTCAAAGCCAGGGTCTATATCCTGTCGGAGAAAGAGGGCGGCCGCCATAAACCGTTCTTCAACGGCTATCGTCCGCAGTTCTATTTCAGGACGACTGACGTTACGGGCGTCATTTCGTTGCCGGAAGATGTCAACATGGTCATCCCCGGCGACAACGTAGATATAACAGTCAAGTTGATCAACCCAATTGCGATGGAGATCGAGCAGCGTTTCGCCATCCGTGAGGGTGGCAGGACAGTTGGCGCTGGCGCGATTACAGAGATAATTGAGTAATACTGCTTAACCTGGAGAGCGGCCATTGGCCAAGAAGGCGAAGAAACAGCGAGAGATAGTCACTCTGGCTTGCGGAGATTGCAAGCGGAGGAACTATACTACTACGCGGAATAAGCGCAAACAGCAGGACAGATACAAGCTGAGCAAGTATTGCAAGTTCTGCAGGATGCACACCTCACACAAAGAAGTGAGATGAGGCGCCAGGAGGTCATATACCGACGCGCAAAGGCCAGTAGCTCTAATGGTTAGAGCGCCGGACTCCAAATCCGGAAGCTGGGGGTTCGAATCCCTCCTGGCCTGCCACTCAGGTGGTCAATCAGATATGAAGATGACGTTGGTTTGAGATGAACAGACTCATAACTTTTTTTCGGGACGTGAATCTTGAGCTCAAGCGCGTCACATGGCCGAACAAGGAGCAGATAATCTCCGCGACGGGAGTCGTGATCGTTGCGACGGTCATTGTCTCCGCATACCTTGGCGCCGTGGACGCATTGCTCTCCGAAGTGCTGCAGTTTGTGCTGAAATAGGGCTTGAGATTTGGCGTTTTCGATAACATCAATAGGCGAAGAGGACGAGGAGGCTCGGGACATCCAGCCGGAAGAGGCCAAGTCGGTTGAGCCACTGATTACCGATGAGCCAGCCGCGGGTCCGGATGACTCGTCGGATGCGGTAGCAAAGGAACCGGATGCGGTTGCCGAGGGGCCGGATGCGGCCGGGGAGGCTTCAGATGAGGTCACGAAGGCTGATGATGGCCGGTTTAGCTGGTATGCGGTTCATACGTATTCGGGCTTCGAGAAGTCGGTCATGAAGGCGTTGACGTTCCTTTCAGAGACGCAAAAGGAGCTTGAGGACAAGATAGCTCGGATTTACGTCCCGACAGAGCAGGTGAAGTCCAGGAGAGCGGACGGTCGCGAGATGAAGCGAGAGCGCCCTCTGTTTCCTGGTTACGTGTTCTTGCAGCTGGAGTTAACTCCTGATGTTGAGAGGCTTTGCTCTGAGGCGCCTAAGGTGATCGGTTTCGTGAAATCAGGCAATGACCTGCAGAGCTTCACGGATGAAGAAATAGCAGCGATAGAGGCAGGCAAGGAGGAGAGGCGTCAGGCCGGAGCGAGGGACGTTCCGTTCAGTGTCGGTGATCGAGTGAGGATAGTGGAGGGTCTATTTGCGCCGTTCTCGGGAGCGGTTGAAGATGTATCCGCCGACAAGAAGAGATTGAAAGTAACAGTAGGCATATTTGGTCGCCCAATTCCTGTAGAGCTCGCCTTCGATCAGGTGGAGCTCTCGGATGAGGAGGATTAGTAAGTTATGAAGGAGGCTAAGTGCGATGGCTAAAGAGGTTGTCGCCAGGCTTAAGTTGCAGATAGAGGGCGGGGCAGCGACGCCTTCGCCGCCGGTAGGCACTGCGCTTGGTCAGTATCGCGTGGCCCCGATGGAGTTCTGCAAGCAGTTTAACGAGCGGACGAAGGATCAGGGCGGCTTGATAATACCTGTAATAATCACCATTTTTAAGGACCGGTCGTTCAGTTTTGTGACCAAGAATCCACCGGCTGCTTTTCTCTTGAAGAGGGCAGCGGGGCTGGCCAAAGGGTCACCCGAGCCGAATAAGAACAAGGTAGCGAGGCTCACTAACTCCCAACTGGAAGAAGTGGCCAAGTTGAAGATGCCCGATCTTAATGCGGTAGATGTCGCGGGGGCGATGAAGATAGTCGCCGGGACAGCTAGAAGCATGGGGATCGAGGTCGAGGATTGAACGATTTGCCGAGTCTGGAAGTGCTTTTAGAGAAAGAGGGCGATGACGAGACGAGGTAAGAAGTATCTAGAGGCGGCTTCGAAGATCGATCGCCAAAGACATTACTCACTGGAGGAGGCCATAGAGATGGCCTGCGAGCTGTCATTCACTAGCTTCAATGAGACGCTGGACATGGCCGCCAGACTTGGGGTCGATCCCAGGCACGCGGACCAGATGGTTCGAGGCACGGTGAATCTCCCTCACGGAACCGGTAAGGATATCCGGGTGTTGGTTTTCGCGAAGGGCGAAAAGGAATCCGAAGCCAAAGAAGCTGGTGCGGACTTCGTCGGAGGTGATGATCTGATCAAGAAGATCCAAGATGGCTGGCTCGGTTTCGACGCAGTTGTCTCAACTCCCGACATGATGTCCAAGGTAGGGAAGCTTGGGCGCGTGCTTGGTCCGAGGCGGCTGATGCCTTCCCCGAAGACGGGGACGGTGACGTTTGAGGTCAAAAGGGCAGTCACGGAGCTCAAGGCGGGTAAGATAGAGTTCAAGGTTGACAGGACATCCAACATCCACGTCTTGATCGGGAAGCGTGACTTCGGCAAGGACCGCCTGGTTGATAATGCTAGGACGTTTCTTGAGAGTTTGATGAGAGCAAAGCCAGCGGCGAGCAAAGGCCGGTATCTGAAGAGTCTGACAATATCGACCACGATGGGCCCTGGTATCAAAATTGAACCTGTTCAGACGGTGGCGTCTCTTAAGGGCTAAGCGATAAGATGGGTCGAGGAATAGAGTATAAACGGCAAGTTGTTAAAGATTTGTCCGAGCGCTTTTCGACTGCTCAGTCGGTAGTGCTCGTGGATTTCATAGGAGTCTCTGTATCTGAGGTCACTGAGCTGCGCAACAAGGCGAGGCAGCAGAAAGTGGACTACCTTGTCGCCAAGAACAACCTCATAAAGCGGGCGATATCGGGTACAGCTTTGGAGTGTTTGGGGTCTGATCTCATAGGCCCGACCGCGTTAGGAATAGGGTACGACGGGTCGTTGGCACTTGTGAAACTGATGTCCAGTTCCTCTAAGGAGTTGGATGGACTCAAGATAAAAGCCGGCTTTGTGGATGGTGAGTATGTATCGGCGACGGATATCGAAGTATTAGCGAAGTTACCCAGTAGGCCGGAGTTGCTAGCGAAGCTTATGGGCACGTTGCAGGCCCCTATTTCGCGGCTTGTCTCTACGCTTAGCGGCACAATGTGCGGGCTTGTTAGGACGCTAGAAGCGATCAAGGAAAAGAAGGAGGGCGAAAAGCCCGGCGCCTCGGAGTAAAGCGAGCCCAGGCCTTGGTGCTAAGCCCCCCCGTTTTTATCACCGGAGGAATTGAATGGCAGATTTGACGATGGAGCAAGTGGTCGAATTCATCGAGAACATGTCCGTCAAGGACTTGTCTAACATGGTAAAGGATCTGGAGGAGCGTTTCGGGGTCAGCGCTGCGGCATTTGCTCCCGTGGGCGCAGCTGCGGCAGTGGCCGGCGAGGCCGCGGAGGCTGTTGAGGAGAAGACCGAGTTCAACGTTCTTCTGAAGTCGTTCGGAGAGAAGAAGATACACGTTATCAAGGCGATTCGGAGCTTAGTGAATCTGGGCTTGAAAGAGAGCAAAGAGCTCGTGGAGTCAGCCCCGACCATCATCAAAGAAGGCGTTACTAAGGATGAGGCCGAGGAGTTTAAGAAGGTAATCGAAGAAGCTGGTGGTACCATCGAGATCCAGTAATTGGGAGGTATTACATGACATCGGCCAGCAAGCCGGTTGACATTAGGCGGACCTTCGTCAAGATCAAGAGCGCGGTAGAGGTGCCTTCGCTTCTAGCCGTTCAGACGGAGTCGTATGACCAGTTCCTTCAGCGAGCTGTCCCTCCACAGAGGCGGCAGCCAATGGGCGCTCAGGCGGTCTTCGAGGAGGTGTTCCCGATTGAGAACGCCTCTCGGAATTGCGAGCTTGAGTTTGTGGCGTACGAGGTTGGGGCGGAGTATGTTTGCCCTTGTGGTCAGACATCGGATTTCTTCCCACGTCCAGAATCCTGCGAGCGTTGTGGTCATCAGCTTAAGCGGAGGCTCGAGACTCGCTATACAGAGGAGGAATGCCTCCAGCGCGAGATGACTTACGCGGCTTCGATGCGTGTGAGGCTTCGGCTGAGCGTATTTGATGTCTCGGACGAGGTCAGAAAACCCAAGACGGCTACAGAGCGCACGATATTCTTGTGTGAGATGCCTCTCATGACTCCGAGGGGCACTTTCATTATCAACGGCACCGAACGCACCATTGTCAACCAGCTGCATCGCTCCCCCGGGGTCTTCTTTTCTCGGTCGAAGGAAACGGGGCGAGAGGACTATTCGGCCCGGGTCGTCCCCGAACGAGGCCCCTGGCTTGAGTTTTTGTTTGACGCCAGTGGCGTGCTCCAGGCCCGGATAGATACGAATAAGCGCAAGCGACGGATTCCGGCTTCTTCGGTTTTGCGAGCGCTGGGCCTTAGAACGAAGGAAGAAGTGGTTCAGTGCTTCATTGGCGTTGAACAGATCGAGATGGCTCCGGACGGCGAGTTCAGGAGCAAACTGAATCGGAAGATCCACCTTACCTATCGGCCGAAAGAGGACGTGCTGGAACCCAAGACTGGCGCGGTTCTTGTTAGGAAGCATCATAAGATCTCAAGAGCTGCTCTTGCTAGGTTTGAGAAGAGTGGTGTTGAGTATCTACCCATGAGCCGGGAGGAATTGCTTGGCCGAGAGGTTGTCTGGGATATTCATGATGAGCAGGACAACCTGATCGTTCCCAAGAACAAGGAGCTTGCGGAGGAAGACCTTGACGCGATTCAGCGGGCGCAGATTGAGAGGTTTGAGCTATATCCCTCTCGCAGCGCAGAGTTCGCAAACATGCTCTTCAAGACTATTGAGGCGGAGAAGATTGCGGCAGACACTGCTGCTTTGGAAGGAGAACAGAAACAGCAAGGCGAGAGCACTTCTTATCTGAGTACGCTTGTAGAGACAAGCGATGACGAGGCGGCTCGGAAATTTTTCAACAACGTGTTCTTCAATCCCAAGAGATACGACCTCTCAGAGATAGGTCGTCTTCGCTTCAACTTCAAGTTCAAGAAGAAGACGCCGGTTTCAGAGCGTTGTCTGACCCGCGAGGATGTTATCGACACCATCGGGTATTTGCTGAAGTTGAAGGCGGGCGAGGGAGAGATTGACGATATAGATCATTTGGGCAACCGTCGGGTTCGGAGAGTGGGGGAGCTCTTGGAGAACCAGTTCAGGTTGGGATTGATGCGGCTCGAGCGACTTATACGCGAGAAGATCAACTCCCAGGATGTTGAGGAGCTTACACCGCAAGAGTTGGTTAACTCGAAGGTTGTGAGCGGCGTGATCAGGGAGTTCTTCGGCGGCAGCCAGCTGTCGCAGTTTTTGGAGCAGACCAACCCTTTGGCGGAGCTAACACACAAGCGCAGGTTGAGTGCTTTGGGACCGGGTGGCCTTACCAGAGAGCGGGCGACATTTGAGGTAAGGGACGTCCATCCGACTCATTACGGCCGTATATGTCCGATAGAGACTCCTGAAGGACCAAACATTGGTCTTTTGGCCTCATTGACGGTTTACGCCAGGGTGAACGAGCGAGGATTCATCGAGACACCGTATCGTGAGATCGACAAGAATGGGGTCGTAACCGACATAGTGACATACCTCGACGCCCACGAGGAGGATAAGTACCACATCTGTCAGGCGAGCGAGCCCTTGACGGATGATAGTCGCATTAAGGCAGACAGAGTAGGGGCCAGGTTCAGGGGTAACTTCCACAGCGATTCGTCATCGAAGGTAGGGTATCTGGACGCTTCTCCAAGCCAGATAGTCAGCATGTCGGCGGCTCTGGTCCCGTTTTTGGAACACGACGACGCCAACCGTGCGCTCATGGGTTCCAACATGCAGCGGCAGGCAGTCCCCTTGATGAAGCCCTCCGCGCCGCTGGTTGGCACAGGCATGGAGAGGATCGCGGCCAGGGACTCTGGTGTCGTTCAGAGATCAAGAAGAGACGGGACGGTCGTGAGCGTAACGGCCAGCCGGGTTGTGATAGAGGCCGATGGGGAGATGGTCTTCGATGAGGATGGCAACCGTATCTCAGAGGGCAAATTCGACATTTATTATCTTAAGAAGTTCCTAAAATCGAACCAGAGCACCTGCATAAACGAGCGCCCGTCAGTCCGTGTTGGCCAGAGAGTCAAGGCCGGCGAGCTGATCACTGACGGCTATGGTATTAGCGGCGGTGAGCTCGCCCTTGGACGTGACGTACTCGTGGCTTTCATGCCCTGGCATGGCTATAACTACGAAGATGCTATTCTGGTTTCGGAGCGTGTGGTCCGCGAAGACCTGTTCACCTCAATTCACATTGAGGAGTTTTTGACGGAGGCGCGCGACAACAAACTCGGTCCTGACGAGATCACACCTGACATCCCCAATGTGCGGCCAGAGGCTTTGCGGCACCTGGACAGCAGCGGTATTGCGAAGATTGGCTCGAAGGTTGGCCCAGGGGATATTTTGGTTGGTAAGGTTACGCCAAAGGCCGAGACGCAGCTTTCACCGGAAGAGAAGCTTTTGAAGGCTCTGTTCGGGGATAAGGCGAGAGAGGTCAAGAACGCTTCGTTATTCGTTCCTCCCGGGGTGCATGGGACAGTTATCGATGTTAGGGTGTTTGCTCGCCGCTCGGCGGAGGAGCAGCTTGGGAAGCACAAGGTCGTCCAGACCGCCCTTGCCCATGTTCAGCGCCGTGAGGAGGAGGAGCGAGGAATCGTCACTACGGGGCGGGACAGGATCATGCGCCGCATTCTATCCGGCGCGGTTCTGTGGAATGACTACACTGATCCCGAGACGCAGAAGGTAATCTGCAAGAAAGGCAAGAAGATAGCCCCCTCCAAGCTCAAGAAGCTCGGCTATTTCATACTTCATGAGATTGCGCAGAGGGAGGAAGGCGAGCTCGGTGAGAGCTTGAGGCGAGTGGAGAAGCTTGCCAACAACCAGGTGGATTTGGTTGAGACTCGCTATAGAGAGCAGCGAGACCGGATACGGGGCGGGGATGAGCTCAGGCCCGGTGTCATTCAGATGGTGAAAGTGTATCTGGCGATAAAGCGCAACTTGAACGTTGGCGACAAGATGGCTGGGCGTCACGGCAACAAGGGTGTCGTGGCCAAGGTTCTTCCGTTGGAGAGCATGCCCTATCTTGAGGATGGGACTCCCGTGGACATCGTATTGAGCCCGCTTGGCGTTCCTTCGAGAATGAACGTGGGGCAGCTTTTGGAGACGCACCTCGGCTGGGCGTCAAAGGTCATTGGTGAGAAGATGACCGCGCTTCTTAACGATAATAGCGAAAACAAGGCGCTCCGAGAGTGGCTACTTGAGCTCTACAAGGGCGACGAGAGCAAAGAGGCAGACCTGAAACGTTTCTCGGATGGCGAGTTAAGGGATTTTGCGGCCGCCGTCGCGAAGCATGGGCTGCCGGTTGCGTGCCCAGTTTTCTCAAGCGCCACCGAAAAAGAGATAGAGCGTATGTTGTCTCTAGCAGACCTGCCACCAGCAGGTAAGGTGATCCTCTTCGATGGCCAGACCGGTGAGCCATTCGACCAGAAAGTAACGGTTGGCTTCATCTACATGTTGAAGCTCGACCACCTAGTGGATGACAAGATGCACGCCAGGTCAACGGGCCCGTATTCTCTAGTAACCCAGCAGCCGCTCGGAGGCAAAGCCCAGTCTGGTGGCCAAAGGCTCGGCGAAATGGAGGTATGGGCGCTCGAGGCGTACGGCGCCGCAAACGCGCTTCAAGAGTTCTTGACGGTTAAGAGCGACGACGTAGAGGGCCGCAATAAAGTTTACGAGGCGATAGTGAAGGGGCAAGACCTTGCGAGGTCAGGGACCCCGGAGTCGTTCAACGTCTTGATCAAGGAGCTTCAGAGTCTTGGTCTGGATGTTGAGCTGTTGGAGACGCGTAAGCGCCCTAGGTTTTCGCGCGCCTCGCTCGGGTTTGAGTCGGTTGATGACAGAGTCAAGATAACAAGGTGACCGGAGGTTAGACCTTGGAGGGAACAATAGACCTTTTTGATAGGCCCAAAGAGGCGAGGGTATTCGACGCGATCCGGATAGGACTGGCTTCTCCGGAGAGGATTCGAGAGTGGTCTTACGGTGAGGTCAAAAAGCCGGAGACGATCAACTATCGGACGTTCAAGCCTGAACGAGACGGGCTTTTCTGTGCCAAGATCTTCGGCCCCGTCAAGGACTGGGAGTGTAACTGCGGTAAGTACAAGCGGATGAAACACCGCGGGATCGTCTGCGAGAAATGCCATGTTGAGGTCATCCGTTCGATCGTGCGTCGAGAGAGGCTCGGTCACATCGAGTTGGCGTGCCCTGTAGCTCATATATGGTTTTTCAAAGCTCCTCCTTCGCGGATTGGCTACCTTCTTGACCTGACGATTAAGCAGCTGGAACGGGTGATTTACTACGAGTCTTACATCGTGATTGAGCCTGGGGAGTCGGGACTTGAGAGAGGCACGCTTGTCTCGGAGGACGAGTATCGCCATTTGAAGGATCCGCCGGGGCTTCGGGTTCAAATGGGTGCTGAGGCGATTCGCGAGCTCTTGGAGCTTCTCGACCTCGACGCGCTGGCGGAGGAGTTGCGCAACTCGCTTCGTCCGAGAGTCAAGGTCAAGCATTCTAAGGACAGCAACTTCGAGGTCGGGCAGCTAGTGGATTTGCTGAAGTTCGAAGAGGTCTCAGAACGTCTGATTGAGGAGGGCGCTTCGCCGCCGGAAGGCAAGACGGTTAGGATACCCGTTCAGACCTCCAAGAAGGCGGTCAAGCGGCTGAAAATAGTTGAGGACTTCCGCCACTCTGGTAAGGCGGGCCGGCCACCCAACAAACCTGAATGGTTGATTCTGACGGTTATCCCGGTGCTCCCGCCGGACCTTAGGCCTCTCGTTCCGCTTGATGGGGGCCGGTTTGCCACGTCTGATCTAAACGACCTTTATAGAAGAGTCCTCAATCGAAACAACCGGCTGAAAAAACTGCTCGCTCTGAAGGCGCCCGAGGTGATAGTCCGCAACGAGAAACGTATGTTGCAGGAAGCGGTCGATGCGCTTCTGGATAACACGCGTCGCTCAAGACCGGTCGTCGCGCCTCATAATCGGCCGGTTCGTTCGCTGACCGATATGCTTAGGGGTAAACAAGGGCGATTCAGGCAGAATCTTCTAGGCAAGCGAGTTGACTACTCAGGTCGCTCGGTTATCGTTATTGGTCCGCATTTGAGGATCCATCAATGTGGTCTTCCGAAGCGGATGGCGCTCGAGCTATTCAAGCCTTTCATATATCAGCGTCTTCAGGCCGAGGGACTTGCTCCGACGATCAAGAGCGCTCGTAAGATGGTCGATTCTGAGCATATTGAGGTCTGGCGGATTCTCAACGACATTGTCGAGAATCACACCATCATGCTGAAC
>Ga0272444_10005469_pt1 | contig 10999 bp, 8 predicted proteins | sample SSMForm13_FD_201033 | JGI IMG/M metagenome (GOLD analysis project Ga0272444, IMG submission 201033) | Marine sediment archaeal communities from Little Sippewissett salt marsh, Falmouth, MA, United States - SSM-Form-13 | ecosystem: Environmental > Aquatic > Marine > Wetlands > Sediment ... | reverse complement strand
TTTCTTCAGCGGTCCCAAACCGCTGTCCCGGTGGGCGGACCGCATGGCCGAGGACCGGTTGCATGCGCTGATATACCCAGAAATCGGCATGGACGCATTGACCATTCAACTGGCCTCTCTTCGGCTTGCGCCGATCCAGGCCGTCGGTTTGGGCCATCCCCAGACAACGGGTCTGTCCACGATTGACGTCATGTTATCGTCCGCTCTGATGCAGCCGGACGAACCCGAAGAAACCTACACAGAAACCATGTTGCGCCTCCCGGGGATCGGCGTCGCATATACGCCCCGTTCCCCGCACCTTCGCACGGCCAGCCGTAGCGGATTGGGCGTGGAAGAGGAAGCTGTCCTGTTCTGGTGCTGCCACTACATCAGCAAATACGAGCCTCGACATGATGGGCTATATCCCTTGATTGCGAAACGGTTGCCGAAGGCCCGGTTTCTGTTCCTGGGTCCTGTGCGGGGCAACGCATGTTTTGATATTTTACATCGCCGTATGGAAAAGGCCTTTTCATTTAATGGACTTGAAGCGGAGAAATACATCCGTCTGTTGCCGCGTCTCAACACCGATCAATTCGACGCCATAAGCCGTGCATGCGACCTGTTTCTCGATAACCCGGGATGGTCCGGCTTTAACAGTGCATTGGAGTGTATGGCCGTTGGCTTGCCGGTGATAACGTGCCGGGGAGGGACCGTGCGCTCCAACCATGCGGCTGCGGTCTTGGAACGTATCGGCCTGGGGGATTTTGTGGCCAATGATCTGGAGGGCCTGGTAAACATGGCGGTTCTCCTGGGTAAGGACGGACAGGCCCGTGCGGCGCTTGCAGCCCGCATTAAACAGGGGTTGCCGCAACTATATGAAGATCGGGGGCCTGTGCGGGCACTCGAGGAGTGGCTGCTGAAGGTTTGTTAGGCCTGATGTTGTTATAACATCTTGAGAGAAAGATATTGTCCTTATTTCAGGCGAATTGAGCCGTACCGAAGTCCGATGGTTTCTGACGATTGATCTGTGCCTGAACAAGATATTGAAAGACAAAGAATTCACCAAACTCTTGACGCGTCAGTCCTTGGATGTGAAGGCGGCCGAAACGAATATCCCGCTTATCGGGTTGATCTTTGAATCTGTGGTAGAGAATTCCTGGATTCACATGCAGGTCGGTTATTGAGAGGCCGGCCTTTGAAAACATCTCCTTTATCTCAGAAAGGGTAAAGAACCTCAAATGGGTCCTGTCGAGAAGGCCGGAGGCTTGATACGTCCAGTGTCCGTTGATGAGATGGTCGATCAATGCCAGATACCGCGCATTGGGAATACTGGCAATCAGATATCCGTTTTGGGAAAGGCACCGGGTCAGTTGCTGAAGCACGCCCCATGGGTCGATGAGATGTTCCAGGACATCCGCGCAGACAACGGCATCGAAGGCGCCACGTTCCAGACGAGATACGAGGTTCTCAATGTCTCCCTCAATAATGTGGCTTAATCGCTTGCTCGCCCTCCGTGCAGCTGAGGGGACCTTTTCAATGCCCACCACCTCTTCTGCCCCCCTGTGAAGTATTTGCTCTCCCAGTATACCTTCTCCGCAGCCCACATCAAGAACCCTCTTGGCTGTTTCAGGGATAAGCGGAAGGAGTTCCGTTCTTCCCATGGAATAATAACCGTCCTCTTTCATTTAGGGTTCCTCATTGAGAGAGCCGTATATGGATCTTAGGTGGGACGAGGGCCTCAGAAATGGAGGTAAGCCGTCGCATCATGGTATGGGCGATGTTGGCGTGACTATACTCAACGGCAATCCTTTTTGCGTTTTGCTGAAGTTCGGTATGGTTGTTCGCTGCAAGACAATACAGCATCTTGCGGGTAAGATCACGGGTGTCGATATAGGCCCAATGCATTCTCGGATCCAGAAGGGTAGGTTGAAACCTTCGATCTTCTTCTTTGATGGGTCGCAATTCATATCTCACCGGGTAAGAATTGTCATCTCTCATGTATTCCATATTTCCGGAGTACCCGGTTGCCACCACCAGATTTCCGAAGGACATGGCATCGGAGATGCTGAGGCCCCATGCCTCTGCACAGTGCGATGAAATATAACAGTCGCAGATGGCATGCAGGGCCTGAATGGCGCTGTCCTCCAAATCGTGATCCACGCTGATGACATTGGGCAGTGTGGAAAGGTAGGGGAGGGCCTTTCGGTACTGCTTAATCACGAGGTATACCTTTCGGTGCGACGCTGAAAGTACCTTCAAGAAAGAATCAACTGTGGCAAGGAGGTTCTTTCGGGGGTTTATTGTGTCCGTGATGGTATAGAAATAGAATCCGTTGGGATCGTATTTTATTAATTTTCTCAGATTTTCCAAATCTGCTTGACCCACATCATAGGTGGGAACCACATGAGGAACTTTGTGAACGTTTTCGAAGTATTTTAATAAGATGTTCGCCGTAAATTTGGAACATGTCCATATTTCGTCAACCAGTCTCAACCCGTTGATGTAGGTATCCGGCAGGATATCCGCTTCCCACACCGCATAGGCGATGGTGTATTTCTTTCTCAGGACAGGAAACTGCTGGAAATATAAAGGGTAGGATGGGGGTTCATCATGGAGAATGACAACATCGGCCGCCTCCAAATCACTGACCATCTCCACGCCAAGGGATCTAAGTGATCTGACATACTCCGTTCCCGCCTTAAGGTGAGACACATATCGGCTCAAAAGATATGAAATTTTCATGATCCCTCGATGGGGCTGCATATCATTTTTCTGGCAGCAGAATTCTGTTCGACAGAATCAGATTACATGTCGGAGCCGTTTGACCGGAATTCCAAAGTGGTCTAACCGGACTCCCTGTCAAGAGAACACGCTGCAAACATCAGACCACTCGGCAGAATGATCAATGAGGTTGGCAAGGAAGGATCTCTCTTGGGGCATTTTGTGGAAGTGTTTCGGGTTATGTCTAAGGCCCGTCACGATGGTACGTTGTTTGCACATATCTCAGAAAGATGGACCGACTTGTGTGTAAACAGAGATTGACACCTTGACCCTCGTCCGATGGTATTTTCAACCTGTCAAAATCATGACGCGTTTCCCTTATATCGACCCTGTTCCAAGGAGAAGGTGAAGGGTGTGGCGCCGTACGAATCTCAAATGCCGTTCGCAATAGACGTTAGAAAAGAAATCGAAACAGCTGTCAAGCTGCACCATGCCGGCGATCTCGAAGGCGCCGGCCGCCTCTATCGCCAGATTTTGCGCATGGATCCAGCCAATTCAGATGCACTCCACCTATCCGGTGTGATGGCAAGACAAAAGGGGGATAATGATGAGGCGGAGAGACTTATATCGGCGGCCATACGTGTTTCACCGCACTGCGCGTTATATCACTGCAGCTTGGGGGATGTGTATCTCGATCAGAAAAAAGCGGATGCGGCCTTGGCCCGGTACCGGGACGCCCTGAAACGGGACCCAGCATGTGCACAGGCCTATGCCGGCATGGGCGCCCTGTTTGAGACGAATGGATGCGTGGATCAGGCCATCCAATGTTACGAGAATGGACTGGATATCAATCCCTGCCTGGTCGATACCTACAGGGATCTCTTCAACATATTGAAAAGTCAGCGCCGTTTCAAGGAAGCCATGGCCTGTCTTAAAAAAGGCATCGAACAGAATCCAGGGGCCATTACATTGTGGACGGATTTGGGCAACAGCTATCGTGAAGCGAGGGAATGGGAGAAGGCGGCTGACTGCTACAAAAGGACGGTTGCGCTGGCCCCGGATTGCGAGGGACCCTACTACAACCTGGGTAATGCCTTGAGTGATCAGGGACGATTCCAAGAAGCCATCGCCTCTTATCGTACGGCGGTAGGCCTGAATCCGAAATATCCGGAGGCGTACAACAACATGGGGAACGCCTTCTACGCCCAGGGCGCGTTTCAGGAGGCTGCCGGGTGTTACGAGCAGGCCTTGAAAGCAAAATACGACTACCCCGATGCATGGAAGAACTTGGGCCTCTGTTTTGAGAAGCAGGGCCTCGTGCGACACGCAACGGATTGTTACCGGTTGGCTTTGTCGCTGAATCCTTCAGATGCCGGATGCCATAGTGGGCTGCTTTTTGCCATGCATTATGATGTAGCGGTCTCGGCAGCCGATATTTATTCGGAATCTCAGAACTGGTGGCGGCAACATGGCTCAGGCCGGGTAAGCAGTTTCGGTCCCCGCAGGGATTCGAATCCATCGAAAAGGCTGAGAGTGGGGTATGTTTCACCTGATTTCAGGGAACACTCGGTGAGTTATTTTCTACGGTCTCTGCTGGAGGGACATTCCCAGGCGGTTGAGACGTTTTGCTATGCGGATGTCAAGCGTCCTGACCGTATGACGGTCCGACTCAAAAGGCGATCCGATCATTGGCGTTGCATTGCCGGAATGAACAATGAGACGGCTGCCCGGCTAGCAGCTGAGGATCGCATCGACATCCTGGTGGATCTCGCAGGGCATACCACCCACAACCGTCTCCTCCTGTTTGCCAGAAGAGCAGCCCCGGTTCAAGTGACCTGGCTGGGGTATCCGAATACCACGGGGATGCCGGTGATGGATTATCGGCTCACGGATGCCGTCGCCGATCCTGAAGGGGAGGCGGACGCATACCATACGGAGCGGCTCATTCGCCTGCCCGAAGGCTTTCTCTGCTATGCACCGCCAGAGGAAGCAGGAGAGGTCTCAGGCCTTCCAGCCCTGAATCAGGACCGGATCACCTTTGGATCCTTCAATAACCTAGCGAAGGTAAATGATAAGGTGGTGGCGGTTTGGTGTCGGATACTCAACCGTTTAACCGAATCATCCCTGATGTTAAAGAGCAAATCTCTTGTTGATGAACGCGTCAGACAAAGATACCTGCAGCTGTTTTCGAGACATGGGATATCCGCGGACCGCATCCAGTTCGTTCCTCATTTAAGAACGATCCGGGAGCACTTAACGCTCTATAGCCGAGTGGACGTCGGACTCGACCCGTTTCCCTACAACGGAACCACCACGACGTGCGAAGCCCTCTGGATGGGCGTTCCCGTTGTGACACTGAAAGGCCATCGTCACTCCGCCCGGGTTGGGTCCAGCATCCTGACGCAGATCGGCCTTGAAGAACTGATTTCATCAGCAGAAGATGAATATGTGAATATATCAGTTGGTCTTGCCGCTGATTTTAACAGACTGGCGACCTTAAGGATGAATATGCGAACTCGGATGAGAGAATCCCCACTGTGTCGTACAGAATCTTTTGCCGAAAAGGTGGAGTCTGCTTACCGTATGATGTGGCAGAAATGGTGCCTAGACGCCGATCCGCTTTAAGATCAAAGCATCCATTAAGGGAGTGTCTAGGATGGGAATGGCAAAATGAGGCCCTTAATATTGCAGTCTTTTCGAGAGTTTGATGTGCCGACGTGGGTGCGCCGCTGTCAGGAGAGCGTCATCCGTTACGCGGCTTCCATGGAATGGGATTACGCGTTTCTCGGCGACGAATTTTTTGATTTGGCACCGCCATGGGCCATAAAGAGACTGAAGGGCGGCAGCCTCTGTACCCTTTCAGATATCTGCCGTTTAGAGTGGATGCAAAAGGAGTTTGAAGAGCGCGAGGTTGTCTTGTGGGCCGATATCGATATCCTGGTCATTGACCCTTCGGCGATCCAGTTGGATCTGGAAAAGCCATTTGGCTTTTCCTATGAGCTGTATTTTGATCAGGAAGGTGCGCACCATGGGTTGAACAATGCGTTCATGTTTTTTCATCAGAATGCGAAGCTTTTTCGCGTGTACATGGAGCGATGTTACGAAATCCTTCGAAACCGGGGTCTCGGCAGGACAGCCATGGGACCGGATCTGTTGCGGGAGCTGAACGTGCCTGCGGATCATGTGATCCAGGGAGTGAACATCCTGAATTTTGCAACATTATGCCAAACGTACAAAGACCGTCAAATCCCGGGTATCGTAAGAACCCTATCACACAGCGCTATTGGGGCTGCGAATCTCTGCTTAAATCAACGCTCGTCATTTTCGGTGAATGACCGAGCGCGCTATGACGCACTGGTGGATGATGTATCAAAACTCCTGCTGAAGGGGTTTCAGCAGCGATGTTCAGACGGTCGATAGCGGTATCGTCGTCCTGTAGCCATGACGAGCATTTCACAAAAAAAGTCAACCTTTCGTTCCAGGCAGGGATACGCCAAAGTCTTCTATCGTCTCCAACCGCATCTCCTGATTCCTGAAATGACAATTGTATCCGTCCATTTCCTTCGGGAAAGCCGTCTACTTCATAGAGCCATCTGAGGGTTTGTTCGGGTTATGCCAAATAAATCGGTCTACCCGAATCCGACAACGGGTATGCCGACCGCGACATTTAAGATGCACGCTCATGTCAAAAGATTGACCATCCTTGTCTTAGACCCCATCACAAAACAATCATCTGTTTGAAATTACATAATAAACCGGAAATCTAAGTGTTTGGCACGGCAATTGCTGGGATTCAAGGTGAAGTTGTTTTTGGATTTTGCTTCAAACGCTTACCCGTTGCATTAAATCGGCAAGCTGAAAAAGGCAGCTGATGAATAGGGGTGCCAATGGAGTTACGGGATGGGAGGATGTAACTCAAAGGGCGGAGCTGCTCCCCTGGAAATTATGACATTGTCTGCCGCCATCCTGCAATGAGCTGGGGAATACAGTTGTTGGCAACAAACTATCCCACATTTGATCGACAAGAACTTGAATTGTTACCCTTGTCCGAACGTCAAAGCGACCTAGACTTGTCAGTGATTTTGCCTTTGGAAGGTACATCCTACAAAAACGAATCTCTGTCAGATGTTGCTCGGAGGATTGTCAAAGCCAAAAGGCACGGTTCGCCCACTATACTCATGATGGGCGCCCATGTGATTAGAAGAGGGGTTCAGCGGTACCTCATTGATATGATGAAAAAGGGGTATATCTCTTGTATAGCAACCAATGGCGCTGGCGTGATTCATGACTTCGAGTTTGCTTCGATGGGGGCGACAACAGAGAGTGTTGCCCGATATATCGAGAATGGCCATTTCGGATTTTGGGAAGAGCTTGCACGAATAAACGATATTATATCGGACGCTGAAAAAACAGGGATTGGGTTGGGCGAATCCGTTGGTGCTGCCATTGAGAAGGAAGATTTTCCATACAAGAATATTAGCGTGCTGGCCGCCGGGTACAGATTAAGCATACCGATTACAGTTCATGTGGGAATTGGTTATGATATCGTATACCAACTTCCCAATTGCAATGGAGGGGCGTATGGCGCTACCAGTTACACAGATTTCCTTGTCTTCGCACAGGTGCTTAATTCGCTGGAGGGGGGCGTCTTGATGAATTTTGGCAGTTCGGTCATGGCACCCGAAATATTTCTCAAGGCCCTTTCTATGGTCAGGAACAAGTCACGTCAAAAAAACACCCGAATCTCACGGTTTACCACCCTCGTATGTGACCTCATTCATTTACCGGACAACTGGAGCAGAGAAGCACCCAAAGACAGTGGGTTCTATTATTATCGGCCATGGAAAACGATGCTTGTAAGAACAGTGAAAAACGGCGGTGAAAGCTACTATGTTCGGGGGGACCATCGTGACACAATACCCTGCTTATGGAGCGAAATAAATGAACTGGACTCGTAATATATCTGTGCTGACAAAGTGCTTGAATTCATTGGCAGTAAAGGATCTTAACGGGAAGAGGATGGAAGCGGATGCTGCATTTTCACGATGGACAGAACGCATTGTACGAATCCGTCAGGATGATGGCAGCGTATATTTCATTGGAAATGGCGCCAGCGCCTCAATAGCCAGTCATATGGCAGCTGATCTGGGAAAGAACGCGATGGTGAGAACAGAAGTCTTGACGGACCCAGCATTGATTACGGCCTTGGGAAACGATTGCGGTTATGAGGAGGTCTTTGTGGAACCACTTCGGTGGCGGATGAGAGCCGAGGATATGCTGATTGCGATCAGCAGTTCCGGGAATTCTCCCAACATTCTTTCAGCAGTCAAATACGCCACTTCCCTAAGGGCATATGTGGTGACCCTTTCAGCGATGAAACCGGACAATCCGCTGAGGTATTATGGGAATCTCAGGTTTTATGTGCCAGCGCTGAGTTATGGTGCCTCCGAAACGTCTCATGCTGCCATCCTGCACCATTGGGTCGATAAAGCGATAGAATCCGTTGCGACCAATTTCTTGACGCCCAAAGCAAACAAAAACGTTCGCATTTCGATGGGTTAGGAAATAGATGACCAAAATAAGAAAAATCGATGAATTGGCCGAAATATTGGAAAAACTGCGCAGCCGTAAGAAAAGAATTGTTTGCTGTCATGGAGTGTTTGATCTTTTGCATATCGGACACATTCGATACTTTTCCCAGGCGAGACAACGGGGTGACATATTGGTTGTGACCATTACACCCGACCGATATGTTGATAAAGGCCCTGATCGTCCTGCGTTTGCGGAAATACTTCGCGCCGAGGCCGTTGCTTCATTGGATTGTGTTGACTATGTCGCTATTAATGAGTGGCCGACAGCGGAAGAGACCCTAAGAAGGCTACGGCCAGATGTTTATGTCAAAGGATCGGAATACAAAGACATATCGTCGGATCGGACCGGAAAAATTGCAGATGAAAAGAAAGTTGTTGATGAGATCGGTGCCGAGCTGGCGTTTACAGAGGATATTGTCTTTAGCTCCACAAACCTAATCAATCGCTATCTCTCCAGTCGACCCGCAGAAGTCGATAAGTACCTCAAGCTGTTTTCTCAGCGCCATACTCTGGACGATATCCTGAAGACTGTTGATCGGATGAGAGATCTCAAAGTTCTCGTAGTGGGAGATATCATTATAGATGAATATCAATTCTGTGAGGCCATCGGAAAATCATCCAAAGACCCTGCACTTGTACTCAAGCATGAATCAAGCGACCTTTTTGCCGGTGGCGTTCTTGCCGTTGCCAATCATATCGCCAATTTCGCCGATTCGGTGAGTTTGGTATCTGTCATAGGAGAGAACGAAGGTCATGAGGAATTTATTCGGTCACAGCTAAATGGCAACATCTCATCGCGATTCTTTGTTCAACCCTGTGCACCCACGATCGTCAAGAGGCGTTTTGTGGATGGGTACTCTTTTAACAAGCTCTTTGAGGTGTATGTCATGGACGACAGCGGTCTGCCGCCAGAGCAGGATTGCGAGATGTGCAAATGTTTACAGAGGAGGCTGGAGGAATGCGATCTCGTGATTGCCGCGGATTTTGGGCACGGCGCCATTAGCAGGAATGCAGTTCAACTACTGTCAAAGAGCCAAGCGTTTTTGGCAGTAAACACTCAGGCGAATGCCGGGAACAGGGGTTTTCATACAATTACGCGGTACAGCCGGGCAGATTATGCAAGCATTGCAGATCATGAACTGAAATTGGAAACTCGGAATGGTGGGCAAACACTCCGGGAAGACATGCAGGATATTTCTGAAACGATTGGCTGCCATCAATTCGTGGTTACGTTAGGGCGTCGTGGCTGTGCCGTCTATAGCAGGAAGGGCGGATTCGTAAAGGTACCGGCGTTCGCAGGTGCCGTCGTTGATCGCGTCGGTGCAGGGGATGCCTTTTTCGCGATAACCTCGTTAGCCTCAAAACTGGACGTCGATAACGAGGTAGTTGGATTCTTAGGAAATATTGCCGGTTCTATTGCCGTGGAGGTCATAGGAAATAAGAAGAGCATAGAGAAAGGCAATGTCGAAAAGTATGTAACTTCTTTGATGAAATAGATGCATTTGCACATCGGACCAAGCGTCCGAAAGATGAAGAATACCTATTTAAATTTTAACAGCTATTCTGCTCGATATATTGGAGATATGGATCGATTAGATATTAGACACGCCATTGCGGGCCCGAATGAAACAGAAACAGGAAATTTCTTCGGGTCGAAACGCATGCAGCGGGACTGGAACGATAGGAAAAGAATTCTGTCCGAGGTCGGGGAGAAGGATAGAATTAGCAAGGATTACGAAGGATTTGGTTATGATTACTTTGACAATCCAGACATAGGCATTGGGTATGGCGGCTATCGGTATGACGGGCGATATGCAATGTCTGCTCGGCGTATTGCAGAACACTATCATTTGTCACCTGGCTGTAAGATATTGGAGGTCGGATGTGCCAAAGGATACATAATCTATGAGTTTCAGCGACTAGGTCTTCAGGTGACTGGAATTGATATAAGTAGATATGCCGTAAGTCATGCGCATATGGGTGTTCGAAACGTTGTTTGTCAGGGTGATGTTTGTAACTTGCCTTTCAGCAATGGTTCTTTCGATTTTGTGTTTGGGAAAGAAATGCTCCCGCACATAGAGGAGGTGAGGCTCGAATTCGCTGTAAAAGAATGCATGCGCGTATCTAAAGGGAAAATTTTTTTTGAGATCCAATGTGGAAGAACCGATCAGGAGTTGGAAATAATGAAGGCATGGGATTGCACCCATAAGACAATCCAACCCCCTGACTGGTGGAAGGCCCGTCTTTTCGAATTGGGTTATCCAGGAGACACCTACTATAAGGTACTTTTTCCGCTTGAGGGAGTGGAGTGAGAAAGGGACATCATGTTTGAGAATCGCAGGATATTGGTGACGGGTGGCGGTGGTTACGTTGGTGCTGTCCTTGTTCCAAAGCTCATAAACTTAGGGTACAAAGTGAGGGTATTGGATCTATTTATTTATGGCGAGCATGTTCTTGATGCAATTAAGGACAATGCATCCCTCGAGGTTATTGAAGGTGATATTCGGGACAATTCATTGCTTGAATCATGCACCACCGAAGTCGATACCGTGATCCATTTGGCATGCATCTCAAATGACCCAAGTTACGAGCTTGACCCACTGCTCAGCAAGTCTATCAATTATGATGCCTTTCTTGAATTGGTTCGCATTTCAAAGAGAAATGGGGTGAAACATTTCATTTATGCCTCCTCATCGAGTGTGTATGGC
>Ga0272444_10005467_pt1 | contig 10999 bp, 5 predicted proteins | sample SSMForm13_FD_201033 | JGI IMG/M metagenome (GOLD analysis project Ga0272444, IMG submission 201033) | Marine sediment archaeal communities from Little Sippewissett salt marsh, Falmouth, MA, United States - SSM-Form-13 | ecosystem: Environmental > Aquatic > Marine > Wetlands > Sediment ... | reverse complement strand
GACAGCAACCTCTTTAAAGTCATGGAAGAAGAAATCATTCCCGGGCTGGTCAGCAAACGTCGCGCCTCCAGGCATTTGCGGTTATGGAGCGCAGGCTGCGCTTCCGGCGAGGAAGCTTACTCTATCGCCATCCTGCTCCATAAACTGATTCCCGACCTCGAAGACTGGAACATTACCATCCTCGGCACCGATATCAACCCGGATTTCTTGAAAAGGGCCGAAAACGGCGTTTACAGCGAATGGTCGTTCCGGGAGGCCCCGATGTGGATCAGGGAAAATTACTTTATTAAAGACAAAGACTCGCGGAACAGGATTGTCCATTTAATCAAGAAGATGGTCAACTTCTCGTATCTGAACCTGGCGGAAGATTCATACCCCTCGCTTACCGGCAACACAAATGCCATGGATGTTATTTTCTGTCGCAACGTTCTCATGTATTTTGAAGCCGGGCGCGCCCGTTCGGTGATCGGGAAGCTCTATGACGCACTCGTGGACGGAGGATGGCTGATCGTGAGCCCCTGCGAGGTCTCGCATGAATTTTTTCCGCCTTTTGTAACCGTCCATTTTCCCGGAGCCGTTCTTTATCGCAAGGACCTTGCCCGTCCGCGGGCCGCTGAATATCCCGCCTGGCAAGAGATAGCGCATGTCCCGGAGCCGCAGTTCACGTGCGCTCCGGCTACTCACGGAGAAAGTCCATTAGACATCGACTTTACTTTCCCTGCGCCGCAACCTGAGCCTGATTTTCCTCTCCAACCATCTCCCGAAGTCGCTATATTGTCGGCGCCGGAAAACCATCCTTATGAACAGGCCCTGGATTTTTATAACCAGGGCCTTTATCCGGCAGCAGCCGCACTGCTGATCGAACTGTGTTCCTCAAACAGTGATATAAACGCCATAACCCTCTTGGCCCGGGCTCTGGCCAACCAGGGAAAGCTGGCCGGAGCCGGACAATGGTGCGAGAAAGCCGTGATTCTGGATAAACTTAATCCCGGTCTCCATTACCTGATGGGCATTATCTTCTATGAACTCGGCCGGCTTGATGCGGCCATGGCCTCCCTGAAGCGGTCGCTTTACCTCGACCAGGACTTTATCCTCGCTCATTTCACCCTGGCCAATATCAACCGGAGTGCCGAACGCTTCAAGGAATCGAATAAAAATTATAAGAACGCCCTTGCGCTTTTGGATGCGATGGCGCCGGACCAGGTCCTTCCGGAATCGGAAGGCATCACCGCAGGCAGGCTCAAGGAGATCATCAACTCAACCTATCGGGAGAACGGAAATGGGTGAAGGGAAAAAAGACTCCGGACCAGGCCCCCGAAAGGCCCTGGATTGGGAAACGGTTCGCCTGCGACAGGAAGAGTTCCAGCGCGTGGTGGAGGGGGGTTTTGTACCCACCGACGATGACCGGCGAAGGACACTCCGCGAAAGGGCCGGAAAGCTCGCCAGGGAACCGGAGCGCAGGGATCAGGATGCCAGGATGATCGAAGTTATCGAGTTCGACCTGGCCTACGAAAGGTATGCCTTCGAGTCCTCCTTTGTCCGCGAAATCCATCCGCTGAAAAATTTCACGCCGTTGCCCTGCACGCCGCCCTTCGTGCTCGGAATTATGAACGTGAGGGGGCAGATTATTTCCATCGTTGACTTAAAGCGGTTTTTCGATCTTCCGGAAAAAGGTCTGGCCGACTTGAACAGGGTCCTCATTCTGCAAGGGGAGAATATTGAGTTCGGGGTCCTCGCCGATTCCATCATCGGCGCCTTTTCCCTGAACGAAAACGACCTGCAATCGTCCCTCCCGACCCTGACCGGGGTCAGGGAAAAATATTTAAAAGGCCTCACCCGGGAGGGCACGGTGATTCTGGAGGCCGCAGCGATCCTGTCCGACAACAATATTGTGGTGAACGAACATGTAAAAACATGAGGCAGGATTCTGCCGGGACAATAAAAAAATACAGGGGGAAACAATATGTTTAAAAATTTCAGGGTGGGAACAAAAATTATGATCGGGTTCGGGGTGGTGATCTGTATTTTGCTCCTGATCTCGGTTATCAGTTATTGGGGCCTGAAAAGCGCCAGCAAGGGGTACAATCAATATCAGAACTTTGCCCTCATCACCCGCTTTTCCGGTGATCTTGAGGCGGAACTGCTCCAAACCAGGATCTGCGTCAAGGATTTCGTCATCTCCGGCAGCGAAAAGGATCTCAAGGTCTTCGAGCAGGGGTTCCAAAACCTGATGAAAACATACAAAAAGGGAGAAACCGAGATCAAAGATCCCGAACGAATGGAAAAACTGAAATTTATTAAGGCCTTGCTTGATGACTATCATAATGCCTTCGATGAAATCGCCAGGCTGACCAAATCCCGCGATGACATCAGAGCCAACACCCTGGAACCGAACGGGGTAAAGATGCGCCTGGCCCTCCTCGCCATCATGGATTCGGCATATCATAAGCAGGATCTGAAATCCGCGCATTTTGCCGGCCATATCAATATGCATATTCTGCTCGGCCGTATATACCTCTATAAGTATCTGGACACGCTCGATGAGGCGGCGCTTGCCCGGTCCAACGAAGAATTCGGCAAAGCCATGGATGACAATGTCGCGGCCCTGGAGAAGGTCCTGACCGGTGAAAGCGACAAGGCCCCGCTGCAGGCGTTCGTGGACACTAAAAAGAAATTTCTCGCCGCCAGAGACGATATAGTAAAGGCCATTAAGCAAGGGGAAGACACTATCGAGAACCGGCTGTTTAAGGCCGGAGAAAATATCACCGACACGGCGGAAGCCATCAGGGCATCGGCCGTGAAGGATGGGGAAGAGCTCGGCCTCCGGGTGAGCAGCAACAATGCGAGAGCCATTTTTTTCCTCATTATTTTTTCCATTATCAGTGTAGTCATCGCCGTGGTTCTCGCCTTGGTGATCAGCCGGCAAATCACCGGGCCGGTGAACCAGGCCCTGGAGGCGGTAACCCGGATCGCCTCGGGCGATTTGAGCGGGGAGTTCAATGCAATTAAAAGCGATGATGAGATCGGACAGTTGATGGAGTCGATGAGCCAGATGGCGGCCAACCTGAAAAAGCAGGCGACAGGTTTGACCGAGGCCGTGAAAGTGTTAAGCGTCTCCTCCTCCGAGATCGTCGCCACCACCACCCAGCTTGCCTCCAACGCCTCGGAAACGGCCGTGTCCGCCAATGAGACCACCACTACGGTCGAGGAAGTGCGGCAGACGACCAATGTCTCCAGCCAAAAGGCCAAATATGTTTCCGAGAGCGCGCAAAAGGCTGCACAGATAGGCAAGGCAGGCAAGAAGGCCGTCGAAGACACCATAGAAGGCATGAACAGCATCAAGCAGAAAATGGAGTCGGTTGCCGAGAGCATTGTTACGCTTTCCGAGCAGAGCCAGGCCATCGGCGAGATCATTGCCGCGGTGGACGACCTGGCCGAGCAGACCAACCTCCTGGCGGTCAACGCTTCCATCGAGGCGGTGAAGGCAGGCGAGCAGGGCAAAGGCTTTTCCGTGGTGGCCCAGGAGATCAAGGCCCTGGCCGACCAGTCCAAGCAGGCCACCAGGCGGGTGCGGGCCATTTTAAACGACATCCAGAAAGCCACCGGCAAGGCAGTGATGGCCACCGAAGAGGGGAGCAAGACCGTGGACGCGGGGGCAAAGCTCTCGGTCCAGTCGGGAGAGAACATCCAGGCCCTGGCTGACGCCATCACCGAGGCCGCCCAGGCCGCCAACCAGATCGCGGCCTCCAGCCAGCAACAGTTAGCGGGTATGGACCAGGTGGCGATGGCCATGGAAAACGTCAAGACCGCCAGCGCTCAGAACGCCGAGGCGGCAAAGCAAATGGAAACAGCGACCCATAATATCTCCGAACTGGGAAGCAAGTTAAAAGAGCTGGTGTCGTGGTATCGGATCACGGCTTGATCGGAAAGTGCCATGGACAAAAAAGACAACGATATCCTGAAAAGGCTCCGGGCGGCCTTCCGGCTTGAAGCCGAGGAGCGCCTAAGCTCCATGAGCGCGCGCCTCATCGAGCTGGAAAAATCGCCATCCCCCGAGGCATACCTGGAAATCGCGGAAACGGTCTTCCGCGAAGCCCACAGCCTCAAAGGTGCGGCCCGCTCCGCCGGCATGGGAGAAATCGATAAGATCTTCCAGAGCCTTGAAAGTGTTTTCGCGGCCTTGAAGCGCAGGAAAATCGAGCTCACCCCCGAAAATTTCGACTTCCTGCATAAGGCCGTGGATACCATCAATGGTTTTCTTTCCCTCCCCGAAGAAGAACGTTCCGGTGAGATCAGCGCCAGGATTTTTGAACTGAAAAAGCAACTGGCCGGGCTGGCTGAAGAGAATTTACCGGCAGATCAAACGCCCCCGGTCCTTGCCGCTTCGCCCTTGCCCGGAAAAGAAACGCCTGTCGAACATCCAGGTCCTGAATCCGGCAGCGACATGGAACGACACGCGCTTCCCGGGTCTGTCAGGATTTCTGTTGATAAGCTTGACTCCCTCATGCGGGAGGCCCAGGAAATGGTCATGCTCAAGCAGATCACGAGCCAGACCGGACAGGATTTTCAGGAACTTTTATCCATGCTCGATCAGGTTATGAATCAATGGGCCAGGCTCGTTCCGGAAACGCAGGCGCTTCGGCGGGCGCTGGATAAACAGGATGGGCAGGTCTTCTCCGGAAGAACCGGGCAGCAATATATCCTGAACCTCTTTGACACCCTTGATTCAGCCCAAAACCATATGCGGCTCATGGAAGGCAAACTGCAAACCCTGGTGAAATCATCCGGGCAGGCCCAAAGATCCGTCGGGGTCATGGTGGATACGATTGTTCAGGACATGAAAGAAGTGCTCATGCTTCCCTTTTCCTCCTTTTTAGAGGCTGTCCCCAAACTGGTCCGTGATCTTTCCCGCGATCAGGGAAAAGATGTTAGCCTGGTCATGGAGGGGAGCGAAGTGGAAATCGACCGGCGCGTCCTCGAGGAGATGCGGGACCCGCTCATCCATATTCTAAGAAACAGCGTGGACCACGGCATTGAAAAACCGGAGACCAGGATTGCACAGAATAAGCCCGGGACCGGAACGATCAAGGTCTCCATCAAACAGGTGAACGGCAACAAGGTGGAGATTGCGGTCGCGGACGACGGGGCCGGGGTGGACCTGGAGAAGGTCAAAAAAGCCGCGGTTAAACGGGGCTTCATCTCCGGGGACCAGGCGCAAGCCATGGATGATGAAGCGGCCATGTCCCTGATTTTCGAATCCGAAATTTCCACCAGCCCGATCGTAACCGATATTTCGGGCCGCGGTCTGGGCCTGGCCATCGTGCGGGAGAAGGTGGATAAGCTGGGCGGGAAAAATTTCACCCAAAGCCAACCCGGCCGGGGCGTGGAGTTTAGGATCATCATCCCGATCACGCTGGCCACTTTCCGAGGTCTGCTGCTCAGGGTGGAAGATCAATGGTTTATTGTTCCCACCGTCAACGTGGAACAGGCGGCGCGGATCAGGTTCAATAAGGTCAGGACCGTGGAAAACCGAGAAACCATATCCCTGAACGGCCGTACCCTGTCCTTTGCCCGGCTGGCCGATGTTCTGGAACTGCCGCGCACCGAAAATAACAATGACAGTGCCTCGTTCATCACGGTCATTATCCTTTCGGCCGTTGGAAAACGACTGGCCTTTGGCGTGGACGAGGTCATCAACGAGGAGGAAGTGCTTTTAAAGCCGCTCGGCAATCAGCTCTCCCGGGTCAGAAACGTTTACGGCGCCGCGATTCTGGGCTCGGGCAAGGTGGTTGCGGTCCTTAATGTCGCGGACCTGATCAAGTCCGCGGCCGTTGCGCCTTCCCTTCAGGCCCGGGTCGAACCGTCAGCGTCCGCCGGAGAGAAAATCAACATTCTTGTGGCCGAGGATTCCATCACATCGAGAATGCTCTTAAAGAACATACTTGAATCCGCCGGCTACGTCGTCAAGACCGTGACGGACGGCCTCGAAGCCCTCACCGAACTGAAACAGGAAAATTACAACCTGCTGGTCTCGGATGTGGATATGCCGCGAATGAACGGCTTTGTCCTCACCTCCAATATCCGGGCTGAAAAGAAGCTCGCCGACCTGCCCGTGGTACTGGTCACTGCGCTGCAGTCCCGTGAGGACCGCGAGCGGGGCATTGATGCAGGCGCCAATGCTTACATTATCAAGAGCAGCTTTGATCAAAGCAACTTGCTGGATGTGATTAAAAAACTCATATAACGAAGGGGAAAAATCGCGATGATAAAGGTATTGATTGTTGACGATTCCCAAACCACTCTGGACTATCTCAAATATCTGCTGTCTTTGGACAAGGAGATTGTGATCACGGGGATTGCCGATAACGGCAAAGAGGCGGTGGAATTATCTCAACGCAAACCGCCTGACGTCATTTTGATGGACATCCACATGCCGCAAATGGACGGGTTCGAAGCCACCCGGATCATCATGGAAAGAAATCCCGCTCCCATCGTTATTATGAGCGCGTCTCACAATGTCAAAGACACTGATGTGATCTTCCGCGCCATGGAAGCGGGAGCGGTTGCGCTCGCCAATAAACCCAGGGGACTCGACCACCCGGACCATGAATCTTCGGCCAAAGAATTAGTTCAAACCGTGAAATTAATGTCGGAAATCAAGGTCATCCGGCGCCGTCCCATTGTGAAACGAAAACCTGAGGAACGTGAGCCAAGGCCGGAATCACTATTCGTAAAACCTACGGTCAGTCCCGCGGCAATCAGAGTGATCGCCATGGGCGCGTCAGCGGGAGGGCCTCCCGTGCTCCAGGCGATACTTTCCCGAATCGGTAGAACATTCCCCGCTCCCCTTTTGATTGTTCAGCACATTGCCTGCGGCTTTATGGAGGGTTTGATCGAATGGCTCAGTCAGACTGCGGACTGCCCGATTCACCTGGCCACTCATGAAGAGACGCTGCTTCCGGGACACATATACTTTGCACCGGACAATTATCACATGGGGGTCAGGAACTCGGGCCGGATCGTTCTTTCCAAGGGCGGGCCGGAAAACGGTTCCTGCCCCTCCATATCGTTTCTGTTCCGGAGCGTGGCGGAGGTCTATGGCGCCAATGCCGTCGGCGTTTTGCTTACCGGCATGGGCCGGGACGGGGCCGACGGCTTGAAACTCATGAGAGACCGGGGGGCCATTACCATCGTGCAGGACCAGGCAAGTTCCCTGGTCCATGGCATGGGGGGAGAGGCAATCAAACTCAATGGGGCAATGTATGAACTTCACTACGACAACATCGCTCCCGCTCTGCTCGGGCTGGTAAATAAAGGGGAAAGCTGGATAAACATCCGGCAAATATCTGGAGGTATGCATCATGGAAAATAATATTCACATCCTGGTCGTCGAGGACAGTCCTACCCAGGCGGTCGAGATCCAATACCTGCTCGAAAAAAACCATTTTCAGGTGACTATAGCCAATGACGGCAAACAGGCTTTGGAGGTGTTGAAAAAAATTACGCCTACCATCATTATCTCCGATATTGTCATGCCCGAAATGAACGGCTATGAGTTATGCAAGGCCGTCAAAGAAAGCGTTAATCTCAAAGACATCCCGGTGATTCTGTTAACCTCGCTGTCCGACCCCGAGGACGTTATTAACGGCCTTGTTAGCGGGGCCAATAACTTCATCGTTAAGCCTTACGACGAAAATTTTCTCATCTCCCGAATCAGGTATATTCTTGCCAACATGGAAATCAGAAAAACCGCCTCTTCGCAGATGGGCATTGAAATCATTTTCCGGGATAAAAAGTATTTCTTGACCTCCGAACGCGTACAGATGATTGACCTCCTGCTCTCTACCTATGAAGCCGCCCTCCAGAGAAACCTTGATTTCCAAATTGCGAACGAGAAGCTGCAACAAGCGAGAGATGAGCTTGAAAGCCGTGTTCAAGAGCGAACCTACGAGCTGGGGGAGCGCGTCAAGGAGATCAAGTGTCTTTATGCCGTTTCAGACCTTGTAGCGCAACCGCGCAAGACAATCGACGAGAGTCTGAAGGTCGCCGTGGACCTGATTCCGCCGGGATTGCAGTATCCGGAGATAACTCGCGCCCGGATCGTTTTCGAGGGCAGGGAGTTCGCGACCGAGGGTTTCAGCGAGACGCCGTGGAAGCAGTCCGCCGACATAGTGATCTCGGGGGAGACCGTCGGGACGGTGGATGTCTGCTACTTAGAGGAAAGGCCTGCGCTGGACGAGGGACCGTTTTTCAAGGAGGAAAGAGACCTGGTGAACGACATCGCGAGGCAGCTCGGCGTCATGATCCAGCGCGAAAGTGCTCAGGCCCGCCTTGAGCACATCAACGGCGTGTTGAAATCCATCCGAGACGTCAACCAGCTGATTGTGCACGAGAAGCGGCGCAAGCCGCTCATCCGGATGGCCTGTGAAAATCTGGTGCGTACCCGCCGCAGCCTGCAGGGCGCATGGATCGTCCTCACCGACGGGCTGCCCGGTCGTGTCGAGGGTGCGCAATCCGGCTATAACGACACCAACTTCTCCGAACTGCTGAACCTGTTTAAGCGGGGGGAGACGCCGCCATGTTTTCGCCATGGCCAAACCGAATCGGGTGTGAACGTGATGGAAGATACTGCTACCGTATGCAGGAATTGCCCTCTGGCGGACACTTATGGAGGACGCTGCGCGACCACCATCGAGCTCAAGCATGGCAACCGCAGATACGGTTGCATGGGGATTGCCGTTCCAATTCAATTCGCCGACGACAAGGAAGAGGCTTCGTTGTTTGAGGAGATTGCGGGCGACATTGCGTTTGCGCTCGCATCGATCGAGCAAGAGGAAGCGCTTAAAAAATCACAGAAGGTCTTGGATGCCAGGGCTCGTATCGCCGGTGCGTTTCTCACGACTTCCGATGAAGATATCTTCGGAGCTGTACTGGCTATCGTCCTCGACATCATGCAAAGCGAATACGGGATTTTCGGCTACATTGATGAAAACAGGGATTTAGTGGTTCCGTCAATGACAAGGCACCTCTGGGACGAGTGCCGGGTGCCTGAAAAAAGCATCCGATTCCCGCGTGACACCTGGGGGGGCAGTTTATGGTGCCGTGCTATCAGGGAGAAGCTGACCTTTCACTCCAATCAACCTTCCGCCAAAGTGCCGGCAGGGCATGTTCCCATACAGAGAAATGTTGCTGTGCCCATTGTTTATCAAGGTGAAGTCATCGGGCTGCTAAATGTTGCGAACAAGGAGACAGACTACGATGCCGACGACATTCACTTACTGGAGACTGTCAGCGACGTCATAGCCCCTATACTGAACACCAGACTGCAAAGAGACCGAGAGGGACATAAGCGGGAAGAGGCGGAGAAGGCGATTGCTGCTTCGGAGCTGCGCTATCGCCGTCTATTCGAGTCAGCCAAGGACGGTATCCTGATCATAGATGCCGAGACGGGAAAGGTGATCGATGTAAATCCGTTTTTGATTGACCTGTTGGGTTTTTCGCATGAGACATTCATCGGGAAGGAGCTATGGGAACTGGGGCCCTTCAAGGACATCGTCGACAACCAGGCCAAGTTCGCTGAATTGCAGCAAAAGGGATACGTTCGCTACGAACACCTGCCCATGGAAACCGTCGATGGCCGCCAGATCGAAGTGGAGTTCGTGAGCAACGTCTATCAGGTTAATCACCACAATGTGATTCACTGCAACATTCGCGATATCACCGAGCAAAATAAATTACAGAAACAGTTTATTCAGTCCCAGAAAATGGAGAGCATCGGCACCCTGGCAGGCGGCATTGCCCATGACTTTAACAACTTGCTGACTGCCATAATCGGCAATAACGATATGCTGTTGACAGAGATTAGTGAGGATGATCCAAAACGCGAATACACAGAGGAAATTAAGCAGGCTACGCAACGTGCAGTGTCTTTAACCCGCCAGCTTCTTGCATTTAGTCGTAAGCAGGTAACTCAGCCATTAGTCATTAATCTCAATGAAATATTGCCAGATTTAGAAAAGATGCTTCGCCGCTTGATTGGAGAGAACATCACTCTCGAAACGATTCTGAATCCTGCACTATGGAATGTGAAAATTGACACCGGGCAGATGGAGCAAGTGATCATGAACCTGGTTGTCAACGCAAGGGACGCGATGCCCAAGGGGGGAAACCTCACCATTGAGACAACAAATATAGATCTGGATGAGGACTATTTTCAAGATCATGGTGTGGAGAATCCGCCAGGCCCTTATGTGATGATGGCCATAAGCGATACTGGTATCGGTATGGACAAAGAGATCCAATCCCACATATTTGAGCCTTTCTTCACCACCAAAGGGATAGGCCGCGGTACGGGCTTGGGCCTATCCACTGTGTATGGGATTGTCAAACAAAACCATGGTTACATCTGGGCATATAGCGAACCTGGGCAAGGCACAACATTTAAGGTTTACCTGCCAAGTGTGGGAGAAGATGCGGTATCGGTTGAAGAAAAAAAGATTTCAAAGGACAAACTAACGGGCTCGGAGACTGTTTTGATTGTGGAAGACGACAGTTCCATTCGAAAATTGGCGCGGAAGGTTCTCCAGGCTTATGGATACAACGTCCTGGATGCGGAAGAAGGTGAACAAGCATTAAGGATTATCGAGGAACATGAAGGCCCGATTCACCTGTTGGTGACGGATGTGGTGATGCCCAAGATGAGTGGTCGGGAGCTGGCGGAACGCCTTCAATCACTACGGCCGGAGGTAAAAGTGATTTACATGTCGGGATACACCGACGACGCTATTGCCCATCATGGGGTTTTGGAACAAGGGGTGAACTTCATCGAAAAACCTTTTACGCCGAAAGGATTGGCTCGTAAAGTAAGAGAGGTGCTGGACAAATAAATTGACGATTGACTATTGTTGCCCGCCCTCCCCGTCCCGAGACCGGGACGGGATTGGGAGGCGCGACGACACAGGAACATTATCATGCTTTGTAAAGATTAAGGTATCCATAC
>Ga0272444_10005466_pt1 | contig 11000 bp, 7 predicted proteins | sample SSMForm13_FD_201033 | JGI IMG/M metagenome (GOLD analysis project Ga0272444, IMG submission 201033) | Marine sediment archaeal communities from Little Sippewissett salt marsh, Falmouth, MA, United States - SSM-Form-13 | ecosystem: Environmental > Aquatic > Marine > Wetlands > Sediment ... | reverse complement strand
GTCAAGGATGACGCTTGGCTTCGCGTCTCTGATGTCCACCGTCACATTGTCGATAAAGGCTTGGAAGGCGCCTTCTTCGGCAAAGGGGTAGTGTGCCGGGTCATAGCCTGCATGCGTTTCCGAGAAGCGCTCCGCCGCTGCAAGCGCGTCACGCTTGTTCGGATCGACCCACTTCTGCAAAAGGCCGTTCACGAACGTCTGTGCCTTGTCAGGCTCTCGCAGCGCCTCCAGCTCGATGTAGTTGCCCTTCTGAATGCGGCGCACAATGTCGGGCATCATGACGAGCTTCGGGAGCTGATCAAGCTTCTCAGCGCCCACGGCCATCACTATGTTCAGGTTCGTGATGTCCATCATGGCACGGAGGGTCTCATTCCACGCGGCCTCGGCGGTCTTGTTGGTGATGCGGGTCAGCTTCTCGACCTCGTCCACGAAGTAGAAGAGCTGTGTGCCTGTCTGGATCTCCACGATCGTCGCAAGAGCTCTGAAGACAGCCGTGAAGTCGCTCGTCAGCTCGAGCTTGGGCCTGTTCGCGCCGACGACGCTAGGGTTGTCGGGCTTGAGGCCGCAGAGGAACTGCCAAGACGGACGAATCGCAAGATCATTCTCGCTGCCAAACTGCTTCAGGGCTTCCTTGACATCAACCGAAGTACCGCACAGATCCTCCAGAGACGGTAGGCCGTCACCACTGTCGGTCCTAATCCTGAGAATGTAGTCTGTTACATGCCTTCGCATGTTCTCCATCTCAAGCACACTCACGAGCTGATAGTGGAGTCTCTCAAATCCCGTCTTCTCCTGGATATCACCGCAGAGCACGTAGTGGGGCTCGAAGCGCAGCCCCTCGTCCCTGATGATCCGCGCCGTGTGACGGAGTCTGTGCGTCTTGCCAATACCGTACTGCCCCCACCACACGGCTCGCACGGGGAGACTCAGCACTTGACCCCTCTTGAGCATGGTCCTAATCTTCTGATCTTGGTCAGGGTCTCCGAAGAGGAACTCGCTGTCCTCCACAGGATCGATCTGGAAGTTCTTCCTGCCATTTGCCAAACAGAACCAGTCTGAGAAGTCAATGTCGGTAACCATGATTCGCTCCCTAACGTGAAAACTGTTGAACTGGAGACAACCTATCTGTAACGTCGTCGCCCGACAAACAGAGTTCGTCGATGTGTCGTTGCCATGCTGGTGCCAAGTATCCCAGCGAGTCTTTGCCCGTGCTGACGAAAAGCACGCCTGCTTCCTCATTCCTCGCCGCCGCGGCGACTGACAGATTGTGAGAACCCACCAAGCAGGCACTCTCACCAGAAGTAGCCACGTAGGCATACACCTTGGCATGGAGCCGATTGCACACGCGGATCTCGAACGCCGACCAGTCGTAGACCGCAAGTCTTTCCTGTATGGTCATTGCCGCGTGGCGGCTCTGCGTGACAGCCTTCAGTTCTGTGTGGTCGTGCCTCAACACATCCCAAGTCCCGGTGACGGAGAAAGCGGCTCGTGTGACGAAAGGAGTCGCTACATGGAGTTTCCCGCCTCGCCGCGATCGGGCAACAAGACCCATGAAGTCCCGAAGCAGCCCTCGGCCGCCCAAGACAATGGCGGGGTACTGAAAGACATCAGGAAGCGGCTCGCCGCTAAACCACTCTACAATCTCAGGTTTCCCCTTCATAGCTCTTTCCGCCATTTGGCGATTTTGTTCTGCACAGAACGCGGCTGCGCATCAGTGAACATGTGATCAAGGTCGTCCGCCGTGGGTCTATGGCTGTCGTACCACTGCACTATGGCTCTTTTAGCTTCCCGTGCTGCTTCGTCAACAAGCGCGCTGAGCTGGGTGACCTGCTGCCCCCCAAGTGCCAGATCCAGTTGCCGCGAGATATGCTCGGCAATCGGGTTCACGGTGGGACCGGCCCCGGCGGCCATCAACTCACCCCAGCAGTCCTCCGCAGCATCCGAGAAAGCAACACCGCCCGACTCAAGTCGCCATCGCTTTACCGCATGCCGCATCTGCCTTATGTTGCCAGGCCACGCGTAGCCTGCCGCCCATCTGATATCATCTGGGCTGAGGCGCGTTTCGGTTGGCGCGACGGCATTCAGCTCTGCCACAATGCTCTGCAGGATGGCGGGAATACACTCCCTTCTCTGCCTGAGGGGGGGAACCTGGATGCTGAATTCGCTGATGCGCCATAGCAGATCACACCTGAACTGCGCCCCCTTCACCAAATCAACGAGAGGACGATTCGTGGCGGCAAGGATCCTTGCGCCCGTGCTACCTTCGTCTTGCTGTGTGCCGCCAACCGGCCGAAATCTACCAGTCTCGATCACCCTTAGCAGCTTCGCTTGCAGCGCAAGAGACGCATCACCGATCTCGTCAAGCAGGATATCGCTGTAGTCCTCTGCGAAGTAGCCTTCGTGGTCGCGAACGGCTCCGGTGAAAGCCCCCTTCCTGTGGCCGAAAAGCGTGCTCTCCGCCAACATTTCAGGAATGCCCGGCAGGTTAATCTCTGCCAGCCTGTCAGACAAGTGCTTCAGACCGGCACCAAGGCCAAGGAAGCCGCCAGTGTTCCTTAAGTCTAGCCAGCGCGCGTGCGCTGCGATGACTCGCGCCAGATGGTTTTTACCTGCCCCGGTTTCACCCGTTATCAGTACAGCAGAAGCAAGAGACCTGCCCAGCGGCGTATTCAGCCGAGCAACGTCGCGTCGTAGCTTCAGAGCTTGCTCGGAACTGCCCGGCAGGAAGTGCATCAGGAACTCATCATCGCCTGCTGCCTGCAACTGTTCAGTTGTGCTCATGGCTCATCTCCGCAGGTCCCTTCTTTGGTCCGTCACCGCGTATCGCCGACATGGCCCTACCGCCCCCAGCAACGTCGCTCCGGAGCGGACGAGCGAACCCTTTGCGCCCCGACCCCAGCGCTCCCTTCGGCAGGTGCAGCCGTCCCTGCCCGGGAAACGAGATGCTGAGCAGGCCAACCTCCCAATCATTGTCAATCCCTATACTGATCAAGTCCGGCGCAAACTCAAGGGCCCGAAGGACAGCCCGGATTTTGAGCGCAGATAGCCGAACAGCCACCCTACAGTTACCCGACCGAAGTGCAGCTTTGCGGAGCACGGAGGCCTGCCGTGCCCTCTGCCACGCAAGCCGCGCGGCTGCTGACGCCGTCTGCAGAAGCGTTTCCCGAAACGTCCCGGTCAAGCCCGAACCCGCACCAGCCCCAGGCTTCTGCGTCATGCCTGTCCTGTTTATGTGCCCTCGGAACATCGCCCTTCCTCCAAGCCAAGTGACTGCACCCTTACTAAGAGCAATGCAGATGCCAGAACCAGAGGAAAGACGCAACATAATGTAACACAAGCACTTACACCGATTGCCAGAACCGCACCCAACGCCCGGGCCAATCGTTGCAGATAGCATATCCATCGAATGCGATATCGTCAAGGTTTATCTATCCTCTGTTGGCCTTTGCCTCGCCGACAAAACCAGCGCCTTGCTTCTTTTCTGCGAGTTGTCCGCTGGGGCTGCTGCAGCGACAGCGATCTGTTCGCCACAGCGAGGCGTGCTCCATGGCACTGCTACCTTGCCAACTGCGGCTACAGGCCTTTGGACCAAGCGGGAACAGCCCATTCAGAGCCCCCGCAAGCGGCAGCCAAATCGAAGGGGCTGTCTTGCCACAAGCTCCGTCCCGAGCGCTGCGCGCGCCCGGTGTCTTCTCAGTGGCTGCGGACGAACACCGTCGCGCTGTCCACTCAACGGTACTTCAAGTGGGATGACCTCATGCGGACTCAGGCTGGAACTCGCCTATCTCCTCTATATGTTCCTCCGCCGTCACGATCAGCTGCACGCCATGCCATGCCTGCTTTGCTGACGGGACCTGCTGCCACAGCCCTGAGGCATAGCCGCTCAGGGTCAGTGCAATGCCGCACTGCTTCGGGTTCAGAGCTCCAGTCCTGGCCCCCCAGCCATGGATTCTGAGCCAGCCGTCAGCAGGCACCTGCATGACGCGCGCGATGTTCTCGCGGTCCCGTCCCGAAAGCCCGGATCCATCCTTCCCCCTACGGCTCCCGACTGTCGGCAGAGGCTGCCCCTCCGCCAGCTCCTCGCAGAGGACTGGTGGTATCTCCAGCTCAAGGGTCTGGATCTTGTGCCAGCATTTCTCGTTTTTGCACCACTCCGTGACATTCCTGCTCCCTGCGGTTTCCACGATTCCTTCGTACAGGATAGGCATCCATTCAGTCAGCGCTCCCTCGAGAGCAGGGCTGATGCTCTGTAGCAGCCATATCGAGCTGAAGTCGACTCGATTCAGCGTACGGTGCGCCAGATACGCCACCGTATAGGTCACTGCATTGGCCCGGTAAGCCGGGAACTTCAGACTCCGGGCAATTCGTTCGGCGCTCCGGAAAAGTATAAGCTTGGCGATGGCGTCCCTGTAGTAGTCTTGGTCAGGCCGCCAGTCGCTGCCCACCCGCCTTCTGAGCCGATCCATGAAATCGACGAAGTTCTTCTGGGCTCCCCGGCTGACGATGTGCGGCAGCATACCCCAGCTGTTGAGGCACTTCGCCAGATCCGTTTTCGTGAACTTCTGCTTCGACGGGGTATCGGCGCTGAAGCGTCGCTTGCGCGCCGGCGTCGTCCCCTGCGTCGCTTTCGCGACTTGGTATTGCCCTCTCGCCCTCTCGTAGAACCAACGCGACTGCTCCCCCGGAGCCCAGACTGTTTCCGACAGCCTCTGCATCTCAACATGGTAAGGATCGTTCGATGAGAAGTCAGCTTCGCTGACCCTGTTCTGGGTGTTGGCGTACCTGGAGACCTTGGGAACGAGCTCCTCTATAAGCCCCGGCGCGATCTCGGTAATTTTCGTCTGGACGAATGTTTCTGAGAGATCAATCCTGTCCTTCGTCTTGGCACTGTGAACTGATGCCATAGTCTGGCCGCCATTCACGATTTGGAACCCGTGGACCGCACGGATTGCCAAGGCTCCCTTGCTGGTCGTGCAAAGGTCCAGTCGGTCAGCCGTTGCGGAGAGCCCGTTGTTATAGGCGAGGAACCTGCTTGGCTCGCTTCGCAACGTGTCCCGAATGCCGCGGTTAACCTTCCCTCTCGACTGCAGAAACGATCTGACGTTCAGCTCTAAAAGCCGGCTCCCGAATTCGTCGTACAGGTCGGCCAGAAACGCTCCCGGGATGATTGCAAGATAGGTCCTGTAGTCCGCTTCGCATTCGGGCATTGCTATGCAGGACAGGGGCTCCCCGAGCCGCTCCTCAATGTTGATCTCGATTGACTCGTACGGCAAACCTGATACCTCGGACCGGAAAAGCCGTCGGACATCCCAGATGTCATAGCGGACTGTGCGCCCCCCCTCCGGCGGCCCCGCGTCGAGCCCCGTATCTTGAACAAGTCCATCTGTCAAAAAGATGATGCGTATCTGGGCGATGTCGCTGCCCGCCGCCCGTATCCTCTGCAGCATCTCACGGGACTCGGTTCTCTGCGGAAGGCGATCGGCCAGTCCTTTCAGCGCTTCTCTGAAAAGGCGGAGCGCCCTGACGAGCGCATTCCTGACTTCCTGTTTCCCTGTCCGTTGGAGTTCCGGCTCGCCAAGATAGCAGGTAGCAAGAAGTACCAGAACGCCGTCTTCAGTGTTGATCGCATAGCCATCGGTACTGACGTGTCCTGCACCAGTCTTCTCGTGATAAGAGCAGATGTCCACGTCGTCGACTATGCCGAGCTCGACGAGATGATCTGCCAATACGCTCGTGAAGGCTGCCTGTGGCTCAAGTTGCGCCTCCGCGCAGCGGTCGACGACCTCTGCCCGCAGTTGCTCAGCGAATTCCCACAGCCTTCTGTCTTCCTGCATCCCAATGCCCCTAAGTAAGAACGCTTCTTGGTAGCAGCCTCATTGCCCCTGAGCCTCGAAAGCGCGTCCAGTTTGTGCACCTTACCTGATGCTGCTGTTTCCGTCATGAATTGTTACGATCCCGTTGCCAAGCGCAGCACGAGCCGCTGACGCCGGCATCTTACCCGGATCAACAGCGCGAGCAAAGAGAAGAATGCCCCACCGCCGTGAAGACTTCACGGAACCTCAGGCATCTGTCCACCAGACCTGGCTGAATCGCCGGCGTACTCGCCTCCGGTCCGAACCGAAGTCCTCCGTGTCGGCGCACAAAGTTGTGGTAGCACCACGGCAACTCCAGTTGGCCGGCAAGGGCCTAAACGCCAGTGAGAGAAGCCCAGTCATAGTAGTAGCTTCGTTGTCTTCGTCAAGTTCGGAGAAAGGGGGCACGAATTGCAGTCTCTTTATAGAACAGTGCCGAACCCACAATAGAAGGTCTCTTGAACCCGTGGTCCCATTCATGGGCGAAGGACTCTTATCTCTTGCCGGCCCTTCTCAGTCAGGCTAACCAAAGTGAGAAAGAACCCATTGCGAGTGGGCTTCCGCTGCTCCTGAATGAGCCCTTCAGCCAGCAGCTTCGCCCGGATTTCCCGACCTTCGCTGGCGCTGACCTCAAGACGCCCGCAGCGGCTCGTCACCCCTGAGTCCGGATAGGCAAGCACGTCTTTGAGAAAAGCCTCTGAGAGGTCTTTCGGGGGCGGTGGCGGCTCCAATGACTCCTTGCCCTTTTCGGTAAGCCTGATGGAAATTATCGTCTTACCGGCCGGGTTTCGTTCCCTCTTCTCCTGAATGAGGCCTTTACGTGCCAGCTCGTACCGGATGTACAGCCCTTCGTTGGCGGTGATCCCAAGACGCTCCCAGCGGCGGGTCACACCCGAGTCTGGATAGGCAAGAACGTCTTTGAGGAAGGCTTCGAAGAAATCTTCGAGGCGCGCCGGAGGGCTCTCCGATGGCGCCAAGCCATGCGACAAAGGACTGTCCTGACTGCGCAGGCCCTCACGTGCCTTCTTCTGCCCCTTGTCAGGGCTCTCCAACAGCGCCAAGGCACGCGACAAAAGAGTGTCCTGACTGGGCAGGCCCCTACTTACCTTCTTCTGCCCTTTGGCCAGGCCTTTCGACAACCACCATCGGAACGGGCCAAGCCGGACAACGCCGAAGCTTGTCCGCCCTTTTGGGCTCAGTGGAAGCAGCGGTATTGACAAACCACCGGCCTTTCGCCACATGCTCAGGCGAATTCCGGTCTTCCCCACCGTCAGAGGTCCGAATCTCAGTCGCAGTGCCATTGCTCCCTCCTGCTACGAAGCGAGACCTGGGACTTGAGCCTTCCCAGCTCCGTCCGGGAGCGCCGCTGGCACTCCCTGAGTGGCAATCAGCGCGTTCTCGCATCTCCTGCTGCGCGGGGCTCGCCGGGCCACTCACATCCTGAACCACCTGCGGCTCCCGGCGCTCGATATCCTGCCAGTATCGTCTGCTTCGCCAGAACGGAAGAAGGCAGCATGGATGACGGCCTCGCTGCAGATCAAAGCGGAGCCAACCACGGCCGGCCCCGTGAACCGGTGGTCCCATCCGTGACCGACCGACTTGTATGCCTTGCCCTCGCAGTGGGCTGCCTCCTTGAGAAACGCCCGGCCAGCGTCGCCTGACGCCTGGGCGATCTCACTGTGCCGGGACAGGAGCGCGTCCATGGCGTAGCTTCCCACAAGCCTTATGTTAAGCTGGGCGTACGCCTGCGGCCTGGAGACAAGGTCGAAGCCGACCGCCTTTCCGCCGATCATATGTGCAGCGTCAACGAATGCACATGCAGACACTCTTTTCACGCAATGAACCAATCGAAGCATGCTGCACCGGACAAGCCACGCTAATCAGCAGCAGGCAGGATCTGGTTACGTCCGATCTCCGTTCGTTGTCAGTTAGCTTCATTGCTCTTCTCGCCCTTTTTCCTCTCCTTGCGGCGCTCCCTGTAGTCTCCTTTCACCTTCCTGAATAGCTGAATCTCCTCGGCCAGCAGGTCAACGCTCAGCGGCCTCTCTCCAAACTCGATGCTGTGAGAGTGCGCATCAATGTGCCTTGACAGGAACTCCATTCGTGCCTGGGTACGCTGAGCGATATCTTCGTCGAAGTACACGTCAGACAGGCGGTAGCAGATTCTCTCATCCCACCGGCGGACAGTGTTGCCCAATAAGTCGTGTTGGACGAAGTCCTCGTATGCTGTTCGCAAGAACCCGCACCCGACAAGCAGCTTCTCCTCTCTGCTTTTGGCAGATGCCTCTCGCGCTTCTCTCAAGCATGCCTCGGCCTTCTGCAAGGCTCTCCCCTCACATTGCAGATGGGGGAAAACGGCCTCATCTACGTGGCCGGGGCGTCCATCTGTGGCACCCCGTGACATAGTGTGAAGCACGTAGTCGATCGCCTTACCGTCAGCCGCGGCCACCAGATGGTGCGCGAAGATCACGTCGTGGGTGAAGACGACCACCTGCCTTCGTTTGGACTCCCCCACCAGCCTGGCTGCTATCTTCTGTTTCCTCTCATTATCGAGAGAACAGACCGGGTCGTCGAATACAAGCCCCGCTATATCACCAGCAATCTGGACTTCCGTCAACAAGTCTGCCATGGCGATGGCTCGTTGTTCACCTTCGCTGAGCACCTCTGAAGGGACTTCAGGATATGAGGTGCCGTTGAGGCCCAGTCTCCTACTGGTCTCTCCGAGTGAAGCAGTGATCTGGATGATAAGCGGCACGGCAACGCCGAGTTTCTCACATTCCGTGCGGAGTTCAGGCAGAAAACTCTGCCCCGCCAGCTTGTTGATCAAGGCCTTGTTCTTCTCAGTTATGTGACGGTGCGATATGCCGTCACTCACCTCGCGCGCATTGGCAACCCAGACCAAGCTGTGAACCGCTTTCTTCACGTCTTCCATGACTTTGCTGAGGTACTCGCGGTGGATCAGAAGCTGTTGCTCTGCAAGTAGCGTCTCCGTTCGCTCGACAGCGTCGGCCTCCTTCAGCTCTGCGATCTGTCTCCCCACATCGGCGATCTCTTCGGACAGTGCGGGGCACACAGTTTCGGGGAGCGCCGGCACAGCAGCCCAATCTTCCTCGGTTGCCGCGTTGAAGACCCTGTCACGGCGTACCTTGGCCTCTGCTATGAAAGCAGCGACTTGGGTGGCCAAGCCCGTATGGTAATGGTCAAGCGAACGACGACACGCCGCCTCCGGGGCAAAGAAGTCCAGGTCGACGCGACCAAGCTCCGCGTAGGCTCCCTCAAGTTCCAACCTCTTCTTGCCGACCCTTTGTTCAACGTCGCTTCGGACAACCTCAATGAAGCGTGACAGCCTGGCTAGTGCGTCTGGGCCGAGTGGTTGTTGACATAGAACACATCTGGCATCTTGGACATCAGCCGGATACTTCGTATCGGGATATGCCTCCGCGCTGAAGGCAACCGCGGCGTGGACCAATTGCCGCCAAGTGTCGCTGCCCACAGGCTGCACCGGCTCCTCGGCGAACTGGACAGTATAGGCCACTTCCGCCAACTCCTGGAGTTTGCCCAGATCAACTGCTAACCCACGAATTGTTGCCACAATGGTGTCGCCGAGGCCGCTCGCAACCGCCTGGCATTTCTGCTCCACAAGGCGAAGGTCCGTCATGATGGTCTCAAACCGCTTCGTCTCAGCGGCCAGGTCTTCCTTCTGCAGTTGTACGATCTCTTTCTGCACGGCCAGAAGCCGCCTTCTCTCGTCCTCGCCGAATGCTGCTAGCCGCTCAAGTTCGTCAATCGGCGTATCTTCACTGAGGCCAGCAAGAAGCTCCGATACCCGGGATGCGCCCTGCGTAGGCACCAACAAGTCTGTTTTTGGCGTTCGCTCAGCAATCTCCTGTTCCAGAATGTCTCGTAACTGCTTGCAGACGGTGACCAAGCCTGGAAAGACGTCAAAACCATATGGGGTGACAAACACGTTCTGTTCGTCTATGTTCACGCGCGTGCACGATGTGTCGAACACCGAGAAGTAGTCCCTGAGAACAGGCAGCGGCGCTCCTGGCTGCCATGAGAGGTCGTGTTCCTTGCCGTCCACAGCGACCGTCAGCACTGCACATGGCGTCGGCCTCTTGCTCGGCGGCAAGTAGACGTTACCCAGGATCCCGCGATCCTTGGACCTGGTGAAGCACGAGTCTTTGAGTATACGAGCAAATCCGGATTTGCCTGAGCCCGTTGGGCCATAGACCACCGTGAGTTGCGGACCAATGCCTATGGTCTGGTCCTCTGCCAGCGCATTTACGCCTTCGATGTGCCGTATTCCTTTCAGGACAACCTTATGTTCAGACCCAGGAGACTCCGGGATCCGGTATGAGGAGAGTTCCTGAAACTCCAGCACCTCCTGCATCTCCGCCAGGCCATTGTCGACCAGCAGAGCTGCATATATCACCTTCAGATCCTCTTCGTCGACAGATCCCTTCTCCAGCAGCATGTGCAACGCCAGCTGTTGCCATCGTGGCAGCGAGGGACTCCAGAGGCGAAGCTCGGCGAAGAGGCTAAACGTGGCTGACCTGTTGCCACCGGCCCTAGCCGCGCCAGCGCTATTGTCGCTGTCTTCTGCCATCTTCATCCCCTTGCTGCTCCGAGGAGTTTGCGCTGTCCGACAATCATTTTGCTCCTTGCTTGAACCATGGGCTTGGCAAAGAGGCTCTGTACATGGTGAAGCTGGGCATTGACCTGCCATCCCGTCCAGTTGTGCCGGTCATGAATAGCCCAGATTGCCTGCGCCAAATGGTCAACAATGTGCCTTTGTACTGCGTATGAGTCAATGCCTGAGGACAACCTCACCTGCGCGCGGTCACGCGCCGCAGGACGCACTCCTGGCCTTTCCAGGTGCCAAAGAGAGCGTCCCCCTCACGCCGGTTCAGGACCATGTCCCCCTGGTTGAAATGCACTACGATCCCCTCAGCTGTAATCGCCCAGCTTCGCTCCCCGCCACTTGGCCCGTTCTGGACCTTCATGTCATCACGGAACACCAGTTCGTACATCCGTTCTCCATCGACATACCAGGTGTATGTCCCGACTACGTCTCGCACCTCCTGGTCGACGTATCGGAGGCGAGCGGCCTGAACGGCCCGGTCCATCGTCCTGGGAGTTCCGGTC
>Ga0272444_10005463_pt1 | contig 11012 bp, 9 predicted proteins | sample SSMForm13_FD_201033 | JGI IMG/M metagenome (GOLD analysis project Ga0272444, IMG submission 201033) | Marine sediment archaeal communities from Little Sippewissett salt marsh, Falmouth, MA, United States - SSM-Form-13 | ecosystem: Environmental > Aquatic > Marine > Wetlands > Sediment ... | reverse complement strand
AGATAATGCTGACTAAGCACCAATAGAAACTTGCAGGTAACCCCAACGCTAACCAGACATCAGCAGGTCATTCAAAATGCAAAGAGCACTACCTCTTTCCAGTGACCATTATCACGTGCCAGCCGAACTGCGTCTCAACAGGGTCGGAGATCTGCCCGATCTCCATCCTAAAAGCCGCATCCTCAAAAGGCTTGACCATCTGGCCCTTTCCAAAGAAGCCCAGGTCCCCACCGCCTTTACCAGAAGGACACGAGGAGTGCTTCTTTGCCATGTTCTCGAAGCTCCCGCCACCGCGGAGCTTGTCAACCAGCTCCTGGGCCAGGTGCCTGGAGTCCACAAGTATGTGGCTGGCTCTTACTTGGCTTGTCATACCACTATCAACGCGCTCAAACCATAAAACACTACCGCAAACCCTTTATCCCCCATACCACAATATTGCTTCATGAAGACTTACGTAGAGGTACTGGTAAGCTCCGAGGGTGGAAAGGCCTCGGAGATCACGGCGATATTCAAGGAACTGGGTTTCGACACCGCCTTTGGCGACCATGACTTCGTATACAACTGGAAGGAGAAGGCAGGCATGGAGCAGGTACTGACATTCATTGACCATGTCCAGGGCAGGCTCAAGGGCATGGGCGTGACCTTGAACTTCTCGACCATTCGATGAGGACCTTCAGACCTAATGTGAAATGCATGAAGCCAAGGCTATCCAATCATAAAAAAAATAAAGTGCCTTTTGGCTTCTAGTAGATTCTATCTATTGAATAACTTAATACCTTCGCGGCGGCCTGTGCTTCTTGAAGCACTCGCGGCAGTACACTGGCCTCTCGCCATCCGGCTTGAAGGGCACCTCTGCCTCTTGACCGCAGTCAGAACAAGTTATCTTGTACATCTTTCTATCCTCGTACATCGAAATTTTCTCCGAGTCCCTAGGGACCGAGCCATTCAATGTCCAGGATGTATTAATACATTCCTGCATAACAAGTTCACAGCAGTTCGAAGATCCACTGCGGCTGCGGGATCTCATTTACCCCTTTTTTGATTTTCGAAGCCCGCTCGAGCCTTCCCTGGGCCCCGATCATCTTGAACAGACCGATCGCTTCAGAGAGCACGTGGTCAGCTCTAAGCAGGTCCCTCTGGAAAATGTACATCTTGGCCATGTCCTCCAGGGTATCCGCAACTCCATAGTCATTGCCGATCTCTTTCTGTATTTCCAGTGAGGTCTGGAACTCCTTCTCGGCCCTGAGCCACTCTTCTTTCTTCCTGAACAATATTCCCATGTTCCTGTGGGAGAAGCCAAGGCATCTCCTGTCACCCAGCTCCTGAAACAGCTCCAGTGCCTTGTCAAGCCTCTCCTCGGCCTCCCTGTACCTCCCGGTCTCGGCATAGGCCTCTCCAAGGTTCATGCTGGTGAATGCTTGCCCTCTGAAGAAATTTGCCTTCTCGGAAATCCTCAAATTGGATTCGTAGTACTTCACGGCACCTTCCCAATCCTCCTTCATGGTGTACACCCTGGCAAGGTTGTTGTAGAACTGCACCTGCTCCAATATGGCCCCTTGCTTGAGAAGCACCTTCTCGCATTCAAGAAAGGTCTCTATGGCCTTGTCCAGCTCACCAAGGTTCGTGAGTATCACTCCGAGCTCGGTGCCTGCCCTGGCCCTGTTGATATCACTGCCATCGATCTCCATTGCATGCTCCGCCAGCAACCTTGACAGCTTATAGTCATTGCCGAGCCAGTGCACCTTGCTTAGGCCCCTGGAGGCTCTAGACTGTCCATTCAAATCTTTGATACCTGAGAACAGCTCGTTGGCCATTTCCATCTCCCTACGAGCAGAGAGAAGTTCGTTCTTGTCCAGGTACAGCCACCCTGCCTTTTCATGCATCTCTGCCCTAAGAGCAGCGGCCTTTCGCCCATCGATCTTATCAAGCAGCTCCCTTGCGGTGTTTACGTATTCCAACCCCTCTTCCAGCTCGCCAAGGAACCTCGATATATTGGCCAGTTCGAGGAACAGCTCCGCACTGCCGCCGCTCATTTCAGCCTTGAAAAGCAGCTGGAACCTCAGAACATGCCTCTCTATGGTCTGGGCCTTCTGCAGCCCGTACACAGGGGCAACCACATTCCGCAGCCTACCAGCAAGCTGCTGCAAGTCCTTCACGGACATACTCTTGATATCAATATCAAGCTCAGCGCACTGCTTCTTCAGAATACTGGAACCCACAACACCCAGCTCTTGGGCCATCATCAGGTTGATATCTTCACCAATATGCCTCGCAGGAGATGTCATGAAGGACACTCCGAGCCCCTATCAGTACTCGCGCCAGTCCAGGCCAAAGGTCCTGACCCCCAGTTTAGGTATGGGCGGCCTGCGGCGCTTGTGGGTGCTGCCCCTGACAAGTCTGCGGACCCTTGCCACGGTCTCAAGGGAGGAATCGCTGTTCTTTACGACCTCCTCGTCATCGAGCCCGAACTCTATGCCCTGGAGCACCTGGTCCAGCTCGTGATAGCTCATACCAAGCTCCTTCTCGTCCTCCTGGCCAGGGTACAGGTCCGCGGATGGAGGCCTATTGATAATATATTCTGGGATATCCAGGTCCTTTGCCATCTCCAGGACCTGTGTCTTGTACAGGTCACCGATCGGTAAAATATCCGAACCGCCGTCACCGAACTTGGTGAAGTAGCCCACTGCCAGCTCGCTCTTGTTGCTGGTACCGACCACAAGCCAATTATTGGCATTAGCCGCAGCATAGAGAATGCACATCCTCAGCCTGGCCTTCAAATTCCCAAGCTCCTCCTTGCTGAGGCTGCCAGGAATGTCCCCGAACCCTGCTATCATGGGGTTTATAGCGATCTCCTCGCACTCCAGACCTGCCTCCTTTGGAAATGCGTCCAGACCACCTTCCTGGTCCTTATCTGGCATGAACAGTAGGTGCACCTTCTCTGCACCCAGTACCCTCTTGCAGAGCTGGGCTACCACGCTGGAATCCAACCCTCCTGAATATCCAATGACCACTCCATCGCACCCTGACTGCTCGAACATATCCGCAATGAAACGCTCCACCACATCCTGGTACTCTGTCCTGTACTTCACCATGCTCTCATGAATGCCTTGGGTACTATTTGTTTTTTCGGTGCTGATGTTCCATAGTTATTTATAATTACAAATCAATTAATGAACCACCCAAGACAGGGTATGAAGGGAAAGAATGAGCCGTTGCGAATCCGGAACCAAGAATTACATAAACAGGGAATCCGAGCTGGCTAAGCTGGAGGAGCATCTCCAGAAGGCCTCAGGAGGCAGCGGAGGCTTTCTCCTCATCGAGGGCGAGGCAGGTATTGGGAAGACCACCTTGGTCAACGAGTTTTCAGGCCGCAAGAAGGAAGAGATCAACTTCATGCAGTCCAACTGCCTGTACAGGGAGGAAAATGCACCCTATGCACCCTTCTATGACATCCTGAGCAATGTCAAGGGCAAGGAGGCAGGCCGCAGCATCGTCACCAGCTTGGATCGGCCAGGCGGCAACATGGTCCAGGACGAGAACCCGACCCTGGCCTACCAGCTCCTGAAGGAACTGGACGAGCAGGATGTCCAGTCCCTGTGCTTCACCATGACGTTTCCGGAGAAGCTTAAAAAGGAGTATAATTTCCAGAATTCCAATATATTATGGATATCCGAGACATCGGAAGAAGGGTTTCACCCGAAGAGGCTGGACTTCGAGGCGCTGAGGGAGATCGTGAACTTCTTCAAAGAGGGGGACGGCGTGGTTTTCATCGATGGCTTCAGCTATCTTGTGCTGGAGAATGGTTTCGACAAGGTACTGAAGTTCATGAAGAAGATATCGGACCTGGCATTGATGAATAACTGCACCTTCATCATGCATGTCAACCCTAACTCCATTCGATTGGACCAGCTGGCAATGCTGAGCCAGTTCCTCAAGCCCATAGAGGGACAGACACAGGACGGGGCAAGCATTGAGAACCTAGACAAGGAGCAGGCAAGGCTCCAGGAGAGCGTGCTGAACCACCTTATGAAGAACTCCAGCGACAGGCCGCTGTTCTTCTTCATGGACGATCTCCAGTGGGCAGATAAATCATCCATTGACCTCATGATGTACCTGGGAAGGAATGTCAGGGAGCACAACATCATGTTCGTTGGCGCATACAGGCCAGAGGACGTTTCATCCAGGAACAATCCTCTCATGGACATGCTCAGGTACATGACCAGGGAGAAGCTCTTCAGCAGGATCAGGCTCAAGCCCTTCGACAGGGAACATACCGAGATGCTGGTGAAGAGCAGGTTCGACAACAGCCAGCTCACCCCAGATTTCTTTGACATGGTACATTCCCACACCGACGGCAATCCATTCTACATCGAAGAGCTACTGCAGAACCTCAAGGAAGAGGGTATAATCCGCAAGGAGGATGATATTTGGAAGGCCGGCTCGGTGGAGAACGTGGAGCTCCCCGAGACCGTGGTGGACCTGATCCAACGCAGGCTGGACAGGCTGGACGAGAGGGCTATATCCGTACTTAGGACCGCGGCCGTACTTGGAAGGAGGTTCCACTTCGACCTGCTGCAGGAGGCATTGGGCATGCCGGAGGTGGAGCTGCTGGACGTACTCGAGGAATTGGAGAGACGGCGTATAATAAACGCAGTCATCCACAACGAGGACCAATTCGAGTTCGACCAGGTGCCAATGCGCTCATTTATCTATTCTGAGCTCAGCTCCCCTAGGAAGCGCCTGTCCCACAGGAAGGTGGCGGAGACCATTAAAAAGCTCAGGGGAGAGGAAGGCGGCGTGCTCTACGACCTTGCTCATCATTACTCCCATACCAGGGATTACGAATCATTGCTCAAGTACAACGAGGCTGCCGGGGACATGGCAAAGAAGGACAGCGCTCCAGCGGATGCACTGGAATACTACACGAAAGCCCTGTACGCTGTTGACAGGATGGACCTGGACCCGTACCGGCACATCACCTTACTGAGGAAACAGATCGATATGTATTATATACTGGGCGACCTGGAAAAATGCAGCGAGTCCATCGAGGAGCTCATCGTCCTGAGCGAGGAGGTGGACGACCAGTGCCAGAAAGCAAGGGCATACCAGTACATGGGCGATGTCCAGTCCGTTAAGAACAAGTGGGGGGAAGCCCAGAAGAACTACGAGAAATCCGCGGAGCTGTTCAGGCAGAGTGAGGACCACAGGGGCGTGGCAGAGTCCATTATGAACCTAGGAAAGATACACTGGAGAAAGGGAGAGGGTGATAGGGCCCTAACCTATCTCCAGGCTGCAATGGAGGCCCTGGAAAAGCTGGAGCAAGAGGAGCATCCCATACTAGCCGCCAAGATCCATTTCCAGATGGGCAACGTGTACTGGGGAAAGGATGAGTGGGAGCAGAGCCTTGAGCATTTCCAGGAGTCACTGAGGATTGCGAAGAACCAATCAGACCAGTACTGGGTTGCCAAGATCTACAACAACCTGGGCACCACTTACCATTACATGAACGACCTGGAAAAGGCGGTCGAGTACTTCGAAAAATGCGCCAAGATATCCAAGGACATAGGGTACTTGAGGTACCACGGCTACGGCCTGGCCAATGCTGCGGAAGAATACGCCAGCATGAAGGAGCTGGACAAGGCCATCGAGTACGCGGATTCCGCATTGCAGATCTTCAAGAGGCTGGACGAGAAGACAATGATCGCTAACCTGGAGATCGTCTACGGCATGACATCCATGGAGCAGGGGGACAATAAGGAAGCAGAGAAGCATTTTCTCGCAGCCGTGGATATCACAAAGACCATTGGCCACAGGGACATGCTTGCCCAGGCCCACCATCATCTTGGCAAGCTCTATGCCCAGACAAAGGACAATAAGAAGGCAAAGGAGCACCTGTCCCTTGCAAGGGACATATACGAGCAGCTCGGCTCCGCAGAGAGACTTGAGAAACTGGAAAAGGAATTGGAGGAACTGTGATGACCCTAAATGCAGCATTGATACAGCAGCACCCGAAGCTCAGGGACAAGAAGGCCAACCTGAAGACCCTGGAGGATACCATTGCCAGGAACGAGGCTGACCTTTATATCCTCCCGGAGATGGCATTGACAGGCTACTCGCTCTTTGACGAGTACTCGGTCCTCTCCGAGGAAATTCCGGGACCATCCACGGGAAAGGTCCAGGAATTGGCAGAGCAGAACGACTGTGCGATATTCATGGGTATGGCAGAGAAGGACCCGGAGCGCAAGGTCATCTACAACAGCGCGGCTTTCATCACACCCAAGGACATGTGGGTGTACAGGAAGATGTATCTCGCTCATTTCGGCCCCTTCAAGGAAAAACTCTATTTCGCTCCTGGCCAGGCACCGGTCCTTGCCAGCTACAAGGGTTTCAACATCGGGCTCACAATATGCTATGACCTGTTCTTCCCTGAACTCCTGAAGGACCTGGCGATAGAGGGCGCGGACATCCTCCTCAACATCTCCGCATCCCCCACGTTCTCGAGGCATTTCTTCGAAACCCTCCTACCAGCGAGGGCCATTGAGAACACCTGCTACATGCTGTACACCAACCTGGTTGGCACGGAGCTGAACCTGGTGTTCTGGGGCGGTGCCACAGGGATAGGACCCAGGGGTAATGTGCTCGGCCAAGGCCCCTATTACAACGAGGCTGTGACCAAGGTGGAGCTGGACCACAGCGAGATCGAGGTGGCCAGAAGGTTCAGGCCGACCTTGAGGAACACATTAGAGCGGCAATAACGATCAGAATTAACAGGAAGAAGCACATGACCGGAAGAAGCACATGACCAGAAAGGTAAAGGTCTGCCTGATCGGCGACCCAGCTGTGGGAAAGACATCCCTCATCCGCAGGTTCGTCTACAGCAGGTTCGATGACGACTACATAAGCTCCCTTGGCACCAAGGTCTCCCAAAAGAATATGGACTTCAAAGACAACCGAGGACAGCCCCTGGAGGTCATGATGATGATATGGGACATTGCAGGCCAGAGGGAATTTCAGAGCATACTGATGTCCGGTCTAAAGGGCTCCAAGGGCGTCTTCCTTGTAGCAGACCTCACAAGGATGGATACGATCGAGCATCTGGACCACTGGTTCGACAGCATCCAGAAGGCTGCTCCCCAGGCCCACATCGTTTTTCTTGCCAACAAGTCAGACCTACCTGACCAGGTATTCAGCAACGAGGACCTGGAGTCCACCCTTAAAAACAAGGTCAGCACCATCATGCTTACCAGTGCCAAGGACGGCAGCAACGTGGAGGAGGCCTTCAGGTACATGGGAAGGATAACCCTGGAAGAGAAGAAATCCAGCAACGAAATGCCTGCAACACAATCCCCCAAAGAGGAGCAGGGCTCGAGGATGATGAAGCTGGAGGACAGGCTCATCCAGAACTTCTGTGACTACCTGGGTGATGACGAGCTGGGAATGAATATCGTAAGAAAACAGTTCGATGCTCTTCATATTGACTTCAGGGACCCAAGCGAGGCAGAGCTCAAGAAGCTGTCAAACAAGCTCCTTGAGGTCGCAAAGGATTTCAAGGACCCCCAGTCACTGGCTAGGTACAAACAAAAGCAATTCAAGATACTGGAAGAATATTTTGGTATCAAAGAATAGGGCAAGGCTCAGGACTCGTGCTTGGCCATGCCGAACCTTTTCTTGAACAGGAACATCAGGTTCTTCCTGCCGTCTCCCCAGGTGTTGAGCTTGATCTCGCCGATCCTGGGCTTGTAGGTCACCGGCACCTCCTTGGCCTTGATGTCCTTGTTCTTGAATGCCTCGATCTTTATTTCCTCTGATAAAGCCATTCCATCCGAGGTCAGGTCCAGCTTGGGTAGTATTTCCTTCTTGAAGACCCACATTCCAGTCTGCGAATCCTTGATATGCATACCAAAGAGGATATTCGTTGTAACAGCTAAAACCCAGTTCCCGAACCTATGGGTGGTGTTCATGGCCTCCTTGGAAAGCGTGGTGAGCCTGTCGCATGTGATGTAATCCAGCTTCTCGTCCTTCAGCTTCTTGACCAGCTGCGGGATCTCCTCCGCAGGGTATGTCATGTCGCCATCCAAGGTGACTATTACATCCCCACTGGCCTTCTCGAACCCTGTCTTGTAGGCCCTTCCATAACCCCTTCTTGGCTCGTCCACCACTACGGCTCCTTTCTCTGTGGCTATCTCCCTGGTCCTGTCCTTGGAGTTGGTGTCCACGATCATGAGCTCGATGTCCGCGAAAGCCTTCGGTATGGAATCCAGTGTCTGTCCTATGGACTTTTCCTCGTTCATTGTGGGTATGATTATCGTGACCTTCATTCACTTATCCTCCTTGTAATGCTCCGGATTCTCTTCAAGCCATTTTACAGTATCCTTGATGCTGTCCTCGATCCTGTGCTTGGGACTCCATCCCAGTGCCTTGATTCTATCTATGGACAGGAACACGAATTTCTGGTCCCCGACCCAGCCTCTACCGCCGCCGGTGTAGTCGTACTTCACACCTTTCAGGTTCATTGCGGACACGACGTAGTCAGCTATATCCTTTATCTTGACATATTCCTCCACGCCCAGGTTGAAGAGGTTCACCTTCTCTTCTGCGTGCTCGAATGCATGCATGACCCCATCAACGCAGTCCTCCACGTGGAGGAAGGATTTCTGCTGCGAGCCGTCACCAAGTATCTCAAGCCTGGAAGGGTCCTTCTTGAGCTTGTTCACGAAATCATAGGTCACACCGTGGGGGTGCCTCGGTCCTACGACAGAAACGAACCTGAACATCCAGCACTGCATGCCAAATGCCTCGCAGAATGCCTCGATCATCGCTTCTCCAGCAACCTTTGAAGCACCGTACAGCGAGGTCTCCACCAGAGGCACGTCCTCCGGCGTGGGGAAGACCTCTGGGTCCCCATATACAGCTGCGGAGGATGCGAAGACCATGCGCTTCACATCATGCATTCTCATGTTCTCCAGTATGTTGTAGGTGCCAATGGTGTTCTCATGAAGGTCAATGCTGGTGTCCTCAATCCCGCCTCTGATATCCGCATTTGCAGCAAAGTGAAAAACTGCATCAGTGTTCTTGAACAAGGGCTCGATCCTCTCCCTGTCCTTGATGTCCAGGACATGGAGGTGGAACCTGCACTCCTCTGAGAGATGTGCGATGTTTGCCTTGCCCCTGTCCAGCCTGTCTATCACATGCACATCATGACCCTTGGACACGAGGGCGTCAACAACATGGCTTCCGATAAAGCCAGCACCTCCAGTGACAATGACCTTCATACCGCAGGCACGTAACCTTGGGTTTATTTAAATATTTTGGTAAATTCGATAATATGGCTCTATTTGCTGGATATGTTCTGCAGCAGTGCGTCCACCATCTTCAGGCTGTCTGTGCTACCGATACTGGACCAGATGCTCCTCGCCCTCTCCGCTCTCTCCATTGCCCTGTCTAGATCACCTTTTTCCAAGAGCATCCTGGCATACTTGTAATTGAACTCGCCCTCGTAGTAAGGATAACCCACACTCTCAATCATATCAAGGGCCTTCTGGTAGTAATCCTCGGCCATTTCCCATTCCTTTGTCTTGGTGTAGGTGATTCCAAAGGCACATAGCGTAGCCGAGAGCAGTGTATCATTTCCCAGTTTTCGAGCTGCTTCCATGGCTTTTTGGCAGTATTCCAAGGCAATTTCCAGCTCTCTCTCGCCTCCCATGTTCGCCAATGCATCAGCAGCATTGAAATATCCATGGGTCTTGAGAAGCTCGTATCCTATTAGCTCGCCTATGTCGATCTGCTTTTCAAAGTAACCCAGGGCCGTGTGGTACTCATTCAACCTGAGGTAGATATCCCCGATGTTATTGTAAGCTCTCGCCAGCTCCATTTTGTTGCTGGTCTTGCTCAATAGCTCTATGCTCCTTTTGTAATGCTTGATAGAGAGCTTGTAATCACCAGCATCACCATAGGCATTTCCAAGATCATCATACAATCTACCCATCAACGACAGGTCCCCTACCTGTTCTGCTAGTTCCAATCCCTGCTCCAGTTTCTCTATTGCCTCTTGTATCTGCCCTTTCTTCCAGAAGAACCTGCCTAGACCGCAAAGTGACTTGGCCATCCCCTTCTTGTCATCGATGTCCTTGAAGCCCTCAAAGCTGCTCTCTAAGATATCCACACCCTCTTCATACATGTTCGTGAAATCATAGAACTCTCCTATGTTGTACTGGGCCAGGGCCACCATCTGCTTGTCCTGCATCCTTGTACCGATCTCCACAAGCTGGAGACCGAACTCCATCCCCTCCCTCCACCTTCCTGATAGAAGGGAGGGGGTAGAGAGCTTGGTTAGGATATCTGGCTTGCGTGGGTCATTCTCGTCCATCCTGGACAGGGCCTTCTTGAACCATTCTATGGCCTCCTCGTTTCCATAGGATGCAAGGTTCGCCTCCGCAGCCTTGATGGCAAATTCAACTGCCTGGTCATGCCCTGCCTCGAAAAAGTGATGTGCCACCTTGTCAAGCATTACACCCTCATCGATATGCGGGAGGAGTGTCTCGGCAATGAGGGAGTGAAATTCCTGCCTCAGCTCCCCGGGAATATCGTTGTAGAGGACCTCGCGGATCTTAGCATGGTCGAACCTGTACCCCTTTTCCAGGTGTTTGATAAGTTTGTGCTTCTTTTCCAGCTCATCCAGTGATTTCAGGAGCCTGATCCTGTTGAGCTGAAGGGCCTGGCCAAGGGTTTTTGAATCGAAACTCTCTCCTATTACACTAGCACATTCCAGTATATCTTTGAGGTCCTGGTCCAATCTGTTCACTCTGCGGGTGATAACGTCGTATACCCTTTCCGGCATGTGGATCTCATCCAATGGGATGGTGAGATGCCACACATCATCCATCCCTTGCTGCAGGTGCTTTTCCTCCTTCAATAACTGCACAAGCTCCTGGAGGAAGAAGGGGTTGCCATCGGTTTCATGGCCAAGATGCTCGATGATGTCATCCTCAAGCCTGAACTTGCCCAGCATGGCC
>Ga0272444_10005462_pt1 | contig 11015 bp, 11 predicted proteins | sample SSMForm13_FD_201033 | JGI IMG/M metagenome (GOLD analysis project Ga0272444, IMG submission 201033) | Marine sediment archaeal communities from Little Sippewissett salt marsh, Falmouth, MA, United States - SSM-Form-13 | ecosystem: Environmental > Aquatic > Marine > Wetlands > Sediment ... | reverse complement strand
GCCGTCAGGGGCAGCGGCAAGCTGGAGTTGGCCGACGGCGATGGATTCCGGCGGCTGGCCCGCAGCCTGCACAAGACCATCGACGGCTCGCCGGCCAAAAGCGCCCTGCGCAGCCATGGCACCAACGTGGGCATGGAGGGGTTTTACACCAAGGGGGACGTGCCGATTAAAAACTGGTCCCAGGCCGTTTGGGATGACGAGATTCGAAGCTTCTACGGCCCTGCGGTAAGCGACAAGATCCTGACCGGCTTCACCACCTGCCGCGGATGTCCCATCGGCTGCGGCCGGATGATAGAGGTCAAGGAGAGCGACTACGCCGGCCTCAAGGGCAAGGGGCCGGAATACGAAACCATCGCTGCCTTCGGGTCCCTGTGCCTCAACCGCGACCTGGGTGCGATTGCCAAGGCCAATGATCTGTGCAACCGCTATGGGCTCGACACCATTTCCACCGCCGCGACCATCGCCATGGCCATGGAATGCTACGAACAGGGCTTGCTGACGGCCGGGGACCTGGACGGAGTCGACCTGGCCTGAGGCAATCACCGGGCCATCATATCGATGATCGAAAAGATAGCCCGGCGCGAAGGTTTCGGCGATCTTCTATCGGAGGGCAGCCGGCGGGCGGCCGCACAGATCGGTCCGGAAGCCGAAGGGGTGGCCATCCACGTCAAGGGGTTTTAACTGCCCATGCATGACCCCAGGGCCTTCAACAGCTGGGCCGTCTCCTATCCCACCGTCGCCCGCGGCGGATGCCACATCGCCGCGCCGACCTACTGGCTGGAACGCGGGGTGACCTTTCCCGATCTGGGATTTCCCGACCCCCTGGACCGGTTCGACCCCGAACAAAAAGGGCTTTGGACCGCCGTGTTCCAAAATTTCTGTGAAGTTCTGGAATCGATGGTGACCTGCAAACTGTCCCTGTACGGCGGCATCCGCAGCCAGCACTGCGTCGATCTGATTTGCCTGGGCACCGGCTGGGACATGGATCTTGCGGAAATCATGCAAATCGGGGAACGGGCCATCAATGTCAAGCGGCTGATCAATCTGAAACTGGGATTCAACAGGGCCGATGATCGTCTGCCGGCCCGCATCCGATCCCTGACCTTCGATCGGGGGGGGCACAGAAGGCTATTCACCGGAGCGCGATGCGGACCGCATGCTGGACGATTACTATCATCACAGGGGCTGGACCCGGGCGGGCGTTCCGACCCAAGAAAAACTGGCGGAGCTCGACTTGGCCGACAGATAGAAGCGAGACGTTCAGAACCTTAGCGGATGATTGGCCCGGGGCCAACGACCCGGCCACGGCATCCAAATTTTTCAACAGAAAGGGGGGGGTAACACAACAGGAGTCGGAGAATCTTCATCAAACATGTGCGTCATACATAAACAGGGAGGGTATGCCATGGGACACGTCATTCAGCCGGTATTGGTATCCAGGATCGCTTTGGACAAGAGTCTGATGCCCTATTTTCTTAATTTCGGCGAGGGCATCAAGATGCCCGTTGTCGGCTGGTATATCAACGCCGATGGAAAAGATATTTTGATCGATACGGGCGCCTCCAAGGATGTCATCGATACGTATTGGCACGGTGGCAGCGAGCATATCCGAACCTTTGAAGAAGCTCTGGGAAAACTGGGTAAGACGCCGGATGATATCGACATCATCATCGCCACCCACCTGCATTTCGATCATATCGCCAATGCCCAGAAATGCAAAAATGCCAAGGTCATCGTCCAGGAGGACGAACTTAATTTTGCCTATTCGCCCCATGCGCTTTTCGCCGGAATTTTCCCCAAGGAGCTGTATGCGGACCTGAAATTCCAGGCCATCAACGGTGAGCAGGAGGTTGTCCCCGGAATCCGGGTCATCCCCGCACCGGGGCACACGCCGGGCACCCAGGCCGTCGGCATCGAAACCGACCAGGGCCTGGCGGTCATTTCCGGCTTCTGCTGCCAGAACTGCAATTTTGAAATTCCCGAAGAGATGAAGGCGGTCTGGCCGGTGTTTACGCCCGGCATTCACACCAACGCCCTGCAGGCCTTCGACAGCGCCTTGAAGATCAAGGGGCTGGCGGACATCCTGATTCCTCAGCACGAACCGATCTTCGCCGAAGCGGAGAGAATTCCGTTCTAATCCGGCTGCGGCCATCCGCTGCTCCGAAACCCGGCGCGATTGCGGTCCGGGATCCGAATCATCCGCAAGGGACGGCAGCCGCCGGAAAAAGGCCGGACCGGACCCTCCTCGGCCCCCAGTCCGGACCGAATGCGGCGGCGCCACGGACCAAGGCCCCGGCCGCGCGGCGTATGGCGGAGCAAAACACATGGGGAGGCTCGAGCAATGCTGAATTACAATGAATTGGGGTTGGAGCTTGACCGCTTGGTGAGGCTCAAGACGCCGGCCTTGGGCAGTAAGCTGTTCAAGAAAGCAGAGGATATTCCATCCGCCTGCGAGGTCATCAAAGAGGACGTGATGGTGTGCCAGGTGATCGGCATGGCGCGCTATAACGAAACCGCCGTGGCCGCCACCCGGGACTCGGCCACCGCCTGTGCCATGCGCGGTGCATCCCTCGGCCTATACGCACCGCCGCAAAACATGCTCGATGGAACCAGAAATGCCGGGGCCTGGGCCGAAGATGCGCGGGCCGCCAAGAAACTCATGGAGGGCAGGGTTTTGATCGAAACGGGCACCTTCGAGGCGTTCGCCGTGTGTCCGTTGAAAAGTGCACCTTTCGAGCCGGACGTGATCCAGGCCTTCGGCACGCCGGAGCAGATGCTCAGTTTCGTCTACGCCAATATCATGGACGGCGGCAAGCGAGTGGAATTGTGTACCAACGGCCACGGCGGCAGCTGCAATGAAGTCTTGAGCGTGCCCTATGTGACCGGCGACATCAGACTCGCCATCGCCGATATCGGCGAAAGACGGCATGCCGGCGCCGGGGACGAGATGATCGTCGGCCTGCCTGCGGCCCGGCTGGAGCGGATGGTGACCAACATGAAAAAGGCATATCACGCCATCTATAAGTATCCCCACAAACCCTATTTTGCCCCGGTCCCCGAACCCGTGTTGAAGCGGGTTTCGACCAAATATTGAAACAGAGGCGCTCGAGTTGGACGCCAGAGCAAGGAGAAGTCGATGAAGGAAAGGGTTCGAGATTTGATGCGCGGCGCCTGCGATCTTCATATCCATGCCGGTCCCGATATCGTGCCTCGGCTGCAGGATGTGGTCGAGGTCGCCCGGGACGCACGCGCCGCCGGGATGCGTGCTCTGGGCATCAAAGACCACAATACCAATACGGCCGATCGCTGTTACGTGGCCAGCCAGATCGTTCCCGGGGTCGACCTGTTGGGTGGAATCGTCCTGAACCGCACCGTCGGCGGCCTCAATCCCGAGACGGTCGACAAGGCCATCCGGCTCGGCACCAAAATCATTTGGATGCCCAGCATGGATGCGGCGCTGACCATCGAGAAGGTTCGGGTGACCCATGAAACCCCCTGGTTGGAAGGGTTTGTCAAAAAAACCGATCCGCAAGAGGGTCTGTCCGTCTTCAAAGGCGGAATGGAAGGGGACGAAATCCTGCCGGAGGTGCTGGATATTCTCAAATTGATCGCCGAGGCCGATGTGATTCTCGACACCTGCCACCTGGGGGCGCGGGAAAGGCTGGCACTGGTCCAGAAGGCCAAAGAAATGGGGGTGCGCAAGATCATCGTGTGTCATCCCAACTGCAGCGTCAATTTGATGCCCACGGATGTCCAGCAGGAGATGGCCCGCATGGGGGCTTTGCTCAGCTATGCCTTTCTGCCCTACATGCCCCTGTTCGACCGGCAGGATTTTCGCGATGTTGCCGCCATGATCCGCGCGGTCGGCCCTGAAAATTCTATTTTTTTCAAGGACTTCGGTCAATTTCCAAATCCGACCGTGGTCGAAGGTGTACGCATGTTCATTGCCAGCCTGTTGGCGGTGGGCTTCAGCGACAATGAGGTCAGGGCCATCGTGTGTGAAAATTTCAAGCGGTTGCTCGATTAACGTCTGCTCGGCCGAAGGGTACGAACCGGACGAAACATTTGTTTGCGCTTGATGCTCTCGTAAGGCGGTGAATTATCGGCCCGACGCCCAGTGCAAATGGGGTCTGGCGGGATCGTCAAGATTTTCCATTTCTAAAAGGAGGAGGAGAAGATGGAAGCGGTTCAGGAATGTATTCGTGATATTGCCAAGGACATCGGGGAAGTCAATGTCAGTGTCGACAAGGCCAGCAGAATCGTACACAGGGTCACCCATGGTCCGGAGTCTCTGCTCCACAAAAGCTGGGATATATTCACGCCGGAGGCCGTGGTGCGTCCCAGAACGACCGAGGACGTGGTGGCCCTGGTCAACCATGCCAGCAAATACGAGATACCGCTGATTCCCCAGGGCGGGCGGACCTGCACCTACGGCGCGGAAAGCATGAAGGGCGGCATCGTGATCGATACGACCAGCATGGATCAGGTGGTCAATTTCGACGAAAAAGCCTTCCGGATCACGGTACAGGCCGGCGTGCGGGTCATCGATTACATGAACTATCTGACCGAGCGAGGGTATGTGTCGCTGGAATTTCCGACCATGAACAAGTCCTCGACCATGGGGTCCCGGGCCTCGATTTCGGGCTACAATAAATTCGAAAACCGATGGGGCGGTTCAAAAGACCACATCAAGGGGCTTGAGGTGGTTCTGGCCAACGGCGACGTGGTGCAGGTGGGAAGGGGCAGCAGCGTCCCGGCCAAGTCAACTGTGGGCCTGGATACCATGTCCATGTTCATCGGGGCCAGGGGATCCCTGGGCATCGTTACCAAGGTGACCGAAAGGTTCATTCCCACCTTGCCGGCCTATCACTACGGGTCCGGGGCTTTCGCAACATCGATGACGGCCTCAAGGCCTATATAGAGTTGCGCTCACCGCTCAATGCCGGGGTTATCTGGCGCTCCAAGGCGTATCACAAGTGGCTGCTGAGCCAGGCGGTCACCGGCACAACCGATTTTACATGGCCGGACGACGTGGAGATGCTGGTCGACTTTCATCTGGTAGGCACGCCGGACGTGGTCGAGGCCATGAAGAAACACGCCGAAGCCATCTGTGAAAACTGCAACGGGTTCTGGAAAGACGATATGCCGCCCACCGACTTCGTGGGCCGCATGCACGAGACCATGGAAAAATACATGGGCATGGCGGCGCTGCAAAGCGAACGGCTGGTGACCGGCGGCATGGGCAACCGTATCGTGCCCCTGGACGCCAACATTTCAAACACCCATCTGATCGATTTCTACAAAGAATATCTGGAGTTTCTCCACAGAACCGAGCGGGGTGAGACCCTTCCGGCGCTTGCCAAGCACTATCATGTGTTGAGCCCGGGGGCGCCCGTTCCGACCGAAATGGGCTGGACCAAGTTCTGGGCGCTGATGCTGGCCGATACGAAAGCGTTCGATGAAGACGCGATCAGGGAATTCAAGGATTGGTACCGCGAGTATGCCGAACTTGTATGGAAGCATGGCGGCACGCTGACGGCTACGCACGGATTCATCCCCCAGGAGCTTGAAGTCGAATTCCTGAAACGAGAAGTGGGTGAAACGGGTTACAGGCTGATCAAAACCATAAAGCAGGCGCTCGACCCCAAGAACATCATGAACCCGAATGTCAGATTCTAAGGAGGTGATCACAATGGCGATTAGTAAAGAGGAAGCGATTGTCAGCCTGCAGGAGTTCGAACCCCAGATTTGGACCTGTGTCAATTGTTTTTGCGGCCTCTGCGTGGAAGGGTGTCCGGTCTTCCAGGAATCGCGCAACGAGGTCGGGGCGGCGCGCGGCTTGGCCCAGGTGGCCCTGGCGTATATGAACGGTGAGCTCGATTTCAAAGAACTGCAAGACACATTCGTATACGGCTGCACCGGCTGCGGCTGGTGCGAATGGACCTGTTCGTTGAATACCCCCCTGTATATCCAGCGCAACGGCAGCCGGCGCACCCGGGTCAGCGGGGCGACAATTGCCGAAATCCTGCGCTCCATAAGGGCCGAAAAGGGCAAAGTGCCCAAAAATGTCAGGGATGCCCTGACCAGCCTGTATCAGTCGGGCAATCCTTATGGAAGATCCAAAAAAAGCAAAGACAAATGGGTGGAAGATCTGGGTCTGAACAAACCTACGGAGACCATCCTGTATGTGGGCGCCACGGTTCCCTTCGAAGAGCGGGCCACTCAGATGGCCGAAGCGGTGGTCAAGATCCTGCAGGCCGCCCAAATCGACATCAGCATGCTGGGCAGCGAAGAGATGGACAGCGGCGCCATGGCCATGATGATGGGCGGCGAAGGGGTCTTCGAGGTCATGACCGAGCACAATGAAAAGACGATCAAGGAGCAGGGGGCCAAGCAGATCATCTGTGTCTCGCCCCACGACTATGACGCCTTCAAAGCCTATTATCCGGCCTTCGAAGGGCTGGAGATCAAACACTATACCCAGATTCTGGGCGATTTGATCGAAACGGGCAAAATCAAACCGACCAAGCCCCTCGAACAAAAAGTGACCTATCACGATCCCTGCTATCTGGGCCGCAAAAATGACGTCTACGACGAACCCCGCAAGGTGCTGCAGAGCATCCCGGGCCTCGAACTGGTGGAAATGAAGAAGACCCGCCGGCCAACGACTTCGGACCAATGGCGTCAGGAGCCGTGACGTTCTGCTCTTGCGGAGCAGAGGCCCGAGTCGTCAGGTCCGTTGCGATGCGGGTCCGAAGCGCCCGTGATCACTCTTTTTTCCATTCCTTCCGTTCGCTATGGGGCTTGCTTGCCCCGTCGCCTCACAGCCCCTTTTGCATGGGGATATTCCATTTTTTCATATACTTCCATATGGCCGCGCGGCTGACCCCTACTCTTCTTGCGGCTTCGGCCTTGTTCCAGTCACAGGCTTCGAGAAGGCCGAGCAGCCCCTCGCGGTCAAGATGTCCGCGCCCAGAATGCTCCCCGGGGGGCGCCGGGCGGGCCTCGAAGCCAGCGGAATTGTACTCGCTGTGCCTGATCTCAACGGGCATATCCGACACGGCGATGGCATCGTGCTCGCACAGAACGAAAGCATGTTCGACGGCGTTGCGCAGTTCGCGCACGTTGCCCGGCCATGGGTAGTCCATGAAGATCCGCATGACGGGCGGCAGGACGCCCTGAATGCGTTTGCCGGTCAATTCGTTGTTGATGCGGATGAAATGGTCGACCAGAAGCGGAATGTCTTCTTTGCGTTTTCTAAGGGGCGGCAGGTAAATCGGAAATACCTTCAGACGGTAATACAGGTCCTCGCGAAATTGCTCCGCCTGAACCTTTTTGCGCAGATCTTTGTTGGTGGCGGCGATGATGCGGATGTCGATCCGGCGTTTGCCGGAACCACCCACCCGTTCGATTTCATGAAACTGCAATACGCGCAGCAATTTGAGCTGGGTAAACGGACTGATGTCTCCGATTTCATCCAAAAATATCGTTCCACCGTCCGCCTTTTCGAAGCGCCCCACATGGTCGCGTACGGCGCCGGTAAAGGCCCCTTTGGCATGGCCGAACAGTTCGCTTTCAAGCAGCGATTCCGGCAGAGCGCTGCAATTGACGGTGACCAGGGGGTTGTCCCGGCGCTTGCTGCGGGCATGAATGGCGCTGGCCACCAGTTCCTTGCCGGTGCCGCTCTCGCCTTGAATCAATATGGTGGTGTCGCTGTCGGCCGAGGCCCTGATGGACCAAAAAACGGTCTGCATCACATGGCTCTTGCCGAGGATCTGTTCGAAACGATTTGAATCAGCGGTACTCCGGGCCGCTTGTCGCATTTTAAGCTTGATATGGTTCAACTCCGTCAGGTCCGTGACGGATTCGACAATTCCGACGATACCGCCATGGTCCGTTTTGACCACACGGGCGTTTTTGATCACCGGCACTGCGTGCCCATCTCGGTGGCGCAAGGTGCATTCGGTGGGTTCGATCCTTCCCCTTCGGAAGATGCCGCATGCATTGATATCTCCGGGGCAGTCGCTTCCAAAGCAATTGTCAAAACTCAATATCCGACAGCCCTTGCCCATGGCTTCTTCGGCCCGGTAGCCGCTGATCTGCTCCATGGCAGGATTCCATGAGATGATGCGGCCCTCGGCATCCAGGGTAAAGACCCCGTCGCCGATGGATTCCAATACCATTTTGACGAAACTGTTGTTGTGGATCTCATGCAACTGGTTTTTCACGGGGGCTCCTTTCTGCGGTGCACTTAAGTGGCGCTACCATGGCGCCACAGTAGCGCTACATTTTATTTTAAATGAAGTACAGCGGAGGTGTCAATGGGGTGAAATGGCGGCGGCGGCCACATCCGTCAACGGATTCCAATAATATTTTGTTTTGGATTTCTGGAGGGTTGCCTGCTTAAGGATGACATCTCAAGATCGCGCAAGAGGTTGTTGGTATGGTTTTTGTCTAAACAAGGAACCATCGGGAGACCAAACGGCGGCAGGGGGTCGCCTTGAAAAGATTTATGGACCCGCAACCCGGGATTGCATTACAACCAGAAAGGAGAATCAAAATGAACGCGATGAAAATGTATATGGCGTATCATTACGATCCGGATGTTGACTGCAGCGTGGTGCAGGCCAACTGGCGCAAGTTGGCCAATGTCAAGAGGGCGAAATGGATCAAAACGTATTATAGTGAAATCAAAGGGATGCGTTACTGCATCTGGATGGCTTCCAGCGATGAGGTCTTGAAAAACATCTTTACCGACATGGGGGTCAGTTGGGAGACCATCGTGGCGGTGGAGGAAACCACGCCGGATCTGTGGGGTGAAAAATGGATGGAGCACCTTGTCGCCGAGGAGACCGCCGACACCAAAGGCAACTGACCCGGCGATTGAGAGTTGCAGCGGTTTCACCTGCAGGGCCAGTCACCCGCGTTTTGGCAGGGCGCGAACCAGTTGCGGCAGGACGGTGGACGCCCTGCCCTGCAGAAAGAGGTCGGTAATCTCCGGCGTGTAAATCGATGGCGCGGTGTTGACCTCCACGATGGCGGCGCCCTCATCCTTGGCAAAGCGGGGGATGGCGGCGGCCGGCATGATGGCGCCCGAGGTGCCGACGACGATCATCACTGCGGCGCGTTCGGCCGCCCGGAGGGTTGCGTGCATGACATCGGGGTTAATGGGCTCCCCGAAAAAGACCACATCCGGCCTCAGAATACCGCCGCATCGAGGGCATTGCGGCGGCAGCGAATCCGGATCAATTTTTTGGCAGGGAAACTTTCGGAAACACTGCAGGCACTCCAATTGACGAATCGTGCCATGATATTCATGGACGGTCCGGCTGCCGGCTTTTTGGTGCAGTGCATCGATGTTTTGGGTGATGACGGCGCTGACTCGGCCCAGCATCTCCAAATCGGCAACCGCCCGGTGGCCCGGGTTGGGTTGGGCTGCGCCGATGAACTCATAGAAGATCTTATGGATCATCTCCCAGGAGGATTTGGGATTGGCAATGAAATGGTCCAATTGCAAAAAGACGGGATCGTAGGTTTGCCACAGACCGTCTGGGCCTCGAAAAGGGGGAATGCCGCTTTCGACCGAAATGCCGGCGCCCGAAAACACCACCGTATAATCTGAGTTTTCAAGCAGTTCTATCGTTTTGTGCAGCGTGTCGTCCATCAGCGTTGGCGCCATTGGTCCGGCCGCTGCGGCGAACCCGTGTGCAGGGGCAGAGAATTCATGTCATTTTGACCTTTGCAAACAGATACGTTCCGGTGGCTTGATGGTCAGCGGCACCGTTCCTGTTCTCCTTTAACGCGCCTGAGCAGGCGCCTCGGCGGTTGTCGTCACCAGAAGTATACCCATAAATATCAATAAAATGCCCGCTAAATGAAAAGCTTCCAGGCGTTCATCCAAAAAGCCGATGGCCATGATGGCGCTGAAGACCGGCATGAGATGCATGAAAAAGCCGGCCTTGTTGGCGCCGACGCTGGCCACCGCCTTGTTCCAGCACACATAGGCCAGCAGCGAGGGAAATAGGGCGATGTAGATGACCCCAGCGGCAGCACTTAGGGAGACCTGAAAGACGGTGCCGCTGGCCAGCTCCCACAAGTAGACCGGCAGCAGCGCCGCCAAACCGACCATGATCAGACTCGCCAGAAACGCGACGGGATTGAGCTGCCGGGGTCGCCGTCTGAGCAGCACCGAATACAGGGCCCAGTTGAGGCCGGCGGCCAGGGTCCACAGGTCGCCTTTTGAGAACCTGACCTGGGATATGACCGTCACATCGCCTCGGCTAATGATCCACAGCAATCCCGTCAGGGAGACGGCCGCGCCAAGGGCCTGTTTGGGAGTGATGCGGTCGCCGTAGCCGATGCCGGAGATGATCACAATCAATATGGGCGTCGCGGAGCTGATCAGGGCCGTGTTGATGGCGGTCGTAAAATGCAGGGCCATATAAATGAATACGCTGAAGTTGCTGATAGCCATCACGCCCAGGAGGGTCAGAATTTTCCAGTGCCGGCAAATGAGGTCTCTTTGCATCAACAGCGGCTTGGCCGCAAAGGGCATCAGGATCAGCAGAGCCGCCGCCCAGCGCCAGAAGGCCAGGGCAACGGGCGGTATCAATTCATGGATGCCGCGGCCGACCACGAAATTGCTGGCCCACAACAGCACCGTTATGATCAGCAGCAGGTAGGCGGTCAAGGGACGGTTCCCGAGGTTCAGGTGGTCATGCAGGTGGCATCAATTGATGAATGTCGATTGTCGAATATAAATCAATCGCAGCAGGATGTCAATCGCGGCCGGCCGCTTTGCCATTTAGATAAAATTTATAGCAGTTTATCAAGGATTTAAGGTTTTGCTTGCTTGAGATTCAAGCTGGTTATGGTGTAAAGTCGAATGTCGACCATTGAAGCGTCCCAAAAAACGACGACCCCGACGGTTTCAGGGCGATCTCCCGCGAGGGCGGCCGCAGGGCGAAGGAAAGTGGTCAGGCCTTCGCGACATACGGCGCCAGTATTGCTTTTGC
>Ga0272444_10005460_pt1 | contig 11018 bp, 6 predicted proteins | sample SSMForm13_FD_201033 | JGI IMG/M metagenome (GOLD analysis project Ga0272444, IMG submission 201033) | Marine sediment archaeal communities from Little Sippewissett salt marsh, Falmouth, MA, United States - SSM-Form-13 | ecosystem: Environmental > Aquatic > Marine > Wetlands > Sediment ... | reverse complement strand
AACTGGTAGTCCGGGTGGTCGCCAAGCTGGTAGAGGACCAGGTCGTAGGGCGATTCCCGGTGCCGTTCGGCAAAGGCGGTCTCGGCGAATGTGGGGACAAGCGGCGCGTCTGGCAGGTCGTTGCCGGCCGCGACAAAGCGTTCGAGGACCTGTCCCGCTGCCAGTTCGGGCAACAGCGCCTGGTCATAGGCCAGGGCTGGGAGCAATTCGATGGACGAATAGTAGGCAATGCGCATGGTAGTTTCCAGTGATCAGTTGTCAGTTTTCAGTTCTCAGTATGTGGCCGGGTCCTTAGCCCGCCTTGGGTCTCGCGCGCGATGTGTAGCTGCGAAAGGCCCCTATTTCTTGGCCACGATCGCATAATCCTGGTAGCCGTAAAGCAGGCGGTTGAGCTGTTCGAGGTCCTGACGGAGCACCTGAAAGGCCTCTTGCCCCTCTTCTTTCCCCCACTCAGGCAGGCGCAGCCGTTCGCTTTCGGGAGTCAGGTTCATGAAGCGGATCTCCACATTCTCAAATCCGGCCATCTCAAAGAGAAAGGCCACCGCCCGCGGGTGCAGGGGACGGGTGTGCGAGAGGTCCAGGTAAAAGTGCTGGGTCATCGTCCAGACACAGAGCGGGTTGGGGGTCTCGGCCACCAGGCAGGCCCCCGGCTGCAGCTTCTGGAACGCCAGTCGGGCAAAGTCGGAGAGCCGCATTGTGGGCAGGTGCTCGATGACCTGGCCGGCAAAGATGCCGCCCAACGAGCCGTTGGGCAGCCCGGCGAGGTGGGCGTAGGCGTCTTCGTGGCGGACGTCCAGCCCCTTTTCCCGACAAACCAGCACCATCTGTTCGTTGATCTCGATGCCGTACGCCTCGATTCCGTTCGCGCCCAACAGCTCGAGGAACTCACCGCGCCCACAGCCGATGTCCAACACGGGCGCCCGGCCGTGATAGAGCTCCAGATACACCTTCTGCCGTGACCGAATCTCGCTCTCGGGTCCGCGGAAGGCGTTCTCAAAGGCGAAATAGTCGTGGTCGGAAAGGGCATCGATGAGCTCGAGCGGGGCGACCGGCTCCTGGGGTGGCAGTTCCTCGGGCTGTGCGGCCAGACGCAGCATCAGCCGCTCTATCCACAGCCGCTGGATGGCGAACCCGCGGCGGCTCTCTTCTTCGCGGGACTGCACCGCCGCGATGGCCTCTTCCAGCCGCGCCACCTCGGTCTCCAGGTCATGGGCCAGTTGAGCTTTTTCCTGTCTGAGCGCCTCGAGTTGCGCGGCCAGCCGTTCGCGGTCGGCGAGCGCCTGTTCCAGCAGCCGGGCCTGATGTTCATGCGCCGCCTGCCACTCTTTGGCCAGGCCGGCCTGCCCATCGTCCCAGCGCCGCTCCATCGCCGTGCGCCGGTCCTCGTGAAGCTGCACCAGCGCGTCCATCCGCCGTACCAGGTCCATCGTGGAAGTCGTGAGGTACTTGTGCAGGTTATTGAACGCGCGGGTCGCCGCTGCGTTGTAGCTGACTTGCTGCCGCAGGAGGGCCTGCACGTACCACTTGGTGGAGATGCGGTTCCACATCTCGCGGAAAAAAGCGACGAATCGGCCCAGCAGCGGGATCCCGGAGACAAAGGGCGCTTCCTGCACAGCCCAGAGGTGGTTGACCTCCTCCAGATTCGTGCGCAGCTCCGGAAGCAGCACCGTGTCGCGGTCGCCGTAGAGGAGCTCCTTTTCCAGCTGTTCGAGCCTTTCGGCGTCGCTTTGGCCTGCAACCTTGTCCCGCACCTCTTCCCGAACCTGACGCAGTGTGTCGGCCAACTCCTTGTCGCGAGGGACTTGATCGTCCATAGTCATCTCATCCTTTTCGGTAGTAGTTTGCCAATTTCTAGGGAAGACAGCCTCATTGTACCATCGGACAGCAACTCCTGTCAAAAGACTGTCGTGGCACCCCACATCACTTGGGGTCGCGTCGGTCGTGGATCCCTCAGGGAATGACGATGAGCGGGCGCTCTGTGGGCTTGGAGCCATACATTTCGAACCAGGTCCGCCACTCGTTCACCAGGTCGTACTTGATCAGGTACGTCCCAGGAGTGTCTGGGGCCTGGATGGGAACCTCGAGCTCGACCTCTTCCCCAGGTGCAAGATCGTGCGGCAGCGCGGGTCGCTCCAGAGTATCGCTAATCTCGTGCCCCTTTGGGTCGCATAGCTTGAGCCCCAAACTCACGTACCCTCCGAAAGGGTTGGGGGTGGCAAGCCAGGTAATCTCACCGGTGTTCTTGACGAGGACGCGGTCCGTCACGGTACTGCCAGCACGAACCTCGGTCACGCTCTTGAGCACTGTGACCTGGCCGTGGACGTGGTAGCGGTCTAACTGCCAGGTCGGGGCATTTGTATCCACGCGGCGTTCGCCGGCCTTTTGCAGGGCGAAGAGGGACATGAGTGTTAGGTCCTCTTCCAGGATGCCTCGCATATGCTCCAGCACGGTATCAATCCGACGGCTTACCTCGGGGTAGGCAAATTCGACTCGCTCTGGGTAGCTGTAGGGATAACGCCACATGTGGGAGAAGCCGCTGCGCATAGCATAGACATATATGAGAGGCAGGTGGATGTTTTTCTCATAGACTCCCTGCTGCTGCATCGTCCACTGTGAGATCGGGACGGAGGCATGGATTTCGCCGGGCTCACCAAAGACCGCCCGGCAGCCGGGCCGGAGGACCCGGCACATTTCTCTTAATGTGGCTTCGTAGGACGGCATGTGGTGAAAGGCGTTCATGCAGATGATGCCGTCAAAGGTGTTGTCGGGGAAAGGAAGGTGCATGCCGTCGCCACACACGGGCAGGAGATTGACCTCGCCTAAGCGGCTGTCGGCGGCAAGGCGTGCGCGGCTGTGGCGCAGTACTACCTCGGCATAGTCCATCAGCACGGTGTGTTGACCGAAGCGGTTGAGGAACTCGGAGACCCATCCGCTGCCGCCCGCGAAATCGAGGACCAGATCACCGGGCTGGCAGTTTAGAACGGGCCCCACAACGGCCATGTTGAACAGGTAGCGCCAGCCAAAGTCCAATTGCTTCCAGGAGAGAGGGTGGCGGATCGAGAGTTCGGGGTCGTGAATATTTGCCACGGCGTTTTCATGGTGGGTGTCGAGGTCTGCCGGTAGGTCGGTGTCCTCCCAGGCTCGCAGGGCCTCCGGGGACAGCCTTGTGTAGGAGGCCATCTTTTCACTGACGGATTGCGACCCCATTTCGTTGGTCTCTGGTGAGGGAGGCACATTTCCTCGGGAGCGCGCCAACGCCTCGATCCATTGGGCCTGGGCCACCGCCGCGGCGGCCAAGGTATCATAAGCCGCGGTCACCTTGGTGTTGAAGCGCTGCTGCTGCTCGACGAGCGGCGTGACGTACCAGCGTGTCGCCAGGCGGTTGGCCAGGCGGCGGAGAAAGGAGAGGAGTGGTCCCAGCACGGGGATGCGGGAAGCCGGTTTCGGTTCTGTCAGCAAGCGGCTCGCGTTGAGCTCGTCCGAGTGATCCTGCAGGCGCTGGGCCAGTACCTTGGGTGGCTCCGGCCGCGGCATTTTTCCCACGATCCACCTCCTGGATGTAGCGAGTGGGGTCGGATGTTTCTGCCAGGATTATACCATGACGGTAGCAGGCACGCAATACGGGCCCGTGCTCTATTTGACATCCCTCTGCCGGGATGCTATACTTTTTGGTGATGTGGACGGACAGCCTGCCACCAGCCCATTGGAGTGTACCCATGAGCGATCAACCGGTTCAGGACCAGGATACGGCCGACCGCCTGCGCCAGGTGCGCGAGGCCGTGCGGGAGGAGGTCGCGCCCTCCTTCGCCGATGCGGTACGCCGGCAGCACGAGACGGACGACGCGCAGCTATTCCCCCAACTGAAACAGCACCTTTCCGAGGTCGTCGCCCTGCACCGCGTGCAGGAGCGGCCGTTTCGCTCGCGCGTTCCGGTCATCGGCCCGCTGATCGCCTGGTTGCGCGACCGCTGGAACCGCATCTCGACTACCTGGTACGTCCGGCCGATCCTGGAGCAGCAGGTGGCCTTTAACGCGGCGGTGGTGCAGGTGCTGCACGACCTGGAGCGCTACGTGCAGGTGACGTCCACCGACGTGGTTCAGCGGACGGATGCCCTGTTTCGCATCACCGAGCAGGAGGCAGCGGTCCTTTCGGCGCGCTGCGACGACTTGCGGGGAGCCGTGCAGGCTTTGGAAGCGGCGGTGGAGCGTTTGGAAGCTGCGCGGCCGGCCACGGGTGAACCTGCTGGGCCTGCGGACCTGGCCGGCCTGGCGGCAGAAGTGGAAAGGCTTTCCAGCACCCTCCGCCGCCTCGCCGCGCAGCAGGATCGCGAACTTCAGACTGAAAACTGTTAACTGAAAACTGACAACTGCCATGCGCCTTGCCTTCTTCAGCCCACTGCGGCCTGTTCCCTCTGGCATCTCGGACTATAGTGAGGAGCTTCTGCCTCACCTGGCGCAGCACGCCGAGATCACGCTCTTTGTGGATGGTTTCGAGCCGGCCAGCCCGTCCATCCGGGAGCAGTTTCACTGGCACGACGTGCGCGAGTTCGATGCCCTGCATCGTGCGCGGCCCTACGATGTCTGTCTGTACCAGATGGGCAACCATCCTTGTCATCTGGGGATCTATCGGGTGTTGGAGCGCTATCCCGGCATCGTTGTGCTGCACGACTATGTACTCCATGACTTTATGCGTTACCTTTGTGAGGTCGAGGGCGACGAGGAGGCCTATCTGGCGGGTTTTCCCGAGGGGGAGGGCGCCGTCCTGTTCCGCCGGCTGCGGGCCGGTATCTGGAGCGAGTTGGACCATTTTGCCCATCCCGGGATTCGCCGCGTTGTGGAGACAAGCCGGGCCGTGATCGTGCACACCGAGACGGCCCAACGCCAGGTGCTCCAGCAGGTTCCGGGGGCGCGTGTCCACATGGTGCCCATGTACATCGGGCCCGACGCCTCGCCTTTCCAGGGCCTGCCGCGGGCAGAGGTGAAACGGCGGTTGGGTTTGCGGCCCGATGACCTGGTCGTCGGCACCTTTGGCTTTGTCAGTCCGAGCAAGCGTTTGCACGCAGCGCTGGCGGGCTTCCGTGAATTCCTAAAAGAATGCCTGGGGGCGCACTACTTGGTCGTCGGAGCCGACAACCCCGGCTTTAGCTCCGCGCAGCTGGTGCACGACCTGGGGCTAGACGGGCTGGTGCGCATCACCGGGCGCGTGCCCTGGGAAGAATTCTATGGCCTGATGGACGCCACCGACGTCTGCATCCAGCTCCGCTACCCCTCGGCCGGCGAGATGTCGGCCTCGATCCTGCGGGTGATGAGCAAGGGCAAGCCGGTCCTGCTGACCCACTACGGGCAGTTTCGCGAGTTCCCCGACGACTGCTGTCTCAAGGTCGATTTGGGGCCGGCCGAGGTACCGATGATCGCAGCTTACCTGCGACTGCTGGCAGAGGACCCGGCGCTGCGCCGGCGCATCGGAGAGAACGCCCTGCAGCACGTCCGCGTACACAACGCCGTGGAGCGAACCATCGCCGGGTATATGCAGGCCATCCAAGCGGCGATAAAGTGAATCGCTGGTCGGCATCGCTGGTGAGAGATGAGGTGATCAAGTTCGGTCACCATGTACACCAATCTGCGCTGAGCGAATCCGGCCGGGCGTTATCCACCGGGTTGTAGCAGCGTTGGAGCACAGGATATGCTTGCGCTGGGCGCACTCTTTTTGCTCGTTTTCCTCGTGGGACACATCTTTTGCCGGGCGTTTTCGCCGCTCAGGGAGGATGCTTCTTGGGCCGAGGTGCTCTTTGTCCAGTTCTTTGCCGGGATGCTCCTCTGCGGCTGGCTGGGCCTGCTGTTGGCGGAGGTGGGGGTGTTTTCGCTGCTGCACCTGGCGCTTGCGGCGGGTGGGATTATCGTCCTGCTTCTCTTCTGGCGGTGGCGCCAGGTGCGGCGTTGGCGCTGGCCCCGCTTCAATCTCGGTAAGCGGAGATGGGTTGTGGTGTTGCTACTGATCGCCGTGGCAGCCCTGCTGATCTGGCCGGGGGAGCCGATCCTGGGCGGCAACGATCCGGGCGTCTATGTCTCCATTGCCGCTTCGATCGCCAAAAGCGGCGGCATTGTGGTGCGCGACCCGCTGTTGCCACAAGTCCCCACCGAGGTGCGCGCACCGCTCTTTGCCGATAGCGACGGACTGTGGTGGCAGCTGCCGGGCCTGTACATTACGGACTGGGCGCGGGGAGAAGTCACCCCCCAATTTCTGCACCTTTTCCCCACCTGGTTGGCGCTTATCCACGATGCCGGGGGCCTGGACTGGACCCTGGCAGGTATCCCCTTCTTCACTCTGCTGGGCCTGGTCGCGTTCTACTTCCTGGCCCGCCGTGTTGCGGGCTGGCCGGCCGCGCCGCTGGCCATGCTCCTGTTGGCACTCAACCCGGCCGTGATCTGGTATGCCCGCGAAGCGGCCTCCGAGACCTTGGTTATGGTGCTGATCTTGGGCGGATGGTATCTGCTGGACCGGGCGGTCAAGGAGCCGGGCCGCTACGACTTGGCGGTCCTGGCCGGCCTGGCCTTGGGCCAAATCTCCCTGACCAAAATCGAGCTGCTCTTTCTACCGCTGCTGTTGTACGGCTATGTTTTTCTGCGTTCCACGCAGGGCCGGCTGCCCGGCTCCCAGAAGATCTTTCTCTTGACCTACTCTTGGATACAGGTCCACGCCCTGTTGCACATCAGCCTCATTTCTTGGCCCTACCTGCGCACTTCGGTATTGGCCTTGGGACGCAGCAACCTGCCCTTCTTCACCCCTACCGGTTTGTTGCTCATCGGTGGGGGTGTTGGCGTAGCGGTGCTGGGAGTGATCCTGGCCCGGCGCGCCATTGGCCGGGTTGTAACCTGGGTAAACGCGCGTGCGGATTGGCTGCGGTGTGTCGTGGCTGCATTGTGGTTGGCCCTGGCGATCTACGGGGCGTGCGTCCGGCCGGCTATGCCGCCTCGTTGGGTCGAATACCAGGGGCAGATCTATCCCAACTATAACGCACTGCTGTTCCTGCGGCTGAGTTGGTACCTTTCGCTGCCTGGGCTTGTTCTGGCGGTGCTGGGGCTCGGGTATTGGATCCGTCGACGGCTGGACGGGCCGGCGCTGCCTTTCTTCCTGGCCTTGCTGCTGGAGGTAGCGCTCTACACCCACCGGGCGATGGACTATGCCTACCAGTTTTGGATCGCGCGACGATATATCCCGCTCATCTTTCCGTTTCTGGCCCTGGGTCTCGGGGCAGCGCTGCAGCGCGTCCGTCTCGCTCCACTGGGCCCGACTGTACGGCGGGCCGGCCTGGCCCTGCTGCTGGGTCTGCTCGTCTTTCTCTCTGCTCAGGCCGGAGCCCCCTTTGCCTCGCGACGCGAGTTCCTCGGTCTACAAGCCTCCCTGGCCGATTTGGCGGCCCAGGTTCCCGACGGCCGGCCGCTGTTCATCGTGAATTGGGGTGCAGAATTGGCTACGCCCATGCGCTATATCGAGGGCCAGGCGGCCTACGCTCTGCCCGAGCCGGTTCGCTGGGAAGCTTACTGGACACTGCTCCAGGACTGGCCGGCCGGGGAGGATACGACCTATCTGCTGCTCGATGGCCCGCCGCCGGTCTTGCGAGGCGGCTTTTCTCTGGTCGAGAGCGGTGGCTTCTCCCTGGACCTTTTCCATACGAAGCAGACCCTGGACACGCTCCCCACCGATGCCTGGCACGATCAGTTTGTTCTGCGCCTGCTGCGCGTGGAGCGCCTGCCGGATGTGTCCACGGTGGTTGCCCTTGTGCTGGAGGAGCCGGCCTGGACCGGCCGCTGCCTGATCGTGGCCCTGGCCCCGCCGGCCGGTTCCCTGCTGTTGCGCCTAGAGGGGGCCGGCTACCGTCCGGAGAACGTGCCGCCGGCCGAGCTGCAGGTGACCTGGGATGGGTATCCAGTGGCTACGGTGGCGTTGGAACCGACGGGGGAGATCCAAGAACTGGTCCTGTCACTGGTTCCCCCACCCAATTGGACAGCAGGGGCAGAAGACAAGCGCCTGGAACTCTGCGTCGAGACGTGGAACCCGCAGGCGGCGGGGTACAACGACGATCCCCGCGACTTGGGGGTGCTGCTCAAATCGCTGCGGATAGAAGAAGACAACGATTGACCTTTGCGTATCGAAAACTAAAGCTCCGTTCGTTTTCCCCGCATGATCCGCTGTCGCTGCATGGCCTTTTCCCAAAGCAAGAACACGCCGGCCCCCCCGGCAATGCCAACCAACGTCAACAGGGTGATGGCTATGCCGATCGCCAGCGAGGCCGGCTGATAGGCAAACTCGATCGTATGCGTGCCCGCCGGTACGGGAACCGCCCGGAACAGGTAGTTGGCGGTGTAGATTTTGGTCTCCTCGTCATCCACCCAGGCTTTCCACCCGGGGTAGGCGGCATCGTTCAGGACGAGCAGGCCGGCGGCCGTTGTCTTGACCTGTATTTCAGCGTAGGTGGGTCCGTAGCATGTGATCTGAACCGTCGCTTCTGTTGGGTCGCTCGCGCCAGGCAGCTCAACCGGCTCCTCAAGGACGACGCTTTTCCCTGGGATCCACTCTGGTTGGGCAAGCGTAGGCAGGACCGCTTCGGGTGGCGCTACCTTGGCTGTGTGGACAAAATAGGCCCGCGGCAGGGCCGCGGTGTTTTCATAGATTTGGAGCGGGCCGTCTTGCCAGACCAGCGGAAGGCCGTTCAGCTGGTCGAATGAACGCATTTGGCTAATGTGTCCGGCGATGTAGCGCGCGCTGGCCAGTGAAAGAAGTTTCAGGGGTGCTGGGCCATTTTTGATAGCATGTTCATAGTCCCTGTGCCGCAGCGTTTCGAGGGGGCTGTAGCCGTCCAGGCAGGGAATTCTCCACGGCAATAGATCGTTGGCCGGAAGCGATCGAAAATGGTAAACGCAGAATGACGTGTCTGTTGACTGCAGGTAGTCGACCTGTCCCTTCCCGACTTGCCCGGGTGGCATTGCAGGGTCGGCGATCAGGTAGGCGTTAACCCGCACGGTAAACATGAACAGGTCGATCAACGTGAGAACGAGAAAAGCTGCTGTGATCCCCAGTCGCCACTTCTTGCGCGCCAGCAAGGCCACTCCCACAGCAGCAAAAGCCAGCAACCAGGGTGCGGCCGCGTAATAGTCTCGGCGCATGAGCTTGCCGAACACGCTCTGCCCTATGTTGCCGACCAACTCGCTGTGGGATAGTAAAGGAAAGAAAACAAAGTAGCGCTCCTGTGTTGCCACGCCCGGAACAGTGGTGGGAGTCGATGCCCGCCCTAGGAGGTTTGTCTGCCAGGCCGCGCGGATGACGTCGATTGGCCCACCCGGGCCGGTCAAGGCCAGCAGCAGAAGTAGCAAAGCGGCAATGTAGAATCCGAGCCAGCGCTTGGCGCCGCGAAGCTGTCCTGCGCGCTGTAGTATGGTCAAGCCCAGGCCGCTCAGTAGCGCCAGGGCAAAGTCGACGATCAGTACAAAGCGGCCCGGGGCGCGTAGGCTCTTGTAGATTGGGAATGCGTGTAGGATACGGAAGAGTGGGGTTGCTTCACCCAGTGACAGCAACAGCGCCAGACCACCCAGGAAGAAGAAAAGGAATCCATACTTGTTGGGTCTCAGCAGCAGCGGGACAAGTCCCAGTACCAGAGGCGCGATGCCTGCATAGAGCGAGAGTTCGGCAAAGCCCCACTGTCCCGTGTAATCGATTGGTCCCCCGAAGCGGAACGGAAAGACCAGCGTGGACAGGTTTTCAGCGGATAGCGCGTACGTGGTTGCCCATTCATATTGAACCCCACCGGTGCGCAACGTCAGACCGGTCAGTTCGTAGAGCGGAACCAACTGGGCCGCGGCCAACGCAGATCCCAGAGCAGCAATCAGGACCAGAATGAGGCAACAACGCACTAGGTTGGAGACAGGTCGAGATAAAACTCCCAGACGGGTGCGGCGGTCCAAGAGCATCGCTGGCGGTTTGTCTCCTGAGGCTGGAGGAGCAGAAAAGAACATGACCCGGCAGAAAATGTAGATGGCCAGTGCAAATGCACTGAGTAGTGCGGCCTGAGGATGCCCCGCATAGATCTGGATGGCTAACGTCAGGCTGGTCAGTATTAGAAAAACCCAGCGTCCCCGCTGCAGCAGCAACTCGGCGAAAAGAAAGAGCAGCGGCAACCAGACGCTGGCGTCCAGTAGTGAGACGTGCGCGAGGTGGGAGGTCATAAAGCCGCTGAACGCGAACACGAGTCCCGCCAGCACGGCTCCTGCTGGTTCGATCCGCAGTGTGCGCGCAAAGAGGTAAGTGAAGAGTGCCGCGAGGAAGTAGTGCAGGACAATGTGCAGGCTCAGGAGTGTCGGGGGCGGGACGACGGCCAGCGCGAATAGCCAGTTCAGCGGATAGAGCGCACCGATCTGTCCTTCGGCAAAAAGAGGGTAGCCGCCAAAGATATCGGGGCTCCAGAGGACCGGCCCCAGATTCCCCGTTCGCAGCGCCTCGCCCAGCACGGTTCGCGTCGGGTAAAAGAACCAGGTGATATCTGCCCCCCAGAAGACTTTTCCCCGGAACACGATATCGTGGAAAAAAAACAACACGGCGAGCAGGAGAAAGGATAGCGCGGCGATGTCTGCCCAGCGCCCCTTCTGGGGGGGCAATCTAGCAGCCTTTGGAGCCGGGGCAGGCCCGTCGTCTATCGTCGCGAGTCGTCGAAGTGCTGCTCGGCTTCGTCGCCAGAGGGGATTGTCTGTGAGCCAAAGGAAGGCTGCGGAAGCTAGCATCCGTATCGGCAGGCCGGCCCGCTTGTGAATTATTCTCTCCATCAAGTCGCCCCCAGCCCGTGATGTAGTAAGGCTCTCTGGGCTATTGTAGCATCGCCACAAGGCAAAGTCAAATTGTGATCACCTCCGGGGCGCGGCCCCCTCCCCCATTGTAGTAGCCTCTGGGCACGCTGGTTTCATGCTAACAGCTTTCTAACACTATTCTAATACCTGTGTCCTATCCTAAGCATGCCCGCGGTGCGTGGG
>Ga0272444_10005458_pt1 | contig 11019 bp, 10 predicted proteins | sample SSMForm13_FD_201033 | JGI IMG/M metagenome (GOLD analysis project Ga0272444, IMG submission 201033) | Marine sediment archaeal communities from Little Sippewissett salt marsh, Falmouth, MA, United States - SSM-Form-13 | ecosystem: Environmental > Aquatic > Marine > Wetlands > Sediment ... | reverse complement strand
CTCTAGGGGTGGTTCGCCATAGATATCATCGACATGGCATCTGCAAGCTCTGACCACATGAACGAGACAGGGGGGCTTCTTCTGGAGAGTTTCCGGAACACGGGCTCGACGGCTTGGACAACAATCGGACAGGCGCTTCGCACGGTCGAGGAATCGCTCCATGAAAGACGGATCAGCCGAGTCGCTCTCGATGCGCAGGGCCACGTGCTTGGTTGGATCGCCGGCGTGCCGAAATACGATGGTCGCGTGTGGGAGATCCACCCGCTTGTCGTACGTCCGGACAGAAGATTCCGCGGGATCGGTCGCGCGCTTGTGGCGGATCTCGAGCGTGAAGCATGCAAACGCAAAGGCCTCACCCTCTACTTGGGAAGCGACGACGAGAGTGCGCGAACGACGCTTGGCGGCGTGGATTTGTATCCTGGTGTTCTCCGGAAGCTTGCCGGAATCGAAAGCCGCCATGATCATCCGTTCGAGTTCTATCGCAAGGTGGGGTTTGAGGTTGTCGGCGTTGTCCCCGATGCCAACGGTTTCGGCAAGCCCGATATCCTGATGGCGAAGCGCATCGGAACGGACGTCTAGGGTTCGACGGCGTCAGATGTCGCCCCGAGGGTTCATCCCTTACAGTGGGTGGATATTGCCAGCTGTTCAACGCCGTTGACAATCCGGTGGGGACCTCGCGGCTGCATCACCCAGCGTGACGAACGCTATCCGCGTTCGTCCGGAGGTTGCACCGCTGAATCGCCAGTGTCTGCACTCACGACGCTTCCGGCGATCTTCTCTCTTTGCCTCGCATGTGGTAGCTTGACGATATGCTTGTACAGCGAAGAGGGGGAAGGGTTCACGGTGCTTTGTGGGTGCTCGTGTATCTGATCGTAGCTGTGGCTCCGTTGTTTGTCATGCTGATCGAGCCGCGGCCTTCCGGCCGTCCGTTCTTGCGCGACTTCTCGGTGGCGATCGCGTTTGCCGGCATGAGCGTCATCGGCATCCAATTCGCTCTTACGGCGCGGATTCCGTCCCTGAAACGCCCGTTCGGAAGCGATGTCGTGTACTTCTTCCACCATCAGATCTCTGCCGTGGCCTTCGGGCTGGTCGTTCTTCACATCCTCCTTCTCATCATCGATGATCGGGATACCCTGAATCTGTTCCGGCTCTCCACGGCACCCAACCGCGCTCGATTTGCCGTGGCCGCACTTGTTTGCTTCGCTCTCCTCATCGTTCTCTCTGTCCTGCGGAAGAGACTCCGTTTGGAGTACGTCGTATGGAGGATCACCCACGGCTTGCTGGCGATGGCGGCTGCTGCACTGGCCATGACCCACATGCAGCTTGTGGGGATCTACTTGGCATCTCCTTGGAAGCGCGCTCTCTGGGCGGTCTACGTTGCTGTTTGGATCGGAACGATCGCCTACGCGCGCATCGTTCGTCCGCTCATGATGAAGCTGCGGCCCTACGAGGTCGAATCCGTCAGGCAAGAGCGGGGAGGCGCATGGAGCTTGCGCCTTCGCCCGGTCGGCCATCGCGGTGCAGCGTTTCATCCCGGGCAATTCGCGTGGCTCACGGTGGGAAGATCGGCGTTTGCCGACCTCGAGCATCCGTTCTCGTACTCATCCAGCGCATCGCAGCCCGGTCAGCCGCGTTTCACGATCAAGGCCCTCGGAAATTTCACCGCAACCATCGGCGGCGTCGCAAAAGGAACCCGCGTGTATGTCGACGGTCCGTTCGGCGCGTTCACCATCGACCGCCGCCCCAAGGCAGGCGCATTCGTGTTCGTTGCCGGCGGTATTGGGATTACCCCGATCATGAGCATGTTGGAGAGCATGCGTGACCGGGGCGATCGACGGGATTGCTGCCTGGTGTACGCCGCAAGAGACGTGAATTCGATGACGTTCCTCGAGGAACTCAGAGCACTTGAGCAGGAAATCCCATTGAGGTTGCTGCTGGTCCCGATGGAGCCGCCTACGGGCTGGACCGGCCTGCAGGGACGGATCTCCGCGGAGATCCTCGAGAAGGCGGTCCGTGAATCGCAACGAGACGGAGGCGCGGAGATTTTCCTGTGCGGACCACCCAAGATGATGGACGCTGTCGAAGGCATACTGGTGCAAATCGGAATTCCGCAACGGTGCATTCACACCGAGCGGTTCAATTTGGCATAGCGAACATGAGACATCGACTGGCAACATGGCTTGTTCTGACGACGGCGCTCTTGATCGTCTTGTTCTCAGCTGCTTTCGCCTGGATCGCGCGAAGCGCGACGAGCGGATAGGTGCTTCCGTTATGCGGTGATCCACCTATTCGAGCGGTACAGTCCTCGCTTGCTCCTGCCTTGGCTCAAGCAGCGGCGGTTGGGTCATCGCAGCATCTTGCATCAGCGATTCGTAGAATGCGATCTGCAGATCGAGCTTGCCGGCAAACAGCTTCCGTCCTGTACGCGTCTCCAGGGGATTCTTCTCGCGATACCCACGGAGCTGGTCAACTCGCTTCGGCAAGGGCGCCGTCATATCCTGGAAGTCGCCGAGGTCATCCGCGCACCGCAGAATCACGCGATACGCGCAGAAGCGATCCACATTATCGGCGTCGCTCACGACATCGGCGACCGAAGTGTGAGGGTGAGGAGTATCGGTTTTGCCATCGACGTGGACGGCAATCGCATGGCAAACGATATCGGTTTCCTTCTCCGAGAAACCGGCGTCCAGAAGGACGGAACGGCTGATCCTGGCGCCGATCCGGCCATGATCCTTCCAGTCTTGCACCTTGGCGGAGTGGAAGTACGCGATGTCATGAAGCAGACAGCCGGCAACGCACAGTTCGCGATCAAACCCGTCCTCTCGCGCAATCAAATCGCCGTAGTGTGCAACCCGCTGGGTGTGCTCCCAGCGGTAGTCAGCGGTGTAGACGGGATCCCATTCGTCTTTCGCTGCTTCCCGCCGATGCTGAGCAGCGACATACGCGAAGATCCGCTCCAGTCGTCTTTCTGTTGCCATCGATCGTCCCTCCACGATTTCACGCTCTCTACGCAGGCTATTTGTCATATAGGCAGGCAATATCTTGCATGATTGCCTGGGTTGGCTCAACCGGATCGCAGTGGGGTTGCTGTCGATCGCTTCCGTCTCGGGCATCATGCTGACGGCGTCCTGCCGATGGTGTGCGGTTGCCTTCGTCATCAGAACCCTTGATCTCAGTCACTTCAGTGTCCGGCATCGAAACGCAAGACTGCCAAGCACAAGGAACGCCGCGCTCTAGGCGCAACAACGGAGAAGACACATTCGCTGCAATAGTCTCTGGTGAGTTCCGCTCGTACATGTCCATGGCACCACGTGTCGTCCGGAAGCTCAGTGCAGCCTGTCTTCGTTTCTCGATCGATGCGCTTGCTTCCGAGAACCGAAGAATCTGGTTGCGGAGCTTGAGACAGCCCTCTTCAGAGATTCGGAATCGCGCCAACTTGAGAAAAGCAAGAGCGCGTGAAGCATTCCACCGCTTGCCAACGGTGCACTAGAAGGATCATATTTGACACTCCGGCGTTCTTATGGTACGGTAGGAGTTGAGAATATCTTGAGAACGAGATACAAATTCAGGACTAGGCACAATGTTCTTCGCTAGACAGACCGCGATAAAGACGCTAGAGGCTGTACAAGCGCTCAAGAAGGAGGGTGGCTATGACACGACAGATCCAGGGAGGCCCGGCTATGCCCCAGCAGTTGTTCCAAGGTGCACTAGGCATTCGCAAGGAGTCTGTGGCACTGAGAACTCGTGCCGAGTGCTCCGAATCTCGACTGCCGTTTGTGCCCACGGAATTATTCCATCGGATCATGGCGTGGTTTCGACACGGTTGCTTCCCGCCGATTCTCGTCATCGTGGGGCCGGCAGGCATCGGAAAGACATACACCGTGCGGCACGTCGCGCACGAACTGAGCGACATTCCTTTCTTCTTCCTCCCAGCAACCTGGAGGCAAAGCCTCGAGAATCTGATGGGCTATTGGGAACTACGGGACGGCCAGACGCAGTTTACTCAAGGCGACCTACTCAAGGGATTAAGTACAGAAGGTGCCTGTATTTGCATCGATGATGCCCACTGCCTGTCGCAAGATCTCCAATTGCTGAACGGAGTCGGCGATACTTCTCGTGAAGTGGTATGTGCCGCCTTGGGAAGGAAGGTTTCCGTCGCACCGAACGTGAAGCTGATCCTGCTAGCGAACCCGGTCCCCGCTACAGGAATCGCCCCCTGGGAAGCACAGAAGTGGGAAATCCCGATCCAGATTCGAGATCGATCATTGATGATTGAACTCAGCGAAGGCCTCTCGGTCGATGATGAGCGGGCCATCTTGAGCGAGCATTGGCCGGAAGGGCATCCTGCAGAGGTCATGGACGGGCTGTTGGAGGTCTGCAGGAACCTGCGCACGAACCAAGTTCTGCAGAGCTTCGTTCCCTCTATCCGCTCCCTGATCATCACAGCATCGGAGCTGCGTCATGGCGCTTCGCTGAGTGCTGCATTCGAGTATGGGATCAGCAACAAGTACTCCGATCGCAGTGAGAGAGCAGCAGCGATTGAGGCGTTTGATGCAAAGTTTGATCCCGAAACGGGAACCTCCACTTCAGAGGACAAGAAGATCGAGAAGGAGTAGCCGATGAAGCTTCAGAGGTGGCCTGTTGCCGGCCAGAAGCGGTGGGAACTCATGCGCCGTGTCAGCTCAGGGATCACGGGCAAGGATGTGGAAGTGACTCCCGGAGGGACTCCATCGTGCATGGTCGTATCGCCCAAGGAGTATTACTCAAGGATCTTCCTCCCGACCCAGTTTCTCCGCGCAGGTAACGAGAGATTCTTGAACGGATCGCTGGCCCATGAGCTGCTTCACGTTCTCGACAGCCAGCCGTTCGCGCTGCGAGGTCTGCTCCTGCACCAAAGAATTCTGAGCAACGGACTCGAAGATGCGCGGTTGGAGTTGCAACTCAAGGATGCGTGGCCCGGTCTGGTTCGCCCGATTCGGCAGTTGACCCGAGATCTGGTTGCTTTCCGCCTGCGGTCGAAGAGCTTCGCGCACTCCGTGAAGACCTCGATGCTGTATGAGGTCGGAGTGGCACTGTATCTTCGTCTCACAGGCATTCCGCGTGTGGTCATTGCAGGCACGGTGACCTCAATGGCTCTTGCTGTAACCGATGAGGTCTACGCAATAGCCCTGCGCGTCCCGGGTGCAAGAGATACATCGGAAGTTGCCGAAATCGCCAGAGATATCTGCAGCGCACTGGCAGAAGCGGCGGACAAGGCGTCGCGGCGTCTGAATACGGCGGCATCGCGAAGCTGGGCATCATCGTTCAAGTCAGAGCTGAAACGAGCATCTCAAACCACCTTGGAAGAGGTGCTGATTCGGGCGGAGCAGCGTTCATTCCCGGGGTGGTTCGGCCCGTGGCTCAGAGGCGGCCGCGGCTACAGCTTCTTCAGCACGGCATGGAACTGGGATGATACGGAGGAAGATCCTCTGACTCCGCTCGCGTCTCCGGAGATCCATGAGACGCTGCTGAAAGCGGATCCGCTTCTCGAGGAGTGGCTGCGCGAACCAAGAAGGCCCCGGGGACGACTCACCCTCACGTCGAACACGCTCGTCGAAGCCGCAATCGGGCGGGGACAGCCTGGTGTGTTCGAGACGATCTCCCACTCCCAGCGAACGATCCTCCCGAGTATCCTTCACAACGTCGAGGTCTTCGTGTTCGCCGAAGCGCACTCTCGCTATCGCAAACAGCACTGGCTGTTCTTGAAAGCTCTCATCGCGACACTTGGGAGGACGTTTGCGGCCGGAGGAGTCCCGCTGCTCGTCGTGCGCGCATCCACCACCACACGAGCCAAGGAGTGGGTCGAGAACAAACGGACCAAGAGAAAGTTTCAGAGGTGGAGCTCGAACCACTACGTAGAAATTGCCACGTTGAAAGGACCTCGTGACGATTGGACTCGAGCCTGCGAGCGAACGCTTGCAGCCATGCCGCGAAAGGGGTTCAACCAACCGCTTGAGGCGTACCCGCGCATGAAGTCGTGGTCGCTTACGGTACCGAAAACCCATCGAATGCGGTTCTATGTGGTTCTTGGCACGGCGGAGTTCCTGAATGTGATGTCTGGACATCTGAAGCATGGGACAAGCCCGCTCCGCGGACGCGGAAGCAAGGCAGCCTATGTCCACGTAGGTACCCACCTTGCGTCGTACGACCAGCGGCTGAAGGATCTGAAGCGAGATTTCGACTTCGTCGTGCAGGCAACAACCCTCCAGAAAACTGTGATCGACATCTTGCAGGAGATGGTTCTGGCATACGCAACAAGAGAGCGATGAGGTTCCGTGGGGTTCGGCGCAGCCAAGCTACACCCTGCGATTGCTTTGCCGAAGGCGGTGTCGTTTTCGATCGGAGAGAAGAAGACGCATGGGCGCGGTCATGGGACAAGTCCTGAGATTGGTTTCTTGTCAAGAGTGCTATGAGGGGCTAGAGTATGCTACGTAAAGAATGGACATTCTTAGGGAGGCACGTAACATGGGATCAGAAGAGTATATGTTGGGCGAGGATCTCGTAGATCCGTTCAGTGGCAACAACCTAGACAACCATGTTACGTACCTTCGTCATCGTGGCCTTCTACCCGGCAACCTCTTGGCACAGCTAGCGGATCCGGGCGTGGGGAGCATCGCAGGTGCTTCCGCTGTCTTCACGACGGTCGACAACGACGCACAGTGCAAGAAGCTTGCTGTCCCATCAGTGTCGAGCCAAGCAGTTCCCATCCCTAAGAATGACGTCATCCGTGAAGTTGCGCTGGAGGGCGCCTTGCTTGCGGCACAGTGGATGCCGCAGGCATGGCAAGAGTCCAGTCAAGATCTCTCGGCGTCGTGGATTAACCGCGCTACCGACAGCCTGCTTGCCGAGAACATCGCTTCCGCACCACTGCTCGAGGCCACTGCGTTCGCGCCCGCATCGAGTAGCAATTACCATCAGGCCGACCCTTCAACCTCGATCAACCCCATCCAGGAGCATCCCGAAGAGACCGTCCACGGAACGCAAACGAAGTGGCTGCTCCGCTGGCTTGCTCACATGGCCCAACAGGAAGTCCGCGGCGGTGTCGAATCCTTGAGTCGTCTTCGGAATCACCTGTTGCAGGCCCTCGATGAGGGGATGCGAATATCAACTCCGGTTCCTGTGCGTACGCGAGGATCCGTACTCGATCCGACAACGGTGACTACGGCTTCGGATCAAGGACTTGCACAGGAAGAGATGCCCGAAGCAGAGAAGAGGATTGGGTTCCAGGGCACCGCCCAAGTCGTAGCCGGCCGCTTGACCATCCATCTTGTCACTCCCGCGGAGTACGTGGGATGCATCGCCATAGTGTCTCTTCGAGCAAGAGAGACGATGCCTCTAGGCAGAGTGGCCGTTGAGGCCTCAGGGATAAGCGAAGGGTGCATCGACCTCGAGATCGATCTGGCGGCTCTCGGAGCCGCACTCGACGACGGCCGGCTGTCACATACTGCACTGAATGTCGTCATCGAATCCGTCGGCGTGGGCGGTATGAAAGGGACACGTGAGTGATGTGGTAGACTTCGCGCGTCTCAAAACACGGCTGAACCCACTAGCACAACAGGCCCTGAAGACCTCCACCGAAATCTCGCGGAAGTACAGTCAGTATTTCCTTGGGGTGGAGCACATCTTCGCGGGACTTCTCAGAACCACACCTGGTCTCTTCCGGAAGATGATCCCGCATCCCGTCATCGCTCAACTGAAGGATGAGCTTCGCACCAACATGGAACGTGGAGTCCATCGTCCCGAAGGTACGAAGATCAAGGTGACCCCCAGGGCCGATTGCGTGCTTCGCATAACACTGGACGAGGCGCAACGCGACAACTGCCAACAAGCCAGGCCCGATCATCTTCTTCGCGCTATCCTCCAGGAAGGGAAGAGCCTGCCCGTAAGGCTTCTCGAGTCGAAAGAACTCCGCCCGAGCGAGCTTCTCCAAGCCCTCCGAGCAGCGCATGGGCGTGCCGCTCAAGAACTTCAATCACTTCCGCCGGCGCTCCGGAACGTCCTTGTCGACCTCACATCGGCGGCAGAAGCAGGTGGTTTGTCTCCGGTTGTGGGCCGTCGAACTGAGTTGAAACGGCTGTATGAGGCGCTTCTTGTCCGTGACGGTCCATCGAGTGCTCTGCTCACAGGACATGCAGGGGTGGGCAAGACGGCGGTCGTCGAGGGATTCGCACAGCAATTGGCGGATGCATCCGAGGAGCTGCCAAGAAGGCTTCGCTCCTGCCGGATCTACTCGTTGTCGGTCGACTCATTGGGCTCGGGAGTGATGTTGCGAGCCATGCTCGGCCAGAGATTGAGTCAGATCCTGCAGTACTTCGCCAAGCACAAGGATGAAGCCATCCTTTTTATCGACGAGATCCACTCCCTTCTCGTTCCGGGATTGGTCGAGACATTCTTGCCACCGTTGGCAAGAGGAGATGTTCGGATCATTGGCACAACAACATCCTCGCAGTACAACCACGTCATTCGCCCCAACGACGCCCTTGTCAGACGGTTCACCCGGATCGAGATCGAAGAGCCATCGCTGGACGTTGTGCAGCAGGTTCTTCACGCGATGAAGGAGCTTCACGAAGCACAACACGACATTCATATCGCGGATGCCGCCATTGCGAAGACCCTTGAATTGGCTCCGCGATATGTGCGGTGGCTGAAGCTTCCGCACAAGGCGAAACAGTGGCTTGAGTTGGCCCTCCCAAAGGCCGAACTGGACGATCGAAATGAGGTCACAGCCGAGGATGTCATCGAAGTCGTTTCCGAGCAGGCGAACGTTCCTGCGGAGTTTCTCGACGGAAGTTCTGATCGGTTGAACCGCTTGCGTCGCATTCTCAGCCGTCGGGTCGTCGGCCAGGAACACGTTCTTTCCTCTTTGCAGGAATGGATGCTCAGTGAACTCGGTCCGATCCCCAAGCGGAACCCCCGCGCTCCCAACGGTGTCTTCCTGTTCCTTGGGCCTACCGGTGTCGGGAAGACAGAGACAGCCAAGGCGCTTGCCGAGTTCCTGTTCGGAGATGAGACGAGAATGATCCGGCTCGATATGGCCGAGTACCACGACAACCATTCCTACAACAGGCTGATCGGATTTGGGCGGGGGATTGTGGGAGCCGAGCAAGGAGGCCTTCTCACCGAGAAGATCAAACGCACCCCCAACACCATCCTGCTGCTGGATGAGATCGAGAAAGCTCATCCGACGACGCTGCAGCTCTTCCTCTCCATCTTTGACGAGGGGTGGGTGACAAGCGGTCTGGGAGAGACAGTCTTCTTCAGTGATACAACGATCATCATGACAAGCAACCTCGGCAGCGAGCTGTTTGCGCAAGAAGAGGAATGCAGCTCTCTGGAGGATGTGCCGGTTTCCGAGGCGGATGTTGTGTGGGAGATGCCTCGACGAGCCGGGCGGCGAGTTGAAGTCGTCGAACACATTGAGTCGCAAGCATTGATCGCTCCGGAGCTTCTCAATCGCGTCACATCCGTCCTTGTGTTCGATCCGCTCACCCGTTCGGATGCGGCAAACATCACTCGTCTGCTGATCGAACGTCTTCAGGTGCGGATTGCGCCATTCGGAAAGGAACTCACTGTGGATGAGGATGCTTTGCAGCTGATCGCCGAACGCGGGTACAGCGCCATGTACAACGCACGTGAGCTGGAACGTACGTTCAGGCAGCTCGTCGAGAACAAGCTGAATGCCATGTTCGAGGCCGGACTACGATTTCGCGTCCACTCGAGGGATGGCGATGTTGTTATGGATGTCGAAACAGGACAGTTGCCTCCAGGAGGAGATGGGAATGAGTGACGATCCCAGTTGCGAGCAGGAAGCTCTCGCCATCGTCGAAATCATGAGCGGCCCGGATGACGGAACAGTTCATAAACTGAACCGGCAGGGAGTCCGGCTGGGTCCTACAGAGACCGCTGACATTCGAGTGGACTGCGACGCAAAGATTCCAGAGGAGGGGTACCGAATTCACATCGAGGACGATTCCGTAGCGTATGAGAACGTCGCCACCGGCGAGCGAACAAGCAAGCCCTATGGAGACGTTATTCGGATCGGCCGGATCGAGATTGCCGTCTACCCCTCTTCCAGCGAGAAGGCAGACGAGCCATCCGGCTCGGCACCAGAAGGAGGGAGGGTCCGTGACGAGGGATGAATTGATCCACGAATTGGAAGCTGTCCTGCACTTCAGCGCCATCGGAACCGGAACGTGGATTGCGAAGAGTGTACTCCCCGGCACCGGGTCGAATGCCCCGGTGGGTTTGGTTGTTCGCCTCCTGAAGATCCCTCAGCGCCGGGGTACCGAACACAATCAGGATCGGCCTGCTATCCCCGAAGCCGTAGCCACCATGGTACACCTCGGTCTCAAGGTGAATCCGGCCGAGTCTGGTGAACTTTTGTATGAGTACATGATAGAAGCCAACACCAAGAAGTCCCTGGGTGCCCTCGCGATCACCGATGGCGGCGAGATCATTGTCACCGCGGAACTCCCATGTGGGCAGGAACCTTCGGCGTACTTCTCGAAGAAAGAACTGGCGGTGATGCTCGGTGCGGTCACAGGGATCGCCCGAGAGCACTACCGGAAGCTTGTAGAGCTTGTTCAGGCCGCGGGAGCAAGCTGGCCGTTTTGAGCGTTGCGGAAAGGACAAACCGATGAAGACGATAAGCGGAAGGAGTGACCAAGCCCCACGGATTGCACACGCAGAGGTTGAGCAGTTCTTCGAAGCATCCGGGCTCAAGTTCCGCCGACAACCGCAGCATGAAGGTGTCTGGGAGCTGGGCTTTCAAGGTCGATTGAGCCGGTTCACCGTGCTTATCGACAACGGCATTTCCAACCCCAACTTTCTGTCGATCAATCTGTCGTACCTGACCGCGCACAGCCATCTCGCTGACCTCTACTCGGAGCTTCTGCGAAAGACGGGGAAACTCCTATTCTGCAAGTTCACGCTGGACAAGCGAGGAAACGTGGGGATCCGTACGCTCGTTCTGCGGGACAA
>Ga0272444_10005457_pt1 | contig 11021 bp, 13 predicted proteins | sample SSMForm13_FD_201033 | JGI IMG/M metagenome (GOLD analysis project Ga0272444, IMG submission 201033) | Marine sediment archaeal communities from Little Sippewissett salt marsh, Falmouth, MA, United States - SSM-Form-13 | ecosystem: Environmental > Aquatic > Marine > Wetlands > Sediment ... | reverse complement strand
GGGGTGGGCCGGCTGGACGGGCCGCGCCCGCCACAGGCAGAGGTCCTGGATGCGCGACTCGAGGAGTTCTCCGCGCTCGGGCAGCGCCCAGGCGGCGAGGGTGAACAGGGCCGTCAGGGCGATGCCCGCGGCAAATCGTTTCCAGCGACTGGTATCGCGGACGTGTTCTCGGGTCATGGCGTTCCGGGATCCGGGCCACGAAAAAGGGGCGACCTGCGCCGCCCCTCGTTGCTTGCCTGGCACCGCTCGCCCGCGGTCACTCGACTTCCCACTCGTGGACGATTATTTCCTCGGTCCCACAGGTGTTGGTGTCGCTCAGGTGTTTGATGATCTGGGCCAGGCGCGGGTTGCCGCCGCCCGGCAGGTTTCTGGCGTTGGGCCCGTGCTGGCTCCCGGGTCCGACGAAGCCGTGCGGCCCGCTCAGCAGGCTCACGACTTCGGAGATGGTCAGCCCGCCGTGCACGTCGAACACCGGCACGATGGACCCCGACCTGAGGTTCTGAATCGGGGTGTTCAGTCCCCGGGTGACGAAGCTCTTCGGCACGACGTACTGCACGCGACCGTTCCTGTTGTCGTAGACCACGATCAGGCCGCGGATGCCCAGGCTGACAAACGGCCCCCGGTCCCAGTGCTGAGTCACGCCGATGCCCTGCGTGCCGCGCACGGCCATGGTGATCTCGGGCGTGACAATAGCGAAGTCGCTCTGGAAGCGGCTCTTCTCGACGGCGCTCTGCGTGCTGCCTTGCATGAGATACAGGCGGGTGCGGACCTTGTCGCCCTTGCGCTCGAATTCTCCGATGCGTATGGTGGTCAGCGGCTGGATCTCGACCACGCCCGCCTCGTCGGCAAACACCAGGGTGCACTTGGCCCGGAAGCCCGTGCAGATGTCCGCGCCGAGCGGAAGCTGGTCGCCGTCCTTGAGGGGCTGCCATGCAGCGTCCTTCGAGGGTCGCCACTCGACCGTGCCGGACACCTCCTTGGCCGTACAGGTCATGGCCGGCGGCTCCGCAGGTTTGTCAGCCGGCTCGGCCGGCTCCTTACCGTCGCCGACAGGTGCAGCTTTGGCCTCGTCGGCCTTCTCGGCATCGTCCTTGGCCGTCTCGTCGGCCTTCGGCGTATCGTCGGCTTTCGTGGACGCGTCACCGGCCGCAGACGCATCGCTTGCGCCGCCCTCCTGCGCCGTGGCCAGTGCCGGCTGCCAACTCAAGGCCAGCACCAGCGCTACCAGTCCCAAGAGACTCCTCATCACCCAAGCACTCCCCTCTACGGCGATCTGGCAGGCACGTTCACGTCACGGGACATCACGTCCCGGCCGTCATGAGACTGCGACTACTCTATTTCGGGTTTCACGCTGCGCGGCGTGCCTGCGGTTGACGTTTCCTGTCCCGCCGCTGCGTTCGCGGTTTCCTCCTGGTTGTCCGCGTCACCCGTTGTCTCAGGCGTCTTGGTTTCCGCGCCCTCGGTTTTCTGTTGGTTCGCGGCCTTCGCCGCCTCCGGCGTACCGGCCTGACCCGCGGCGGGCTCGGCGCCGGACAGCTTGACCTCCGTGGCGTCGCCTTCCGTTGCCTCAGCCTGCCTGACCTGGTACTGGTCGGCTCGGTCAATCACGCTGACCAGTTCGCCACCGGCGCAGTGCTGGTACTGTGCCCCGCCGGCCATCAGCTCCAGGTACTTGCACTCGAAGAGACAGTACCGCTCGCTGGGCCCGAACAGTCGCATCGTCAGACCGCCCTTGATGCCCAGGGCCTGGCAGACCATGTAGGCCAGCCGGCCCTTCGGGAGCGGCGCCGCCAGGTCGTCTCCCCAGGAAGCCCGCGCGACCTTGCGTTCCCGGAGCAAGTCGCGGCACTTGGCAGGGTCGGTCAGCGTGCCCTCGTGACGGACGAGCATGGCCATGGCCTGATAGCCGTCGCCCATCGTCGCGACGTCCTTGTACGAGAGCAGCATGAAGAACCTGGCATCGGTCTCGGCCGGCGTGTCGGCCCAGGCCGTCTGCGCGGCCAGCAGCAGCACCGCGAGGCAGCCCAGCATAGAGACGGTGGTTGCAGGCTTCATGGCAGCGTGGCCCCCAGAGTTAGAACTATACTTCCATCTCCGGCCCAGTGCAAATTGCGGGGCGATGTTTTTGCCCCCTCAGAAGCTGTAGACCAGGCCTGCGTACATGTAATCCCGCTTTTCGCCGTTGTTAAAGGCGTCGCCCGTCCAGAATCGGGCGTAGCGGACCATGAGCGACAGGTCACTGAGGATTCGCCAGTTGGCGTAGACGTCCACCTCGTGGCCCAAATCGCGACCGAAGCGGTTCGCCCGAAAGTCGCTGATCGGCCCGCTCTTCTTCTGCTTCCAAAAGGTGAAGAAGTCGGTGCCCACCTCAAGGGTCTTGAACCACTCGTGCTGGGGCAGCGGCTTGAAGCGCCCGCCCAGGCGAACCAGCTGCAGGTTCGTGAACTCCGGGGCGAAGGCGTAGCCGGTGTTCAGGTAACCGAACCCGAGAAAGGCGTTGTCGTGACCGGCCCCGTTGCCCCCCACGGTGTCGGTGGCCACAATCCGGTCGTCGTCACCGGTGGCCATGGCGTATTCGACGCTGAGGACCGGGTCATGGGGCCCCCGCAGGAAGTACTCAAAGAGCTGGTCGAACGCGAAGGCCCGGATGTCGTTCCTGCCGCCCGGCAGCGGGTCGTGGCCGTGGCCGTACTCAAAGACCGCTTCGGTGGCGTAACGCAGATTCTCGACGATCTTTCCCGACGAGCCGAACCCGATGTAGGACGAATCGTAACGGAAGTCCTGAGCGACGCCGATCGGTTCCTCGTCGGTGTTGTCATTCTGGCGAACATAGTAAAAGAAGGGCTGGTGCCCGCTCAGGCCAAAGAAGTCCACCTGGAAGCCTGCGAAGAAGCGGTCCATGTGGCCCGCAACCTGCGGGCTGTGATCGATGTTGTTCTCGCTCCTGATGGTGTTGGCCGCCAGGCCCGTGAAGCGCCAGTCGCCGGTCTCGATGCGGAAGGTGCCGCCGTCGAGTACTTTCGACAGGGCGAGACCGCGTCCGAACTCGACGAACTGCCGGCCCACCGTGAGGCGGACGTCGGCCGGCCAGGTTGTGTCCCAGTACTTCTCCGCGGCCCGGGACAGGTTCAGCTCGTAGAAGCCCTGGTCGAGGTTGGGCCCTTCGAGGTCCTGGTTCCAACTGAACGGGCTGTCGCCGGGACCGAAGTTGGTGTGCACCAGCCGCACACGACCGTAGAACCGATGAACGTCGTCAATGACGAGTTGGCCCCAGAGCCGGAGGTCCAGTTGCCGGTAGTTCGACTGATTGCGGACGTCGTCATACTGTTGCCACTGGGGGATGAAGTACCCCCCACCCTCCAGGAGAACCCTCTGTCCGGTCGGGATGTCGGCATCGAGTCGGCGGCGCGTGGTCTCGTCGAGGAACTGCTGGCGCCGGAAGAAACTGTTGGCGCCGGGTCCCTGGGCCCTGGCCGACAGGGCCACGCCCAGCAGTGTCGCCGCCACCAGCAGGCTCCGCTTCCAGAGCCCGGCACCCCTGCGTCGCTCGGCGTTGGCCATCGTCGTCCGCCCCCTTATCACCCGGCACGCATGGTGTTGGACGCGAGTCATCGCACCTGCCAGAAGACATGAAAGTGCCGGCCCCACCCGGGGCGCGGCTGACGGTAGGTTACGGATTGCCGGGCGGCCCGTCAACAAAATAGTGCCGGCCGCGCCGACTGGTCCAGACCGGCCCACAGCACGTCGCCCACGGCACCGGCGTCCCGCGACAACGGACGGACAGCGCCGGCCGAGGCGCCTTTCCGCTTGACCCCGCCCGCGGCCCGGACATACTGTAGCGGCCATGAGCAACGCGCCCACAGACGAAGCGGCCTCGTACGTGCTCGTCGTCGAAGACGAGCCGGTGATGAACAACCTCGTGGCCGAGATCCTGCGCTTCCACGGGTTCGAGGTCCGCGGGGTGCTGGCCGGCGAGGAAGCACTGGACGCCTGCCGGCGCGATCTGCCCCAGGCCGTCCTGCTGGACATCATGCTGCCCGGCATCTCGGGCTACGAGGTGTGCCACCAGCTGAAGTGCGCGCGGCAGACGAACCTGGTGCCGATCGTCATGCTGACCGCCCTGGACCGGCGGGACGACCGCGTGCGCGGCATACGCGTCGGGGCCGACGCCTACGTCACCAAACCGTTCGAGCCCGAGCAGCTCATCGACACCGTGCTCCAGACGGTGGAACACGTGCGCGGCCGGATAGCCAGCGGCCTGCGCGGGCACCTGGAGATCAGGTTTCAGAGCGACGTGGAGTACCTGGCCAAAGTCAACGACCTGCTGTTGGGCCTCTATGCCCAGAGCCCGCTTACGGAGAAAGAAGTCCAGGAGATCCGCTACTGCCTCCTGGAGATGGGCAAGAACGCCATCGAGTGGGGCAACCGTAACGATCCCAATCTGCTGATCCACATGCAGTACACCTTGTCGGACAGGCTGTTGGAGTTCCGCATCCGCGACGAGGGAGAGGGGTTCGACCCGTCGAACGTGCCGCACGCCGCCAGGTCCGACGATCCCCTGGCCCACACGTTCGTTCGCCAGAAACTCGGCATGCGTGAGGGCGGCTTCGGCATCCTCCTGTCGCGCAACTTCATGGACGAGGTCGCCTGGAACCCCAAGGGCAACGAGGTGACCCTGGTCAAGCAATTCGAGCGCACCGCCGACCACCCGGAGAAATGATCCGTGCGACTCTACCTGGTTCGCCACGGGGAGGCTCAGCCCGGGCACGTCGATCCCGAGCGGCACCTGACGCCCCGCGGCCAGGCCGATGCCCGGGCTGTCACCGCGTGCCTGGAGTCCCTCGGGCTCCGCGTTGAGGCCGTGTGGCACAGCACGAAGGCCCGCGCGCGGCAGACGGCCGAGATTCTCGCCCGCGCCCTGGCCGAGTGCGGCGACCTGGCCGAGCGCGACGGCCTGGCGCCAAACGACGACGTGGAGCCCGTGGCCGACAACGTGCAGCGGCGCGACGCCGACCTGATGATCGTCGGACACATGCCCTTCATGGGCCGCCTGGCATCGCTCCTCGTGGCAGGCGACCCAGGGGCCGACGTGGTGGGCTTCCGCACGGCGACCGTCTGCTGCCTCGACCGCGGCGACGGCGGCGCGTGGCGCATCGCCTGGGTCGCCTCGCCGGACATCGCGCGATAAGCCCGCAGCCGGTCCGTGTGGGTGCCCCTCGACTACGCTCGGGATCTCCGACAGAGTACTCACCCTACTCGCTACGCCGGTGCCTCAACCGCATCAGGGCCCAGCCCACCAGGGCGCCCGCCGGCGCAGCCGCAGACAGCACGGTGCAGTCCCACCAGAACGCGGGCATGGTGAAGAGCAAGGGAATCGTCATGAACGCCTCCCGCTCTGACCATGTCGGCAACCGCATGAAGACGTTGAGCCCGTGCCAGTACGTGTCCCCTGTTCCGCCAAGGTGGACGACCAGCATGGCGTAGAGGACATAGAGGACTCCCCCGAGCAGAACGAGGGAAACCAGCAGCCGCGCCAGCGTGCGCCCTGTCATCCTTTCGGGTCCTTGTGCGCGATCCGCCTTGACGGTGACCGCGGCAGCCAGCACCGCGGTCAGAAGAAGCCACAATGGCCTGGTTTCCGGCACCGCCCAAGAAGGGGGCCAGTCCCGCAGCCATCGCCGCAGGCAGGAGAAACTGACGCAGAACACGGGGAAGACGGTGACCACCCACAGGGCGAAGATGACGGTTGCGCCGGTGACGGGCCACCTGGCGAGAAGCCGCTCCAGCGTCTCCTTGTGGACCCCGGCGGGCCGGACGACGTGCCACCGCCCTGTGCGGCGCATCCAGCCTGCGGCCGTGCAGGCCAGGGCAATGCCGACCAGCGCCCCGCCGGCCGAGAGAGCGACCCCCAGCGACACCGGCGCCATGATGCTCCAGTCATCGAGAATCCCCAGAACTGTGAAGCTGCCGCTTGTGCCGTAGAGGAGACATCCTCCGATGGTTGCCTCGATGAATAGCTGCACCGAGGCCAGGGGAACGAGCAGAAGCACCGGTCCCATCGGAGCGCCGCTGCGCCGCCGCAGCAGAGCAATCAGCCCCACGCAGACCAGCGGCCAGGCGAAGGCGGTGTGAGCGTAGACGCGCATGTAGGCGAGGTAATCGATCATCGGGCCGGGAAAGAGGCAAGCGTACGGCATGGACCAGTTCGCCATCCAGTAGCAGCCCGCCACCCAGACGACGCCGAGGACCGGCACAAACAGCAGGAACAGGACGAATCCGGCGACCAGAGGATGCCTGGCCAGCAGTCGTGTCAAGACGTCCGCTCCTCGTGCCCGACCGGGCACGGAGCATCATAGCAACAGGCGAGGTCCTTGAGGAAAGGAAAAGCCCGCCGGCAGGGCCAGGTGCCATGGCCGCTCAGGCTGCCCCCGATGAAGTCGCGGCGGCCATGGCGGCGCGAGAGACCCGTCAGGATATCGCCATGCGGATGAGACTCGGCCCGAGCAGGCCGGCGATGAGAACGAGCCAGAACATGGCTCCCCGCCCCATGAAGCGGACGAGCAGCCAGAAGTACAGCGCTGTGTAGCCGAACGTGAACACGGCCGCAACCAGCACAGGCAGAACGGGGTCGCCGAACACCAGGCCCAGGACCAGCCAGATGGCGGCGTAGGCGCCGGCCCAGACGAACGGCCTCTCCGTGGCGACCACCGCCCGGAGCATGCCGATCAGGACGAAGATCTGAAGGGCCAGGACCATCCGTTTCCCCCTTCCCGCCTGGATGACGTACGAGACGCCTGGTCACATCCGGCCGAAATCATGGCCGCCAAGAGCGATGCCATGACGGCCGACATCTCACGTCCAGCCGTTCTCGTAGCCGGTCTCGTAGATGGCGACGATGTTCTCCGGCGGGGTGACGGCCTGGATGTTGTGGCACGGGGCGAGGATGTAGCCGCCGCCGGAGCCGAGGATGCGCAGGTTGTCGAGCACCTCCTGCCGCACGTCGTCGGCCGTGCCGAACGGGACGGTCTGCTGGTTGTCCATCCCGCCGTGGAAGACCAGCGACCGCCCGAAGTCGCGCTTCAGGCCCTCGCGCTCCATGCCGGCGCAGCGCCACTGGATGGGGTTCAGGACCTCGACGCCGAGCTCGATCAGGCGCTCGATCACCGGCCGGACCGCCCCGTCGGAGTGCGTGAAGACGTGCGAGCCGTGCTCGTGCGTCAGGCCCATCATCCGCTTCATGCGGGGAAAGAGGAACGTCTCGATCTGCTCGGGCGAGAACAGCAAACTCTCCTGGCTGCCCAGGTCCTCGGCGATGTAGGTGATCATCACCTTGCCGGGGAGGGTCTCGAAGATGCGCCGGGTGTCGGTGTAGGCCAGGCCGAACAGCTTGTCGAGGCAGTAGTGGACCATCTCGGGGTTGAGGACCAGGTCCATGTAGGCCTGCTCCATGCCGCGCAGGGCGGCGTACTTGAGGAACGGTTCGCTGCCGCCACCGCGGATGGGGCGATGTTCCTGGCCGCGCACCTGCTCCGGCAGCGACGCGTAGTCCCACCAGTCGGCCTGGGGCCAGGTGTACCCGGCCTCGATCTCGTCCACCGAGGTGAACGCCGCCAGCGGGTTCGAAGCGACCTCGTTATAGGTGCCGCTGCCGTAGTCGACGGGCCGTGTGCGAAAGCCGAAGACGTCGGTGTGCTCCGCCAGGGGCGGTCCGACATAGCGTGGCGCGACCGTCAGCGGGCGGTCGATGTGCAGCCGCGCCATGGCCTCATCCTCGGTGCAGCTGAGGTGCTTGCAGAGGTTCTCGGTGGCCTCGGCGGTGGCCCAGTAGTCCATGGGCACGCGGTCGGGCGTTCGGCGGTCGAGGACGGCCTGCCATCGTTCGCGCGGCGACATGGTTTCGGTCGGCATGAGCGTCTCCTCCAGGTGCAGCACTGTTAGCCGGCCGATTATAGCGTCGCGGGCCGGGGCGTCCAGTGGCGCAGGTCACACGCCGACTGGTGGCCCCCTTGCACGGCGGCACACTGCGGCCGCCGTGGCACCCGGCTGGGGGGCGGCCCCGATCGGCTTGACGGGCACGCGGGGCGGGTGATACCATACGCCAGGTGCGGGCTCTCCACGACACAGGAGGCGGCTGATGAGAGCAAGACCTGTGACAGCATGGCCGGCGGCTGCGGCTTTGGCAGTGTGGATGCTCACTTCCTCGCCCGCCTGCGGGCAGAACCCGCTGAAGAAGCTGCCGCCCGGCTGGAAGACCGTCCAGCATACCGACGTGCCCGCCGAGCAGGTGTCGCGGATCGCCGCCAGCCTGGGCGCCCGCATCGTGAAGCTCTCCAACACGCTCCTGGAGACCGAGGGAAAGACCCTCCAGGTGAACATCGCCGAGTGTCCGAACGAGGCGGAGGCCGAGAAGGCTCACGCGGCGTTCCTGCGGGCCCACGGCGGCAGCCACGTCTACGCCCTGAAGAACGGGCGGACGGTCATCGAGCTGTGCAAGTGCTCCGACGTCCCGCTCGTGATCAAGGCTCCGTACGTGCTGGGCCTGATGCCTCGGACGGTGACGTACCGCGTGACGTTCGACGCGGCGCCGCTGGAGACGTGCGACGACATGGCGTGGAACCGGATGTTCAATGCCTTCCTCGCCTGGCGCAAGGCGCCGAAGGACCCCGAGGCGCTGAACCGCATTGCGGCGCTGCGGCCCAAGTTCGAGTTCGGCGCGCGCCTGCGGCTGCGCACCTGCGGCCTCGGCAAGGCGAAGTCGCGCTACGCGTTCCGGCCCAAGCCGACGGGGAGCACGGTCGCCGCGTCGGGCGACACGGCCGACTACACGTTCGCGGACCTGCCCCGGAAGGCCGGCGTGCCCTGCGTGGCGGTCACGGCGACGGTCACGTCAACGGCCTTCGCCGTCGTGCCCACGCAGCGCAAGGCCGGCCCGGAGCTGCTCGGCCCGACGCCCTTCTGGCCCAGCGACGACGCGGAGATCGCCGCCCTGGCGAAGAAGGTCACCGCGGGGGCCGGAACGCCCGAGAAGAAGGTCAGGGCGATCCTGGCGTGGCTCATGCCGGGCAGGCACATCAAGTTCGGCGGGCCGGTGACCGGGTCGCGCTACGGCGTCAAGCAAACGTTGAAGCAGGGCTTCGGCCACTGCTGGGACTTCTCGGACCTGTGCATCGTCCTGTGCCGCGCGTCGGGCGTGCCGGCCCGCCAGGTGGCCGGGTGGCTCCACGGGGAATGCGGGCACGTCTGGGCCGAGGTGCTCATCGACGGCAAAGGTTGGCAGCAGGTGGATCCGACGGCCGGCACGGCGTGCACCAGCCGCTACATTCCGTACCTGACGAGCGAGACGGGCCGCATGCCGATGCTGTACCTGTCGATGCCGACGATCGCGGTGCTTCGCGCGAAGTAGCTCCCGCCCCGGCCCCTCAGGCCGGTGACATGATGGCCAGGGCCACGGCGATCACAAGGGGCAACAGCAGCAGGAACCAGCCGAGGATTCGGACGCCGCAGCCCGCCGGCGCGCTGTGCGGCGCGGTCGTCAGAAACGAGAAGGCCGAGAAGTAGTCGGGGTCGAGCCAGATCATGGCCAGGCCGAGGGCGGTGGTCGCGATGAACCACCATCCGGGGACAACTCCGGCCGCGACGACGGCCCAGACGTAGAAGCCCACGATGCCAAGCGAGAGGATGCGACCGATCCATTTTGCCACGGCTGTCTCCCGGCGCCGGCCGGCGCTACCAGCGCACCATGCCCCAGACCATCAGGCCCCAGACGATCGGGGCGCCCAGAAAGGTCCAGCCGATCACCTGGACGGTGCTCACGTACGACGCCCCGGTGGTGGAGCCGAACCGGTCGTCGAGCCACTCGGCCCCGAGGATAAGCAGCAGGCCGAACACCAGCAGGAACCACCAGACGGACGCCCCGCCGCAGAGGAAGTGCCGCCCGCACGGCGCGAAGACGGCCCACGGGACGAACACCGCCAGCGCCACACCGCGATGAATCCACTTGCCCATGATGCGCCTCCCGGAGGAACGACGGGCGCCCCCCCTTGCCAACTTCCGCCTATCGCAGTCCGGCCGGAAACCGGGGGAACACGAAGAACCAGGGGCCGCCGGTGACAAGCACCAGAACGGCCGTCACCACCTGGGCGGCCATCATCGCCCAGCCGAGCCACAACAGCCAGCGCAGGAGACTGCGGCTGTCGGTATGGGACGTCGCCAGGATGATGACCGCCGGCGCGGCGGCGACGAGCGCGCCGGCCAGGCCGGGGTCACCGGCGGCGTGCGTCTGCATGACATACAGGACGAACGCCGCCGCGACCACCGCCACGATAGTGTGCCACCATTCCGCCTTCATGGACGTCACCTCGAACGGACACGGCCGCGCGCGAAGAGCATCCCGTGGCATGAACCTGCGCGCGACACTTGCGGCGCCGGGCCCTATCCTGGCCGGAGGATGCGACTCAAGACCGCGAATAAAGCGGGCAACAGGAGCAACACCCAGGCGACCAGGCGAAGCAGACAGCCAGGACTTTGGCGCCTTATGATGTAGTACGGGGGCCAGAAGCCGGTGAATCGTCCGAACTCATCGGCGAACCAGATGCAGGCCAGCGGAAGCAGCGAGCCCGCAAACACAATCCAGAACGTCCGCCCGCCTCCCCGGATGGCACCGAGCGTGAGGTAGGCAATGACGACCAGCAGACTGAGAACGCGATGGGTCCAGTTACCCACGGCGGCGCCTCCTGAACAGTGACGCCGACACCGGGCGACCCCTTCCCGGAATCAGGGAATCGCGCTCACGCGGTTTCCATGTGGCCTGCGGGTCCGCCGCCGGGGGTGGTGCGGTCGTCCTGGGCGCCGGTCGCCGCGGGGACCGTGAAGATGAACGACGAGCCCTCGCCGGGCCGGGAGTCGAGACGGAGGGTGCCGCCCCAACTCTCAACGAGTCGTTTGGCCGTCGGGAGGCCCAGGCCCAGGCCGCGCACGTTGCCGGTGAAGGTGTCGTCCACCTGCTGGAAGTCGCTGAAGAT